>QWCE01000775.1_pt1 | contig 56323 bp, 55 predicted proteins | sample 1972531 | NCBI WGS metagenome assembly QWCE01 (sample SAMN09866716, study PRJNA288562) | Human gut metagenome isolate term4_stool, whole genome shotgun sequencing...
AGTATATGAAAGAACACACACTGAGGCTGAGCTTCTGGCGGGTTAAAATGGGGAAAAATTTCTCATTTTAACTTGTACTAAATCTTGACATAGAACCAATGCAGAGGTGGAAATCGCCTATGACCCCATGAATACAGAGACTATAAAGGTTGTGTATCAGGACATGAAACCAATCATGGTACACCGGGTAAGTATCGGAGCTTTCTGTGATAAAACGGTGGATGTACCGGTTGGAATGACGGACAAGATACCGGAAACATCCAGATTTCTGGATGCTCTGGAAAAGAAATACAAAGAGGATCACAGGCTGATAGCAAATGCCCTTTCTTTTGGTGATTATGGAAAGGCGGGTGGCAGCCATGTATGAGGAATTCTTTGAGCTGATGCATACGCCGTTTACAAGAGATATTCCGGCAGACAGGCTGTACAGTTCGAGGCAGATAGAAGATGCCCTGGGGAGACTGACATACGTGGCAGACAGGCAGTTGTTTGCGGTAGTTACTGCGGATCCGGGATGTGGAAAATCAACGCTTATCCGGATGTTTGAAAGCAGACTACCAAAGGATAAATATATGCTGCTGTATCTGTCTGATTCGAAGCTGACACCGAGGTGGCTGTATGCAGGACTTCTTGACCAGATGGGACTGGAGGCAAGGTTCTACCGGGGAGATTCAAAGAGGCAGCTGCAGAAGGAAACTTTGGAAGAATTTCGTTTCCTCTTGAATTACAGGTTTGATTCAGCCAGCCCCATGAGTCTGATACTGGTAGGACAGACAGAGCTGTGGGATCAGAAGCTGAGGCTGCAGAGCTACGCAGCTATCCGACAGAGAATCGATATGAATATCGTGTTGAACCGCCTGGACAGGGCAGAAACTGGCAAATATATCGCGGCACATATGGCGTATGCAGGAGTGAAACAGGATCTGTTCACCAGTGGAGCAGAAGATGAAATCTTCAAGGTATCCGCAGGCATACCGCGGATGATCAACAGAATCTGCGAGAAAACACTGATGTACGCATATCAACAGCAGAAACGGCTGATAGATGAGCATATTGTGCGATTTGTAGCTGACCATGAAATGGTTGGAGGAATAGAGTAAGAAATCCGGGGCGAGAGTCCCGGAAGCAGTGACAGAAAGAAGAGTGAGTTTGTGACAACGTGTGAGAGCAGAGTTGTGACAGCTCATGGAATTTTTAACAGCAATAACACAACACAGGGAGAAATAAACATGACAGCATATACAGTAAGAGATGCAAAAATAGAGGATGCACAGCGGATACTTGAAATCTATGCGTATTATGTGGAAAATACGGCGATTACATTTGAATATGATGTGCCGTCCAAGGAAGAATTTAAACAGCGCATGAGGAAGACTATGCAGAAGTATCCGTATCTTGTCATTGAAAAAGAGGGAAGGGTATACGGATATGCCTATGCAGGACCATTTAAGGAGCGCGCGGCATATGACTGGGCGTGTGAATTGTCTATTTATGTAGACCATGCCGCGAAGAAATGTGGACTGGGAAAACAGCTATACGCCGCTTTAACAGAGTGTTTAAAGCAAATGGGAATCACCAACCTGTATGCGTGTATCGGATATCCGCAGACGGAAGACGAATATTTGGATAAGAACAGCGAGCAGTTTCATGCACATCTGGGATTTCAGACAGTCGGCACATTTCACCGGTGCGGATATAAATTTAACCGTTGGTACGACATGATCTGGATGGAAAAGATGATTGGAGAGCATCAGAGCCAGCAGCTGCCGGTGGCATACCGGACGGCACAAAAAAACAGGATATAGCAGAAAAATATCGAAAGAATAATGAAATCGGTAAAGCAAAAATAAGCCGCAAAGTATGTATATACCGCCTATAAATCGTCAGATTCAGGGCTGAATGTCTGATTTTATGGGTGGGTATAAAGCGCTTTGCGGCTTATTTTAATAAGTACATCAGTCTGCTTACGCGTCAGCAGATTCATCAGAAGCGGCAGGTGCGGCTTCCATGTTTTTCGGTAAAACCAGATTTAAAAGAATGGCAACGAGGAAAACAACAGCAACGCAGTTTTCGGCGAAGACCGTCGTTACAATCTGTGGAAAAATATCAAAAATTTCAGGAACCTGTGTAAAACCGATGCCGATACTTAAAGAAAGTGCGGCAATGGTGATATTTCTCTGGGAGAAACCACATTTTCCAATCATCTGAAGTCCGCTGATAACGATGTTACCAAACATCATCAGGGTACAGCCGCCAAGAACCGCATCCGGCAGTGTCGCAAGCAGTGAACCGAAAAACGGGAAAATTCCGGCTAAAATCATAATCACGGCACCGGCGCCAATCGCATAGCGGTTGACAACCTTTGTCATGGCAACCAGTCCGACATTCTGGCTGAATGACGTAATCGGCAGACAGCCAAAAACAGAAGACAATGCACTGATAAAACCGTCACAGGCAATAGAACCGGAGGTTTCCTTTAAAGTCGCTTCGCGGTTTAAACCGGCGGCGGCAAGGGCGGAGGTATCACCAATCGTTTCTGTTGCTGATACAAGGAAAATTAAAGTAACAGAAATAATAGCATTTATGTTAAATTCCGGTTTAAACGGCAGTAACTGTGGAAATGCAATGATAGAAGTGCCTTCCAGAGAAGAAAAATCCACCGCACCCAGAATCACAGCCGCAATATAGCCCATAATCAGTCCGAATAAAACGGACAACTGCTTGAAATATGATTTTGCAAAAATATTAAAAAGGATACAGCAAAGCAGTGTAAATGTACCGAGAATCCAGTTCGTGGCAGAACCGAAGGTTTCACTGCCGCTGCCGCCGCCAAAGGAAGCCGCACCGACGGATAATAAAGAAAATCCGATAGCGGTTACAACGGTTGCGGCAACAATCGGTGTAATCAGGCGGAGCCAGTATTTTGCAAGAAGTCCTAAGATACCCTCAATAATACCGCCGACCAATACCGCGCCGACAATTGCATTATAGCCGTAGGTTGGTCCGAGGTAGCAGAATACGGATACAAACGTAAAACTGATACCCATAACAATCGGGAGTCCCGAACCGATTTTAAAAATCGGGAAAAGCTGTATTAAAGTACCGATACCGGCAATCAGCATGGCACTCTGGATTAAAGAGGCGCTGTCAGCTGTGGACAGCCCGCTGGCTGCGGCAACGATAAAAATAGGTGCGATATTGGCAACAAACATTGCCAGTATGTGTTGTAAGCCAAAAGGAATGGCTTGTTTTACGGAAATCTTACCATTCAGATGATACAGATTTTCCGTTGAGGTCGTTGTATTTTTGTTCATGATATTCTCCATTTGCAGGCAGTGCGTTTTACCGCCGCTGCCTTTTTACATTAAGTTGTTTTGTATTTTATTTCTGTTTTATTCCTGGCGGAAAGTAATTGTACCGGTTGCGGCATCCATGCTGTCTACAATTGCAAGGGATTCCAGATGATAACCGAGGTTGCGGATAATGCGTCCGCCGGACTGGAAGCCTTTTTCAATGACAATGCCGATACCCTCGACCGTTGCGCCTGCTTCATTTACGATAGAAATAAGCCCCTGTAACGCACAGCCGTTTGCAAGAAAATCATCAATAATCAGTACGTGGTCGTCCGGGCTTAAAAATTTCTTGGAAACAATCACCTGATTCTTGCATTTGTGGGTGAAGGATTCCACTTCCGCAACGTACATTTCACCTTCAATGTTAATGCTTTTTGACTTCTTTGCGAAAACGACCGGAACATCAAAATGGCGCGCTACCATGCAGGCAATACCGATACCGGAAGCTTCAATCGTCAGAATCTTGTTAATATGTTCGTTTGCAAAACGGCGCTTAAATTCTTCACCGATTTCATCAAACAGCTGAATGTCCATCTGATGATTTAAGAAGCTGTCTACTTTTAAGACATTTCCTTCTTTTACAATACCGTCTTTTGTAATGCGTTCTTCTAAGAAATTCATAATTCCTCCTAATAAAATGTGGTTGTTAAAATGACGGGCAGACCCGAATCACATTCGGTCAGGCACATCATTTATAGGATTTTAGATAAATTATAGTCTATCAAAATGGCACGGATGTAGCAATATAAAAGTTGAAATTGGGAGAAAATAACCTATATTAGTTCCGGAGTATTTGTGTTACAATGTCAGAAGATATCTTAGGTAAAGCCGGACATTGAAAAAATCGCAGGATACAGTATAATGAAAAGTAAAATAAAAGGATAAGCCGCAAAGCGGCGGAAACGGGGGTATTTTATGTTAAAGGACTGGAACCGATTGGAACAACCATCAAAAGAGGAAATGGAACAGCGTTTAAAGAAGGCACGTGCGCGCTTAGAACAGCAGCAGATTCTGATGAAGGAAAAGAAACTGCCGGTGCTGGTGCTGTTAGAAGGCTGGGGTGCGGCAGGCAAGGGCAGTGTGCTTGGAAAGATTATTAAAAATATCGACCCGCGCTTTTTTAAAGTGGCAGTTATGGATGAGCCGACAGAAGAAGAAGCACGCAAGCCGTTCTTATACCGTCATTTTGTAAAGATACCGGAAGCGGGCAAATTCGTCTTTATGGACAGCGGATGGATGAGCGAAGTGACAAGGGAAAAGCTGCGCGGGGAATTATCCGAGCAGGAGTATAAAAAGAAAATAGAAAGTATCAAACGTTTTGAAAGACAGCTTACAGACAACGGTTATCTGCTGATGAAGTTTTTCTTCCAGATTGATGAAAAGGAGCAGAAAAAGCGGCTGGATAAGCTGGCGGATGACAAAAATACGAGCTGGAGAGTCAGTGAACATGATGTATGGCAGAATAAGCATTATGATAAATGCATGGATGTTTATGAGCAGTATCTGTGCGATACGAACCAGTCGAGCGCGCCGTGGTATCTGGTAGATGCCAAAGATAAAAAGTGGGCGCAGTTACAGATTTTGGAAACGCTGGTGCAGGGAATTGACACGGCACTTCAAAACAGTACGCTGGCAGTGCCGCTGTTACAGAATGCATTTCCGTTAAAACCGATTGAAAAGCTGGCAGACGTGGCGTTGGATAAGACTTTGACAGAGGAAGAATATGATACTTTGTTAAATCAGTATCAAAAGCGTCTGCGAGAACTGCACAATGAATTATACCGTAAAAAAATACCGGTTATCATTGCCTATGAAGGCTGGGATGCCGCAGGAAAGGGTGGAAATATCAAGCGTATTACCGAAGCGTTAGACCCAAGGGGGTATGAAGTACACCCGATTGCAAGTCCAGAACCGCATGAAAAGGCAAGACATTATCTGTGGCGTTTTTGGAACAGACTGCCAAAGACCGGACATGTTGCGATATTTGACAGAACGTGGTACGGCCGTGTCATGGTTGAACGGCTGGAGGGCTTTTGCAGTGAAAATGACTGGCAGAGAGCCTATGTGGAAATTAATGAATTTGAAAAAGAGCTGGCAGACTGGAATGCAGTTATTGTAAAATTCTGGGTGCAGATTGATAAGGATACACAGCTTGCACGTTTTAAGGAACGTGAAAATACACCGGAAAAACGTTGGAAGATTACAGACGAGGACTGGCGCAACCGTGAAAAATGGGATTTGTATGAGGAAGCAATCAATGAAATGCTGCAAAAGACCAATACAGCCTATGCGCCGTGGCACATTTTAGAGTCCAATGACAAAAAATATGCGAGAATCAAAGCATTAAAGACCGTTATTGAGGCAATTGAGAAAAAAATGGAATAAAAAACGGAGTATCTTATGAACATTTTTGACATCATCGGGCCGGTCATGGTCGGACCGTCCAGCTCCCACACGGCGGGAGCGGTAAGAATCGGCTACATTTCGGGAAAATTGCTCGGAGAGCCGGTGAAAAAAGCAGCGATTTTATTATACGGTTCATTTCTTGCAACAGGAAAGGGACACGGCACACAGAAAGCCTTAGTGGCAGGACTTCTTGGCATGATACCGGACGATATACGGATTCCGGACAGCTTAAAAATTGCAGCGCAAAAAGGAATTGAAATTACTTTCGGCACGGCACAGCTGCGGGAAGCCCACCCGAACTCCGCACAGATTTATCTTACTGGGGAAACGGGAAGGACGTTAGAGGTCATCGGAGAGTCGATTGGCGGCGGTAGAATCAACATCGCACAGATTGACGGAATCCAGACCAATTTCACAGGCGAATATCCGACGTTAGTCGTGCATAACCTCGACCAGCCGGGACACGTGACGGAAGTTACTGCCATGCTTGCAAAAGCTCGCATTAATATCGCAACCATGCAGCTGTACCGCTCGGCGCGCGGCGGCGATGCAGTTATGGTGCTGGAGTGCGACCAGGAAGTGCCGGAGCAGATTGTCCACCGGTTAGAACAGCTTTCGGGTATTAAAAAAGTAACGTATCTGAGCCTTGTATAAAAGCTGTATACAAAAAACAATGCGGAATGGAGAGTATATGATTTATCATTCAATTCAGGATTTATTAAATCTGGCAAAGGAATATCAGATACCTTTGTGGGAGGTTGTATGCCGGGCGGATATGGAAGAACGGCAGGTTACAAAAGAGCAGTCCTTTGAAACGATGCACCGGATGTATGAAGCGATGAAGCAGGCAGACAGCGCGTATGATAAAGATTTAAAATCGGCAAGTGGACTGGCGGGCGGCGACGGCGAAAAACTGCATTGCTATAATGCGGCAGGAAAAAATATTGCGGGAGAATACATTGGGCTTGTCATGGAAAAGGCAGTCAAAATGGGCGAGTCCAACGCCTGCATGAAGCGGATTGTTGCTGCACCGACGGCCGGTGCATGCGGCGTGATTCCGGCAGTTTTTCTGGCATATCAGGAATATTTCCGGGCAGAGGAACAAAAAATGGTGGAAGCGATGTATCTGACGGCGGGAATCGGTGCGGTGATTGCGGAAAATGCAAGCATTGCGGGCGCGTCCGGCGGCTGTCAGGCAGAAATCGGTTCGGCAAGCGCCATGGCGGCGGCAGGGCTTGCCTATTTGCAGGGCGGCGACGATGAACAGATTGTCAATGCCATGGCATTCGCCTTAAAAAATATGCTGGGGCTGACCTGCGACCCGGTCTGCGGGCTGGTAGAAGTGCCGTGTATTAAAAGAAATTCAGCCGGTGCGGTCAATGCTGTCACCAGTGCGCAGATGGCACTCGCGGGCGTCTGCAGTGCGATTGCACCCGATGAAGTCATTGATACGATGCGCCGTATCGGCAATGCGCTTCCGGCATGTTTAAAGGAAACGAGCGAAGGCGGGCTTGCAACAACTCCTTCGGCGCAGAAGGTACGCGAAAAAATGGACGGAGAACAGTAACTATGCCTCTTGATTTAACACAACTGTCACAAATTACAGAACCGCTTCTTGCGTGGTATGAAAAAAATGCCCGTGTATTGCCGTGGCGTGAAAATACCGATGCTTACCGCGTGTGGGTATCGGAAATTATGCTACAGCAGACAAGAGTGGATACGGTGATTCCGTATTACGAGCGTTTTTTACGGCGTTTTCCGGATGTGGCGGCACTTGCCGCGGCACCGGAGCAGGAGCTTTTAAAAATGTGGGAGGGGCTTGGATATTATTCGCGGGTGCGAAATATGCAGAAAGCCGCACAGCAGATTTGTGAAAAATATAACGGCATTTTCCCAAACGAATATGAACAGCTTTTGTCCCTGCCGGGTATCGGTGCTTATACGGCGGGAGCAGTCGCTTCGATTGCGTGGAACAAGCCTTATGCGGCGGTGGACGGAAACGTGCTTCGCGTGGTGACACGTCTGACGGCAGATTCCAGAGAAATTTCCGATACAAAATTTAAAAATGAAATCACAGCGGCATTGCAGGAAATTTATCCTGTGGACAAGTGTGGTATCTTTACCCAGAGCCTGATGGAACTGGGCGCAGTTGTCTGCATGCCAAATGGTACACCGCGATGCACGGAATGTCCGCTACAAAGCTTATGCAGTGCCTGTGCAGCGGGCACACAGCCAGCGTATCCCGTAAAGAAAAAGAAAGCACAGCGCAGAATCGAAGAAAAGACCGTGCTTTTAATGATACATGCGGGCAGGCTGGCACTGCAAAAAAGAGCCAAGAGCGGATTGCTTGGTGGCATGTGGGAACTGCCGAATCTTTCGGGAAAAGCAGATACAGCGCGAATTCAAAAGTGGCTTGAAAAGTGTGGAATCACGGACTGTCGGATACAAAAAGGCAGTCCGGTGTGCCACATTTTCACACATATCGAGTGGCATATGGACAGTTATCTTATCGAATGTGGAAAAGTAGCCCCGGATTCGGATTTTACGTGGATAACAGAGCAGGCTTTGGAAAAGAAATATGCACTGCCGACAGCCTTCAAAAAAGTGTATACACAAAACCGGCCATTGTGAGAAATTTGTTGACATTGGGCGGTAAGTGGAGTATAAAGTTTATATCGCTATTAACATACATTTATAATAGGAAGAAAATTTTTTGGAGGATGTAACGATGGAAAGTTACAAGTTTTTACTGGATTTGGCAGTGATACTGCTTTGTACAAAGGTATTGGGGCTGGCGACGAAGCGTGTACAGATGCCGCAGGTTGTCGGCTCATTGCTTGCCGGTCTTTTGTTAGGACCGTCTATGCTGGGGCTGCTTACGGAAACGGAGTTTTTAAGTAATGTGGCGGAGCTTGGCGTTATCGTACTGATGTTCTGCGCCGGACTGGAAACAGATATTAAAGAGCTGAAAAAGAGCGGAAAAGCTGCATTTGTTATTGCACTCTGTGGCGTTATCATGCCGATTATCGGTGGATTTGCCGTTGCATATTTCTTTAACAAGCCGGGTGTTATTGATTCGGATGCCTCATGCAGCGTTGTGCTTCAGAATGCATTTATCGGCGTTATACTGACGGCAACTTCTGTCAGCATTACGGTTGAAACCTTAAAGGAAATGGGCAAATTAAAAACTCATTCCGGCAACGCGATTTTAGGGGCTGCCATTATTGATGATATTTTAGGTATTGTGGCTCTGACAATTATTACAAGTCTTGCAGATGAATCGGTGAATGTAGCGGTTGTACTGTTAAAGGTTGTATTATTCTTTGTATTTGCAGGTGTTGTGGGTTTTGTATTTTACAAGTTTTATAAAAAATGGATTGAAAGCGCTGACCGCGGACGTCACAGACATGCCATCATAGCTTTTGTATTCTGCCTTTTAATGTCTTACGTGGCAGAAGCGTGGTTTGGTGTTGCGGATATTACAGGTGCATATATTGCAGGTCTGATTATTTCCAATACAGAGCGTTCTGAATTTATCCAGTCCCGTTTTGACACCCTTTCATTTTTACTGCTCTCACCGGTATTTTTTGCAAGTATCGGACTGAAGGTAGAACTGCCGAATATGACAGGAACGATTATTGCATTTACCGTTGTATTAGTTATTGTAGCGGTGTTGACCAAAGTTATTGGCTGCGGACTCGGTGCAAAGATATGCGGATACAAGCCGTATCAGTGTAAGCGCATCGGTGTCGGCATGATTTCACGAGGCGAGGTCGCCTTAATTGTAGCCAGCAAAGGTGCGGCACTCGGCATGATGGGCAGTGCCTTTATGGGACCGGTTGTTATCGTGGTTGTTATTACAACGATTATCACACCGATTTTGTTAAAAATAGTATTTAAGAAAGGTCCAAACAATTACATACCGGATTCAGAAAGCATTTCCACATATCATACAAAGATCAGCGATTTGAGAAAGAATCTGTTTGGATAGGTTAAAATAGAATGATTAGAAACTGCAGTCTGGAAGAAATTTCCGATGGAAAGTTATATAGTGAAAATGATATGGTAAAGGCAGATACGAATCAGTGTCAGGGCTGCAATTCCGTATGCTGTCACGGCATGGGAGATTCGATTGTGTTAGACCCGTATGATATCTGCCGTCTGACAAGACAGCTTCAGATGCCGTTTGAAAGTCTGGTGGAGAAACATCTGGTGTTAAATGTGGTGGACGGCGTGATTTTACCGAATCTGAAAATGGCAGGGGAAAACGAAACCTGTACATTTTTAAATGAACAGCAGCGTTGCCGGATTCACGGTGCAAGACCGGGTATCTGTCGGCTGTTTCCGCTGGGAAGATACTGGCAGGACGACACACATTTTCAGTATATCCTGCAAAAGGACGAGTGCCACAAGCACAATCTCACGAAAATCAAGGTGAAAAAGTGGCTGGATACGCCGGATTTAGAAGCGTATAACGCATTTCTTGTGACATGGCATGCTTTTTTAAAGGAAATTCAGGCGGCACAGCAGGGACTGGATGAAGGGCAGAACAGAATTTTAACAATGTATATTTTAAAAAGCTTCTTTGCACTGCCGTATGACGGACGCGATTTTTATGTGCAGTTTGAAGAACGCATGAAAAAAGCAAGACAGGATTTGGCAATGGACTAGCCGGAAAGAGAGGAAACATCAATGAAAATCGACTTGTTTCAAATCGGAAATTTTCATGTACGCGGATATGGCTTTATGATTGGACTGGGATTTCTTCTGGCGCTGGTGCTTGGCTGTAAGCGGGCAAAAAAGCTGGAGTTGAAAGACGAATCCGTGATTGATATCGCAATTCTTGCGATCATCGGCGGCTTCTTAGGCGCAAAGATTTTGTATGTGATTGTAAGCTTTAAGGATTTCTTAAAAGACCCGCTTGCGGTTTTGGGGTCTGAGGGCTTTGTTGTTTACGGCGGCATTATTGCGGGGGTGCTTGCGGCGTGGATTTACTGCAAAGTAAAAAAACTCGTATTTTTGGAGTATTTTGATTTAATCATGCCGGAAGTGGCACTTGCACAGGGTTTTGGCAGAATCGGCTGCTTTTTGGCAGGCTGCTGTTACGGACGGGAAACAACCGCCGCATGGGGCATTACATTTCCCGCAGACAGCATGGCGCCGTCAGGCATAAAGCTTATTCCGACACAGCTTCTTTCAGCAGCAGGGGATTTTTTGATTGCCGCAATCCTGATATGGATTGCACACCGTTTTTTATATCAGCAGAAAAAGCTGATAACAGGCGATATCGGCAGTATTTATTTACTGCTGTACGGTATCGGAAGATTTCTGATTGAGTTTTTAAGAAATGATTACCGCGGGGCGGTCGGATTTTTGTCCACCTCCCAGTTTATTTCCGTTTTTATCGTGGCGCTTGGGGTAACGCTGATGGTTTACCATAGAAAAAAGAATCCGGTAAAGTAAAAGAACAGGATACGGAGTAAAATTTCAAAGGAGAAAAGGGGTAGTGTATGAAAAGTGCAAAAAATGAATTAAAACAGTTTGTAGCCGGAGTTGTTATGTTGATTGTGGGGTTGTTTATTTTATCCCAGAAAGTGGTTGTATCGTCCGGCTGGTTCGGTTACGGCGGAACAATTATGCTTGGTGGTGTCCGTCTGAATTCGGGGATGATTATGATTCCGTTTATTATCGGTATTATATGGATGTTCGCAAGCGGAGCCTCTTTTGCATCGAAGTTGTTTACGGCATTGAGTGTCATTTTGATTGTAGCATCCATTATTTTAAATACAAATATTTACATGGTTTCAATATCAATGTATGAATGGGTTATTATGCTCGTGCTGATTTTTGGCGGAGCAGGATTTGTTGCAAAGGTATTATTTTCTGATGCGTATAAGGAAGAAAAGCACAAGGGGAAAAAGAAAGATGCAGCCGGTGAAGATTCAACACAGGATTCACTGGATGCGGAGATTGAACGCATGAAAAAAGGCTTAAAATAGGCAAAAAATAAAGATACTACTAAAAATACTACCAGGATTCGTCTATGGTAGTATTTTCATTTTCAGCCGGATTTGATAAATAAAAGGTGTAAACAAAATAAATCAACCGCCGCAGGAAGCGGCAGAAAGGAGAAAGTTATGGTTACAGTTGTATCTGTTCTTTCAGTTGTTGCAGCAATTTTTTGTATGGTATTTTTAAGTCAGGGGTCTTTTAGCATGATTGGATATTTTATAGACCTGCCGGGACTCATTTTTTTGGCACTGCTTGTAATTCCGGCTGTATGCATTTCGGGATTTGCAAAAGATTTTGGCAAAGGGCTTGCAATCTCTATGCAAAAGAATTCGGAAGTTACATTATTACAGCTGAATAAAAGTATTGAAGCAGTAAAGCTGGTTCAAAAGCTGCTGATTTATGCAGGTGTATTTATCAGTCTGTTTTCATTTGTGGTTGTTGTACAGGTTATGCCGGATGCCGTGCAGTACAGTGCGCAGGAATATATGCAGGTTTTTGGCAATAATTTTGCAGTTGCAATTCTTCCATTGATGTATGCATTGGTATTCAGCCTGCTGTTACTGCCGGTATCAGCAGTATTACAGCGTAAAAAGATTGAATACATACAGAAGTAGCAAAAATGCCTGCGAAATGAGGATTCGTATGAAAAAATTTATTGTGAAATTTGCAACAGTGATACTGTATGTATTGATGGTGGCATATCTGTCAGAATTCAAAATCGGACTGCTGCTGGACTGGAAAGCGCTGGCAGCAGTGTTTTCCGGCAGTCTGCTGTTTTCAGTACCGGCAGTATTCAACACGGACAGCCGCAGCTCGTGGAGGAATATGTTCTGTAAAAATATCATTACAGCGGGATATATTGCAACGTTTTTGTTTTTATTTGCCCGCTTAAACCAGCCGAAAGGCTATGAAAATCTGCTCGCGGATATTGCGCTGAACTGCCGTCCGCTGCTGTACAGCCTGATATTGTATATCATTTTAAAGTCTGAAAAGCCGGCGGAGGAAGATGAACCGGTGGGAGATGTGACGGAGGAAAGTGAAAGTATACGGGAGGATTGTGAACAAGAGGGCAGTGTCCTACAAGAAAAGAATATGAAAAATATACAAAAAGAATACGCACAAAAGGAGGTCTTAAAAGAAAGTGCCATAGAGGTAAAGGAATCGACAGCCGGTAGATATGAAAGCGGTATCGGACAAAATACGGATAAGCGGGATAAAACGGCAGAACAGATTTATTATGCGTTCCGTAACAAAGGGCTGACCCAGAGGGAGGCAGAGGTCGCAAGACTGGCATGTTCCGGGCGCTCTAATAAGGAAATTGCAGAAGAACTGGTCATTTCCGAAACGACAGTCAAAAAACATATGCAGCATATTTTTGAAAAACTGGAGATAGGGAGCCGGGAGGAACTGCGGAATATGTAAATAATGGTAAATAATAACAAGCGGTCAGTTCACCGTTGTCACTTGACTTGACTGACCGCTTGTTATTATTTCTGCTATACGGAATTGCTTTTTTTTGATAATATATATTAAAGATACAGTACATGTTTTAGGATATAAGAATGTCGGGCAGGTGATTTTGATGAAAGCAGATGAAGTGATATGTGAGGTTTCAAAGCTGTGCAGGGATTTTCAGGCAGATGAAGTGATTTTATATGGTTCAAGGGCAAAGGGGACAGCCAGAGAACGCAGTGATATTGATATAGCGGTGTCAGGAGTGGAATGTTTTGACGAACTTGTTGAAAAAATAGAAGAACTGCCGACACTTTACAGCGTGGATTTATTAAATATGGATACTTGCAGGAATGAATTGTTATTGGAGGATATTAAGCAATATGGACGAAAAATTTAGCAGACGTTTTAAATCTTTTTGTAATTCACTGGAGGCGTTGTCGGAGGCAAGGGAAAGAGATTTATCAGATTCTTTTGTATTAAGTGGGACAAGTGCTAAATTTAGTATAACATTTGATTTGTCATGGAAGGTTATGAAAGATATACTGGTGCAGTATTACGCGATAACAGGTTTTGTGGCAGGCTCGCCAAGGGAAGTCCTGCGGGAAGCTTTTAAGGCAAATTTAATTTCAGATGATGCATGGATGGATATGTTAAAAGTGAGAAATGAACTTGCGCATGATTATGATTGTGAAATTGTAAAAAAGCACTGCAATACAATTGTTGAAAAGTATATTGATTTGTTTTATGAGTTTGAGGAAGTCGTGAAAAAACTAGGGGATTAGAGGGAAAACAGGTATACAAATTATGAATATAAAACTTATAATATTTGATTTTGATGGAACGATAATGGATACCAAAAAGACGATTGTAGTTTCAAAACAGGAAACATTACGTCAGATGGGATTAGATGTGGCAGAAGAACAGGCTTGTGCCGATACAATTGGTATGTCAGCAAAAATAGGATTTCAGAAGTTATGTCCGGAATTGTCAGATGATATGATTGATTTATGTATGAAAAAATATCGTGAAATTTTTGATGAAACCAAGAAAACAATCCCGCCGTTATTATTTCCTAATATGATTGAAACATTAAACAGATTAAATGAAAAAGGTATTGTTTGCACAATTGCTACTTCAAGAGGACGAGATTCATTACTTGGTTTTCTTGAAAGCATGAACATTGCAAAATGTTTTTCGTATTTGTTAGCAGCAGAAGATACTACTTTGCATAAGCCGAATGCAGAACCGGTAAAAAAGACATTAAATGAGTTGTCATATAATGCACAGGACACTTTAGTCGTTGGGGATATGCCATTTGATATACTTATGGGCAAAAATGCAGGTGTGTATACATGTGGAGTAACCTATGGGGTTTCAGGCAAAAATAGTTTGTTAGAGGCGGGAGCAGATTGGGTAATTGATGACATAAGCGAATTATTGGAAATTGTGTAAGGAAAGTTTTTTTTATCGGCACGATTTCAGATATAGAATAGGTAAATGAATAATTACTTAATTTACAAACACTATTTATTTTATATAACAGAAAAAGTAAACGGAGAAACACACCATGTACTTATTAGCAGAAGTCTTTTTTTATGCCGGACAGCGAAGTAGTCTGCCGCAAGTGGGATACCGACCCGATGCTGTTTTTGATAACGCGGGAAATTACTGGGGAATTACATTTGTTGAATTGCAGGCTGACCGATTTGATGTTCCGATTCCGGCGATTATAAAATTTACATTTGAGGAGTATCATTATAGTGAGGTCAGTGTCGGAGCAACGTTTTCGATTATGGAGGGCGGACACAAGGTTGGTGTCGGAAAGATTATTGGAAAGGACATTTAAAGGGGCAGGACAGCCAACGCATGATATGAGATAAGGGGAAGAAAGCATGAAGAAGACAGCAGTAAAATTAAAACATATAAATTTTAATATGAAGGAACATGGTTTTGTGGGACATCTTGCAGAACCGGAGCAGACCAACGGCAAAGCAGTCATTGTGATTATGGGCGGAGAGCAGAGCTTTCTTCCGGGGATTAAAATAGCAGAGCGGTTTGCGGATTATGGATTCACCGGCTTAGCCGTATCATTGTTTGGCGCAGAGGGGCTTCCGGACACGCCCGACAGATGTCCGCTGGAAATGAAAGGCTTCAAAATACTACAAAACAGAAAGCGTTTCGCACAAAGTTATGGGCATGTGGCTTGCGTATTATGAAGCTTATCAGGATAAGGCGGCGGAAGAAAAAGCACATTTAGAGATCAAAAAGACAAATGCAAGAATATTGATGATTGCGGGAGGTGCAGACGAAGCGTGGCCGGAGATTATACCGCATGATTCCGCTTGTCGGCATGATGTATAAAAGCTTTGGGAAACACAAAAAGGAATGTATGGCGGCGTTTGAACAGTCTGAAAAAGAAATAATAAACTGGTTAAGATAATAAGAATTGGCATGGCAAACTGCTATCCGCATGTACTGGCAGACCTTTGTGAAACCTTTGAAATAAAACCGTCTATTGTGAGGTGGTTGTTGAGAGGGAGATAGATTAGGCATATATAATGTTAATTATTAAAATTTCTGTACGAAAGGTAAAATTATATGATTACGATAAAAGAGTTCTATGGTGATGTTAAAGATATAGATGAGAGTGTTCTTGCAGTGAAATCAGATTGTTTATGGGAGAAAGGTTCACTATTGGATATAAAGAATCTGGTTACACCACAGTTATTTCATTTACATATTCTTGTTAATCTGATTGGAAATTGGAGATACGAAGGCTGGTGGTTTATAATGTGCGAAATGGTGCAATTTGTACCTTATATTGCTGAGACATTAAGCCAGGCAGGGGCAGAAGATATGAAAACAGCTTTTGAAAAGGTAATTGACTGCTTTCCCGGAGACACGAGATTTGAAGATTCAGAGGAATATTTTGATATTGTTAATTTTTTACAAAGCATGGCATATAAAGTAAAGAATGAAAGCTTGAAAACTATAACGCGGGAGGAGCGCAAAGCCAATATAAAAAAGCTGCAAAAGTGTGTAGACGAATTGGATGAGATAACCAGCAGGTATTGGGGCGATGATGCGCCTGGTCATGGGTGGAAACAGGCAATAGATTATATTGAATTGAACCGCTAGTATAAAATCAAAAATATATGTATTTATGGACGAAAAATTGCTTAGATATGCGATTAAAGCTCAAAGCATACGGAAAATTTGGAGGTTTTGTCCATTTTCCAGATGTAAAATCTGCCGAAACATGATGACACGTATGAACTGCACCGTCTGCTGGGAGCACTGTTATCCAAGGAACTTACAATAGATGAAAAACTAAACATAAATAGTTTTACTGTAGAGCAGATTGCATCTCAATTACCCTATCGACACATGCTGAACGTATGGCACAAATCAAGCTTTAAAGGTACGGGAGTAATCCTTTATTTATAAAAAATACCGCCAAAGAAATAGTCACCTTAAGCTGTCTGTTTCTTATGGCGGTTTTTGATTTTTTACCGGTATTTACAGAGGACAAAACAGCGTGCAATTAAAATTTTGTTGACAAATACCCCATTGGTGTATATAATTATCTGCGATATTAATACCCCGCAGGGGTATATTTTAACCGGTAATATTAAAGGAAAATGAAACATGGGAATGGAAAGAAAAGTTCTTATTATCGATGGCATGACCTGTATTAACTGTCAGAATAAAATAGAGCAGGAATTAAAGAATACAGCAGGAATTTCTAAAGTGCAGGTTTCCTATAGCAAAGGACAGGCTGAAATAGAATTTAATCCGGAAATAGTGACATTAAACCGTATTGCTGCGATTATTGAGAAGCTGGATTATACAGTTATCGATAAAAAGCAGGCAGATTCTTTAAAATGGGTTAGAAGGATTGGAACACTGGCGGTTATTATTTTACTGTATTATCTGTTACAGCATTTTGGTATTTTAAATTTACTTGTTCCGTCAATGCTTGCCGATTCCCAAATGAGCTATGGCATGCTCTTTATTGTAGGGCTTTTAACATCCGTTCACTGTATAGCGATGTGCGGCGGGATTCATCTTTCACAGTGTATTCCTTCGAGGAACGCTGAGAATACAAGTTCATCCAGAATAAATGTCATCATGCCTTCGGTACTGTACAACGCGGGACGGGTAGTTTCGTATACGGCAGTCGGATTTGTGCTTGGCGGAGCAGGAATGATTCTGACAGGCGGTTCGGGCAGTGGAATGCCGCTGCTGCTACAGGGCATATTAAAAATAACAGCCGGATTATTTATGGTGATAATGGGAATCAATATGCTGGGGATTTTTCCGGCATTGAGAAAGCTTCAAATCAGATTCCCGCGAAAGTCTGTCATAAAAATCAATCAGAAAAAAAGAACAGAAAAAAGACCGTTTGTTGTCGGGCTGTTAAACGGATTTATGCCATGCGGTCCGATGCAGTCTATGCAGATTATTGCACTCGGTTTGGGCAATCCCATATCGGGAGCACTGGCAATGCTGATGTTCAGCTTAGGCACGGTTCCGCTGATGCTGGGGCTTGGAAGCCTTGTATCGGCGCTTGGGGAAAAATATACGAAGCTTGTCATGCAGACAGGCGCGATACTGGTTGTGGTGCTCGGACTTGCAATGCTTTCACAGGGAGTGGGTCTGGCAGGCATGAATCCGGTCAGGATTTCACAGGGATCTCACAATACAGCGGAATTTGATACGGCGGTGATAGCGCAGTCAGGGGATATTCAGTATGTGGAAAGCAATCTGGATTTCGGGACGTATCCTGAGATTACCGTTTATACGGGTATTCCGGTAAAATGGACGATAAATGTGCCGGAAGAAGTTATCAATGGCTGTAATTACAAAATGATAGTAAAGACCTACGGAATCACCCATGAATTTACACCGGGTAAAAATGTGATTGAGTTTACACCCGGCGAACCCGGCACGGTGCAGTATACCTGCTGGATGGGAATGATTTACGGAGAAATAAATGTTGTTGATAAACAAGGAGAATAAGGACATGAGAAAGAAAAAACTGATAAAACTGATACCGCTGGTGCTTGCAGTAACAGCGCTGACCGCCTGTGGAAATGCGGGTACAGAAGATAAAAGTGCAGGTTCTAAAAATACGGCGGCTCAAAGTACAGCTTCGACAGAAAACGCCGCAGCTGCGTCATACATAACGCCTGCCGTAGAAAACGGACAGTTAGCAATAGATATCGGTACACTGACAGAACATCCGTTATATGTAAATTATGATTCAAACGGAACCAATATACAGATGATTGCCGTAAATGCGTCTGACGGCTCAGCACGATTATCACTGAACACCTGTCAGACCTGCAATCCTTCTCCAAAAGCGTATTTCAAGAAGAGAAGCGGCAAATTAGTATGTCAGAACTGCGGAAATGTATTTAAAATGGACAGTGTAGGCGGCACTGCGGGCGGTTGTAATCCGATGAATATTCAATATACGGTTGCAGACGGGAAGATAACCGTAAATACGGCGGATTTAGACAGCCATGCAAAACTGTTTTCTTCATGGAGCGGTCCGGTAGAATAGAGTAAAATAGCGGTACGGTATATTTTTAAAATGAATATACCGTGCCGTTATTTTTATGATACAATACAGGTATGGTACAGAATTTTTTTAGAAGTTACAAAAAGAGGGGTGTGATAACGATGAAAATAAAACAGCAAAAGCAGATAAAAGCATTTTTAATTGAAGAATTCGGAAATAAAAAGGGATGTGCAGTATCTGACAGGCAGGAAAAAATGCTGGATACATTGATTCAGAATACAAAAAATAAATCCGAAAATCAGATGAAAACCCTTGCCCAGACGATACTTCCACGCATAGCGTTGCATAAGTGCTTGTCTGAGGAAGGCTTTTCAGAAGAAGATGTATATAAGTATATGAGAAAATATATGCTTGATAAAGTAGCAGCAAAAAAACACGCTTCAACGGCTAAAATGGAATTAGTACCGGGATTTTATGCCATTTACAGCAATATCTTTCTTAAAATTATGCGTACAACCGATTTGCAAGAAAGTACGCAGGCATATGGAAATGATTATTATGATGTTACGATTAAAAAATGCCTGTGGCACACCGCCTGCGTGGAAAACGGCTGTGAAAATCTGTGCCGCCTGTTCTGTGATGTCGATGATGTGACATACGGCGGCTTGAAAAAAATAGGTTTTACGCGGACAAAAACCTTAGGTTACGGCGGTGACTGCTGTGATTTTCATTTTTTCAAAAAATAAGCTCTTTTATAAAAACTTTTTTGTTTGACTTTTTTAAAAATCAGAAATATAATAGTCCTTGAACGAGTAGCAGACGAGCGTAAATCCAGTTTTGTTGCTCGTTTTTTTATTTTAAATCTATAACGCCATTAAAAAGTGTGTAGCTTATCAGCGTAAGTCCAGCTTATGCGGTAACTACACACTTTTTTTGTGCAAAAAAACAAAGAGGCAAATCCTCTGCTCCTGCAAAGGGCGCATGCTATGCAAGCTATTGGGCATAGCATACATAGCAGACATTTGCTTCGCAAACAAGGAGGACAAATCCTCTGCTCCTGCAAAGAGCAGTCGCATTTGCTTCGCAAACAAGGAGGATTAAAATGGCAGAAAGTAACAAAATGAAAGAAATTCCGGTAAATAAGCTTATGGTGCAGATGGGAATACCGATGATTTTATCCATGGCACTGCAGGCAGTCTACAATATTGTGGACAGTGCTTTTGTCGGCAATATGAAAGTGGGGAGTGAAGCGGCTTTGAATGCGCTGACACTGGTATTTCCGGTACAGATGCTTATGGTGGCAGTTGGAATCGGAACCGGTGTGGGAACGAATGCGCTTCTTGCAAGAACTCTTGGAGAGGGAAAAAAACAAAAAGCCGCGAAAGTCGCCGGAAACAGTCTGTTTTTAGGTGTGATAATTTGTGCGGTATGTCTGTTGTTTGGCATTTTTGGAGTGAAGGCATATATTTCATCACAGACGGCTGACACGGAAGTGATTGCAATGGGAACAAGTTATTTAAGAATATGCTGTGTGCTTTCTTTTGGAATTATTTTCTTTTCATTATTTGAAAAGCTGTTACAGGCAACAGGGCGTTCCCTTTATTCCACAATCGGACAGGTTGTGGGTGCTGTGGTCAATATTATTCTGGATCCGGTAATGATTTATGGTATCGGACCCGTTCCTGAAATGGGCGTAGAGGGCGCTGCGTATGCTACGGTAATCGGTCAGATTGTATCAGCAGGGTTGTTATTTATTTTTCATATGAAATTAAATAGGGAATTTGAACATGGAATAAAATTCATGAAACCGGATGGCAGAACGATTGCAGGAATCTATTCAATAGGTCTGCCTGCAATCATTGCACAGGCGCTGATGTCTGTCATGGTGTATGTCATGAATCTGATTTTGAAGTTCAGTCCTTCTGCACAGACTGCATACGGATTGTTTTATAAAGTCCAGCAGTTTGTATTGTTCTTAGCATTTGGTTTAAGAGATGCCATTACGCCAATCATAGCGTATGCATATGGAATGGGAAGTAAAAAACGAATCCGGGACGGAATCAAATATGGTCTGATATACACGACGGCACTGATGATTTTAGGGATTTTTATTACAGAAATTTTTCCGGACGCATTTGCCACGCTGTTTAATGCGGGACAGTCAAGAACGTATTTTATCAGTGCAATGCGGATTATTTCAATCAGTTTTATTTTTGCGGGAATCAATGTCGCCTATCAGGGCATTTATCAGGCGTTGGACGGCGGTCTGGAATCGCTTGTGATTTCACTACTTAGACAGCTTGTCATTATATTACCGCTAGCAGGAATTTTTTCAATTTTTGTAAAAAACGCAACAGCAGGCATTTCCCTGATTTGGTGGGCATTTCCGATAACAGAACTTGTTGCCTGTGCAGCAGGATATGCATTTTTAAAGAAAATCAGTAAGAATAGAGTGGAAAAATTAAGTTGAGGAGGAAGCAGCAATGGCAAAAAGAATTATTACAATCAGCAGAGAGTTTGAAAGCGGCGGACGTTTTATCGGTGAAGAAACAGCTAAAAAACTCGGCATAGGCTATTATGACAAAGATATTATCGGTCAGATTGCCGGACAGTCGGGGTTATCACAGGAGTATATCAGGGGAAGTTTGAACTGCTCCGGATTTTTGGGTTCACATACAGACAAATTTCATGTATAATAGAACCGCATGAAAGTGGGGAAAATCCGGCAAGTGTTTTCCCACAGCGTTGAAATCACGGCAGTGAAATGCCTGAGGAATGGAGATTAACATGGAAATTTATGAAATGATTGAATTAGAAGACTGTCCGAGATGTTTAGGACCTTCTATTTTAGAAGAAGAAAACAGCGGTTATTATGTCATGTGCATGGACTGCGGCTGCCAGTCGGCAACATTTGGCTTTAAAGACGATGCCGGAAGACTTGAGGCGGCAAAAAGAACAGCTGAACTGTGGAATGCCGGCAAGGTTATTTTCAACGGCTTTGGCGATTAAATTTGAAAAAGAAAAGGAGTAATGAACGCATGAAAAGTAAAGAAGAACTTTTTAATATGACTGTACTGGAATTAAAAGAATATGTGAATTCTTTATCAAACCCGGAAATTAAAGAAGTGGCAGAAATATTTGAAGACGATGAACATGAAAGAGACCCGCTGGAACTTCTTGCGGCACCGAAGCTGTTTGACTATATGAAATATGCTAATGGCACTGTGGATATTGATTTTAGCCTTTAATTTGACAATGAGGATTAATGTAAATGAAAATAGTAATTATAAATGGAAGTGCCAGAAAAGGCAATATTTTAACAGCAATCAATGCATTTATGAAAGGTGCTGCCGATAGAAATGCGATAGAAGTAATTCAGCCAGACAAATTGCATATCAGTCCATGTAAAGGCTGTGGTGTCTGTCAATGTCATAAAGGCTGTGTAGATAACGATGATACAAATCCTACAATAGATAAGATTGCTGCGGCAGATATGATTTTATTTGCAACACCAGTATATTGGTGGGGGATGTCCGCACAGTTAAAACAGGTTATTGACAAATGCTACTGTCGTGGAATGCAGTTGAAAGGGAAAAAGGCAGGTGTTATTGTAACGGGTGGTTCACCAGTAGATAATATACAGTATGAGTTAATCAGGAAACAGTTTGAATGTATGGCAGGTTATTTGTCGTGGGATATGCTGTTTCAAAAATCATATTATGCTACGGATAGAGATGAACTGGCTAAAAATACAGCGGCAATTGAAGAATTAGAAGATTTAGGGAAAAAGATTGGCTGACGGGTGTTTAAAACGAGAGGAAAATTCAAATTATGAAAAAACGTAAAGCAGCATTTATTTGTGTTCATAATTCGTGCAGAAGCCAGATTGCAGAAGCGTTTGGAAGACATCTGGCGGCTGATGTATTTGAAAGTTATTCAGCAGGAACGGAAACTAAGCCGCAGATTAATCAGGATGCGGTCCGCATTATGAAAGAATTATATGGAATAGACATGGAAGCGGAGGGACAGTATAGTAAGCTGATTGATGAGATTCCGGCTCCGGATACTGCCATTTCAATGGGCTGTAATGTAAGCTGTCCGTTTATTGGCAGACCATTCGATGATAACTGGGGACTGGACGACCCTACCGGAAAAAGTGATGAGGAATTCAGAAGAGTTATTGAAGAAATCAGAAAGAATATCCTTGCTTTAAAAGAAAAGCTGCAATAAAATCAAAAGCAGCCCTGACCGAAACTGCACAGCAGCGGCAGGGCTGTTTTTTCGTTATAGGAAATAGTATCTTATAAAACTTTCGATAAAAATTCTTTCAATCTCGGACTCTGTGGGTTTTCAAAAAATTCCTTTGGTGCATTTTCTTCGGTGATATTGCCGTCAGAAAAGAACATACAGCGGTTGGAAACTTCCTTTGCAAATCCCATTTCATGCGTAACAATTAACATTGTCATGCCGGACTGGGCAAGTTCTTTGATAATTGTTAAAACTTCGCCGACCATTTCCGGGTCAAGCGCAGAAGTCGGTTCGTCAAACAGCATGACTTCCGGATTCATTGCCAGCGCACGGGCAATTGCAACACGCTGTTTCTGTCCGCCGGAAAGCATGGCAGGATAGGTATCCGCTTTATCTTTTAAGCCGACACGCTCTAAGAGTTCATCAGCTTTTTTAGAAGCTTCTTCCTTTGTCATCAGCTTTAATTTCACCGGTGCAAGACAGATATTTTCACGGATGGTCATGTTCGGGAACAGATTAAAGTGCTGGAATACCATACCAATCTTTTCACGAATCTGGTTGATGTTGACCGACTTATCGGTCAAATCCGTGCCGTGGAATAAAACGTGTCCGCCGGTCGGCGTTTCCAGCATATTTAACGAACGTAAAAATGTGGATTTACCGCAGCCGGAAGGTCCGATGATGGCAATGACATCGCCTTTGCGGACGGTCGTATTGACATCATTTAAAACAACATGTTTGTCAAATGCCTTGTGCAGGTTTTTGACTTCGAGGAGAACATCTGATTTAGTTTCGCTCATTGCTTCTTAATCTCCTTTCCAGTTTCTTTACAAGTGCCGAAAGAATAACAACCAGTACAAGGTAAATAAATGCAACACCGAGTAATGGCAGGAAAGCATCATATGTAATGCTTCGGATAATATCACCGCCGCGGGTTAAATCGGTCAGTCCGATATAACCACTGATAGAGGTCTCTTTCAGTAACACGATAAATTCATTTGCAAGGGCAGGCAGTACATTTTTAAATGCCTGTGGCAGAATAACGCTAAGCATGGTCTGACGGTAGGTAAGGCCTAAGCTTCTTGCAGCTTCAAACTGTCCGTTGTCGATAGACATAATACCGGAACGGAAAATTTCGGCAACGTAAGCACCGGAGTTAATGCCGAATGCCAGAATTGCCACCAGCAGCTTGCTGATATTCATAGAGCCGAAAATAATATAGTAAATAATCAGCAGCTGTACCATACTTGGTGTACCACGGATAATGGTCAGGTAAACGGTGCAGATTGCATTTAAAATCTTTAAATTGCCGGTCTTATCATGGCTTGAACGGACAACGGCAACTAAAAAACCGATGACAATACCGATTAATGCGGCACAGGCTGCGATAATCAGTGTATTTTTCAGACCGGTCAGGATGAACTGATAACGGTTATCGGTTAAGAAGTCTGTTTTAAATTTTTCAGAAAGACTTGTACCGCCGGATACGGCATCGTTATTGCGCACAACAATAACCTGCTGTGAAGTGGTGTAAGAATCTGAAAAGTCAATATTTTTCTGACGTTCCGGTGTAACGGTCATACCTGCAATACCGACATCGGCTTTACCGGAAGATACGGCAGTGATGATGGAATCAAATTCCATATCCTCTACTTTTAAGGTCATTCCTAAAGTATCGCAGATCGCCGTGGCGACATCGACATCAATACCGACAATCGTGCCGTTTTCATAGTATTCATACGGCTGGAAATAAGCATTGGTAGCCATAACCAGTGTGCCGTTGGAACGGTTTACATTTTCAGGAGAGGTATACGGAGTTTGTCCGATATTTTCCCCGATGTAATTGTTTAAAATGGCATCAAGCGTGCCGTTGGCTTTTAATGTGTTTAAAGCGTCGTTGATAGAACTTGTCAGGGAAGAATTGCCTTTTGCAATTGCAATAGCGTAGTCTTCGTTAGCAAATTCTTCAGGGAGAATCATTAAGTCGCTGTTTGCGGCAACAAAAGACTGTGCCGGTTGTGCATCAATGACAACTGCATCAATCTTTCCCTGTTTTAATGCCTGAATGGCATCGTTTCCTTTGTTGAAACGTTCAACGGTTGTATTTGAACCGTCCGTTTCATAATCTGATACGAGCGTATCGCCGGTTGTACCAAGCTGGACACCGATTTTTTTGCCGGAAAGGTCGTCTACTGAAAAAACAGTGTTTTCAGCCTGCTTTTTGCCGCAGGAAGTAAACTGTAAAGACAGACCGATACAGAAAAAAATCAACAGTAGGCGAAATACGCGCCAAGCATGATTTTGTTTTGTACGTTGCATACTTTTATCCTTTCTTTGTCGATTATTTTTTGACATTGTATCATATTATACACTGTAATTGAAAATGCTACAATCTGTATTTGTAAAAAAAATAAGATATGCTATACTAAAAATGCTGTTGGGGGCAAAAGTCCCCAATAATGATACCTGCGGATTGTTCCGTGCTGCGCACTCCCACAATCCTGCCCAATATTCGCATATCGCAGAACTATCGTCCTGCTTTTATGCTCATATTAGGGCGGGTCACAAGGTCATTCACCCACTTATGAGCAAGCTCATGTGGGTTTAGACCTTTTGACCCTGGTATCAAAAAATTTAGAAAGAAGCAGGAAATGATGAAAATTAGAACACCCGAATATTATAAAGATTTTAAATGTATTGCAGGGGCATGTACGGATACGTGCTGTGCGGGCTGGGACGTGGATGTAGATGAAAAGTCGTATGACTATTACAAAACGGTTGCAGGAAGTTTCGGACAGCGCTTACAGTCGGTTATGGTGCCGGAGGAGGGCGGCGGCTGTACCTTTACGCTGCAAAACGGCAGATGCCCGTTTTTAAATGACAAGAACCTGTGTGATTTATTTATTGCACTGGGCGAAGATAAGCTGTGTGATACGTGCGCCGAATTTCCGCGGTTTATCAACGAATACGGCAGTGAGCGGGAAATCGGACTGGCGCCGTCCTGTAAAACAGCCGGCGAGCTGATGTTTAGCTATCAAAAGCCGCTGACATTTACGGTAGAAGAAACAGATGAAACCGTTTCTTCCTATAATAATATCGACCCGCAGTTATATTTTAAGCTGCGCCAGGCAAGGGTAACGGTGTATAATATCATCCGCAATAGGGCATTTTTAATAGAGGAGCGCTGTATGCTGTATCTGGATTTTGCAAAAAAACTGCAAAAGAAGCTGGATACTGACAGAGTGGATTTAATGGATTATGAAATTCAGGCATACGCACAGGCGGATTATCTGCAAGACCGTTTAAAGGATTTGAAAAAGAAATACGGCGGAAAAAATCATACGTCATATGAAAATATCCCGCATTTTTTTGACCGCTTTGCCGGCATGGAAGTTATCAACCCGGACTGGTACGTCTGTCTTGAAAGAAACAGCAGATATTTTAAAAACTGTTGCGGTGCGGAGGACTATGAACGGGAGCTGTCTGAATTTGCGGCATATTATAAGGAGAAGGAATACGAGTACGAGCAGCTGATGATGTATTATGTATACAGATATTTTTTGAATGCGGTCAATGACAGCGAAATTCTTTTAAAGGCGAAAATCGGTGTCATCGGATATCTCATTTTAAAACATCTGGATATGCAGTGCTGGCTTGAAAACGGGAAGACGTTGACCTTTACACAGCAGGTCGACCTGGCGCATTTGTATTCGCGCCAGTTTGAACATTCTTATACAAATTTTGAAGTGTATAACGGATATTTTAAGACGAAACGCAGATATGCGTGGAGCAGGCTTATGGAATATCTGGGTACAGGGTGTCCAGATACTCAATAAATGCGCGGGAGCATTCCGGCAGATAAGTGGAATTGTATGCAAGGACAACATCGGTTGCGATATCGCAGTTTTTAACCGGTCTGCATACAATTCCTTTTTTTTGAACCAGCGTGGCGGCAGACTGCGGGATAATACCGACCCCCATGCCCATTTCCACAAAATAAAGGGTCGTACGGGCATCGTCATTGATACAGAACCAGTTCGCACTCAGGTTCTTGTCCTCAAATTCTTTCCGCAAAAGGTGTTCCCAGCGGCGGTATACGATAAGCGGGAGCCTGGCAAGGTTATCAAGTGTAATGGCGGCGCTGTCTGAAGTATCAGCCGTATGAGTGGAAATGTCACTGCCGGAAGAACGGTTGTCGGCAAAAAATGATTCCTGCCCCACTGCAACCAGTGAATCCGTAAACAGCTTCTTGCAGGTCAGCGAGTCCGTGTGAAACGGCGTGCGCAGGAGTGCAAGGTGGATGGCATTGGTTTCAAACTGGGAAAGCAGGTGGTAGGTGTCCGCTTCATTAATTTCATAATGAATACCGGGATACTGCTTGGAAAAGCCGCACAGCCAGCCAAGCGCGTCCGAACCGATTAAGGAAGAAACAATACCGATACGCAGTACACCGTTAAAATGTCGTGCCGCATTCATGGTTTCCTGCTTTGCAACATTGCTTAACTGCAACAGCGAACGGCTGTAATTATAAAGGGTTTCTCCGGCTTCCGTCAGGTGGATTGTGCGTGAACCCCGCTCAAACAATGTACAGTCCAATTCAGCTTCCAGAAGCTTCATCTGACTGCTTAACGGCGGCTGTGACATAAACAGCTTCTTTGCCGCCCCTGAAATACTTCCTTCTTCAACAATCTTCACAAAATAAGAAAGCTGCTTCAAATCCATATCAAAAATCCTTCCTATATAAAAAACGTATATCACATATACATTATAAATATTTTCTGTATTGATGTATTTATGATAAAATAACAAACGTATGAAATCAAGTCCTAAATCAGAACTGGTCCTATGATAATACAGGCGGTCTGGTGCGGATAGAAAAGGGGTAAAATATGAAGCGAATTTGGATGTATCTGAGTGCATACAAAAAAGAATGTGTCTTCGCACCGTTGTTTAAAATGCTCGAAGCACTGTTTGAATTGTTTGTACCGCTTGTCGTATCGGCAATCATTGATACGGGTATCGGCAATGCGGATAAAGGCTACATTGTAAAAATGAGCCTGCTTTTAGTGACACTGGCAGTTATCGGGCTGACCTGTGCCATTACGGCACAGTATTTTGCGGCGAAAGCGTCAGTCGGCTGTGCGACCGGTATGCGCCATCATTTATTTAAGCATATCCAGAGCCTTTCCTTTACGGAAATGGACACCATCGGTACGTCAACACTGATTACACGTATGACAAGTGACATTAACCAGGTGCAAAACGGTGTCAATCTGGTACTGCGCCTGTTTTTGCGTTCACCGTTTATTGTATTCGGTGCAATGATTATGGCATTTACGATTGACGTCAAAGCGGCGCTTGTTTTTGCGGTAGCGATTCCGGTACTGGCAGTCATCGTTTTTGGCATTATGCTCTCCACAAGACCGCTTTACAAAAAAGTACAGGCGGGACTGGATAAGATTCTTGGCATTACAAGGGAAAACCTGACCGGTGTGCGTGTTGTACGTGCATTTAACAAGCAGGAAAATGAAATCAGAGAATTTAAACAGGCCAATGAACAGCTTAATCATTTACAGAAATTTGTCGGTAAGATTTCCGGACTGATGAATCCGCTGACCTATGTGGTGGTCAACATTTCCATTATCGCACTGATCTGGATTGGTGCGGTGCGTGTCAATGCGGGAACACTGACACAGGGACAGGTTGTGGCACTCTACAACTATATGTCACAGATTCTCGTTGAATTAATCAAGCTGGCAAACCTGATTATCAACATTACCAAGGCACTCGCCTGTGCGGGCAGAATTGAAAATGTATTTAGTATTAAGTCCAGTATGCAAAACGGCAGTACCACGGAAAGCACAGATACACAGGCTGCGGCAGTGGAATTTAAAAATGTATCCTTACGCTACAGCGGTGCGGGCGATGAATCGCTCACAGACATCAGCTTTACGGTAAAGAAAGGACAGACCATCGGTGTCATCGGCGGTACGGGCTCCGGAAAATCGTCCCTTGTCAATCTGATTCCGCGTTTTTATGACGTGACAAAGGGTGAGATTTATATTGACGGTGTCAACGTCAAAGACTATCGGATTGAAGCCTTACGAGAGAAAGTCGGCATTGTTTTGCAGAAAGCACAGCTTTTTAAAGGAACAATCCGTGACAATATCCGCTGGGGTAAAAAAGATGCGACCGATACGGAAATTATGGAAGCATTAGACATTGCACAGGCACGGGAATTTGTCGAGAAAAAAGACGGTAAACTTGATTCCTTTGTCGACCAGGGCGGTAAAAATTTATCAGGCGGACAGCGCCAGCGTTTAACGATTGCCCGTGCAGTCGTAAGAAAACCGGATATTTTGATTTTAGACGACAGTGCATCGGCACTCGATTATGCAACCGATGCGGCACTGCGCAAATCAATCCGTGAAATGAAAGATGCACCGACACTGTTTATCGTATCCCAGCGTGCGGCATCGCTTATGCACGCTGACCGGATTATCGTACTGGATGACGGAAGTGTGGCAGGTATCGGAACACATGAAGAACTGCTTGAAAACTGCGAAGTATATCAGGAAATTTATTATTCACAGTTCCGGAAAGAAAAGGAGGCGTAAGTTATGGCAAAGGCAAATACAGGTACAACCGTAAAAAAAGTGCTGCTGCGCATTAAACGCTACTGGTTCTTTTTGATTCTGTCAATTTTAATGGCAGCAGTAACTGTGGCATCATCTTTATATGTGCCAATTTTAATCGGAAATGCGATTGATTACATTATCGGACCGCAGAATGTAGAATTTAAGGCAATTACGGCGATACTTTCCGAAGTCGGAATCGTTATTGCAATTACGGCACTGTCCCAGTGGATTATGAATATCTGCAACAACAAAATTACGTATCATGTGACAAGGGATATCCGTGACGAAGCGATTGAAAAGATTGAAGTGCTGCCGTTAAAATATATTGACGGACACTCCTACGGTGAAGTCGTCAGCCGTGTTATCGCCGATGTAGACCAGTTTGCGGACGGTCTGCTCATGGGCTTTACCCAGTTTTTTTCCGGGGTGCTGACGATTCTGGGAACACTGGGCTTTATGTTGTCTATTAATGTAAAAATTACACTTGTAGTTATTGTAATTACTCCGCTGTCCCTGTTTGTGGCAAGCTTTATTGCAAAGCATACGTATCAGATGTTTAAATTACAGTCTGAAACGCGTGGTGAGCAGACGGCGTTGATTGATGAAATAATTGGCGGACAGAAGGTTGTACAGGCATACTGCTATGAAGATGAGGCGCTTGAAAGATTTGATGAAATTAATGACCGTCTGCAGAAATGTTCACTAAAAGCCATTTTTTATTCATCGATTACCAATCCGTCTACCCGTTTTATCAATAGCCTTGTATATGCGGGGGTTGCGGTAAGTGGCGCAATTTCAGCCATTTACGGCAGATTAACGGTCGGACAGTTATCCTGCTTTTTAAGTTATGCAAACCAGTATACAAAGCCGTTTAATGAAATTTCCGGTGTCGTGACGGAATTACAGAATGCGATTGCGTGTGCGGCACGTATCTTTGAATTAATCGAAGAAGAGCCGGAAATCCCGGACAGCAAAGATGCCGCAGTGCTCGAAAATGTAGACGGAACAGTTGCTCTGGAACACGTAGCCTTCTCTTATGTGCCGGATAAGAAGCTCATTGAAGATTTTAACCTGCATGTAAAGCAAGGACAGCGTATTGCAATTGTCGGTCCGACCGGCTGCGGAAAGACGACACTGATTAACCTGCTCATGCGTTTTTACGATGTGAATGACGGTAAAATTTCCGTATCGGGCATTGATATCCGTGAAATGACCCGACATAGCCTGCGTGCGGGATATGGCATGGTATTGCAGGATACATGGTTAAAGACCGGAACCATCCGTGAAAATATTGTCATGGGTAAGCCGGATGCAACCGATGAAGAAGTGATTGCGGCAGCAAAAGCCGTTCATGCACACAGCTTTATCAAGCGTCTGCCAAAGGGATATGATACTTTTATCACAGAAGATGGCGGTGGATTATCGCAGGGACAAAAGCAGCTCCTTTGTATTACAAGAGTCATGCTGTGCCACCCGCCGATGCTCATTTTAGATGAAGCGACTTCGTCCATTGATACAAGAACAGAAATTAAGATTCAGAACGCATTTGCAAAGCTGATGGAAGGCAGGACGAGCTTTATCGTTGCGCACCGCCTGTCCACGATACAAAATGCCGATGTCATTTTAGTCATGAAGGACGGCAAAATTATTGAGCAGGGCAATCATGAAGAACTGCTTGCAAAGCAGGGATTTTATGCAAATCTGTATCAGAGTCAGTTCGCAAAGTAAAAAATTATAAAAAAACAGTAGAAATATATTTATTTCCGTTGTATAATACAAATAATAATGCAAAGAAATCATACCGGTAGCCGTTTTATGCTGCCGGATATTTCTTTTTACTGTAAATTTTGGGATTGCCGGATACGGCAGAATGGAGGAACTAATGCCCGTAAAATACGTTTTTGTAACAGGTGGAGTCGTTTCAGGACTTGGAAAGGGAATTACAGCAGCATCACTCGGACGCCTGCTGAAAGCACGCGGCTTTTCTGTAACAATGCAGAAATTTGACCCATATATCAACATTGACCCGGGAACCATGAACCCGATTCAGCATGGAGAAGTTTTTGTAACCGATGACGGTGCGGAAACGGATTTGGACCTTGGACATTATGAAAGATTTATTGATGAAAGCTTAAATAAAAATTCCAATGTAACAACCGGTAAGGTTTACTGGTCTGTTTTACAGAAGGAGCGCCGCGGTGATTTCGGCGGAGGAACCGTACAGGTTATTCCGCACATTACCAATGAAATCAAGAGCCGCTTTTTCAGGGATTTCTCAACAAAGGATACAAAGATTGCCATTATCGAAGTCGGCGGTACAGTCGGTGATATCGAAAGCCAGCCGTTCTTGGAAGCAATCCGTCAGTTCCAGCACGAAGTCGGCAGGGAGAATGCGATTTTAATCCATGTTACCCTGATTCCGTATCTGAAGGCTTCCGGAGAAATGAAGACAAAGCCGACACAGGCGAGTGTTAAAGAATTACAGGGAATGGGTATCCAGCCGGATATTTTAGTATGCCGTACCGAACATCCGTTAGAGCCGGGTATCAAAGATAAGATTGCGCTGTTTTGTAATGTACCGAAGTCACATGTATTACAGAACCTCGATGTGGAAATCTTATACGATGCGCCGCTTGCAATGGAAGAAGAACATTTAGCACAGGTAGCCTGCGAATGTTTACAGCTTGAATGCCCTGAACCGGATTTAGACGAGTGGAGAGCAATGTGCAAGGCTTGGAAGAACCCACAGAAGAAAGTTACGGTTGCGCTTGTCGGTAAATATATCCAGCTTCATGATGCCTACATCAGTGTTGTTGAAGCATTAAAGCATGGCGGTGTATACAACTCAGCCGATGTAACAATCAAGTGGGTGGATTCAGAACTGGTTACGGAAGAAAATGCAGCCGAACTGCTTTCAGATGTATCCGGTATCCTTGTTCCGGGTGGATTCGGTGACCGTGGTATCGAAGGAAAGATTCAGGCAATCCGCTATGCAAGAGAAAATAAGGTGCCGTTCTTAGGACTCTGCCTTGGTATGCAGTTATCCATCGTGGAATTTGCAAGAGATGTTATTGGCTATTCCGATGCACACAGCGTTGAGTTAAAGCCGGATACAACACACCCGGTTATCCACTTAATGCCGGATCAGGAAGGGGTAGACGACATCGGCGGTACATTAAGACTGGGTTCTTATCCATGTGTACTCGATAAGACAAGCAAGGCGTATGAAGTATACGGTGAAGAAACGATTCATGAAAGACATCGTCATCGTTATGAAGTCAACAACGATTATAGAAATGTATTAGTAGAAAACGGTATGAAGCTTTCCGGTATTTCACCGGACGGAAGAATTGTGGAAATGGTAGAAGTAGAAGACCACCCATGGTTCTTAGCAACACAGGCTCATCCGGAATTAAAGTCCAGACCAAACAGACCACATCCGCTCTTTAGAGGATTCATCGGCGCGGCACTGGAATATCAGGAAAAACACCAGTAGGTAAAAAGACTGCATTCGCAAAAATTAGAATATCGGAAATGGTTTATACGGTAATTGTTTTAATATAGACAAGTCAGATATAATAGAAGTGTGTATAAGCTAGATAAAAATATTCCAAAATTGCGAGAAGCAGTCTTTTTAAGTATATTAACTAGAACGTATATGAATAAAATTAATTATAAAATAGGAGGATATATTTGTGCAAAAACCATTAACTTGCGTTGAGATATGTGCAGGAGCTGGTGGACAAGCGTTAGGACTTGCTATGGCTGGTTTTGTACATGTTGCGCTTGTCGAATATGAAGTAGATTATTGCAATACATTAAAATTAAATCGTCCAGAATGGAATATAATTTGTGCTGATGTACGTGAGTTTGATGGAAGACCATATAAGGGAGTAGATTTGTTAGCGGGGGGAGTTCCTTGTCCTCCTTTTTCAATTGCGGGAAAACAGTTAGGAAAAGAAGACGAAAGAGATTTGTTTCCAGAAGCACTTAGATTAATAAAAGAAATTAGACCTAGGGCTGTTATGTTAGAGAATGTAAGAGGATTTTTGGATTCGGAATTTACTGAATATAGACAGTATATTATTACATCAATTCAGAAATTAGGATACAATACACAGATACAGCTACTAAATGCTTCAGATTATGGAGTACCTCAATTAAGACCAAGAGTTGTAATTGTAGGGATTAGAGTGGATGAAAAAGGAAAGTTTTTATATCCAAATGGTAATTCTATGGCGACACCATCAGTAGGAATGGCATTATATGATTTAATGGCAGAAAATAAGTGGAAAGGAGCGAAAAAGTGGGCACAAAATGCAAATAAAATTGCGCCCACATTAGTTGGTGGCTCAAAGAAACATGGTGGACCAGACTTAGGACCTGTAAGGGCAAAAAAGGCATGGGCTGAGTTAGGAGTGGATGGAAAAGGTGTAGCGAATTCAGCCCCAGAACCGGATTTTGAAGGAATGCCCAAATTAACTAGTCGAATGTTAGCTAGAATACAAGGTTTTCCAGATACGTGGGTATTTGGAAAAAAGAAAACAGCGGCATGTCGTATGATAGGAAATGCATTTCCGCCACCTGTGGCACAGGCGGTTGGAGAAAGAATAAAGGAGTGTTTAGAAAATGGAAGCGTTGATTGCACAAGCCAGATATCGTTTTCACGAAAAATTATTGAAAACAAATACATTGACATTAAGCAAAGTGGGAGTAGCCTCAAATGCTGATACAAGTAGTCGAAGTTCTAAAGATATAGCAAGAAGAATGGTAGATATTTTAGTTGAAAATCAACATCATAGAATTAATATAGTAGAAAAAATTTCTGGACAAACACTTGGTAAACAATTTGAAATAGTTACTATGGAGTTTTTACAGCAAACATTTCCTAATTTACAAAACTTATGTCCGGGTCATTGGTCTATATTACAGTTGGGAAATAATAATAAGTTAAAAACAAGTGATTTTGAACAATATGAACATTTGGCATATTTAAGTGCCTTGACATCAGAAAATTCAAAATTGGCAGCGGCATTAGGAAATGATTATTTAGTTGCACCAGATATAGTGATTTATCGAAATTTATATGATGATAATGAGATTAATGTAAATCAATATGTAGTAAATCAAAATGTAAGTAAAATGGCAGATATAAGGAAGTCTAATGGTGGGAAACCATTGCTACATGCAAGCATATCAGCGAAATATACGATGAGAAGTGATAGAGCACAAAATAGTCGTACAGAAGCTTTGAATTTAATTCGAAATAGAAAGGGACATTTACCACATATAGTAGTTGTTACAGCAGAGCCGATGCCAAATCGATTAGCATCACTAGCATTAGGGACAGGAGATATTGATTGTATGTATCATTTTGCATTATATGAATTGGTACAGGCTGTAAATGAAATTGGTTCAGAAGATGCAATTGAAACATTAGATACACTTGTGAAAGGAAAAAGATTGAAAGATATATCAGATTTACCATTAGATTTAGCAGTATAGTAAATATTAAGGGAAATACAGATGAAGAGTGTGTTTATCATTTTAGGCAATGGATTTACAATCGATTTTTTGAAAAATTATAACAGCTTTTTAAAAAGTAAAAATATGAAAAATGTGCATATTGATGTACAGAATTTATTTCATTATGGAGAAGTGTTGAAGACACCATGGGATAGCAAACCTGGTTTTCTATCATATAAAGTTTGTCCAGCATTATGGACATTGGGAGCACGACCGAATAAAGATGTTAATGAAAGCAATGCTTTAATTGAAGAAATTATATCATGTGCAAATATGTTTTTTGATTTTATTAATGATCCGGATCAAAAAGCAAAAAGGTTAAGTATGATAAATTCGAATGAGGATAGAATTTATTTAAAAGCATACTGTGAGTTGATAGTGTATTTGCGACAGTTATTTTCTTGGTATAACGAATTGATTGAGGACAAGTTACTCAAAGAATTTATTGCTGAATGCTCCGAATGGGGATGGCTTTCTTATCTAAAAAAGCTTGATTTAAAAAAATACAAAAAAATCATTTTTGTATCTTATAATTATGATATATGGTTGGAAAGAATACTAAAGTGTTTAAACCTTGAATATAGTGTATTCGGTTTTGACAATAGTACAGAGTTTAGTATTGAAATAATAAAACCGCATGGGTCTATTAGTTTTGTTCCTGAAAATTATATGGATAGATATAATATTAATTACAACATTGATGTAGAGGGATTGAAAATAGAAGAATTAGTGGTTAAGTATGATGAATTAACAAAGTATTCAACTGGGGCAATAATTCCACCAGCAGGAGATTCTTCAAGATTACAAATAACATCTTCATGGGCAGATACATTGCGTAGAGAAGCAATAAAAAAAGCGAATGAATTATCATATGATAACGATAGTAGAGTGGTGATGTGTGGGATTTCTTATTGGCATGTAGATAGAAAAGAAATTGATGAATTGTTAATTAATTTAAACTATGAAACAGAGTTTACATTTATCAATCCTGTTCCGCCGAGGGATTTAAACGCTGTTCTAAGTAGTATTTTTAAAAATTACGTATTACAAACATCTTCAGATAATATAGGAGGAATTATTGATGGCTAAATTTTTTGAAAGAAATTCAACAAAACTTACGATTTCAGAATTTTATGATAACTATAGGTTAGGAAAATATAACTTTGAAGCGAGCTATCAAAGAAAAAGTGATGTTTGGGCTGAGGATAAAAAAGCGTTTCTCATAGATTCTATATTAAAAAATTATCCAGTTCCAGCAATATTTATGCGACCAATTGTGGATGAAAATGGAAAAACGCAATATGATATTGTGGATGGAAAACAAAGGTTACAGGCGATTATTAGTTTTGTAGAGGGGAAAATTCCATTGACAATGTATTTTGCAGAAGATAAATTTTTAGATGATGAAGGAAGACAATTGGCAGAAAATATAGCAGGAAAAAAATTTGAAGACATAAAAAAAGAAAAAGAGAGTAGTGCTTATGTTAGACAGTTTTGGACATATACGTTACAAATAGAGTATTTATATGAAGATGATTTGGATTTGGTTTCTTCCGTATTTGATCGTTTGAATCGAAATGGAGAACCATTGAATCCACAAGAATTAAGAAATGCAAAATATTCGACTACACCATTATTAGAATTAATTCAAGAGCTGTCCCAAATTCCATATTTAAAAGATAAATTGGAGCGTTTAAAAATTGAACGAATGGAAGATGTAGAATTTGTTTCGGAACTATTGTTTTTAGTTTTGAATGAGAAAACATTAGATTCATCGCCAGCAATATTGGATAAACAGTATGAAAAGTATAAAAATGATAAAAAAGCCTTAGAGAAAGGAAGAACTAAATTCGATAAGATTATACAGTTTATGGATGAGTTACAGTTAGATTATGAAAGTAACAAAAGATTATGTTGGACTACGCATTTGTATACTTTATTTTCAGTATGTTGGTATTGTATTAATAAAGATATTAAAGCATCAACTGTAAGAGATAACATTCAAGAATTTTATAAACAATATTTTTCACGAAGTACAAAATATGCTGGAGAGTTAAAAGAGTATAAAGATGCGGCATCAAGTAGAACTCGTTCGGCGATTCAAAAGGATAATAGAATGAAAGCATTATTAAAATATTGTAAAATTAGCAAATGAAATAAAAGAGAAACATATTAACTTAACTATATAATAAAATAATCATTTACATTATATATCGGAGCGTGTGAAAGGACAGACCGAAGTCAAGTGACAACGTTGAGGGATGTTCTTTCACACGCTCCCCATTTAAAACTCAAAATCCGCATAGTCTTCCGGCAGAAACCGGTGATAGATGATATGACAGCCTTCATCTTTAAAGCAGTAGTAATAAGGGTCGTTTTGATTATCGGTAAATCGCACCAGCCAGTCAAATTCACCATGATTCATTTCTTCAAAAATAACATTTTCAGAAGTATCCTTAAATAAGGAAAAAATATCGTCCATGGTACAGCCGTGGTGCTGTAAAAGTTCTACCAGACTGCGGATAAATTCGTTGGCATCGGTATGCTCATGCACATAGACGCTGCCGTCTTCCGGAATATGAAAGCAGAAGCGGTCTTTTTTAGCCGTAACCGTGACATTTCCCAGCTTTTTCGTAAGAGAAGCCGGAAATCCAGAAAGCCTTGCAAGCATTTCGGCTTCAGAATCCTCTGCTTCAAAAAAATGATTCAGGGAACTGAGTGGATAGTACAGGCGGATGGCTTCTTTGCGAAAACCCAGTTTTGCCTGTTCTTCTTTAATAATATCAATCAGATTTTTTTCAAGTCTGTCAAAATACATACATATCCTCCATATTTGTATTCACGTAAATCATACTACAATTATAGGAATTGCACAAGCGCATTACAAACAGAATAAAATTAAGGAATATATCAGAAAGCAGAATCCGACAGTACCGCGGCAATCCGCAGTCCGTCGTATTCTGCTTCTTTTATTTGAAAATGCGCGGCAGTTTCAGAATCTGCAAAGCACAGACCGTCGCTGTCCGTATCCGGGACATAGGACGCTGCGTAAATTTCTGCTGCAATCCCGTTTCCGGTGGCTTTGGCATAGGCTTCCTTTAAAGTCCAGAGACGGAAAAAACGTTCCGCCTGTACAGATACATTTTCTGTATCATAAATCCAGTGATATTCCGTTTCTGAAAAAAATCTTTTTGCAACGGACGGCTTAAACGGGCGGTTTCCCTCAATGTCGATACCGCAGGGCATACCGGCAACGATACACACTGCAAAATTCCCGGAGTGGGAAAGGTTAAAATACAGATCTGCATGGCCTTTAAAGTAAGGTTTTCCGTTTGCGCCGCAGGCGGTTTCATAGTCGTATTCCTGCATATAGGTGCTGGCAGCATCTGAAACAGTGACCGGAAATGAAAGTTTTTTGGCAAGCGGTGTATTGTCTGCCAAAGAGCCTGTAACAGAGCCGGATATAAATGTGCGCGTTGTGTAATTGAGCAGAAGTCCGGCGGCAAGGCAGCGGCATTTTGCAGCATCATTTTTTAAATTACAGATTTTTTGCTGGCGGTATCCGGGTACAAGTTTAAAAGCCTTGTCATACAGTGCCTTGTCGCCTGAAAGGCTGTCCGACAGCGGTGTTATATCCATAATTGAAATTAAAAATTGTGTCATTTTATCTGTTCCCATTTCTCAATCAAAGCCTGCGGTTATGATGTCTGCGGATTATTTTATGCGGTACACTTATGCAATACAGACATCTTGTTACTGGTTTAATCATAGCAGACCACAGCAAAAACGCCAACAAGAATCTAAAAAGATTATGAATACTTCATACAAATGCTAACAATAATAGTAAGGAATTTTACTGATTTTTTATTGATTTATCGTGATATTGTATTTATAATAAGAAATAAATGGGTACAGTGTACTGCCCTTTACAAAATAATGACGGTCCGGCGGAGGAATTTATGGATAATAACAACAGAAATAACCCCAATAACGGCAACAAAAATGACAAAAAGCCGAAAAATATGAATACTATCATTATTATACTGATTGCAGGCGTAATTACATTTATTGCGATTACGATGTTAAACAGTATGATAAAAGATGCAACGTATAAAGAAATTACGTATTCCGAATTTTTGCAGATGATAGATGAGGATAAGGTTTCAGAAGTCAAGTTTGACTCGGACAGAATCTTAATCCAGCCATCGGATTCACAAAAAGACAGTAACGGATTTTCCTATACGTATTATACCGGTTATATTAAAGATAAGGATATTACAGATAAATTAGACGATAAAGGTGTGACGTATTCAGGATATATTCCGGATCAGAGTTCGTCTATTATTGATTTCCTGCTGGTTTATGTACTGCCGATTCTGTTTATCTATCTGATGTTTACATTTGTATACAGAAGACTGTCTAAAGGCGGCGGTATGATGGGCGGCATGGGTGTCGGCAAGAATACAGCCAAGGTCTATGTACAGAAGCAGACCGGCGTGACATTTAAAGATGTAGCGGGACAGGATGAAGCCAAAGAGTCTCTGACAGAAATCGTCGATTTCCTGCACAATCCGGATAAATACGCAAGTATCGGTGCAAAACTGCCGAAGGGCGCACTGCTTGTAGGACCTCCGGGAACCGGTAAAACCCTGCTTGCAAAGGCGGTAGCCGGTGAAGCCAATGTACCGTTTTTCTCGCTGGCAGGTTCTGATTTTGTGGAAATGTTTGTCGGCGTCGGTGCATCACGTGTGCGTGACTTATTTAAGGAAGCACAGAAGCAGGCACCGTGTATCATTTTCATCGATGAAATTGATGCCATCGGTAAAAGCAGAGATTCCCGCTATGGCGGCGGCAATGATGAACGTGAGCAGACATTAAACCAGCTGCTTGCAGAAATGGACGGTTTTGATTCTTCTAAGGGCTTATTTATCCTTGCCGCAACGAACAGGCCGGAAGTGCTTGATAAAGCGCTGTTAAGACCGGGACGTTTTGACAGAAGAATTATTGTCGATAAGCCGGATTTAAAGGGCAGAATTGATACCTTAAAGGTTCACTCCAAAGATGTATTAATGGATGATACCGTTGATTTAGAAGCAATCGGACTTGCAACGAGTGGTGCGGTTGGTTCGGATCTTGCCAATATGATTAACGAAGCGGCGATTGCGGCAGTCAAGGACGGCAGAAAAGTGGTATCCCAGAAGGATTTATTTGAAGCCGTGGAAGTGGTTATTGCCGGTAAGGAAAAGAAAGACCGCATTTTAAGCAAGGAAGAAAAACGCACGGTTGCATATCATGAAGTCGGTCATGCGCTGATTACGGCATTAAAGAAAAATGCCGAGCCGGTGCAGAAGATTACAATTGTACCGCGTACAATGGGTTCTCTCGGCTACGTTATGCAGGTGCCTGAAGAAGAAAAGTACCTGATGACAAAGGACGAACTGATGACAAGACTGGTAACACTGCTTGGCGGACGTGCCGCAGAAGAAGTTGTTTTTGATACGGTAACAACCGGTGCGTCAAACGATATCGAAAAGGCAACACAGATTGCCAGAGCCATGATTACCCAGTACGGTATGTCGGAAAAATTCGGGCTGATGAGTCTGGAAACCGTTGAAAGCAAATATTTGGACGGTAGTGCAAGACTGAACTGTTCCGATGAGACAGCGGCAATGATTGATGATGAAGTTAAAGAACTGTTAAAAGAGTGCTTTGCGGAAGCGAAGAAGCTTTTATCCGAAAACCGCGATGTATTAGACGAGATTGCAAAATATCTGTATGAGAAAGAAACAATTACCGGAAAGCAGTTTATGGAAATTTACCGTAAGGTCAAAGGAATTCCTGAACCGGTAGATACAAGCCATATGACGATTTCAGAAAAGGTTGCAGAAAGCGTATCCTTTAATGAAGACGGAAGCTATTCCTCAACGGTCAATCAGGCACCGCCTGCGCCGTGGGAACACCCGCAGCAGACAGAAGCACAACAGCCATCACCAGAGCAGACGGATAAAGATGTTCCGGCACAGAATACAGAAAAAGAGGAAGACCGGAACACAGAGCAATAAATCATAAAAGTTTCAGATATGAAATCCCCATTAGCAGTAAATAAGCTGCTGATGGGGATTTTTTAACAGTACGCTTGACAGCGCACGTTTTGAAATAAAGATTGACAGGGTAAATGAAATGGGATAATATCAATTTATATTTAGGGAAGGAAAGAAAAGAATGTCATTAGTAGTGCTTGTACTTTTTGGAATTGTACTTTTTAATATGGTACGTGGATACCAAAGAGGTGTTCTTATGGTGCTTTATTCCATTGCAGCATGGGTTGTCATTTTGATTGCGGCGAATGGTCTTGCACCCAGAGTCAAAGATTTTATGGTAAATCACACAGGAATTTATCATTCGATTGAACAATCCTGTGAAAAAACTATCAATGACCGTTTGAGCCAGTCTGTAGATGAGCAGCTGGATCATAACGGAGAAGATACGGCAGGAGTACTGCAGAATCAGGGGATTTATCTGCCAAAGCAGATGGTTGAGCAGTTGGAGAACAACATGGCACAGGCAGGTAATAAAATTGTGCAGGAGAGCGGCATTGCGCAGTATGCTGCAGAATATATTACGCAGTTTATATTGACAGGTATTTCATACTTTTTGACGGTGCTGGTATTAAGCATTCTGTTGGGAATTGTAAAACGTATGTTTATTGTTGCCAACCATATTCCGATACTGGGTGGTGTCAATAGAATTCTGGGACTTTTACTCGGTCTGGTGCAGGGTGTTATGGCTGTCTGTATTATTTTATATTTTGTATCCTTAATCAGCACAACCGGATTAGGAAGCTGGCTCTATGGTCAAATAGAAGTGAATCCTGTCACGCTTGCCATATATAACAGCAATCCGATTGTGGTTTTTCTATTGTATATTTTTAACAGCTGGATTTAACAGCTGCGTTGAATAAGCCGGAAGGTTCCACTGCCGCCTGTATTTATAGAAAATAAATACAGGCGGCAGTGCTTTATGGCAGATTGTCAGTCTGTGTTATAGTTTTTTAAGTTCTCATTTTATTTGATTTATGCTACAATAAATTACAAAAGCTGGAGCAGGCTGCCTTGATGGCAGAAGAGAAATCGCCTGCGGAATGGGGATTAGTATGAATTTTACACATTTACATGTCCATACGGAATATTCACTGCTGGATGGTTCGAGTAAAATCGGAGAGATTACAAAGAGAGCAAAAGAGCTGGGAATGGACAGCCTTGCGATTACGGACCACGGTGTCATGTATGGTGTCATTGATTTTTATAAAGCGGCGAAGGAAGCCGGTATTAAGCCGATTCTTGGTTGTGAAGTTTACGTAGCGCCAGGTTCGAGATTTGAAAAGACACCTGGCGAATCTGAAGACCGCTATTATCATCTGGTACTGCTTGCGGAAAATAATACCGGTTATCAGAATCTGATGAAAATTGTTTCAAGGGGTTTTACAGAAGGATTTTATTATAAGCCGCGTGTAGACTATGAAGTGCTGACCGAGTATCACGAGGGCATTATTGCATTAAGTGCGTGCCTTGCAGGGGAGGTGCAGCGCTATCTTGCGCGTGGTATGTATGAGATGGGAATGGAAGCGGCAAAACGCTATGAGAACATTTTCGGAAAAGGCAATTTCTTTTTGGAATTGCAGGATCACGGCATTTCCACACAGCAGTATGTCAATCAGCAGTTAGTCCGCATGTCGGAAGAATTAAATATTGAACTGGTTGCGACAAACGATATCCACTATACGTATGCAGAAGATGCGGATGCACACGACATTTTACTCTGTATCCAGACCGGTAAGCTGGTAACGGACGAGAACAGAATGAGATACGAGGGTGGGCAGTATTACTGCAAGTCGCCGGAAGAAATGGCAGAGCTGTTTTCGTATGCACCGCAGGCAATTGAAAATACGTACAAGATTGCACAGCGCTGTAATGTGGAAATTGAGTTCGGTGTGACAAAAGTGCCAAAGTACGAAGTGCCGGAAGGATATGATTCATGGTCGTATCTGAATCATTTATGCTATGAAGGACTGGCAAAGCGTTATCCGGATATGAACGCAGACGGGGAGATTGACAGCACACAGGGGATTTACAACATCAAAGAACGTCTGGAATATGAACTTTCGGTTATTCAGACCATGGGATATGTTGATTATTTCCTGATTGTATGGGATTACATCAATTATTCGCGTGTCAACGGAATCCCGGTAGGTCCGGGACGAGGTTCGGCGGCGGGCAGTGTCGTTTCATACTGCCTTGGCATTACCGATATTGACCCGATAAAATATAGTCTGATTTTTGAACGTTTTTTAAATCCGGAACGTGTGTCCATGCCCGATATCGATGTCGATTTCTGTTATGAAAGACGGCAGGAGGTCATTGATTATGTTGTGGATAAATACGGAAAAGACCGTGTGGTGCAGATTGTTACATTCGGTACGATGGCAGCGCGTGCCGTTATCAAGGATGTAGGCCGTGTACTGGACCTGCCGTATGCTATGGTAGATTCCATTGCTAAAATGGTGCCACGCGAAATTGGAATTACGATTGATAAAGCGTTAAAAATGAATCCAGATTTGCGGGCGGCTTATGAGTCCGATGAACAGGTGCGCGATTTAATTGATAAGAGTAAACGTCTGGAAGGATTGCCGCGCCATGCCTCCATGCACGCGGCGGGCGTTTTAATCAGTCAGAAAGCGGTTGATGAATATGTACCGCTGTCAGTCGGCTCGGATGGTTCGGTGGTTGCCCAGTTTGTTATGACAACACTGGAAGAACTGGGACTGCTCAAGATGGATTTTCTGGGACTGCGTACCCTTACGGTAATCCATGATGCGGAGGAGCTTATCCGCAAGCACACACCGGAATTTTCGATTGAAGCGATTGATTACAGCGATAAGGCAGTTTACGATTTAATCGGTACGGGAAAATGTGACGGCATTTTCCAGCTTGAAAGTGCGGGGATGAAGTCGTTCATGAAGGAATTAAAACCGCAGAATATCGAAGATTTAATTGCCGGAATTTCACTGTACCGGCCGGGTCCGATGGACTTTATTCCGCAGTATATAAAAGGAAAGAACAGCCCGGATGCGGTTACATATGACTGTCCGCAGTTAGAGGCAATATTAAAGCCGACTTACGGTTGTATCGTGTATCAGGAACAGGTTATGCAGATTGTACGTGACCTTGCAGGCTACTCCTGGGGACGAAGCGATTTAGTGCGCCGTGCCATGTCAAAAAAGAAAGCTTCCGTTATGGAAAAAGAGCGGAAAAATTTTATTTACGGCAATCCGGATGAAAATGTGCCGGGCTGTGTCAACAACGGCATTGATGAAAAGATCGCCGGCAAAATTTACGATGAAATGATTGATTTTGCAAAATACGCCTTTAACAAATCCCATGCGGCGTGCTATGCGGTGGTATCCTTTCAGACAGCTTATTTAAAGACGCATTATCCGGTAGAATTTATGGCGGCGCTGATGACTTCCGTAGTCGATAATACGGCAAAAGTGGCAGGTTACATTTATGCCTGCCGTCAGATGAATATCCGGCTGTTACCGCCCGATGTGAATGAGTCCGAGCGTGGATTTTCCGTTGAAAACGGTGCAATCCGCTTTGGTCTGTCTGCAATCAAAAGTCTTGGCAGACCGACAATTGCAGCCATTATTAAAGAACGGAAAAACGCACCGTTTACGACCATGCAGGACTTTATCACGAGGATGTTTTCCGAATTAAATAAGCGTACCATTGAAAATCTCATAAAATCGGGGGCATTTGACACCTTTGGCAATAACCGGCGTCAGATGATGTTTGTTTATGCACAATTACTGGATAATGCCGTAAAACAGAGTAAAGATGCCATATCCGGTCAGATGTCACTGTTTGATTTTGTATCTGAGGAAGAAAAGACGGCTTATGAAGTGCAGATGCCGGACGTAGCGGAATATTATAAAGAAGAACTGCTCGCATTTGAAAAGGAGATTCTGGGCGTTTACGTCAGCGGACATCCGCTGGATGAATATGCGGCGATGTGGAAACGGCACATTTCTGCGATGACGACCGATTTTGAACTGGACGAGGAAACCGGCGAATTAAAGGCAAAAGACAATACGCGGGTTACAATCGGCGGCATGATTATGGATAAAACCGTAAAAACGACCAAAAACGGACAGCTCATGGCATTTCTTACGATTGAAGACCTTGTAGGCACGGTGGAAGTACTTGTTTTTCCACAGAGCTTTAACACCTACCGCAGTGTCATTGATACAAGCGATAAAGTATTTGTAACGGGACGTGTCAGTGCCAATGCCGATGAGAATGGAAAACTTATTTGTGAAAAAATTGTCAGCTTTGACAGTGTGCCGCAGAAGCTCTGGATTCGTTTTGCCAATATGGCAGAATATCAGGAAAAGCAGGAGGAACTGACAAAGATACTCGCACCGTCAGACGGACACGATAGTGTCATCATTTACTGTGCCGAGGAAAAGCTAAAAAAACAGCTCCCGCCGTCCATGAATGTCAAAGTAGAAGCCGGACTGGTTGCACAGCTCCGGGAAGTGTTCGGTACAAAAAATGTCGAAACAACCTAGAAATTATATGGAAAATTGACAGAAATCATAGAATATTCATATTGAAATGCACATTTTTATGAGATACAATAGAAAATAGCAGGAATATAACAGATGATTGAGAAAGGAAGGGGAAGTTCTTATGGCAAAACAGATAAAAACAATTGGTATTTTGACAAGTGGCGGTGATGCACCGGGAATGAATGCGGCAATCAGAGCAGTTGTAAGAACGGCAATTAACAAGGGGCTGAAGGTAAAAGGAATCCAGAAGGGATACAATGGATTAATTAATGAAGAAATTATTGATATGGATAAGCGCAGTGTTGCCGATATCATCCAGCGTGGCGGTACAATTCTTTACACGGCAAGATGTATGGAATTTATGACACCGGAAGGTCAGAAAAAAGGCGCAGAAGTCTGCAAAAAGCACGGGATTGACGGTATTGTCGTTATCGGCGGCGATGGTTCATTCCGAGGTGCACAAAAGCTTGCGGAAGCCGGAGTCAACACCATCGGACTTCCGGGAACAATTGATTTAGATATTGCCTGTACCGATTATACAATTGGTTTTGATACGGCAATCAATACGGCAATGGAAGCCATCGACAAAATCCGTGATACATCGACTTCCCATGAGCGTTGCAGTATTATCGAGGTTATGGGCAGAAATGCAGGTTATATCGCGTTGTGGTGTGGCATCGCAAACGGTGCGGAAGACATTTTACTGCCGGAGCGTTATGATAATGACGAACAGGCATTAATTAACCATATTATAGAAGCAAGAAAGCGCGGAAAGAAGCATCATCTGATTATTAATGCAGAAGGTATCGGACATTCTACCGGCATGGCAAGAAGAATCGAGGCAGCCACAGGCATTGAAACAAGAGCAACCATTTTAGGCTACATGCAGCGAGGTGGTTCACCGACCTGCAAGGACAGAGTCTATGCTTCTGTAATGGGGGCATATGCGGTGGATTTGCTCTGCGAAGGCAAGAGTAACCGTCTGGTAGCGTATAAAGACGGTAAATTTGTCGATTTTGACATCGATGAAGCACTGGCAATGACAAAGGATATTGACGAATACGAGTTTAATATCAGCGCATTGCTTTCAAAATAACAGATAAGGATACAAAAAATTATGATTACAAGTACAAGCAGCAGTCAGGTAAAAACAGTCGTTTCCCTGCAAAAAAAGGCGAAAACCAGAAAAGAAACGAAGCAGTTTGTGGTCGAAGGCATGAAAATGGTGTCGGAAGTACCACAGGACAGACTGGTGAAAGTCTATTTTTCGGAAAGCTTTGCAGCGGCAAATGTATCGTTTTTAAACAAATTTGCAAAAGAACAGACAGAACTTGTCAGCGACATCGTTTTCGTGCAAATGTCAGATACCAAGACACCGCAGGGGGCGCTTGCCATTGTAAAAATGGCACAATATACGGTGCAGGATATGATGAAAGATAAACCGCTGCTTCTGCTTGTTGAAAATTTACAGGACCCCGGAAATCTGGGAACGATTGTGCGAATGGCAGAGGGTGCGGGCGTGACCGGCGTGATTTTAAGTCCGAACACCGTGGATATTTACAATCCAAAGACTATCCGCTCCACAATGGGTTCTGTCTATAGGGTTCCGTTCTTTTATGCAAAAGATTTTACACAGCAGCTTGCGGATTTAAAGCAGGCAGGTGTGCGGCTCTATGCGGCGCATCTGGATGGAAACTGTGAATACACACATCCGGATTATACCGGCCCCAGTGCATTTCTGATAGGAAACGAAGCCAACGGATTGACAAAAGCTTCGTCTGATGCGGCAGATGTACTTGTAAGGATTCCGATGCAGGGGCAGGTCGAGTCTTTTAATGCAGCAGTAGCCTGTACGATTCTTACATTTGAAGCAGTCCGCCAGCGCCGGACAGGGGTCAGGTAGAAAATGGATTTATAACGTGTTGTAATTAAGAATTGTAACTTTTTTTAACAAATTTGTAATAATTTTGAAGGGATATGGATATAGTTATCTGTGTCCCTTTTTTAGTGCGCACTTGCGGTGTATACCGCTTATGCGGTTAAAACGACCTCATGGACAGCGCCAAAATCTTGATAAAAGACAGGCGGATTTCTAAAAAGGCGGTTTGTAAAATTAAATTTTTTATAAAAAAATCAATGAAACTGTCGGGGAATAAACGGAAACCCTAGAATCTATGCGGCTTTGTAACGAATTTGACAAATAAGTGTAACTTTGGTATTATACTTTCGTAACAAAATGTAACAATTCTGTAACATTTTGTCAGGTGTCGGAAAGGACACCGGAAAGGAAAAACTTTATGAAACTTAGAAGTAGCATAGCGGCGAAGTACGCTGGAGTAGCAATGGTGATGTGTCTTATGCCAGTAGTGCCAGTAGTAGCCGACGCACAAACTACCTATGAGCAGCAGCAAAGTACAGAACAGAATAATACATCAAATATTCAGGTATCTTACGTAGAAAAGGTATCCGATATTGTTGCAGCAGGTTACGAAACAGTATATGAAACCAATTTTGCAGGCGCGCAAGATTACGCAGCAGAAGCCGTTGCTTTAACCGATTCTTATATTGAAGTCAAAGCAGGTGCTGACGAAGATGCCGAAACAGTCGGAAGATTATATGACTATTCTTTAGTATATGTGGATGAAACAGGTACAGAATGGACAAAGATTACTTCCGGAAATGTTACAGGCTATGTAAAAAATGCGCAGTTATGTTTCGGACAGGAAGCCCAGGCAGTAATGCAGGAGAGTGAAGAACAGGACAAGGAGCTTGTTGCCGGTTATACGCTCGAAGAAGCAGAAGAAAAAGAGGCGAGAGAAGAAGCAGAACGGATTGCAGCAGAAGAAGCTGCAAGAAAAGCAGAGGAGGAAGCAGCCAAGAAAAAGCAGGCGCTTTCAAGTGTCGGCACGACATACGGTTCTTCTGTGGATGCATCCGACGAGGAAGTGTGGCTTCTGGCATGCATCATAGACTGGGAAGCAGGAAGCGAAAGCTATGAAGGAAAGCTTGCAGTTGCAAATGTTGTTTTAAATCGTGTAAAGAGCGGCAAGTGGGGCAGCTCCATTACATCAGTAATTTATGCACCAAAGCAGTTTTCAGGTGTATCAGACGGCAACGGCAATCCATCCGCAAAATTTGCAGCCAGATTGTCAAGCGGTCCGAACCAGGCATGTATCCAGGCAGCAAAGGAAGCTTTATCCGGTGTGAACAATGTAGGAAATTATACATTTTTCCGTTCGCTTTCCATTGCAAATTATTCATCTTATGACAGTTATATGATTATCGGAAGCCATTGCTTCTATTAATTATTTAAATAATAGTAGTTTTTATGGAACGGTATTTTTGTATACTGTATTCAGAAATAATGAATACAGTTCTACAGAAGTACCGTTTTCTTTATATTATTGGAATTTTCAGATACAAATCCATGTATTTTCATGGAAAACAGTGCTTGAATATTTACAGCTTTTTGATATAATATGAATAAATATGATATGTACGTGAGGTGATTCATATGATAAATATTAAAGATTTTTGTGATATGGAGCAGTTTGAACAGATTATGTCCAACTGGGCGAAAGCTACGGGACTTGCGACAGTCGCTGTAGGTGCTGATGGCAGATACATTTCCGAGTGTTATAATTTTACGGAATTTTGTATTGATTTGACAAGAAAAAGTCCGGAAGGGTGCAGACGATGCGAAAAGTGCGACAGGGAAGGCAAGGGCGTATATTTCTGTCATGCAGGACTGATTGATTTCGGTATCGAGTTAAAAATCGGGGACGAAGTGGTTGGCTCTGTGATTGGCGGACAGGTATTGTCCGAAACACCGGACGATGAAAAGTTCCGTGCGGTCGCAAGGGAAATTGGTGTCAATGAAGACCGGTATATTGCAGCATTACATAAGGTCACAATACGCAGTGAAGAAGCAATTCGTGCCAGTGCAGAACTGCTGGGGCAGGTTTTAAACAACTATATTAATGCCCAATATATGGAAAAGCACAATAAACAGATTATTGGAAAGCTGGGTACAGGCGCAAAGGATGCCGAAGAGCTGGTCAACAGGATTAAGGAAAAGACGGTACAGCTAAATACCGTTCACGGAAAGCAGAAGATTCTTGCGTTAAATGCGAGTATTGAAGCGGCAAGAGCCGGGGAGAACGGCAGAGGTTTTGCGGTGGTTGCCGGAGAAGTCGGAAAGCTGTCCGATTTTATCAATGATATTAACAAAGATATCAATAAGCTTGTCGGAGAAATTGATACCGTTGTTCATAAAATGAATGAATAAGAAAATGAGAACCCGGTCGTCAGGCAGGGGATAGGAGGACACATGAACTTAACAGGACGCGATTTTTTAACATTAAAGGATTTTACACCGGAAGAAATTCTGTACTTGATTGATTTATCCGCAAAGTTAAAGGATATGAAAAAGAAAGGCATTGTAGAACAGCCGCTGCGCGGTAAAAATGTAGCACTCATTTTTGAAAAGACAAGTACAAGAACACGCTGTTCCTTTGAAGTGGCAGCACATGATTTAGGCATGGGCGTGACCTACCTTGACCCGCAGGGTTCCCAGATTGGCAAGAAAGAAAGCATTGCAGATACGGCAAGAGTGCTTTGTACAATGTTTGAAGGCATTGAGTACAGAGGATTTGAGCAGACGATTGTGGAGGAACTGGCAAAGTATTCATCTGTACCGGTATGGAACGGTTTAACTAACGAATACCACCCGACACAGATGCTTGCGGATATGCTGACAATCCGTGAAAAGCTCGGCAGATTAAAGGGCGTGAAGTTCGTTTATATGGGCGATGCAAGATACAACATGGGTAATTCCCTGATGATTGTCTGTGCAAAGCTCGGACTGCATTTCACAGCCTGCACGGCAAAAGAATATTTCCCGGATAAAGAGCTGGTAGCACAGTGTGAAACATGGGCAAAGAGAAGCGGCGGTTCAATTACATTGACAGAAGACGTAGAAGAAGGAACAAAGGGCGCTGAAGTTTTATATACCGATGTATGGGTATCCATGGGTGAACCGGACGAAGTATGGGCAGGGCGAATCAAGGCACTGTTACCGTACCAGATTAATAAGAAAGTTATGGAAAATGCAGCACCGGATGCAATCTTTATGCACTGCCTGCCGTCTTTCCATGATTTAAAGACTAAGATTGGCAAGCAGATTCATGATAAGTTCGGCTTAGATGAAATGGAAGTAACGGACGAAGTATTTGAGTCTGAACAGTCCGTTGTATTTGATGAAGCGGAAAACAGAATGCACACCATTAAAGCGGTAATGGCAGCAACACTGGGTGCTTATTAATTCCAAAAAGAAACGGAGCAGAAGATGTATTATACCACGAGTGGAGCATACCGGAAATCTAAAATGCTGATTGACTATGCAACGATTGCGCTGACGGCAGTGATTATGATTTTATTTATCTTAATCCTGTTTCTGCGCAGTAACAGCGGAATCTTATTTCCAATCGTTTTCCTGGCAGGAGCGCTTATCAACGGCTTATCCGGGATAAAAGCATTTATGAATAAAAAAAGGCTGTCGGGAGTATTTCTGATAATTGCCGCAGTGATTCTGCTGATTGTAAGTGCAGCAGTCGGACTGGCGGTATTGTAAGATGTAAGAACCGGCAGAAGCATCAGCCGTAAAAATGGGCTGCCGTACTAAGAGAGAAAAGACAGATTCTTAGTGCGGCAGCCCTGCTATATGAAAGATTTTAATGGAGCAGGGATTCATGAAAACAAAGATATTAAGACAGTTAAGAACAACAAATGAATATGTTTCCGGTCAGATGTTATGTGATGAGCTGGGGGTGTCAAGAACTGCCGTATGGAAAGCAATCAACCAGTTAAAAGAAGAAGGTTATACGATTGAGGCGGTGCAGAATAAGGGCTATAAGATTACGGGATATCCGGATATTTTAACGGCAGAGGAAATTGAGAGCCAGTTAAATCCCGGCGATACGGTAAAAAAAGTGGTCTATGCGCCGGAAATTGATTCCACCAACAATGAAGCTAAAAGAAATGCAGAAAACGGAGCAAAAGACGGCACACTTTATATTACGGAAAGCCAGACCGGCGGCAGGGGCAGGCGGGGCAGACAATGGGTATCTCCGTCAGGAAGCGGAATCTGGATGACATTGCTGTTACGTCCGCAGATTAATCCTGCCAATGCCTCCATGCTTACAATCGTTGCAGCGATGGCAGTGACTATGGCAATCCGCCGTGCAGTTGCAGAAACAGGCGCAGACGTGGAATGTCATATTAAGTGGCCCAATGACGTCGTTATCAATAAAAAGAAAGTCTGCGGCATTTTAACAGAGATGAGTGCAGAGCTTGACTGTATCCACTATGTAGTGATTGGTATTGGAATCAATGTCAACACAACGGAATTCGCAGACGAAATCAAAGAAACTGCATCGTCTCTTTTTGTCGAAACAGGAAAGAATATCAAACGAAGCCGCATTGTAGCACTGTTTGCCGAAGAATTTACAAAATACTATCAGAAGTTTTTAAATACAGGCGATTTAAGCGGTTTGGTGCAGGATTATAATGAAATGTTAATCAATGCGGGCAGGCAGGTGCGGATTTGTGACGCAAAAGAAGAATTTAACGGTGTTGCGGCGGGGATTGACAGCCATGGGAAACTGCTTGTGACCAAAGAGGACGGCACACAGGCGGTCATATCGGCAGGAGAAGTATCAGTGAGAGGATTATATGGATATGTTTAATGAAAATGTAGTGCTTTGCGCATCCAGTGCGTATGAGAAAAAGTTTTATCTGAACGAAGCCTTTGACAAGCTTCCGGAGGATATTAAAAATGAATTAAAAATTATGTGTGTGCTGTTTACCGAGGAAGTCGGCGGCATTTTAACACTTGAATTTGACGAAAACGGCACGCTGTTATTTAAAACTGAAGCCGATGAAAATGACCTGCTCTATGATGACATTGCCTGCGGTATGCTGATTAAGAAATTACAGTATGAAAAGCGGGATTTGTTAGAGTCGATGGAAATGTTTTACCGGGTGTTTTTCCTTGGAGAATAACGAATAGGAGAGTGTGAATGTTTATAGGAAATGTAGAAATACAAAATCCTGTTGTACTGGCACCGATGGCAGGCGTTACAGACCTGCCATTTCGTCTGTTATGCAAAGAAATGGACTGCGGTCTTTTGTATACGGAAATGGTCAGCGCAAAGGCAATTTTATACGGCAATAAAAATACAGAAGCATTAATGCAGGTAACACCGAACGAACACCCGATTGCATTGCAGCTGTTTGGCTCAGATCCGGAGGTGATGGGTGAGATTGCAAAGCGTGTAGAGGAACGGCCGTTTGACATTATTGATGTAAATATGGGATGCCCGGTTCCAAAGGTTGTCAATAACGGTGAAGGCTCGGCACTGATGAAAAATCCGGTGCTGGTCGGAAAAATCGTAGAAGCCATGGCAAAAGCCGTTCAAAAGCCGGTAACGGTTAAAATTCGTGCGGGTTTTAACGATGAAAGCATTAATGCGCCGGAAATTGCCCATGTGATTGAGGAGTCCGGCGGGGCGGCAGTTGCCGTACACGGGCGTACAAGAGAACAGTATTATTCGGGAAAGGCAGACTGGGACGTTATCCGCAGGGTTAAAGAAACGGTTAAAATTCCGGTGATCGGAAACGGTGACATTTTAACGGGACAGGACGCTATCCGGATGTTTGAAGAAACCGGCTGTGATGCCGTGATGATTGGACGCGGTGCGAGAGGCAACCCATGGATATTTTCACAGGTGAGCCGCTATTTAAAAGATAAGACGGTGCTTGCACCGCCGGCAACAAAAGAAATCTGTGATATGATACTGCGCCATGCCAAAATGCTCATTGAAGCAAAAGGCGAATACACCGGAATCCGTGAAATGCGCAAGCATTTTGCATGGTACACGGCAGGCATGAAACATTCTGCGGCACTGCGCGGCAGGGTCAATCAGGTGGAGCATTTTGAAGAACTGGAACAACTGGTGGATATGGTACACGGGGCTGATGAAACAAAGTGAAGTTTGATACAGCTGATTGACAGATGAATATGATTAGGCTATAATATTATGACTAGTTTTAAAATGTTATAAATGTAGAAAGGGATAGATGAAAATGGCAGAGAAACAGTTTCTTACAAAGAAAGGTTACGAAGAACGTGTTGCATTACTGGAGAATTTAAAGGTTGTCAGAAGAAAGGAAGTTGCCCAGAAGTTAAAGGAAGCAAGAGAGCAGGGCGATTTATCTGAAAATGCAGAATACGATGCAGCCAAGGACGAACAGAGAGATATTGAAACACAGATTACAGAGCTTGAAGCAATTTTAAGCAATGCAGAAATCATTCAGGACAATGATAAGAGTACAGACCGTGTTAAAATGGAAAGTGTTGTAAAGCTGCATGACATCGAATATGATGAAGATATTGAGTATGTTATCGTCGGTTCTTCCGAAGCAGACAGCTTAAACAATAAGATTTCCAACGAATCACCGCTCGGTGCCGCTCTCATCGGCAAGAAGGTTGGAGAAATCGTAAAGGTAGAAGCACCGGCAGGCGAAATCGAGTATAAGATTGTAGAAATTATAAATGAATAGTCGATAAGGAGAAAGAACAGTGGCGGAGAAGAATAATACACAGATGCCTGATGTCAATGAACAGATTAAGAACCGTATGGATAAGTTAAAGACTTTGCAGGAAGAAGGCAGAGACCCATTTGAGATTACAAAGTACGATGTGACAAACCATACACAGGATATTAAAGAACATTTTGAAGATTTTGAAGGCAAGGAAGTATCCATTGCAGGACGATTAATGGCAAAGCGTGTCATGGGTAAAGCCTCTTTCTGCAATGTGGCAGATTTAAAGGGCAACATTCAGTTATATGTAGCAAGAGATTCTGTCGGAGAAGAACCGTATGCACGTTTTAAGAAATTTGACATCGGCGATATTGTCGGCGTAAAGGGTGAAGTTTTCAGAACACAGAAGGGTGAAATGTCTGTTCATGTATCTGAAATCACACTTTTAACAAAGAGCTTACAGGTGCTTCCGGAAAAGTTCCATGGCTTAACAGATACAGAAGTGCGTTACAGACAAAGATACGTGGATTTAATTGTAAATCCGGAAGTCAGAACAACATTTATGAAGCGTTCACAGATTATCAAGGAAATCCGTAACTTCCTTGATGGCAGAAACTTCATGGAAGTAGAAACACCAATGCTCGTTTCCAATGCAGGCGGCGCGGCTGCCAGACCATTTGAAACACATTACAATGCACTGGACGAAGATGTAAAGCTTCGTATTTCACTGGAATTATACTTAAAGCGACTGATTGTCGGCGGCATGGAACGTGTTTACGAAATCGGCAGAGTATTCCGTAATGAAGGTGTGGACACCAGACACAATCCTGAATTTACATTAATGGAACTGTATCAGGCATATACCGATTACAACGGCATGATGGAACTTGCAGAAACCATGTACCGTACAGTATGTGAAAAGGTAAACGGTTCACCGGTTGTAAAATACGGTGATATCGAAATCGATTTTTCAAAGCCGTTTGAGAAGATTACAATGGTTGATGCTGTTAAGAAATATGCAAATGTGGATTTCTCAAAGATTGAAACACTTGAAGAAGCAAGAGCTGTTGCAAAGGAACACAATATTGAATTTGAGGAAAGACATAAGAAGGGTGACATCTTAAATTTATTCTTTGAAGAATATGTAGAAGAACATCTGATTCAGCCGACATTTGTTATGGATCACCCGGTAGATATTTCTCCGCTGACAAAGAAAAAGCCGGATGCACCGGAATATACAGAACGTTTCGAGCTGTTTATGAACGGCTGGGAAATGGCAAATGCGTACTCTGAATTAAATGACCCGATTGACCAGAGAGAACGTTTTGCGGCACAGGATGCGCTGGCAGCAGCCGGTGATGACGAAGCCAACCACACAGATGAAGACTTCTTAAATGCGCTGGCATACGGTATGCCGCCAACGGGTGGTATCGGATTCGGTATCGATAGAATGGTTATGCTGCTCACAGATTCCGCAGCAATCAGAGATGTTTTATTGTTCCCGACAATGAAGACACTCGGCGGAAAGACACCTGCTAATAACTCAGATAGTTTGGTGGATAACTCATCTGATAATGGCACAGCTTGTGGAAATAATAATGGCTTCTTTACAGCTAATGAAAAAATTGATTTTTCTAATGTAAAGGTTGAGCCTCTATTTGAGGAAGAGGTAGACTTTGATACATTCAGTAAGTCAGATTTCAGAGCCGTTAAAGTTAAGGAATGTGTAGCAGTTCCTAAGTCAAAGAAGTTGCTTCAGTTTACACTTGATGATGGTACAGGCACAGACCGTACTATTTTAAGCGGAATCCACGCTTACTATGAGCCAGAAGAGCTTGTTGGAAAGACACTTATCGCTATTACCAATCTTCCACCAAGAAAGATGATGGGAATTGAGTCTTGTGGTATGTTACTTTCAGCAGTAAAC
>QWCE01000785.1_pt1 | contig 56058 bp, 52 predicted proteins | sample 1972531 | NCBI WGS metagenome assembly QWCE01 (sample SAMN09866716, study PRJNA288562) | Human gut metagenome isolate term4_stool, whole genome shotgun sequencing...
GTGCCGGGTTTTTCGTTACATCTAAGGTAGCCAGTTGGTTATAGCTGCAATCAAGATACACTAGTGTTGTGTTCTTCGTTAGATCTAAGGTAGTCAGTTGGTTATGGTTGCAAACAAGTTTTGTTAATCCCGTAAAATGCTCTACCCCCCTAAGTGACGTAATATTTTTTGTGTTAACATCTATCTTTGTCACTGCATTAAGTTCATCCTGGGATAATGTATGGTTATTATCCTTGTCAAAATTCTCCGAAACATAGTTCCTGAAGTTCGCATCCGGGAAGTTTGTGGCATCAATCGCAACACCTACCGGTGCTGCCCATGCAGGCACGGCAAACAGGTTCATTAAGACAAGCATCAGTGCAAGTAATAATGTGATGCTTCTCCCTTCCTTTATTTTCATAATTTTACCTCCTTATATTTTTATGCTAAATAAAAAAATCAAAATTATAGATGACGATTTAAGTTGCTCTATCTATTTTAAGCAAGATAAACAATCAAAAATCCCACGCATCAAAATAAATGCATAGGATCCTCTATTAAACTTATTTGAAATTGCAAAATAGGCAGAACTATCTTGTCTATCTAACAACACTAGCGTATTAAGATTAAACATGTAAATTCCTTTTTGTATATATTCTTCTTAAGGATATCACACCTTGCTATATTTGCAATAATTTTAATTAAATTATTTGTTGTTTTTATATAAATATATTACATTTTTTACACTCTACTAATTTTTACTTCCTTGACAGTTCTATTTTCTTCTATATTATATATCTATTTCCGTTCCATTCTTAAACACTGCGGTATACTCCCCCTTATCTTTTATTAAAATATAGTCCAGTAATCCTGACCATAAGTCCTCGTCAAATTCAGTAATTTCGCCATCAATCCCGTCTAGGTTCTTCATAAAGTTTAGCAAAATTGTTTTCTTATTTTGCTTCAGTTCGATTTTATTATTTATGTCTGTTAACCTGTCTCTTGTTTCTTGGTATTTTAATCTTATTTGATTTTCTCTTTTTAAATATTCTTCCTGATTTTGAGCAGTGTTCGCATTTGCTTTTATAAGGCTATTCATCTCAGATACTATAACTTCAATTTCTCGCTCAAGTTTACTAGATTCCTTTTCGAAATCAGTAGCTGAGCATATATCACCTATAAGGCTATTCATTTCTTTAGTAACTGCCTTCTTTACTTTTGTAAGTTTATTTAATGCTCTTATAAACATATCCTTTATTTCATCTTCAGTAAAATTTGGAGATCTGCAAGGTTTACCTTTATTCTTATACTTAAAAGCAAAATGCCCGTAGTGCCTACAAAATAAGGCTTTGTGTACATTTAAGAATATATAAAAAGATAGTCAAAAAGACATATATAATTTAAATAGAATAATATTTAAACATAAAAAAATAAGCTTAAAATTTTAAGCTTATTTTTTTACTTCATAAGTGTCCTGCACCTAACAAGCATTCTTCTATCTGTTTCCGCTATATCGGAATTTTTACATAGGATTTCAAGCACATCACCTGCTTCAATAACGGTCATTCCTCCTGGTATTATCTCTTCACCGCCCCTATTTATGCTAACTACTAGGCATCCATGCGGTAGATTTATCTTGCTTATAGTCTTTCCAACCATATAAGAACCTAAAATTACATCGGTCGTTATTATTACCTTTTTATCCTCATCGGCTCTTCTTTTCCCTGATTCATCAATGCTTATATTTTCGACCGATTGAGATTTCCCCATTCTCTTTCTTAAAAGCTGATCATATATCGGCTGTGCTCCAAGAAGGTCTGCTATAACATAGGCTATAAGCGATGTCAAAGACATTGCAAGCAAGCTGTAAAAATTTCCTGTCATCTCCGTCAAAAGAATTATCCCTGTTACAGGGGCTCTAACTATAGCTGAGAAATATCCCGTCATCGCCATAAGCACAAAGGCTGTGATATATTTTTGGTCAAGTCCGACAGTTATCCCAAGTATACGGCAGTACATTCCTCCGATTAAAGCTCCAAGCACTAAAAGTGGCAAGAATATTCCACCAGGTGCACCTGAGCCAAAGCTTGCTGTTGAAAAAAAATATTTAACTAGAAATAAAATCAATATTCCAATAAGTGTCATTCTGCCTGCACTAACCTCGGTGACAAGATTGCTTCCGCTACCAAGTGCTAATGGGAAAATGAAGATAAGAGCAAAGCTTGTTAAGAACATTATTCCTATCCTCATTTCAGGAATTTTAATCTTTTGAAAAAGATTTTGCATAAAATCAATTGTCTTATTATATAAGGCTCCTAGCAAGCCCAAGATTATGCCAAGGATAAGCACTGCCCAGTATAGTTTTAGAGGTATTCTATATTCGATGTCGAAATTAAATACAGGAACTACGCCCAGAATATTGGCTGTGACGAAGTCTGATGCTACTGAAGCGGATAGTGTTGTTATAAGAACTCCGGCACTGAAATTTTTATGCAGTTCTTCAAGTCCAAACAATGCTCCCGCGAGGGGTGCTCCGAAAGCGGCGGAAAGGCCTGCTCCGGCACCCGCGGTTATTAACATTCGCTCCTCGGTCAACACGGTGTGGCGGGTGCGAGCGAAGCCTTTGCCGAGCATGGCTCCGATTTGGATGCTCGGCCCCTCGCGACCCAGTGCGAGGCCGCCGCTTATTGCAAGAACGCATCCTGCGAGCTTGCCTATCAGAACCTTTACCCAGTTCTGGTCAATCTGACCCTTCATCTCACCTTCTATCTGTGGGATTCCAGAGCCTCCAATCTCTGGCTCAAATCTTAGAAGAAGTGCGACCAAGGCTGCCATAATCATTAGAAGCAAGAAAGTTACCATAACTCCCTCTATTCCTGAGCCTGCATAAATTACGAGCCTTCTTCTCATCTGCTCTGCAATGGTAAGAAGCCATCTAAATGTCCCCACGACTATGCCTGCAATTATTCCAACTGCTATTCCTTCTAAGACCAATCTATATTTAAAACTCGTTTTAACACGAATATTTTTTACTATCGACCCACGATTAATTATTCCTACCTCCTAATTAAAATCTATTTCTAACTCCTCATTGATGAGTGATAAAACAATTTAGGCTAATTATACTATAAACTGTGTTTTGTGCCAATTCGCTTAGTATAAGCCGGTCCATATGTTTTTATATTATATATTGATTTTTGCACTACCCCCCCCCATATAATCATATTGTTAAATTTATTAAAAGGTTATTTTTATTATTAATTAATGGAGGAAATATGGATTATAGTCAAACTTATTATTCTAATTCATTATTTGAAAGTACAGGTTTTCTTATTTTCTTATTTGTATATGCTATTTTTTCAATCATCGTCCTTTGGAAGATATTTGTTAAATCAGGTATTCCTGGTTGGTGGTCAATAATCCCTTTTGCAAATTGGTATAAGATGTTTGAATTGTATTGGGCAAAAGGAAAAGGGTTTATGTTCATATTACTTTTTGTCCCAATAGCAAATATAATTATAAGTATAATGCTCTACTCTAAGATGGCAAAATCTTTTGGAAAAGGCGGTGGCTTCGCAGTGGGTTTGATATTGCTTAACATTGTATTTATGCCTATCCTTGCCTTCGGAGATGCTTCCTATATCGGTCCTGATGGAATACCTATTTATAATAAAGAATAGGAGTATAAAAATATAGATTTTTTATGTTTTTAAGTTTATTTCATAAAAATACCCTCCCTGCTGGATTATCCGGTAAGGAGGGTAAATATCGTGCAAACTACGGTCTAAGTCCCATTCCACCCTCAAGGGTCAAGGTTTCACCCGTCATATATTTAAAATCTGGTGAAGCAAGCTGAACGCAGGCTCTACCTATGTCCTCTTCAGGTCTTCCGAGATAACCTATTGGAGGAATCTTAACATTTGCTTCATAAGCCTCTGGATATTCCTCTTTAAATCTTTCTAAAGCTGAAGTATAAGCAAGAGGACATATGATATTTACATTTATTCCGTCCTTTGCCCACTCTGTTGCAGCTACTCTCGAAATTCCTCTTATTCCCTCTTTTGATGCCGCATATGCTCCCTGTCCATAATTACCGAAAAGTCCTGCACCAGATGCAAAGTTGATAACAGTTCCCTTGGTTTCTTTCAGATATGGATAGCAGGTTTTCATATAATAAAATGTTCCATAAAGTCCTGAATATATGGCTAGGTTGAACTGCTCCGTTGTATGGTCTGCTATGCTCACTCCCGATGCAGAAGCTTGAGCAAGGTTAATTAAAACATCAATCCTTGAAAACTTTTCTATGGTTTTATCTATGACATCTTTGACTATTTTTTCGTTGTCACTTCCATATGACACATCTGCTGAAATAGGAAGCACTTCAATTCCATATTCTCTTTCAAGTTCTTCTTTTGCTTTTGAGAGTTTATTCACATTTCTGCCTGTTATAACTAGGTTTGCTCCCTCCTTTGCATATGCAAGGGCAATGCCATATCCAATAGCTCCTGCTGTTCCATCCTTTAAAACAGCCTTTCCTCCGCCTGTTATTATCGCAGTCTTACCTTTTAAAAAGCCCATTTCCTTCACCTCTCTTTTTTCGCTAATTACATTGTATTAATCAAATTCCTTTTGATTAATATTAAGTTCTATCTTAGTTATATTAATTACTTACCTTAAGTCTTTTTTCATATTAATTAGTTGCCTTATATTTTATCTTTTCAATGCAAATTACATTCATTATATTGCTATGTATATAATCTGTATATCTGATTTATTGAAAATATTTAAACATTAACATATACAGTCAGGACTACCAATGCCACTGTTATCTCAGTCTTTGGTTTTCCATTTAAGGCAATGCCCTCTGGATTTGCTCCTCCCTTATGGACAAAGGCTTCTACCTCCCACATATCTAGGTATTTAGTAACAACATCAGCATCAACTTCCTCGGGGTGTGGTGCGTATATATCCGCCCTAATGCGGGCTTCTTTCTTTCTATCTTCAATTTCAAAAATTTCAGAAATCCCAGCCATACAGCAGTGATGAATTGCATCTTTAGTCGCCTTTAAAACTGCGTTGTTCTGGTCACCGCCGTGCATATCAACTCCCTGCCCTATCTCAATAATAAGTCTTTTAAATGCCATATTATCCTCTCCTCTTGTTTAAACTCTTTGTAAGTTCTTTTGCCGTATTAGTTGCAGCAAGTCCTCCTCTGGCTGTTTCTCTAAGGTCTTGGTGCATTGATTTTCCTACATTTGCCATCGCTTGAACTACTTCATCAAAAGGTATAAGACTTGATATTCCTGAAAGCACCAAATCCGCCGAAAGTATTGCATTAGCACTTGCAATAGCATTCCTCTTTATACATGGACATTCAACAAGTCCTGCTACTGGATCACACACAAGACCAAGGCAGTTTTTAATCGCTATTGCAGCAGCAGAAAAAGCTTCTTCAGGTGTTGCCTTGCACATCTCAGCCAGTGCTGCCGCTCCCATTGCCGCTGCTGTTCCCGTCTCTGCCTGGCATCCTCCGGAAGCTCCGGCAATAGAGGCATTCTCAGCTATTATACATCCGATTGCTCCAGCCGTTAATAGTCCATTAATTAAAGTTTCCTCATCGAATCCCCTTTGATTTTCGCCACATTCAATAAGGACTGCAGGCAATATTCCGCTTGCTCCAGCAGTTGGAGCTGCGACAATCTTACCCATGGAAGCATTGGTTTCCGCTACAGCCATAGATGAGGCAATAATTTTTGCCATTCCCTTTCCCATATTAGCTCTACCTGCGAATCTTGCAATCTTTATCGCGTCACCACCTGTAAACATTCCATGCTGATGATTATTTTCATCCAAGCCAGAATTTATGGAGCTTCTCATTATGGACAGATTGTTCCTTAGCTCATCTCTAATATCTTTTTCACTTCTCATGCTCTCTTCCATCTCCGACCTTAGCATGAGTTCTGATATGCTTATCTTCTCTTCTTTACATATTTTGCATATGTCTTTACCGCTGTGAAATTCGTATCTCATATAGTGCTTACTCTCTTTATCCCCGGTGCAGATTTTAGAATCGTCCCAAGCAATTCCTTTGGCACCTCTTCATCTGTTTCAATTACCATGCTTGCATCATTATTCCTAGATGTTCTAAACACCTTCATGAATGCAATATTTATCCCCTCATCTGCGAGACTTGCAGTTATCTTGCTTATAACCCCTGGCATATCTGTGTGAAAAACTAGGAGAGTTGGATATTCGCAGGTAAATGACACTTCCATACCATTTACCTCCCTGACCTCGATATTACCTCCACCGACTGACACGCCAAGAACTTCCACTATTTCCCCAGACTCGCCATATACCTTTATTCTGGCAGTGTTTGGATGGATAGAATCTTCTTCTGAAAACTCAAAATCTATGTCAATGCCTCTTTCTTTTGCAATTTCAAATGAATTTCTAAGTCTCTCATCTTCTGGAGAAAAACCGAGCAAACCGCCTGCAATCGCCCTATCTGTTCCATGACCTCTTCCTGTTTTTGCAAAAGATTCGTATAGTGTAACCCTTGCTTTTTTTACTTCTTCACCAAGGAGGAGAAGCGAAATTTTCCCCAGCCTTGCAGCTCCTGCTGTATGAGAGCTTGACGGTCCTATCATTCTCGGACCTATGATGTCAAAAAGTCTTGCTTTTTTCATTATAATACCTCTTTTATTCTTAAAAAATATTCGTATTCTATGTAATTATCATATGCGATTACTATTCTTTAAGCACACGCGATTACTATTCTTTAAGAATTTAGCTTAGATTCCTATCCTTAGCGTGGATATAGGTTGTTAGTTGAAAACTCAGGGTTTGATGTAATGTCAATGCCAAGTTGCTTAAGCGTCTGCTCATCTCTTTCAGATAATATCGCTGTGCAATGTGCTTTTAATCCCTTTAAATCCTTTAGATGGTCATAGGCATTTCTCGCATCTTCTCTCGTCATGCTCGTGATTGCAAGTGCTAAAAGAACTTCCTCGCAGTTAAGTGCTGACCTATCCCTATGGAGGGTTTCAACATTCATATTCCTCATATTATTAAGAATTTCCGGAGATATAATTAGGGCTTCATCTTCAATGCCCGCCATGTATTTTGCTGCATTTAGAATCATTGCAGCACTCGCAACCATTCTCCTAGAACTTCTTCCTGTTATTATCTTTCCATTTGGAAGCTCTATGGCTGTTACAATTATATTCTCATAACGCTCTGGATTTTGCTTCCTTTTTTTCTCAGCATATTCCTCGGCAGAACTTACGACTTTTCTATCATATCTATTCATCTGCACTTCTTCCATGATGAGTTTCATTCTCTCAAGTATGTTTTCATCTATTAAGCCTTTCTTATAAGCTACTTCTGCGAGCAGGTATCTTCTAACGATTTCCTGACTAGCTGCTTTTCTACACTCATCGTCATTTTCAATGCTGAATCCAACCCTATTTACTCCCATATCTGTAGGGCTTTTATAATCGAGCTCGTTGCCTGTTATCTTATCCAAAATTCTTTTAACGACAGGAAAAGCTTCTATATCTCTGTTGTAATTAATTGCAGTCTCATTATATGCTTCAAGGTGAAATGGATCTATCATATTTGTATCCTTTAAATCCACAGTAGCCGCCTCATAAGCAATGTTTACAGGATGTTTAAGAGGCAAATTCCACACAGGAAAAGTTTCAAACTTAGCATATCTCGCCTTTTCTCCACGCCTATACTCATGATATACCTGCGAAAGAGATGTTGCGAGCTTCCCCGAGCCACCGCCGGGTCCTGTAATTACAACCAAAGGTTTTTTTACTTCTATATATGGATTCATTCCATATCCTTCATCGCTAACGATTGTGTCTATGTCCGTAGGATAGCCCTTTGTAAAATAGTGCTTATATGTCTTAATTCCACTTCTCTCAAGTCGATTTATAAAATTAGTTATCGATGGCGATTCAATATATCTTGTCACAACTACAGAATTGATGCTGAGATCATACTTTCGGAACTGATCTATCAATCTCATAACTTCTAAATCATAAGTAATTCCAAAGTCCTGCCTCGTCTTATTAGAAATAATATCTCCAGCATATATGCAGATAATAATTTCTGCGTGCTCCTTCATCTTCTCTAGCAATTTTATCTTAGCATTTTCGTCAAAGCCCGGCAGCACCCTCATTGCGTGCTTATCCTCAACCAGCTTCCCTCCAAATTCAAGATATAGCCTGCCCTCTCCCTTTTTTATTCTATGGAGTATGTATTTTGACTGTTCTTCAATATATTTTTCTGCATTAAAAGCCGTCATATTTGTCATAGTATTCCCCGCGTTCCTTATCTTTCTCTTATTATTTTGTTTAAAAAATTTTATTATAAAATTGCCTTAACTTATTAATAATATCCAATCTTGCTAGCTTGGCAATACCTCTATCTCTAATTTATTTCTCCTATTTATCATCTCGTCAAATTTTATATTATAATCTGCCATTATTACACCATATCCCTGTTTATCTAGGGTGCCTTTAACCGAATGTGCATATACCTCGACATCAAGAGTTGCCATAGGCAATACATATCTGGTCAGATGTACTATCCCCGTTTCCAGATGAAGATCCAGCTGTTCGTCGCTATTTTCTCCGTGGTGCTCGACATTTAATACCCCGTCTTTGAATGTAATTTCTGTTCTCACTCCGCTAAGTCCGGTTGCTTCTGACTCCTCGTAATTAATATGTGTATAATCTTTACCAAAATCCATCATGCCCTCTGTAAAAATCTCAATAGAGTCGTCTAGTTTTAGTTTTTTTTCAAAGGCTTCACCCTTTGGTTCAAGGCTTTCAGTAAATTGCTTGCTCAATATTCTTAAATTTACCTTTTTCTTATCCATATGTTATCTCCATAGCATATAGCATTAACTTAGTCGATTAATTATAGCATTATTTTGTTGACAAATCATTATCTGAGTATTATTATATTAGTGAGTTAGATTAATCTAACTCAATTGAATCTGATAATTTTTAATATTATTTATTACATTTTTTTATAGAAATATAGGAGGATTAAAATGAGTAAGGTCGCAGTAGTTTACTGGAGTGCAACAGGAAATACCGAAGCAATGGCTAATGCTATTAAAGATGGTGCAAAGGAAAATGGTGCAGAAGTTACAATTTTTGACGCATCGGATTTTAATTCAGAAATGATTAAAGATTATGACAGCATAGCTTTCGGCTGCCCTGCAATGGGTTCTGAGCAACTTGAAGAAGAAATTTTCGAACCTTTATTTGAAGATTGCGAGACTAAGCTTGACGGCAAAAAGGTCGTAATCTTCGGTTCTTATGACTGGGGTGACGGAGAATGGATGAGAGAATGGGAAAAGAGATGCATAGATCATAATATCGACCTCGTTTCTCCGCCTCTAATGTTACATCTAACCCCTGATTCAGAGGGAATTAGCGATTGTAAGATTGCTGGCGGAACGCTAGCTTAATCGGTAGCCGTTATTATTTTAAAAAAATGATTAATTAAATTACTAATATAAAGTTTTTTTATTAGGATTATTATTAAAACTAGATTTTCTATCTTAAATTATATTTATTTAAAAGAGGGAGTTATCAAAAACCCCCTCTTATTTTTTTACTTATTTACCTATTTATTAACTTATTTATTTACTTATTTTTAACTTGTTTATTTTTCTTCATTATATTTTCTGCTTATAGCAATCATCGATATGCCTGACAGAAGAAGAATGAACATAAGAGAAAAGAGCGAAGTATTGTCACCGGTTTGTGGTGAGTTCTTCATATTTTTTGAATTCATATCTTTCGCGTCTTTATCTTTATTATTATTATCATTTGTAACCTTATTCTTCTCCCATACCGCTACAAACTCATGCTCTCCATCGACCATATACTTATCGCCTGGCTGAAGCATTGAACCTTTCCAGTATTTGAAAGTATATCCGTCTCTCGTAGGTGCATCAGGAAGAGTGAAATATTCACCTTTTTTAACCATAAAAGTCTTTATAGATGTATCGCCATTCCAGTTGCCTCCTTTTGGATTGACCGTGATAGCAAATTCTTCGTTATGTGCAGGCGGATTAGGCTTTGCATTCCACTTTGCATATACTGTCATATCCTTTGTCAAGGTGACCTCTGTAATCTTATTTGTTAACTGCATATCCTCATACCAGCCGTCAAAATCGAATCCTTCTTTTACCGGCATATATTTTGTAAGGTCAATTTTAGTTCCTTTCATCTCAATTAGAGGTCCAATATTGCTTCCACCGTTTGTATCAAATGTTAGCGTGCTTTGAACTGGCTCTGTCAAAATTGGTAAACTAAATATTACTTTTCTTTCCATAGAACCTGCGTCAGTGGTGTCCTTAATTGGATTTCCTATTGCTCCAAGATTTATATTCTCTTTGGTAAGACCTGCCAAATCATAGCCGTCTTTTGGCTTAAAGCTTACTCTTAAGCGGTAGCTTTCATCAGCTTTAAATACACCCTTTGCATAAACCCAATCATCCGCTGCCTCATCAAATCTAAAAACCTCAAAATTTGTGACTCTTATTCCATCAGTCTGACAACCAACATTTATTCCATTTGTATTGCCGCCAATCTTATAAAAATAAAGATTGAAATCTACCTTTGTAATGTGATTTATTTCTCCTCCCTGTGGCTCTGCATAGGAGGCACCTGCAAATACGGTAGGCAGGACTAATAGTAATGCCATAACAAGACTTGCAAGTAATCTAAGCCATTTATTTTCTTTCATATAAAATCTCCTCATTTTTTATTTAGCTCTAGTTAACTATTATTAATTTAATTTGAATTTGTTATACATTTTCTCATAATTTAATTTAAATTGGAATATGTATACAAAAATTTGTTTAAAAAAACATCTGCATATTGCAGATGTTTTTTTAAATATGTTTATTTTACCTAACTTTTCATCCGTTTTTCAAAGGCTTCCATCTTTTCTCTGTTCTGCTTGATTTCTTTCTGCCTTTCTTCTTCAAGCATCATGTCCTTGACCTTCATAAGTCTGGTCTGACTGTCCCTATCATTTTCATCAAGCTTCATTCTGATATATTTTATGGTTTCTTGATAATCAGGAATCTTCACATATTCGAGAGCATTAACCCTCCTCCTAGTCTTTTCAATCTCATCTGCGAGGAGAAATGCCTCTTTTTCCATTGACGATAGCTTGAGCAATTTAGGAAAAAGATCTGACAATTTTTCTATCGACTTGTCAAGCTCTCCTGATGTTGTAGCAAAGCCATAAGGATATACATCTGATGAATCATTTGAATTTAGTTCATAATCAAACTCAGGAACTATGACGCTCATTACATTTTTTTCACCGGCAATAAGGTTAACGCTTTGCTTAGGATACATAAGTGCTTCTTCAAGAATTTCGGGCTGTATCACCGCTCTTGCAACGGAAAAGCTTCCATATACATCTTCGAGCATCGGTTCAACTTCTTCACGGAGTATCTTTATCTCCTTAGCCAAATCTATGAAATTCTTCATAAGCTCATCTCTCTTATCCTTGAGAAGCTTATGCCCCTTTACCGCAACCTTTAGACGACCTTTTAATGTCGTCATAACCATTCTTGTCGGGTTCACATTAAGTCTTGCCATGTACTAACCCCCTGTGCAAATTAAAATACTATTCTTCTTCATCAGCTGTATTTTTACCATAATAGTATTTGTCAACATATTCATCGTGAATACGCTTTAGTTCTTGTCTTGGAAGATCTTTTAAGAGTTCCCAGCCAATGTTCAATGTGTCTTCTATTGAACGATTTGTATAATATCCTTGATTTACATATCTCTTCTCAAAATGATCAGCAAATCTTGCATATATCTTGTCTGTTTCTGACAATGCCGCTTCACCCAGAATTGACATGAGCTCCTTTGCGTCCTTTCCTCTCGAATAAGCTGCAAAGAGCTGGTTCATGGTATCCGCATGGTCTTCTCTCGTCTTGCCCTCTCCTATTCCCTTATCTTTTAATCTGGATAGAGATGGCGATACATTTACAGGTGGCTTAATCCCCTTTCTATATAGCTCTCTAGAAAGAATAATCTGCCCCTCGGTTATATATCCTGTTAGGTCAGGGATTGGGTGAGTTATGTCATCCTCAGGCATTGATACGATAGGAATCATCGTAATAGAGCCGTCAACTCCCTTTTTCTTTCCCGCTCTTTCATACATAGTAGCAAGGTCAGTATATAGATAACCTGGATAACCTCTTCTTCCAGGGACCTCTTTTCTTGCTGCAGATATTTCACGAAGAGATTCGCAGTAATTCGTAATATCTGTAATTATTACAAGAACATGCATATTCTTTTCAAAAGCTAAGTATTCAGCAGCCGTGAGTGCCATTCTAGGTGTAGAAATTCTCTCTACAGCAGGGTCATTTGCAAGATTTAAGAACATTACAGTTCTATCTATTGAGCCAGATTTTCTAAAGTCATTGATAAAGAAATCAGCCTCTTCATATGTAATACCAACTGCAGCGAATACTACAGCAAAATTCGAGTCAGTTCCTCTTACCCTTGCCTGCCTTGCAATCTGAGCTGCAAAATCCGCATGGGGAAGTCCAGAGCCTGAGAAAATCGGTAGTTTCTGCCCTCTAACTAGGGTATTAAGACCGTCTATAGCCGATACGCCTGTCTGTATAAATTCGGACGGATATTCCCTAGCTGCCGGATTCATAGGTTCACCATTAATATCCATCATCTTTTCTGGAATTATCTCAGCACCACCGTCTATGGAATGTCCCATTCCGTCAAATACTCTACCTAGCATATCTAAAGACACGCCTAACTGAGCACCGTGTCCCAAAAATCTAACCTTACTATCATCGAGGTTCATTCCTGCTGATGATTCAAACAGCTGAACTAGAACATCATCTCCATTTATTTCAAGAACTCTGCAGTGTCTTGTTTCTCCATTGCCAAGCTCAATCTGTCCAAGCTCATCGTATCCAACATCTTGAACACCCTTTACGAGCATCAATGGACCTGATACTTCTGATATTGTCTGATATTCTTTAATCATCGGCTTCACCTGCTTTTCTGATTAGATTTGCAATATGTGCATCTATATCTTGTTTTATTTTGTCATATCCTTGGTCTGCAATACTTTCTTCTAGGTATTTATATCTACCAATATCTTCTCTCGATGGCATAAAGAATAGGTCGTCAAGATTTATTTCCTTGTCAATCGCTTCATTACACCTGTCATAATAGTAGAGAATAATATCCATCAGTTTGAATTGTTTATGCATTGAGGCGTATGTATCTACCTCATGGAAAGCGTTTTGGTGAAGGTAATCCTCTCTTATTACCTTGCATATTTCAAGCTTCATCTGATCTTTCTTGGATAGACCGTCCATTCCTACGAGCTGAACTACTTCATTTAGCTCGCTCTCTTCCTGCAAAAGTCTCATCATTCTTGCTCTATGACTTGTAAACTCTTTGTCTATCTTCTCATTTAGCCATGGACCTAGCCTATCCTCGTAAAGTGAATATGAGGTTAGCCAGTTGATTGCAGGGAAGTGCCTAGCGTGTGCAAGGTTTGCATCAAGTCCCCAGAAAACTTTAACAATTCTGAGCGTTGCCTGAGATACAGGCTCTGAAATATCTCCTCCAGGAGGTGATACAGCTCCTATAGCAGACAATGAACCCTGCCTTCTGTCTTTTCCCATACATATTATCTTTCCTGCTCTTTCGTAGAATTGTGCAAGTCTTGATGAAAGATATGCTGGGTAACCTTCTTCACCTGGCATCTCTTCAAGTCGTCCTGACATTTCACGGAGAGCTTCCGCCCACCTTGATGTCGAGTCAGCCATGAGTGCTACTGAATATCCCATATCTCTAAAATATTCTGCGATTGTTATTCCTGTATATACAGATGCCTCTCTAGCTGCAACTGGCATATCTGAGGTATTCGCTATGAGGATTGTCCTTTTCATGAGTGGCTCTCCCGTTTTAGGGTCTTCAAGCTCAGGGAACTCATTTAGTACATCTGTCATCTCATTACCACGCTCACCGCAGCCTATATATACAACTATGTCAACCTCTGCCCATTTTGCAAGCTGGTGCTGTACAACCGTCTTACCCGAACCGAATGGTCCTGGAACTGCTGCAGTACCACCCTTTGCTAGAGGGAACATCGTGTCAATTACTCTCTGACCTGTTATTAATGGTTCATTCGGAGGAAGTTTTTCAACATATGGTCTTTGAACTCTAACCGGCCATCTCTGAAGCATGGTAACATCGTGATCATCTCCATTATCATCGGTTACAATGGCTACCACTTCATCTATTGTATAAGTTCCACTTTTTATCTCTTTAATGGTTCCCTCTATGCCCTTAGGAATCATTATTTTGTGAAGAACTGCATTTGTTTCCTGAACAGTACCGATAATATCGCCCATGCTAACCTCATCTCCCTCTTTAGCAGTAGCGACAAAATCCCATTCCTTGCTATGATCGAGTGCCGATTCTGTAACACCTCTTGTGATATTAGATCCGGTTTTTTCTATCAGTTTAAAAAGTGGACGCTGAATTCCATCATATATAGTTTCAACCAATCCGGGCCCTAGCTCTACAGATAATGGAAGTCCCGTTGTATGAACGGGTTCTCCTACTTTTAACCCCGCAGTTTCCTCATATACCTGTATTGATGCTCTACCATCACGCATCTCAAGTATTTCTCCGGTCAGCCCGAGTTCACCAACCCTTACAACATCACCCATATTTGCACGGCTCATTCCTGTAGCCGCTACGAGAGGTCCGGAAATCTTAACAATTGTGCCTTGTTCCATACTCATTACCCCCTATTTATCACCAAATAATATATCTACGCCAACTGCTTTTTCCACGGCTCTCTTAATATTTGAAAGTCCTGTTCCTTGACTTCCCTCTCTACCTGGAATTGAAACAATTGCCGGAATCATTAAATCCTCATATCTTCCTACTTCATCCTCTATTTCCTTATAAAGTTTTTCCGTAATGAAGATAATTCCATAGTCTTCCTTTATTATACTGTGAAGTATTTCGGAAGCTTCATTTCCTGTTCTGCAAGTAAATGCGTCGAGTCCGAAAGCCTTGAATCCTATTACGCTGTCGGCATCTCCAATTATACCGATTTTATTCATAAGCCAACCTAAGCCTCTCTTTAATAAGTGCCGGCTCCATTCCGGCGAGTTTTCCCGTGATGAGAATTCTTACGCTCTTTATCTCCATCTGTGCTGATACCATGTAAGCAAATAATGCTTCAATGCCAAAGGTCTTAAAACCGGCTTTTCTTATGTATTTTATTAAAACATCATCGCAAAGCTTTTCGAGAAGTGTGAAACTGCCCGTGTTATCAAGGCGAGCAAGCCCCTTAAGAGCTACCTCATAAATCTCATATGGTGAAAAGCGTTCTGCTATCTGCGTCAAATCGTCATCAAAGCTATCTATAAATACCTTCTCATCAATATTTCCATTCGGAATATAAAGCTCTGAGAAAAATGGCCACTCCTTACCCATCATTCTAGCTCTCATGCAGGTCTTAAAGTTGAGGGTGTCTATCAAAAGGGATATGTATCCCTCAATAAAATCATTGCCACTTCTCTTAGCAATTTCGCTTATTTCTATATAACAATATTTATCGCACACAAGGTCTATAATCTGAGGATCTTTGGTCCTTGCATGATTATCGATTGCATCATTTACAGCCTTTAGCATATTCTCTGTTAGATTGATCTCATCTCTCTCGTTGACATATCTAACCATGTCGCTAGGTGGGACAGTTCCTGTATTAAGCAATATATCAGGTCTTTTAAGTCCCAGTGCTTCACCTTTTAAGATGACTTTTATATTATGGTAGTCAGATGGAATAGAAAATATATCAAATACTTCATCATCTGAAAGTTCTTTTATGTAATTAACAAGGTATTTTGATTTTTCGCCAAGCTTTTTTTCATAATTATCTATATCAAAATGCCCATCTTCTCCACCATAACCTGCATTCTCAAGAATCTTAAATATGTCATCTGCATTGTTCATCTCTACAAGCTGATCAAATTGCTCTTCTTTGATTAGCTTGTCTTCCATGCTCCTGATGCAAGCGGTCGCATATATATAATCAGTCAATTATGCACGCCTCCTTTCAATTTATTTGCAAGCATTAGAATAATCTTTAGAATAGCGAGCTAAAATAATAAGTCTGAGATCTCTCTCATAATATTGGTCTTATCGCTTTCTATGATTTCTTCTATCGAGGCGTTATAAGAAATATTTCCACATTTAATTATGCAGCCACCTTTTATATCAGCCACATCATCGCTTAATTTGAGCTTTGTACCCTCAAGCTTTTCCATAACTCTGGCACCATATCTATGCCTGTCATGAGAGGAAATGAGAACTTCTCCTGTCTGATTCTTGAAAGGTTCTACCTGCTTTTCTATAAAATTCACATAATCATCTGCATCTAGATTTCTTATGTATTCTACCGCACCGTCGAAGCTTTCTTTGATGAGTTCCTGCTTTGCTTGAAGAGCCATCTGCCTGGAATCAAGTCCTGCAACGGAATTATTTCTGAGAATTATCTGTTCAGCTTCTTTTTTTGAAGCTACCCTTCTCTTATCCTTAATTCTTCCAGCCTCTCTATTTGCCTCATCGAGAATCTTATTTCTTTCTTCCTCTGCATCTTTAAGGCTTTGTTCAGAGTACGCACTCGCCTCGTCTTCTATTCTTTTTAAAATGGAGTTAATACTCATCTATAAGTTCCTTTCTGCAACACTCTTAGCCTATCTTAATTCCGTTGTACATAAGGAAAGAGATGATAAATGCTAGAATTGCATATGTTTCTACCATTACTGCGTAAATAATTGCATTACCAAGTCTTCCTTCCTTTTTAGAAAGGAGCATAATTCCCGACGCTGCAGCTCTACCTTGGAAAATTCCAGATAAAATTCCTACTATTCCAATAGGAAGTCCTGCGAAGAAAAGTGAAAGACCCTGACTTGTAGTTACATCAAGAATATTTCCACTTAGAACTCCAATTTTTACCAAAATCATTATTGCAATAACCATTCCGTAAATTCCCTGAGTACCAGGCAATGCCTGTAGTACGAGGGTTGAACCGAAGCTCACCTTGTCCGTAGACATAACTCCGTCAGCAGCCTCACCTGCAATTCCTACTCCGATAGCACTTCCAACTCCTGCACATGTTGCAATTGCGGCTCCTAATATAGCCAATGCTACTCCTAATTCCATATTACTTTTCCTCCTCAACCACTTTAATATATTTTGTATTTTTTTCAAAAGGTGTAAATTCTCTTCCTCCACCTTCATAAAATTTACCAAAGAATTCTACAAACTGAAGCCTGCAACTGTGAACAAAGGCTCCAAGTGCGTTAATCGCAAAGTTAAGCGTATGTCCTAATGTAAATATCAAGATGAACATTATCACTCCGACCACGGTCTTTCCTCCCATGGAGGCGAGGAAATTGAATACCTGAGCTATTGATGTTGATGCAAGTCCAAGTCCTAGCAATCTCGAATATGATAGTATATCTGAAAGATTTCCTGTCAGACCGCTGTATATATTCCATAAGCCTATTGCCTTACCAATTCCTTTGTTGATAAAGAATGGAAGTATGATTGCCATTATTAATCCGGCTATTAGCATCACCTTCCCTGCCTTAGGAACCGATGGATTAAGCATCTTTCCGAAAAGCGTTCCGACCGCACCTAGTACAATCAAGTACCAAGCGAAATCATCATTGATTGCAGATAGAACCTTTCCTGACCTAATCTTCTCATATGCATCTATTCCCATTCCTACGAATAAATGTAAAATTCCAAGTCCGCAGGATACCATGAGAAATAGCATCGCAGATTTACCAGGGTCAAGCCAGAGAGGTTTTATTATAATCGTCTTGTTAAAGAAAGTCTTAGCGACTACAGGAATCGCATCTCCGAAATAACTTCCGAACATTACTCCCCAGAAAACGCTCGATATACCACTGTAAAATAGTATGTGCATGAGCTTTTTGGCTGATCCCTCGACCTTGCCTTTTTTGAGCAAAATCGCTGTTGCAATCATTATTATTAGTCCATACCCCACATCTCCGAACATCATTCCGAAGAATAATATGTAGAAGAATGTAAAGATCGATGTAGGGTCAACCTCGTGGGGATTTGGAAGTGAATAGAGTCTTGTTATGAACTCCGCCGATGAGAAGATTCCCTTATTTTTAAATTGTACAGGTATATCATTATCATCTTCTCTAGGTTCTTCAAACTCATATGCACAGGTGTATTTATCAAGAAGCAAAGACACCTCTTTTTCAGCAACCACAGGAACCCAGCCGTCAAAGTGAAAGGCTCTTTCGGTATTTAGTAAATTGCTCCTAACCTTTGATTTGTCTATCCTTATCTGAAGCAGATCGCGATATAGCTTTATGTCATCAATACGGCTTGCTTCATCAGCTATCTCTAAGGAAATTCCCTCCTGCTTTTCACGAGCCTTTTCAATCTGATTCTTCAGGCTTTCAATGTTTTCTGCGGGAGTTCCCTCATAATTATCAAAGCTGTGTTCAGAAAAACCATTTTTTCTAATTATATCCCATACTCCATCTTCATCTGCCTTGAAATATAGAATATAGACATATGTCTGCTGTTTATCCCTTGCTATTTCGGTTATCTTTGCACTAAATCCCTGAGAATCAAGTTCACCTTCAATATCAGAAGGGTCTCCTAGGGGTGGCAGAGTTCCAAGCTTTATGCTCAGATTCTTTGTTTCTCTCATCTCAAGAGGTAGGTCATATTCCTCCCAAGGTCTAAGTCCCATTATCTTCGCATTTGCCTCGTTCACCTCTGCATGAGCTTCTTGCAATTTTAAATCAAGTCCAAGTATTTTCTCTACTTCCTCTTGATATTCTTGCTCATAAGCATATTTATCCTTTTCAACATCTTTACTTATCTTCTCTCTGACAGAGAATAGCGGTGCCTTTAGTTTTGCGTGCTTTTGCAGTACTTCTATTGCAAAATCGGCATCGGATTGCCTTCTCTCAAGTTCTCTTGATACACCCTCGTCACCGTCTTGCGTAACAAGCCTGCTCCACTCTTTGTTTTGGAGCTTAAGAGTTCCATTTGATATTTCGACAACTCCGAGATCCATTAAATCGTCAAGTATGGATTGCCTTTCATCGATCATTCCAATGACAGACACCTTGTGCATCTTAACAATTGCCATCCGGATTCACTACCTTTCTTACTATGACATCAATCGCTTGACCAATATGTTCTCTACCATCTGCCTTAATCTTAGAGCATTTCTCACGCTCATTATCTATTTTTTCCTTATAGAGCATTTCTGCTCTTTTCTCTGCTTCCTCTATTATCTCCTTATGCTTAATATCAGCATCGATTTCAGCTTTATCTATTATCTGCCTTGCTTCTTTTCTTGCATCAGAAATTATCTCCTTAGCCTTTTCCTCGGCATTTTTCTTAATTTCTTCTGCCTTTAGCTCAGCTTCTTTTACCCTCTCAACACTTTCTATCGACATGGGTCATCTCCTTTTCTATATAAAATAGAACCTCAGTTTACCATATTAATTCTAGATATTATAACACAATTTATCGCGTACAATTGAAATCTTCTTGTTTATATTTACACTTATTCTTCATTAATTCAATAAATAGGCTAAATTGCTGAGCAAGAAAAAGGTGCCCATCATCACAATCAAAGCTATTACAACGATCTTAGCAGCCAAGCTTCCCCTGCCTTTTGTTTTACCATTTTCTGTCTCCATTTCTTTATTATCATTCTTTCTCTTTTTTATTTTCTCTTCCTTTTGCCTTTTATTACTATTGTAAGTTGCCACCTTGTCTCCTTTCTTTAGCTAAAAATTATTTGTGATACGAAGTTCCCTTGTTAATCATAAAACTTCTATATATCTGCTCGAGCAGTATTACCCTCATCATCTGATGCGGGAATGTCATCAATGAAAATGACATCTTGAAATTTGCTCTTTTGCTAACCTCATCTGAAAGTCCTAAGCTCCCGCCTATCACGAAGTCAAAATCGCTATATCCTTGATTCGTTATTCCCATCAGGTTTTCAGCCATCCTCTCTGATGAAATCTGTTCCCCTAATATTTCAAGTGATATGACATAATCTCCATCTTTAATCTTTGAAAGAATTACTTCGCCCTCTTTTATCTTAACAATCTCTTCGTCTTTGGGCGACGGGTTCTTAGTAATTTTATATTCTTTTAATTCCACTATCTCAACATTACAAAATGGTTTAAGGCGTTTGATATATTCAATAGTCGCATCTCTCCAATATTTCTCCTTGAGTTTTCCTATGCAAATAATCCTTATATTCATATCACCTAACCATAAATCATAGCTGAAATTCTATCCTTTAGTGCCACTCCGAGTGCAAAATCTTTTCCCTCGTACATTCCATTTTCTTCAAGTATATTTGACACGGTGAGCCTTGCCTGATCCGGAGTATTATTTGTCGTGCTCAAGTGAGCGAGCAGGATTTTCATCTTCCCCATTCCGCTAGATTTTCTCGCTTCTATCGCATTCGTTATAATCTCACCCGCTGATACATTTGACAGATGTCCCTTGTCGCTAAGAATCCTTCTCTTTAGCTGGTATGGATATGGTCCATATTGCAAAATATTTACCTCGTGATTTGCTTCCATGACTACCACATCTGAGGTCTTAATTTCCTCAAATATCTCATCTGTAACAATTCCCGTATCGGTCACAACTGTAATCTTTGTATCTTCTGAAGCAAAAGAAAATCCTAGAGGCTCACTTGCATCATGGGAAAGCGAAAAGGCTTTAACGCTAATTCCTCCGCTCATCAATCTATCCTGAGATTTCAAATATTCGATTTTTCTTTCGGGTATCTTCTCAAATTTTTCGCAGCTAAACGCAGTTCCCTTTGATGTGAAAACTTTGGAATTTTCCAGTTTTCCAGAAAGAGTTGAAATGCTTTTGACATGGTCAAGATGCTCGTGCGTAACGAATATTCCGCTAACCGAGCTTTTGTCAATTCCGTAAGAATCAAGCGTACCTAAGATTTTTTTGCAACTAACCCCCGCATCAAGTATTAGGTTCGTCTTTCCATCTGATATTAAATATGAGTTTCCCGAGCTACTGCTTGCAATTGAAGATATTCCCAGCTTCACCTATATCCATCTCTTTCCTAAATATAATTATATTCATTTCCATCATTTGATATATCAAATTTGCATATTGCTTTGTAGTCGCAGTATGTACATTCTGTGCTATTTGTCGTCTTCACCGGAGTTATGCTTATATCCCCATCTATTATTTTTTTCGCAATATCTCTCATTGCTATTTTTACGCTATCCCTTATCTCTTGAAATTCCTCTGCTGAAATTCCCTTAGATGAGGCATAGGATTTTCCTCCATTTTCGCCATTTACATATAGACCGTCAAGCATAATTTTATCTTTATTCTTTTGTATTGTATCATGCTCTTTTTCTTTTGAAATATCCGTAAGCTCCGTTAATTCGTCCGAGATATTGAAGTAAAAAATTCCATCAGGCGTGTGCTTTTCATCTATGACGCTCTCAAGGTATACCATTAGCTGAATCTTATATCCGCCTTTCATCTTATCAATGGATACCTTTTCCTTGCCCGTCTTATAATCGACGACACGCACTCCATCGTCTTTTAGATAATCTACCCTGTCTATCTTACCCTCGACATAGACCTTTCTATCATCGATCTCAAGTTCTATCGGCCTAAACCTAGCTCCTTCTCTCTTTGAAAAAGGTTCTTCAAAAAATGCCTTGGTAAGTTCATCATCTAAGAGCTGTTTCATGAGTTCCTTTACCGCTTTTGTACATAAATCCTCAATCCTGCTAAGCCTGTACTCCTCTGACTTATCGCTTGAAAATATTCCACCTCTGTGGCTTTCTGAAATATTTATAAGCTCCTCATGCACAAGTTCTCTTGTATCTATTTCATTAATTCCCTTATTTTCATTAGCTCTCTCATTTTCAGGAATTTCTTCATTAATAATTTTTAACTCGTTCATTTTATTTGGAGACACGCACATTTTTTCGCCAAACTTCTCTCTCTCGTCCATGAGTTTCCTGCTGACCTGCATAATACACTCATGAAATACATTTCCAATATCCCTTGAGTCGCTACAAAATTCCCTATCTTCCTTTGGCTTAATTCCATATGAAATAAAATATCTAAATGGGCAATATTTAAATCTCTCCATCTTGCTCGCACTTAATACCATGTCCTTATTTTTTCTTCCATATAGAGGCATAATTAGGGAAGAATTTAGATTCTTCATTTTGTTATCACTAGATGCTACAGCTCTAAGGGTTTTTGCAGTGCTTGGTTCGTTTTTCTCATACCACGCTAAAAGGGAAGAACTTATCATGTCCCTTTCATCTTCCTTATTCTTTTCAGGCATCGCTCTGCTATTTAAATAGTTCATCATATGCCTAAGCGATTCCTGTCTTCCCTGAACTAAATCAAGACCAAATCCTCTGGTAACGATGTCTTTCTCAATTTCTATATCAAACAAATCGCATATCTCGTTAACAAATGACGACGCCTTTCTATCTTCGCCTGATATGCTTGATAGCGAATAGCTTATATATAATCTTTCCGACGGCTTAGATAGGATTCTATAAAGTGCGACCTTTTCTTCAAGTTCCTTGATGTCATCTAATGTCCCAAGCTTTATTTCCTTTTTCTTGAAATATTTTTTTTCATCTACCGAAAACAGCCCTTCCGGCTCTTTAGATAACGGTAGTATTCCCTCATTAGCTCCTAGTATTACGACAGCCTTTATATTGGCAGGCCTTGTCCTTATAAGAGTTCCAACCGACAGCTGGTCTCTTGCAGGCGGAATATTTGCAATCTCAACCTCGACTATCCCAGTTTCATAAAGCTCTATAAATGATTTGATGTCAAACTCATCATCTCTCATTATCACCTTAATTTGATCTAAAACCTTATAAATTGCCTCGTAGCTTCCTGCGACAATTTGAGCTCCAGAATTGTTGCTGGAATCTTCGAGATTTTTAATCATATCTTTAACATTATCCGTATAACTCCATTCTTCATCGAGATATTTTGAAAAATCAGAGATGAAATTATCGACATTTTGAGCTTTTTCTATGACATTCTCAAGCTTTTCAAGTTTTTCATATATGCGTCTTTCGATGTCAAGTATGATTTTAAACTCATCTCCATATTCAAAATCTCCATATTTAAAAGGTTTCCTCCAAGCACTTCCCCTTATCCTATACTTATGAAGATATGAATCCATTAAGAGGACTTCATCTTCTGAAAATCCGCTAATGCCTGACTTTAAAATATTAATTATTTCGGCAGTATTAATTCCACTCTTGACGCTTTTTAATAAGCTTATTACAAAGATTACTGCGGGATTCCCTGTTATCTTATCCCTAGAATCGGAGAATACATCGAGCCCGTATTCGCTAAATGTCCTCTTAATTATGGAGTGCATCTCCTTTTCTTCATTTGCTATAACAACAATGTCTTTAAGCCTATATCCCTCATCTCTTATCAGCTTTGCAATGTATGCGGCTGCGTTTTCCGCTTCATAATATGGATTTGCCGATTCGACTATTTTAATATCTCCTTTTGTATCAATTTTTCTATCGTAGTAAATGGCATTTTTTGAAAAAAGAACTTCCTCAATTTTCGATATGTCAAAGGATTTTTCTAGCAGATACTCGCTTCTTATATTTTGATATTCATAAGGTACACCATTCATATCCGCAGATTTCATTATCATGCCGGTCATAATGCCGTCAAGCCCGAAACTGCTTTCATTTATTATTATGTTAACTCCCCTAGAATACTTCGCAAGTTCTATAATCGCCGATAGAAATTTCGGTGTTATGCTGTCAAAACCATATATCCAGACCGCCTTATTCTTTATGAATTTCGATTCTGAAATGCTCTCAACATATTTTGATATATAGTCCTCATTGTCATTATATTTGCCTGAAATTTCTTTTTCATATTCCTCGTAGATATTGATTATCTCTCCTAACTTTCCTTTTAAAAGATTGTCAATTTCTTCATCTGAAAATGTTTCTTTCAAGTCACTTGGACTAATATTTTGCCTTTTGCAGTCAGATATAAAATCATTTATCATCTGTATAAATGCTGGCATTTTTGCACTTTTTTTGAATATATCAAGTTCGCCTGATTTCTCATTTATTATGCGTGTCAAGATAAGATGCCGTCCATACTTGTCGAGGACATCCATGTTTTCCATGCCCTTTTCTCTTAGTATTTTAAGCCCCAGCCTGTTCATTCCGAAAATTTCAATATCAAAAAGGCAGGTATCTCCCGTATACTTAATTGCCTGTTCTTCCGAAACAACAGTATACTGATCAGGGACAATAACTACCGCTTCTCCTTCAATATTTTCATAAACGAATTTTTCCTTGTCGAGATTTTCTCTTCCGGCGAAAAGTCTTATCATCGCTTCCTCTATTAAAAATTTATATGATTTTTATTAGGTCCATAGGATTTTCAAGTCTGTGAGTTGGGTTATATTTTAAAAGGTCATCTTCGCTAAATGCCTTGCTCCAGCCAGCCAACGCAGAATCTACTCCCGCATTATTTGCACAGCCAATATCAAATCTTGTATCCCCTATCATTATGGCTTCTTCTCTTTCTGCACCTAGTTTTTCAAGTGCTATTATTAGCGGAAGTGGATCTGGCTTATGTGCTTTTACATCGTCGCAGGTTATAACTAGGTCAAAATAATCCTCTATTCCAAGGTCTTTCATATATGCCTCTGTTGTCTTAGCAGTCCTAGATGTCACGACCGCTTGAACATAAGACCTATCTTTTAAATAATCCATAAGTTCTCTAATCTCAGGAAAAAGATGCTTCCTATGATTATTAGTCCTTTGATATTCTCTATACATTGAGATAGCTTCCTCGGTATCGGCTTCCGGTATCATATTTTTTATTGAATACTCGAGAGTTTCTCCGAATGTATGATAGAGCTTTGATTCCTCTTCTTTTTCCCCTCTGTAATGCGTGAAAATATGCTGCCAAGCATCTATGATAAGCTCATTCGTATCTGCAATAGTGCCATCAAAATCGAAGATAATATATTTCTTTTTCACCTACTACTCCTTTGCCTCTTTCGCATCTTGAATCAGCTTAGCCTTGACAAATATATCGAGTTCTCCATCTATTACGCTAGAGACATTTCCGACCTCTGCCCCCGTTCTATGGTCCTTAACCATAGTATATGGCTGAAAAACATATGACCTTATCTGGCTTCCCCATGTAAACATACTCATATCGCCTTTGAGCTCATTTATGTTTTTCTTGTGCTCCTCAAGAGCAAGCTTGTATAGCTTAGATGCGAGAATTTTCATCGCAACTTCCTTATTCCTAAGCTGTGACCTCTCGTTCTGACAGGTTACAACTATTCCTGTTGGAATATGAGTTATCCTTATCGCTGAGTCGGTCGTATTTACATGCTGACCTCCAGCACCGCTAGATCTATATGTATCAATCTTTAAATCTGATTGGTCAATATCTACGCTTATATCATCTCCCAAATCTGGAGTAACTTCTAATGCGGAAAATGAGGTCTGTCTTTTTCCTGCTGCATTAAATGGCGAAATTCTAACCAGTCTATGCACTCCCTGCTCGCATTTGAGAAGCCCATAGGCGTTTGCTCCCCTTACAAAAAGGGTTGCACTCTTTATACCTGCCTCTGTATCATTTTGAATATTTATTATATCGACCTTAAATCCTTTTTTTTCGCAATATCTCATATACATTCTTAGCATCATTTCCGCCCAGTCCATGGCATCAACTCCGCCAGTTCCTGCGTGGATACTGATTATCGCATCATTTGAATCATATTCTCCGGACAAAAGGACTTTAAGTTTTATATCGGAAGCCTTCTCCTCAAGCTTAGAAATCTCATCATCTAGATTGCTTAATTCAATTTCAAGCTCCTCTTTTTCAGTTCCCTCTCCCGCAAGCTCATCAATTATATCTGCTTCATCGTGAGAGTCTTTAATTCCTCGCTTTAGAGCTTTATATTCGCTTGCCTTATCTTCTAATATTTTCTTCTTCTTTAAGACAGCCGTGGCTTTTTCCCTATCATTCCAGAATCCGTCCTGAGCTACATTTTCCTCTAGCTCAGTTATCTCTCTATCTATTTTATCAAGGTCAAAGAGACCTCCCGATCTCGCTAAGCTCATCCTGCAAGACCTCAATTTTTTGCCTTATTTCAGCCATTGTAATCATCTTAGTTCTCCAAATTTAACTTATTTGCCTTTTCCACAGCAATTTTTGTACTTTAAGCCTGAGCCACATGGGCATGGGTCATTTCTGCCTATCTTAGGTTCCTTTCTTTTTACAGGCTCCCTCTTTGGGGCTTTTTCTTCGCTAGGTGCCTCGCCTGCCATATTTCCCATTCCTGATTGTTCTCCCGAAAATTCTTCCTTTGAAGCATTCTCTGATTTTACAACCTTATGTCTTTCGGTCTTTGTTTCAAGCGTTACATTGAAGCAGTATTTTACAGTTTCCTCACGAATATCTGAAATCATCTCGTCGAACATATCGAAGCCCTCTTTTGCATATGCTACGGCAGGGTCCTGCTGTCCGAGTGCTCTAAGTCCAATTCCATTCTTGAGCTGTTCCATGGCATCTATGTGATCCATCCACCTGTTGTCAACAACTCTAAGTAGGATCATCCTCTCAACTTCCCTCATCTGCTCCGTGCCAATTTCTTGCTCTTTTTCTCTATATAACTCATCGAAGATTTTTCTTACATCTTCTTTGAGCTTTTCCTCATCGAGGTTTTGCAACTCCTCCTCGCTATATTTCAAATTATTATGATACTTGCTTGTAATCTGATTTAAGCCGTCATTTATATCGTCGAAGTTCCATTCCTCAGGATATTTGGACACCATTGTGACAGGGTCTATTATGCCATCTATGAGTTCATAGAGCATATTTTTGATATATCCATTGACATCTTCCCCATCTAGCACGGATTTTCTTTGCTCATAGATTGTCTCCCTCTGCTTATTCATTACATCGTCATATTGGAGAACATATTTACGAATACCGAAGTTCTTGCCCTCGACCTTTTTCTGTGCCGCTTCAATCTGTCTTGTTAAAACTCCTGCTTCTATAGCCTCATCTTCAGCTAATCCAAATTTTTCAACATATTTCTGCATTCTTTCGCCGCCGAAAAGCCTCATCAGGTCATCTTCTAGGCTTATGAAAAACTGTGTTAGTCCAGGGTCACCTTGACGACCGGATCTACCTCTTAGCTGATTGTCAATTCTCCTAGACTCATGCCTTTCAGTACCTATAATGCACAGTCCACCGAGCTCGACTACCCTCTTTTGTTCCTCCTCTTTATCCTTAGAAACAGTTTCCATCAGCTCCTTATATCTATTTCTCGCCATTTCAAGCTTCTCATCGCTGGTCGGTTCAAAGCCCACTGCAAATAGGATTTGTTCAGGAGTAAATCCTTCTTTCTTCATTTCTTTTCTTGCGACAAAATCAGGATTTCCGCCGAGTATGATGTCGGTTCCTCTTCCTGCCATATTCGTAGCAATCGTTACTGCACCGAGTCTACCTGCCTGTGCAACTATCTCCGCCTCTCTCTCGTGATTCTTGGCATTTAAAACCTCATGCTTTATGCCTCTTTTCTTGAGCATCGAGCTGATATATTCAGATACTTCAATTGAAATCGTACCTACGAGTATTGGCTGACCGGTCTTATTAAGCTCGCAAACTCTGTCTATTATCGCCTTAAACTTGCCTTTTTCGCTGGCATAGACTGAATCCTGATTATCTATACGCTGAATCTCCTTATTAGTTGGTATTACAACTACATCCATATTGTAGATTTCTCTAAATTCATCTTCCTCTGTCTTTGCTGTACCCGTCATACCAGCTAGTTTATTGTACATTCTAAAATAGTTCTGCAAGGTTATTGTAGCAAGGGTCTTTGACTCCGAGCGAACATTTACGCCTTCTTTTGCCTCGATTGCCTGATGAAGTCCATTGGAAAACCTACGACCATACATAAGTCTTCCTGTAAACTCGTCTACTATTAGAATTTCTCCGTCCTTAACTATGTAATCTACATCTTTCTTCATCATATAATTAGCTCTGAGTGCTTGATTTATATAATGATTTAATTCCATATTGTCAGGGTCTGAAAGATTTTCTACCTTGAAATGCTCCTCGCTCTTTTTTACTCCCTCGTCTGTTAAAGAAATTTGCTCGTCTTTTTCCTCAATCTTATAATCTTGGTCAAGTCTTAGATTCCTAACAAAGCTGTTCGCCGACCTATACATGGTGCTTGAATCAACGCCTCTACCTGAGATAATTAGAGGAGTTCTCGCTTCATCGACTAGGATTGAGTCAACCTCGTCCACGATGGCGTAGTTAAGAGGTCTTTGCGTTAATTCTTCCTTGTAAATGACCATATTATCTCTAAGATAGTCAAATCCAAACTCATTATTCGTTCCATATGTGATGTCTGCTTTATATGCCTCTTTACGATCTTCACCCTCAACTTCGTGAATAACGCATCCAACGCTTAGACCAAGGAAATTGTATAACCTGCCCATCCATTCAGCATCTCGCTTTGCAAGGTAGTCGTTGACTGTAACAACATGAACTCCCTTGCCCTCAAGAGCATTTAGATATGCTGCGAGTGTAGCAACTAAGGTTTTACCTTCTCCTGTCTTCATCTCAGCAATCCTGCCTTGATGAAGAACAACTCCGCCGATTAATTGAACTCGGAAATGCTTCATTCCAAGACTTCTCCATGCACCTTCACGGCAAACCGCAAAAGCTTCAGGTAGTAAATCGTCTAGGCTTTCTCCGTTTTCCCTAATTCTCTTTTTAAATTCTTCAGTCTTATTTCTAAGCTCATCATCGGTGAGCTTTTTCATATCTTCGTCAAGTTCTTCAATCCTATCTACGATTGTTTCAATCTTCTTAACTTCTTTGGCATTTAAATCTCCAAATACCTTGCTTAATAATCCCACTATTATTCCTCCTCTTCAGGTTTATCTTCAACATAGATGCGGGTCATCAGTGCTCTCCTGCTGTCCGCCTTTGTTACTCTTACATGGTAAATCTTGTGTCTTGTTTCAAAATCAAAGGTGTCGCCGACCTTTGGCAATCTATCGAGTTCTATCATAACCCAGCCATTTACCGTGGTAGCATCTTCGAGTTCATAGTCCTCTCCTGTCATCTCAAAGAATTTTTCAACATTCGTTCCTCCTGCCACCTTATAGCTTCCATCTCTTTGCTCTGTTATCTGCCTATATTCTATAGAATCATGTTCATCATATATCTTTCCTACAAGCTCCTCGATTATGTCTTCCATGGTGACAAGCCCTGTTGTACCGCCATATTCGTCTACAACAATCGCTATATGCGTTTTTTTCTCTTGCATTCTTCTAAGAAGTGAGGACGCTCTCATCGTCTCTGCAACATAGGCTACAGGCTTTATATAATCTTCCAAAGGTTTATTTTCTGCAATTACATAGTTATGATAATCTTTTTGGTTGAGAACGCCGATAATATCATCTAGGTCGTCTTCATATATCGGCATTCTGGATAATCCGCTCTCCTTAAATTCTCTGCTTATTTCTTCAAATGATGCACCGAGCTGGGTTGCAATTATGTCTGTCCTTGGCGTAATAATATCTATCGCCTCTAGCTCTGCAAATTCAATCGAATTTTTAATAAGCCGGCTCTGCTCTTCATCAATTCCTCCCTCGCAGACAGCTTCATCAACGATATTTATTAAATCGTCCTGTGTGTACTCTGGCTCAGTTTTTGAATTAGAAATTTTACTTATGAGTTTTTTCCATAGTGAAAAGAGCAGGTTGAGAGGGGCGAAAATATACATTAACACATTTATAAAAGGTGATATGAAAAGTGCAAACTCCTCGTCCTTATCCTTTGCAAAATTCTTTGGCGTAATCTCACCAAATATTAGTACAAGCAAGGTTATTACGACTGTTGCTACGGTAGCTCCTATAGGCCCGAGTAGGCTTATAAAAAGTATGGTCGCAATTGTCGTACAGGTGATGTTTGCAATGTTATTTCCTATGAGAATTGTCGAAAGAAGCTTGTCATATTTTGATACTAAGGACAGGACAAGCTTCGCATTCTTAACATCTTCATTTGCCTGCTTCTTTATCTTAGCAGTGTTGAGCGAAGTAAAAGCCGTTTCAGTTGCAGAAAAAGTCGCAGACAGTACTATTAAGGCTATTATGCTTATAATGTATTTAGCCAAATATACCCCTTTCAAATATCTATATAATATCTATTGAATGTCTATAAAAACAAATTATAATCCATTATGAATTATACTATATTGTTGTGTTAAATTAAAGAATATGCTTTAAAGAAATAGTCTGTTATAATTGGGATTGTGAATGATATGCGTGATATTAATTATGGGAATGAAATTAATGATAAGAATGACAAGATTAGTATAGATAAAACGAATAATATGAATAATAAAAGTAATGTGAATAATAAAAATAATATGAATGATATAGATAATATAGGTAATATAAATAGCAGAAATGGGATAGCGTCAATGATTATAGCCTCAGTCTGTTTTGCTATGATGTCTGTCATGGTAAAACTGTCAGGTGGCAGGATACCATTATTTCAGCAGGTATTCTTCCGTAACATAGTCATGATATTTTTTGCTATCATTACTCTTTATGTAAAAAATATAAGCATTAAAGTTAAAAAGGAGAATATAGCTAGGCTCAGCCTTAGGTGTATCTTTGGTTTTCTTGGAGTTATTGCACTTTTTTATGCGAATAACCACCTACTTCTCGCAAATGCACAGATACTTCAAAAGACAAATCCCCTATTCGTTGCAATACTGGCTATCTTTATCCTCGGAGAAGCTCCTACGCTTAAGCGTTCTCTCCTGCTTATCTGCGGTTTTGTCGGTGCTTTTATAATAATAAATCCAACAGGAGATTTTCATAATATCAAGGCTTCTATTATCGGATTATCTTCTGCATTGTTTGGAGCTATCGCTTATACAATGGTTGGAAAAATGTCGGGGAGAGTTGACAAGATGGTGATAATATTCTATTTTTCGCTATTTTCAAGCCTTGCCTCAGTTATTCCAATGGTAAAATCGTATGTTATGCCAACTGCTCTCGAATGGATATATTTGATTCTTATCGGTGTTTTCGCTGCGGGAGGTCAGTATTTTATTACAAAAGCATATACGAGTGGAAGGGCTTCAACCGTTGCCTTCTTTGATTACACTGGCGTGGTTATCTCTCCGCTCCTCGGTTTACTTATATTCAATGAATCCATATCAGTGCGTATAATCATCGGAATGGTTCTTATCATAATCTGCGGTTACCTCTCATCTAGGATAAGAGAAAAATAATAAGGCTTATTCCGCTGATTTCAGAGATTCCACCATATCAACTCTTAGCAATTTCCTATACATGGCTAGGCTCACAATTATCGTAAATAAAATCGTCAATAGAGCGGATATGACATAATCTCTAGGCATGAGTTTTGGCACAAAATATATCGAATTAACATCAATTTGCAAAATTATAAATTTAAGTAGCAATTTGCCAAGCGGAAGTCCCACTATAATTCCAATCAGTGTCAAAATGAAATTTTCACGATACATGTATGCTGAAACTTCTTTATTCCTAAACCCAAGAACCTTTATTGTCGCAATCTCCCTTATTCTCTCTATAATATTTATATTGGTTAAATTATAAAGCACTATAAAGGCTAGCAGTCCCGCTGAAAAAATTGCTAGGAAAACAACTCCATTTAAGCTGCTCATCATATCATCGAACTTCTCTATGAGGTCTACATTTATTACCGCACCGCTTGCAAGATTGGTCTTTGAAATTTCGGTAATTTGCTTTCTCATCTCTTTAACGCTTAGCCCGCTAGGTTTTTTCACATAGGCAGCATTGTACTCAATCTTTTCGCCATCAGTATTTTCAAAAGTATCCCTATTCAATATCACAGGTCTATTTATGTGATTATCAAATATTCCACTTACCTTAACCTCTAACTCATTTGAATTTACCTTTATTTTAAGCCTATCCCCAGCCTTGATGTCGTATTTATCTCCTAGCTTTCTGCACACCGCAATTTCGCCTTTTTTAGGAAATTTTAGACTTTGACTTCCATTCTCGAGATTGATGAAATTGCGAATATCTTTTTCATCTGTAACACTTACATCTACATCGTGCTTTTTACCACCGATTGCAAGCTCACCATTTCCCATATAAATATATTTTAGATCGTTGTCTTTAAATTTTTTATCATTATTGATGGCATTTTTCTCAAATTCAGCCTGCCTTGCCTCGTTCATATCTTCTTTAAAAAAGATACGGTAATCATATTTTGTAATATTGTCATATTGATAGGAAACTGAGTTCTTTATAGTTGTCTTTATACCAAATCCTGCGACGAGTAAAGCTGTGCAACCTCCTATGCCTATAACCATCATTATCAATCTCTTTTTATATCTAAAAACATTTCTAATCGGCACCTTGTGAAGAAATCCGAGCTTATCCCACACCGGCTTAATTCTTTCGAGTAATATCCTCTTTCCGCTTTTAGGAGCTCTAGGTCTGACTAGCTTAGCTGGTACTTCTTTTAATTCACTCGCACACGAAAAAACTGTGGCAGCCACCGCTGATGCTATTGATATTCCTATGCAGATAAGTCCGAAATTCAGGTCTCTTACATAAACAGACTTGCCCGCAAAATCGTACATGGTTTTATAAGCATTCCATATTGTGCTTTGAAAAATATGGGTTCCTGCAATATATCCTATAACCGAACCTATGAGCGTTGCAGTAACTGAATAAAATAGGTATTGCACCAAAATCGATGAACTGCTATACCCAAGAGCTCTAAGGCTTCCAATCTGAATTCTATGGTCATCAATCATTCTAGCCATCGTAGTCATGCACACAAGCACTGCAACCATGAGGAAAAAGAGCGGGAATATCTTAGCTACTCCATTTAAAATATCCGCATTTTCTTTGTATGTCGAATATCCGCTATTGTCTTTTCTATCCGTTAGATATGAGCCCTCAGGCTTCCATTCTTTTATTTCTTTTTTCACTTCTTTTAAATTTCTATTGTACTCATCGGAGTAAGACCTCGGATGCTTATCCATTTTCATATATAGCGTCGTATATACTGGAGAGTTAAAAGCTGATGACATGGTGTACATGAAATTATCAACCTTGCCAAGCCCTAGATTCGTATTACCTCTCTCAAAGTCTAAATAGATTGGCGATGTTGCAATTCCGACGATTTCATATTCTTTTACATCTAAAATCGCCTTTGTACCTTGGTCATTATCCTCTGATATTCTAATTTTTTTACCTATGTCTTTTTTTGTATAATTCTTATAGTCTGCTACACATTCATACTTATTCTCTGGCATTCTTCCATATTTTAAATCAGGAATATTGATATTATCTGTTAGAGAAATTATATGAAATACATATTCTTTATCTTTGCTATCTTCTGATGTTCCATTTTTTATAAAAGCATCTACCTCATAGGCTCCCTCTGCTACTTTAATCTTCTCAAGCTCTCTTGCATTTTTTATATCATCTTCCTTTATGCCATATTGTGACTGAAACTTAAAATCATAAATCTTTTGGTTTTTATAATATTTATCAGCCGTATGTAGCATTGATTCGTTGGTCGTCCTAAGTCCTCCAAAAAAGCCCACTCCAAGTGCTCCGATTAAGGCAATCGCTATAAATCTGCTGAATGTTTTCTTTATTTCTCTAGCAATATTTGTAAATAACATAGGTTTTCTCTACCATTCTATCTTATCTATAGGTGTAGGATTTTCTATCTTTTCTTCTGCATAAATCTGTCCGCTTCTCACCTTTATTACCCTGTCTGCCATTGCTGTTAAGGCCTTATTATGGGTGATGATTATGACGGTCATTCCGTCCTTTCTGCTCTTATCCTGAAGAAGCCTTAATATTTGTTTGCCAGTATGGTAGTCAAGTGCACCCGTAGGCTCATCGCATAGAAGAAGCTTAGGATTTTTTGCAAGTGCTCTCGCTATCGCTACTCTCTGCTGTTCTCCGCCCGAAAGCTGAGCAGGAAAATTGTTCATTCTTCCTTCAAGTCCTACCTCTCTCAGTGTTTTCTTTGGGTCAAGCGGATCTTCTGATATTTGAGTCGCTATATGAACATTTTCTTCCGCAGTAAGGTTGGGAAGAAGATTGTAAAATTGAAAGACAAATCCTATATCTTTTCTTCGATATTCTATAAGCTCTTTCTTGCTCATATTTGAAATTATTTTGCCGTCGAGAGATACTATTCCCGTTGTCGGCTTATCCATTCCACCCAAAATATTAAGCAGTGTTGTCTTTCCTGCACCAGATTCACCAACTATAATAGTTACCTCTCCCTTGTTTGCACTGAAAGATATACCATTTAGAGCTGTTATCTCAACTTCTCCCGAGTGATAAATCTTTGTTACATCTTTAAATTCAACATAGTTCATGAAGAGCCTCCTAGATGTTTTATCTAAATATTCATATGAATTTTATCACAGTTTTATGGTCCATGCTATATCAAGGAAATCATGTGTGAAATAAATTTAATTTTTTAATAAATAGTGATATAATGGGCGGAAAATATTTAAATATTTTAATTTTTATGAAATTATTATCGAGGTGTATGAATGAAAACTAAAACTATAACAACATCAGCTCTTTTTGTTGCAGTAATGGCGATATGCTCATGGATTTCAATTCCAATTCCGGGCACTATGGTTCCAATTAATCTCGGTACCTTTGGCGTCATAATGACGGGTTATGTCCTTGGAAAAAAGAATGGTGTTATTTCAGTTTTGATTTTTTTACTGCTAGGTGCGATAGGGCTTCCAGTCTTTCATGGCTTTACCGGCGGACTTGGCATTTTAACGGGACCAACAGGGGGATTCCTTATAGGGTATATAGCTCTCGCTTTTTGCTCCGGAATGGCTAATGATTTGAATGCTAAGTCATCAATAAACAAACCTGTCTCTTACATTCTATGCGTTCTCTTAGGCGAGATAATCCTATACTCTGCAGGTGTCATGTATTTTATGACCTTAACAAAGGCATCTCTTGCTACTGCACTTTTGGCCTGCGTACTACCATTTTTAATAGGCGATGGGGTTAAGATGTTCTTTGCATATGTGGTTTCTGCAAGAGTTTTAAGATCTGAGCAACTTGGCTGTACAAAATAATTTATTTATGTTATTATCTTTGAGCCTCGGTCCGTTAGCTCAGCTGGGAGAGCATCTGGGTGACAACCAGAAGGTCATTGGTTCAAGTCCAATACGGGCCACCAATAAAATAGCCTTGCAATCGCTTGACTAGAGCGGTTCGCAAGGTTTTTGTTTTTTAAGGATTTTATTATTTTAATAAAAATGGCAAAACAGGGATATGTTGGTACATACAGGTGTGCAATTCTTCACTTTATTGTTACTAATATTCTTTTTTGTCAAGTATCTTTATGGATATTAAAATTGAAATCATTATGCACAGAATGCCTACTGCTATAATTCCCAGTGAAATCAGTCCGAATGAATGCCTATTATAAATCAGGGCAAATTTGCTCACAATCTCAGCGTCTTTAAAAATATTTGCCGAAAAAAATACTAAAAAATAGGTTATAAACATTATAAGCCTTCCTCTATGCTCACCAAATTTATAAATAAAAGGTTGCTGAATTGCGGGTAATAAAATGCTGATAACCAGTGCTATAATTGAGATTAATAAACTTTTTGCAATAGGCATATTGTTCCTTATCATAAGCAGGCAAAATAAAATAATCGACGAAATAATTCCAAATATCAATGGAAAAAAGAGTTTTGCTATCACATATGTACTTCTCTTTGCAGGCATCGAAAATAGCATCTTCTCAAATTCGGATTTCATATCATATCCTATTGAAATTTGCGAGAGTATGATTGAAAGAAAGATTGAGATAAAAGGTATTAAAATCAAATAATCTTGGTATATTGCATAAATATTAAAGATAATAATGAAAATCAGATTCCAAATTAGAGATTTATTAGTAACAACAATATCTTTTAAAATAAGTCCTGACATTTTCTTATGCTCCTTTCACAAAATAAATCATAATATCCTCAATTGATGGTCTTTGTGTTTTTAAATCCCTTGGTGCAAATTTTCTCTTTATCAGTATTTCTTGACCAAATGAATGTTTTCTTCTCCCTACAACTATTGATTCATCGAGCTTATCAGCATCTTCATTTGAAAGCGTGCATATTGCATATTCCTCTTTTAAATCCTCTTTAGATTCAAAGAAAAGAATCTTCCCCTCATTGATAAATGCTATATAATCCGCTATCTTTTCTAAATCAGACAATATGTGTGATGATATTAAAATTGTATGTTCCTCTTTTTGCATAAAATCATATAATATCTCTAAAATTTCTTCTCTTACCACAGGATCGAGTCCGCTTGTAGCTTCATCAAGTATTAATAATTCGGCATTGTGAGATAAGGCAATTGCAATCGAAAGCTTCATCTTCATTCCACGAGAATAATTCTTTATAACCTGTTTTTCTGGCAAATTAAATTTATTCTTAAAGTCAGAAAATCTCTCGCTCTCCCAGTTTGAATAAATACTTGAGCACAATCTCTCTATGCTTCTAAGGTCCATCTCCTCAGGGAAAAATAAATCATCAAATACCACCCCTATTTTATCCTTATGTTTGATGCTCCTCGTATCTTGCTCTCCTAATACCTCAATTTTGCCGGAATCCTTATTGAGTAGTCCTAGAATCAATTTGATAGTTGTGCTTTTTCCTGCACCATTTTGACCTATGAACCCCACAACTGTTCCCTTTGGAATATTAAAATTTAGCGGTCCTAATTTAAAGCCGTCAAATTTCTTATTTAGATTTTCTATCTCAACAGCGTAATTACTCATATCTTCCCTCCAGATAATCACTTAGCATATCTTTTAATTCATCAGCTCTGATGTCAGCAATCTTAGATAATTCAATCATCTCCTGCATCTTAGCTTCAATTTGCTTTAAATACTCTTCTCTTATTAGCTCATTATTTCTCTGAGCGACAAAATTGCCCTTGCCTTGAACTGAATTTATAAAACCCTCTTTCTCAAGTTCATCGAAGGCACGCTTAGCAGTGAGCATACTAATTCTAAGCTCTTTAGCCACAAATCTTATAGATGGCAATTTTTCTAAAGCTTTGAGCTCACCTGAAATAATCTCTGCTTTAATCTGATTCTTAATCTGTAAATATATAGGCTCGTCACTTGAATTGTTAATCTGTATATTCATATAAATTTCCCGTTAATTCCTCAGCTGTGTTTTAGCTGTTATTATTATAGTATAACAGTTTAGCTCTTGCAACACTTTTAGCCTATTTTCTTGAATTTTTTTTAAAAATAGGTAAAATTAATCGTGAAAAGCGTGAAATGACAAAAGGAGTTCCAGATATGAATAGACAAAAAAAGATTGCAACAGTATTTATGATACTTATTCTAATTTCTGCTCTTTCCTTAACTACAGCTTGTAAGAAAAATATGCCTAGTAAAAAGGTCGTAATTAACTCGCTGACAGGCGAGCTTGGAAAGAAGTCAGATGTTTTAGATAAGAGAATTGTTTCTTTGGTAGTTGAAAATCATCCTGAGGCAAGACCTCAGTGGGGAATTGATGACGAAAATTATTCGCCTGACATCATCTTGCAAGGTGAGGTTGAAGGTGGAATCTCAAGAACGCTATGGCTATATGCTGACTATGACAAACTTCCTGATACTGTCGGCCCGATGAGAAGTGCAAGACCTCCATTTATAAAATTTGCCTCTCTATTTGATGCGGTCTTTGTGCACTGGGGAATGAGCAGTAGTGGTGGCAATTACACTGGAGCAGATTATTATTTTAATAATGAAGTAGTCGAGCATCTTGACGCAATGTCTTATGGAGCAGATAGTGAGCTTTTCGGAAGAGACTCTGATTCAGCTCGCTCGATAGAGCATCGAGGTATATTGCATGGCAAGGCTTTAGCGGACGCATTATCAAAGAATTCGATTGACACGAAGATGAATAAGGATTTTACAACCTTCTTAAAATTCAACAGGTCAGTTAAATCTCTTAGCGATAGCGAATGCAATAAAGCTTCGGTAAGCTTTTCGAGCAACTCTATAGATACGGTTGACTGGACTTATTCAGATGAGGATGAGCTATATCACACCTCTCATTTTGGAACAGATGTATCAAGGACAAATCTTCTTATCCTATATGATAATACCGAATATGTAACAAAGAATAATGCTGTAACATATTGCGAATATGCACTTAAAGAAGGCAGTGCAAAGCTCATAAGCAAAAATTCCATTATAGACCTAAAGTGGATAAATGAAGATGGAAAATTGAAGCTCTTTACGACGGACAAGGACGGAAATGAAAAGATAGTAAAGCTTAACCCTGGTAAAACTTGGATTGGCTGGATTTCTGCAAATAACGGAGGAAGTCTTAATATTTAATTTAGGTTTCCTTAAAATGTCCTTTTAATATTATTTATAAAATTAAATTTAATTAAAAAAAGAATCTCATGTTTATTTCTATATAATTTCTGAGATTCTTTTTTATTTTATTATTCGATTTATGGATTATTTTTTACTTTCCCTAATTTTATCTTTATAATTATCTATTTTATCTCTTTTTTATTTATTCTTTTCTTAACCAAGCGAGAATATCTTCAAATATCTCCTTTCGATTGTTTTCATTTAATATTTCGTGGCGATCCTCTTCATAAAGCTTTATGTCGCATTGACAGCCCGTATTTTCCTTATAGGCAATAAAGGCTTTTCTCACTCCTTCTCCATAAGCACCTACAGGGTCTTCAGCTCCTGCAATAAATAAGATCGGCATATTATCATCAATATTTTGCATTAGGCTTTTATCCTGTGCAAATCCTATTGCTTTGAACAAATTATAATACCCATTGATTGTGAATGTAAAACCGCACATCGGGTCATTAATATAATTATCTACATTGTCCTGATTAACTGAGAGCCAGTCGTTAGGCGTTCTGACCTCGGGAATCCTCTTATAATATGAGCCAAAGGCAAGTGTATCAAGCAATTTGCTTCTGCCCTTCCATTTCTTAAAAACTGATAAGAGCTTGCACAAGCCTTTTCCAAACCCGAGAAGAAAATTAGGTTGCCAGCCAGTTCCCATAACAATCGCACCCGATATTCCATGAGAATATGTTCTAATATCTTCTCCCGAAAATTCCTCATCAACTGTCGAAAGATACTGCCTTAGCAAAAAAGAGCCCATGCTATGCCCAAGAAAATAATATGGAACATTCGGATATTCGAGCATTGTTTTCTTCCTTAAATTGTGAATATCTGCTATTACATTTTTATTTCCATCTTTTCCAAAATATCCATACTCTGTTCTGTCCTTTACAGACGCTCCATGCCCTAGATGGTCATTCCCAAGCACGATATATCCTTTGCTTACCAGAAATTCTGCAAACTCCTCATATCTACCTATGTACTCTGACATTCCATGAATAATTTGCACGATGCCAACCGGCTTTGAGTTATTCTCGTTTTTCCATACTATTCCATGAATATTTGAATAATTATTTGAAGATGGATATTTAAAATCTTTTCTCATTTTCCTCTACTTCCCTCTCTTAGGCTTTGTCCCATGAAATTGATAATATTGCGTTTCAAGCCTGCCATTGTATAATTTTCTTCTCCTATCTGCTTTTCTACCGAGATAGCTTTCAACTTCTCTATCTATAGTAATCATAAAAATCGACCAAGTGTGGTTTTTTTTTGAAATATGCTTAAGTGCCTTATATATTTTTTCTATCTCTTTTCTATTACCTATTCTTTCTCCATATGGTGGATTTGTTATTATAACTCCGAAATCACCGAAGCCTTCAATATTAATTTCCTTTAGGTCTTTATTTATGAAAATTATGTCCTCTAAAACACCTGCTTCCTCTGCATTCATGAGCGATGCTTTTATAGCTTCATTATCTATATCATATCCATAGATTGAAAGCGGGCTTTCATAATCAATAGCTTCATATGCCTCTTTTCTAGCATTTTTCCATTCATCGTCTTTAAATATCTCCCATTCCTCGGATACGAATTTCCTCGAAATCCCAGGTGCAATATTTCTTCCAATCATAGCCGCCTCTATCAAGATTGTGCCTGAGCCTGAGCAGGTGTCAATCAAGGTCTTATCCTTATTCCAAAAACTTAGCTGAACAAGTGCAGAAGCCAGAGTTTCTTTCATCGGTGCACTCGTTTCTTTAACCCTGTATCCTCTTTTATGAAGTCCTGCTCCGCTCGTGTCAATTCCTATTACAAATATATCTTTAAGGGCACTAAATCTGATTTTGTATTCAGCCCCGTCCTCCTTAAATTCATGCTCACCATAACTACCACTCATCGAGGTAGCGACAGCTTTTTTTATAATGCTCTGACAGCTTGGCGTATTGTGAAGCTTCGACTTGACAGAATTTCCTATTACAGGGAAAGCTCCACTAATAGGTATAATCTTCCCCCACTCTACCTTCTTTACCTCATTAAAAAGTTCTTCAAAGGAAGTCGCCTTAAATTCCGCCATTTTTAAATAAACTCTGTCCGCACTTCTAAGCCAGATGTTTGCTCTTGCTATGCCAAGCTTATCCGAAAGAAATGTAATTCTTCCGTCCTCTGTCTTAACAATCTCATATCCGAGTGCCTCAATCTCTCTTCTCACCACAGCTTCAAGTCCAAAGGCTGCTGTTGCAATTAGCTCATATTTCATATTCAATCTCTCCAAGAAAAGTCTCCATGAAAAGCATTATATCAGAAATTATTTGAGCTTTCCTTATTTTACATTTATTTTACATATCTCTGATTTTAAATTTTACATTTGGAAAATATACTCCTTATATAAATTAATATTTCATAATTTTTGTAAAGAGAAATGAGGAGAAAAATGAAAAAAATATTATTATTAACACTTTCCGGAATATTAGCTCTAACGCTTCTAACAGGTTGCGGTAAAAAAGGTGTAGAGGGAAGCGTAGCTACCGACGGTTCAACTTCAATGGAAAAAGTTATCGGTTCTCTTGGTGAATCGTTTACGGACGAGAATAAAGATGTAAAATTCACATATAATCCTACAGGCTCAGGCTCAGGAATAACCGCTGTATCCGAGGACAGATGCGACATCGGGCTATCGAGCAGAAATCTCAAAGACGAAGAAAAGAACAAAGGACTTGAAGAGACCGTTCTAGCTCTTGATGGTATCGCAATAATTGTTAGTCCTGACAACGATGTTAAGGACCTTTCAACTGAAGATATTGCAAAAATCTACAAGGGTGAAATCACAAATTGGAAGGATGTAGGCGGAAAAGATGCAGAAATCGTTGTAATCGGTCGTGAGGCAGGAAGCGGTACAAGAGATGGATTTGAAAGCATCACAAAGACGGAAAATTCTTGCAAGTATAGACAGGAACTTACATCGACAGGTGATGTTATAACAACTGTCCAAGGAAATCCTGACGCAATCGGTTATGCCTCACTCGCCTCTGTAAATAAGAATGTAAAAACCCTTAAGGTAAATGGTGTAAATCCTTCAGAAAAGACCGTAAAGGACGGAAGTTATGTAATACAAAGACCTTTCGTTATAGTAACAAAAACAGATAAGAAATTGTCCAAGGCAGCACAGGCATTCTTCGATTATATAACTTCAAAAGACGCAAGTGAGATTATCTCAAAAGCTGGTGCAGTACCTGTAAAATAATTAGAATCTAAATCTTGCTCTGGGAGGTTCTTATGAGCCTCCCCGCTTTAATAAATAATCATGAAAAATAAAAAAAATTTATTTGAAAATTCAATACACGCTATATTCCTAATACTTGGGCTTATAACCGTAGCATCGGTTATCCTAATATCTTTATATCTCATATTTGCAGGCCTTCCCGCTATTTCAAAGATTGGATTAAAAGAATTTCTATTTGGAAGTGAATGGGCATCTACAAGAGAAGATCCGAAGTTTGGAATATTGCCATTCATACTCACAAGTGTTTATGGTACCTCAGGTGCGATAGTCATAGGTGTTCCAATAGGTTTTTTTACTGCTGTTTACCTAGCTAAGGAAGCAAGACCAGCCGTTAAAAGGGTAACCATATCTGCAGTAAACTTGCTTGCCGGAATACCCTCTGTTGTATATGGCCTTGTGGGAATGCTCGTTCTCGTTCCTGCAATAAGAAAAGCCTTTGGTATTCCGGATGGAGCCGGATTGCTCGCTGCAATTCTCGTTCTGACGGTGATGATCCTTCCGTCAATTATAAAGGTATCTCTCACCTCTCTTGAAGCAGTGCCAAAAGAATATGAAGATGGTTCCCTCGCTCTTGGAGCAAGCCCTACAGAAACATACTTTCGCATTTCTGTTCCTGCAGCGAAAAGCGGTATTACAGCATCTATCGTCCTAGGCGTTGGTAGAGGTATAGGAGAGGCTATGGCAGTCATGATGGTATCAGGCAACGCTCCAAATATGCCTGCATTATTCAGAAGTGTCCGCTTCCTTACAACAGCAGTTGCAAGCGAAATGTCTTATTCATCAGGTTTACAGAGGCAGGCACTCTTTTCAATAGCCCTAGTCCTCTTCCTATTCATAATGATGATAAATGCGATTTTAAATTATTTTATGAAAAAAGATAAGGTGGATTAAATGGGTAATTCAGATTTTTCAGCAAGAAGAAAAGCTTATATTTATACAATGCGTTTTCTTATGATTTCCTCATCGGTGATAACTTGCGTAATTTCATTTTCAATAATCATATATGTCCTTTTCAAAGGTTTGCCTAATATCTCATGGGAACTTTTATCAAGCAAGCCTAGCTATATATCTGAAAAAATTGGTATTCTTCCTGACATAGTAAACACCTTATATATTGTTCTTGCAACACTTATCATCGTTATCCCTCTTGGCGTTGGAGCTGCAATATATCTGACGGAATATGCGAAAAGCAAAAGACTTACTTCTATAATCGAATATGCGGCAGAAACTCTATCTGGAATACCGTCAATCTTATATGGCTTGGTAGGAATGTTGATTTTCTGCCAGTTCCTAGGAATGAAAACATCGCTTATAGCAGGTTCTATGACCCTTGCTATGATGAACTTACCGACAATAATGAGGACAACACAAGAAAGTCTTAGAACGGTTCCTATGAGCTATAGGGAGGGTGCTTTCGGACTTGGTGCAGGCAAATGGAGAGTAATCAGAACTGTCGTCCTACCCTGCTCCATTGATGGCATAATAACAGGCTGTATTCTTACAATTGGCAGGATACTTGGAGAATCTGCAGCCCTGCTTTTCACAGCCGGCTTTGCTCACGAATTAAATGGCTTAGTCAAGGGACTTCAAAGCTCAGGTGCAAGTCTAACTGTAGCACTATATGTATATGCTAAAGAGCAGGGTGAATTTGAGGTTGCTTTTGCAATAGCTGCGATACTCATTATCTTAACTCTCTTTATCAACTTTATAGCTAGAGCCTTGGGCAATTATTTTAAGAATCGAGGTAGTAATTAATGAATGTTTTTTCCATTGAAAATATGAATCTTTGGTATGGAGAGTCTCATGCATTAAAAGACATAAATCTGGATATTGAAGAAAAATCAATAACAGCTCTTATAGGTCCATCAGGCTGCGGTAAATCCACCTTTATAAAAAGTCTAAATCGCATGAATGACCTAATTCCAAATGTAAAAATTGAGGGTAATATTAAATACAAGGGGCATGATATTTATTCTCCTGATGTAGATGTGAACGAGCTTAGGCGAGAAATAGGCATGGTATTTCAAAAACCAAACCCCTTCCCAATGAGCATATATGACAATGTTGCATATGGACCTAGGACTCATGGAATAAGAAGCAAGGCAATGTTAGATGAAATAGTCGAAAAATCCTTGCAAAATGCTGCAATCTGGGACGAGGTTAAAGACAGGTTAAAAAAATCTGCCCTCGGATTATCCGGAGGTCAGCAGCAAAGACTTTGCATAGCAAGGGCTCTTGCAGTTGAACCTCGGGTTCTTCTTATGGACGAGCCGACCAGTGCTCTCGACCCCATTTCAACAGCAAAAGTTGAGGAGCTTGCTGTTGAGCTAAAAAATAGTTATAGTATAATCATGGTGACACACAATATGCAACAAGCTGCAAGAATTTCTGATTATACTGCATTTTTCTTCCTCGGAGAACTTATTGAAATGAGCAAGACAGACCTTCTATTCTCTAGGCCGAGCGACAAGAGAACAGAAGATTATATTACTGGGAGGTTTGGATAATGAGAAATAGATTTGATAAACAGCTTGATATGCTAAATGACAGTTTAATTGAAATGGGAACTATGTGTGAAGAAGCGATTTCAATAGCATCTTTATCTCTATTTAAGAAAGATTTTGTTGCTCAAGTTTCTGTTACATCGCTCGAATCAGAAATATATCAAAAAGAAAGGGAGATAGAGTCGCTCTGCCTGAAATTATTTATTGAGCAACAACCGGTGGCTAGAGACCTTCGTCAAATTTCTGCAACGCTTAAGATAATCACCGATATGAAAAGGATAGGAAATCAAGCGACAAATATTTCTGATATTTCATCCTCTTTAAATGATTTCGATTATAATAGATGCAAGAAGATTCAGAACATGGTTCTTGCAGTTTCAGAAATGTTAAAGACCAGCATAGATTCTTATATATCTAAAAATCTAAAACTAGCTGAGTCGGTTATAGCTTCTGATGATATTGTTGACAAGCTTTTTATAGAAATTAAAAGTGATTTGATAAATTTCATATCTAAAGAGCCGAGTCAGGCTGAAAATGCAATTGACCTTTTGATGATATGCAAATATCTTGAAAAGATAGGCGATCATGCTGAAAATATAGCAAGATGGATTGAATTTTATATAACAGGTGAACACAAAGGAGAAGATTTATGATTTGGTGCGTTGAAGATGATTCAAACATAAGGGAGATAGAATTATATGCACTTAAATCTACCGGCTTTAAAGCTAGGGGTTTTGACAATGGCAAATCTCTTTTAGAAGCACTAAAGACTGAACTTCCCGATTTAATCATACTAGATATAATGCTGCCTGAGATTGACGGAATTAGCTTGCTAAAAAAACTTAAATCGTCGCCTGAAACAAAGGAAATACCTATTATAATGGCGACTGCAAAGGGAATGGAATATGATAAGATTCAAGGCTTAGATCTTGGAGCTGATGATTACCTCGTCAAACCTTTTGGTGTGATGGAGATGATTTCAAGGGTTAAAGCCGTTCTAAGAAGATATGTAAAAAACGAGCCAGAGGTTACACTTAGCATCGGAGGGCTTAGCCTTTCTCCAAATGAGCACAGGGTCACTATTGACGGAAAAGAAATAGAGCTTACATATAAAGAGTTTGAGCTCTTAAAATTATTTCTTGAAAATCAGGGCATCGCTTTTACAAGGGATCAGCTTTTTAGAATGGTATGGGAAAGCGATTTTTGCGTAGAATCTAGGACTATTGATATTCACATTGGAACGCTAAGGCAAAAGCTAGGAAAATACGGACAGCTTATAAAAACGGTGCGAAATGTAGGCTATCGCTTGGAGGGAAGCCATGACTAAGAAAATTTTTAAATCTATCTTTTTGGTTGCAGCCATCGCGATTATGGCAAGCCTGCTTATCACAACAGGGATTTTATATAAATATTTTATTGATGTTCAAGATAAACACCTGACAGATGAGCTTAATCTTGCTTCACGAGCTGTTGAACTTGAAGGCAAGGATTATCTTTACAGATTTAATAAGAGTGATTTTCGTCTGACATGGATTTCCGAAGATGGTACTGTTATCTATGATACAAAAAAGGACTCTCTTAAAATGGAAAATCATGGCAATCGCGAGGAGTTCAAGCAGGCATTAAAGGAAAATTACGGTGCTAGCTCGAGATATTCAAGCACCCTTCTAGAAAAAACCATATATAGGGCGAGCAAGTTAAATGACGGCTCTGTCCTTAGAATATCTTCAAACCGTGCAACAGCCGGAGTTATTGCAGCCGGAATGGTTCAACCTACTCTCGTTGTAATTTTAATATCCCTTATTATTTCAGGTCTTTTGGCTCACAAGCTCTCAAGCCGTATCGTTGATCCACTCAACAACCTCGATTTGGATCACCCGCTTGAAAATAATAATTATGAGGAGCTGTCTCCCCTCCTTAGGAAGATAAACAGTCAGCATATTGAAATTCGCTCCCAGCTAAAGATGCTCGAAGATAGAAAAAATGAATTTAATCAGATTACAAGTCAGATGAGAGAAGCTCTTGTCCTTCTTGATGATGACGAAAAAATATTAAGCATGAACAATTCAGCTTATTCTCTATTTAAAACAGATTCTTATTCTATTGGAAAGAGCTTTATAACTATATTTCGCAATAAGGAGCTCTCAAAGGCAATTTCACCTGATAATAAAAATGAATATACTGAGCTACGCATAAATGTTGATGATCGCATCTACCAGTTCAATGTAAGCAAAATTGCAAAGAAAAATATGGTAAATAATAACATATCTCTAAGTCATAATAACAAAGTTGATAATGAATATGAAATTTCCACTAAAGATAATAGCGGTGAAAAATATGGCATCGTAATTTTAGCATTCGATATTACAGAGCAGTCAAATTCAGAAAAAAGACGCCGTGAATTTACAGCCAATGTTTCTCATGAATTAAAAACCCCACTTCAGTCGATTATTGGAAGTGCAGAATTAATAGAAAATGACTTGGTAAAACCTGAAGATACGAAGAAATTTACCAAAAAAATCAGATTTGAAGCTTCAAGGCTTGTCAGCTTAATAAATGAAATAATCGGTCTAGCTCAGCTTGATGAGGGTATTGAGCCAAATAGAACATCCGTCAATTTGCTCGATATATCCTTAGAAGTTTCACGCTCTTTAGAAGACCCCGCGAAATCAAAAAATATAAATTTATCTGTTGATGGCGATAATATAATTCTCAATAATGCGATACCAACTCTCTTGAAAGAGGCTATTTATAATCTCGCAGATAATGCTATTAAGTATAATGTTGACGGCGGAGAAGTGCATATTAATATTTCAGAATCAAATAATATGGCCATTATATCCGTTAGGGATACGGGCATGGGGATTGCCAAAAATGAGCAGGACAGGATCTTTGAACGCTTCTACCGCTCAGATAAAAGTCACTCTCGCTCGAGCAAAGGTACGGGACTTGGACTGTCAATTGTAAAACACGCAGTCGTATATCATAATGGTAATATAAAAATAAATAGCGATGAGGGAAAAGGTACTGAGATAATTATTTCTCTACCAAATCTTATAGAAAATTTATAAAATAAACATATTTAAAATTATATATAAAAGGTTACTAGATGTTAATTAAGAGATAAGCGAGGAGATTAAATTGGATAAGTTACTAGATAAAAAAGGCTTTATAATAGATATGGACGGTGTAATCTATCATGGAAATAGATTGCTTTCTGGAGCAAAGGATTTTGTCAAAACTCTTCAGGATAATAATAAGCCATTTCTTTTCCTAACTAATTCATCTGACCGATCTCCTGAGGAGCTAAGACAGAAATTGCTTAGGATGGGAATAGACTGTGCAGCTGACCACTTTTATACCAGTGCTCTTGCAACAGCAAAATTTGTCAGCAGTCAGTCACCTGCTTCTTCAGCTTTCGTAATGGGAGAAGCCGGTCTTATTACCGCTCTACACGATGCAGGTATAGTTATGAATGATGTAGACCCTGAATATGTAATTGTTGGAGAGGGTAACACATTAAATTATGAAAATATGTTAAAAGCAGTAAATCTCGTCAGAAATGGAGCAAAGCTAATCGGAACAAATAGCGATTTGACGGGTCCATCAGAGAATGGGATAATCCCCGCTTGCAGGGCTATGATCTCTCCAATTGAACTTGCTACAGGTAAGCCTGCATACTTTGTTGGTAAACCCAACCCTCTAATGATGAGGACGGGGTTAAAAATGCTCGGCGTTCACTCTGAAGATGCTGTAATAATTGGCGATAGAATGGATACTGATATTATCGCAGGCATTGAATCAGGAATTGATACTATTCTTGTTCTCTCAGGCGTGACAAGCAGAAATGATATAGATAATTTCCCATATAGACCAAAATACATCTTCGATTCAATCAAAGATGTATTCTAATACAATTGTTTTTATTCGATATTATATTTATTTGAGTACTCGCTATAGAGGTGGGCAAATTTATCATCTTTTTGCTCTTTAATCTTCTTCTTATATTCATGAAGATGAAGATTTCCTCCCTCCATCTCTATCTTATCTGCCGCAATATTTGAGCAGTGATCAGAAATCCTCTCTAAATTAATCAAAATATCATTTAATATAAGTCCCAGCTCAAGTGTACAGCTTCCATTTTTTAATCTTGCAACATGGTTGTCTTTGCTCTTTTCAACCAAGTCATCAATAACTTCTTCAATCGGTTCTACCATGTAAGCTGATTCTATATCTCCTTCTATAAAGCATTTCTTTGTATTATAGACAATTTCCCTAAGTGCCTCTGCAATTATATTAAGTTCTTTTCTCGCATCATCTGAAAAAACAATTCCCTTGTCTATCAATTCCTTTACGCTTTCAGCTATATTTAATGACCTGTCTCCTATTCTCTCCGCATCTGTAATAGTATGTAGCATCATGGAGACCGCCCTAGAGTTTTCATCAGAAAGCTCTTCTCCTGCTATCTTGATATTAAACCCGCTAAGCTGGTCCTCGTAATAATCAAGCTTGCTTTCGGTCTTTACGAGTTTTTTGAAAATCTTTTCGTCCCATTGGTCTGAAAGCTTAAGTGCCCTCTCGAAATTGTCAAATGCCATGATGAGCATTTCTTTCATCTTTTTCCTAGCCTCATCAACTGCTATTGCCGGTGTCTTAAGTAAAAGATCATCGAGAAATTCTGTATTTTCTTCTTCATCTTTGTCAAAGTGAACGATTTTATTGCTTATATTTACAAGCTTATTGCTAAATGGATATAGAATTATCGTAGTTAGAATATTAAAAAGCGAATGAAGTATAGCTATGTTGACCGGCGAAACACTATTATTTATAAATGAGAAATCTACAATGTAGTGAGCAAGGTAAAAAATGCCCATAAATATAATCGTTCCAATTATATTAAATGAAATATGAATTGCCGCTACTCTCTTTGCATTTCTATTAACGCCAATACTTGAAATAAGCGAGGTGACGCAGGTGCCTATGTTTTGGCCCATTATTATAGGTATCGCCATGCCGTAGCTTAACCCACCTGTCATTGAGATTGCCTGTAATATTCCAACCGAAGCAGATGAGCTCTGAATTATAGCAGTTATCAATAATCCTGCAAGTACACCGAGAATTGGATTGTTTAAAGCGGTGAGAATACCTGTGAATTTTTCGCTATGCTGGAGAGGCTCCATAGACTCGCTCATGAAGCTCATTCCATACATTAGAATTGCAAATCCAATCATGACAAGTCCTGAATCCTTTTTCTTATTGGATTTTGCTGCCATAAATAATATGACGCCGACTAATGCCATGATAGGAGAAAATGACTGAGGCTTAAGCAGATTAAGTACTATGTTGTCACTGCTTACGCCTACCAAGCTGAGTAGCCATGCTGTAATCGTCGTTCCAATATTTGAGCCCATTATTGCCCCAACAGTCTGCTCAGTTGACATTATTCCTGAATTAACGAGTCCCACAAGCATTACTGTTACAGCTGACGAGCTCTGTATTACCGCTGTAACTCCTGCTCCTAGAAGTAAAGACTTAACCTTGCTTGAAGTCATATCGTAGAGAATAGTTTCTAGCTTCCCGCTGGCAAGCTTCTCTAGACCCGATGACATCACTGACATTCCATAGAGGAATAGAGCAAGTCCGCCAAACAATGTTATTATAGAAAAAATGTCCATTTTATAATCCCAATACTCCTATTTAATATTTGCTTTCACTTTTTATTTTGTTATTTTTTGCTTTTGTCTTTACTCTTACTTTTGCCTTTATATTATAAAAAAATAATTTAATTTGATAGTTCTATTTTAAATACAAAGACATTCTTATCCTGCTCTGCTTTATATCTCTTATTATAATTTTTGAGCAGGTTGCTAACTACATATAAGCCGAGTCCATTGCTCATCTCCTTGCTGAGATTAAAATTAATATCGAATATTCTATCAATATCAAGAGGCTTTTTATCCTTATATGAGCTTTCGATATAAAGCCAGCCGTCTTTTATTCCAATATTTATAAAGCCGGACTCATCAGCATATTTCACCGCATTGCTTATCAAATTAGATAAGATGATTTTGAAGGCTGACCTCCCTATGTAAATCTTTTCATCGGATATTTTATTATTGATTTCTAGATTTCTCTGACCGATAAGAAGTAAATAATTTTTTAATATCTCATTTAGTTCGTCCTTTATCTCAAATAATTCTTCATCATCTTTAAATCGCTCTAATGATGAAATCGAAAGTATTTGAGAAATATTCTGGCTTAGATGATCTACTATATCTATACAGTCAGATATGTAGACATCTCTATTCTTATATTTCCCAATATTATATTTCATGTTTTCAAGAATTATCTTTAAACTAGCAAGTGGCGTTTTTAGTTCATGCGATGCTCCTCTGAAAAAATCATATTTAAGCTTTTCTAATCTTACAATCTCTCTATTCTTAAGTTCTAAATCATCTATTGATTTAAGCAATGTAAAATATAGGTCATTTATCTGACTTTTTAACTGATCTACCTCATTCTTTGAATTAACCTCAAGATGAGCATTTTTGTCGAGCTCCATCATTTTGTCTGTTACAGCTTTTATTTCCTCAATATTATTTTTTATTGACCTTGCATAGATGAGCGAAACAAGAATCGATAAAATTAATGATATTGACAAGGTGTATGGAAGAAATCTCAGGCTTAGGTCTTTTGCATCTTTTTTCATATCAGCAGTCGATACGAACTGAACTGATATTTTTTCTCCATTATTTAGTGAAATCTCTCTCTCTTCAATTATAAGGGAGTTATTGTCGCTTCTTAAATCTATACCTAGATTATCATCATCTCCTATTTTAACTTCGTTATTATTATTTTTACCCTTGATAAAGCCCTTTATCTCACTACTTTTTGAATAAATGCTAAGTGTTTCTTCGATATTTTTTATATCCTTCCCCTCGATATTTCTAGAAATCTCATTTGCCTTTGTCCTTATCTCCTCTTTTCTCGTGCTTAGATATGTCTTTGGAAAAATCAAAAATATAAGCAGGTGAACCAATAAAACTATCACTCCGAGAATAGAAAAAATCTGTATGAACATCTTGGGAAATATCTTTAAATTCTTCATCTTCTCTCCAATTTATATCCTACATTCCTAACAGTTACTATGCAGTCTAAGCCGAGCTTTTTCCTCAGTTCCTTTATATATACATCGATAACCCTGTCATATGGAATTTCGTCCGTTTCTTTCCATACATTGTCAATTATCTTATCTCTCGACATTGCACGGCCCTCGTTATTAAGCAAGAACTTTAGAACCTCTAATTCTTTTGCATTAATTTCTACATCTTCACCATCTACCTTTGCCGTATAACTGGTGAAATTGATCTCCACATTCTTGTATTCAAACTTTTCTATCTCGCCATAATACTTCTTTATCAGAGCATCAATTCTAGCTTTTAAGACTGAGAGAGAAAATGGCTTTTCAATATATCCATCTGCTAAATTTGTAAATGCGTCAATCTTATACTCCTCATCGCTAAATGCTGTAAGTATGAGTATTGGCAATTTGCTCGTCTTTCTTATCTCCTTTAAAACTTCTAACCCATTTATAAATGGAATTTGAATATCTAATATGACAAGGTTTATTTCATTAGAAAATTTTGACAATGCCTCTTTCCCATCTTTTGCTTCAAAGACTTGGTACTCATGTTCTCTAAGGTATTCTATAATACCCTCTCTAATCATATTATCATCTTCAACAACAAGTATTTTCATATATCTGCCTCATCTAATTTAATATTTATATTATATAAAAAATCGGTGCTACTTGCACCGATAATTTACTTACTAATTCTCATTTATTTATTATCTATTTATTTATAATCAGTTTACTTGTTATCAATCAAAAGCTCTTTTGGATTCTTTTTCAAAATACCTGATGATGAAATAACGAGCGAAATAATTAAGACAATTCCCATAAATAGGGCTACATATACCATTGATTTTGGAAGTACATTGATGTCAAGCCCTGTTAAAGTTTTATTGAAACCATCAACCTCTGCTCCTCCTCCGAGCTGACTTGATGCAGACTGCCTTGCAATCTGTTTTGCAATATCGCCTGTAACCTTGTTCAATATCTTATTCCCTAGGATTTTCCCTGTGTAATCCGCAAGAAAGAATGCGAGGACAAATGCAGGGATTGATACAAATAATAGTTCAATTATAAATTGCCCGAAAATTTCAAACTTGGATTTTCCGATTGAAAGTAGCACTCCTATTTCCTTTCTTCTAGCATTCATCCAGAGGAAGAGCAAGAGCGAAACTACAATTCCAGCGAAGATTAACGAACCTGCAAACAACCTATTTGCAATTCCATAAATTCCTGAAATCGACTGCTGAAGTGCCGGATAATTCGATGAGCTCTTAATTAAATTATACTCTCTCCAGTTGATGTCAAGCTTCCCTAGGTTTTTCATAACCTTATCAAGGTTCTTATCGCCTTTTACAAAAAAGGTAGCATCTTGGTATACCGCAGTATCTTCAGTATTTCCATAGACCTTTGCCGCTGTACCCAGGTCTGTAATCAGGGTGTTCTCATATAATTCCTGTGCAGCACTTACTCCGCCATTATTATGCCCGTCAAAAATACCTTTTATCTCGGCTTCTACAGTTTCATCTGCACCTTTTTCATTATCAGCGTCAAATAGGTTCGATTTTAATTTTATCTTATCACCTATATTTAAATTGTTCTTTTTCGCCAAATCCTTATGAATTAGAACTTTATTTTTATCATCATTGTTCAAATGCTCGCCGGAAGTTAGTTTGTACGCTCCTGACACAAATTTTGTTTCTTTTGATGAATCATTTACACCTGTTAGCATAACAGTGCTCTTGAAATTCTTTGCTCTCTCCTCCGACTGATTAGCAAGCGTTTCATCAGTTTCAATTATGTCAAGTCCAACCAAGTCTGCAACGCTATTTATTCTCTTTACATAGCTTTCTATGTCCCCTGATTCAGATATTTTCTTTATATCCTGACCTTTTACATTCCCGCCTCCCCTAGGAGTTCCAGGATTTACCTGTCTATTAATTTCAATCGAAAAGCTATTTGTTATATTGCTGAATGTTTTCTTAGACGCCTTATCTGTGCTATCCTTGATTGACAAGCTTATGAGGCATAGAGCTGACATTACCAATATAACCAATATCAGAATCAATGATTTTAGACTTTTTCTTGTTACATATGCAAAAGCATTTTTTATCATTATATACCTCCTAGCTAATCTTATTAACCTTTTTTAATTTCTTGCCACTAAGCTCTAGGACTATGTCCGCAGCACTTGCAACCTCATTGCTGTGTGTTACAACAATTACGCACTTATCTCTTTCCTTTGCTAATTTTTTTAATAATTTTATTATTTCACCCGCAGTAACGCTGTCGAGATTTCCTGTAGGTTCATCTGCTAAAATTATAGGTGCCTCTGACACAAGTGCCCTTGCTATTGCAACTCTCTGCTGCTCTCCACCCGATAATTTCATTACATTTCTCTTAGTCTGTGTCTTATCAAGCCCAAGCTCAAGAAGGATTGATTCATCTGCCTTGGTATTTACAAGCCTTATGTTTTCAAGAGGCGAGAGATAATCTATTAGGTTGTAATTTTGAAAAACGAGAGATATATTATTCTTTCTATGGTTGTTATAACCCTTATCTTCTATATTTTCTCCCTTAAATACAATTTCACCGCTTTTAGGTTTATCAAGACCTGCAAGTAAAGATAATAGGGTGGACTTTCCTGCTCCTGATTTTCCAATTATTGCATAAAATTTACCAAGTTCAAATTTCTGATTTACAGATGACAATATCTTGTCCTTTGAATCTCCATAATAATAAGATGCGTTCTTAATTTCTAATATGTCCATTTTTCCTCCTAACTAATTTTTGACAATATATCCTTAGGTTTCTTTATTAAAATCATTGAAGATGCCAGTGCTACAGAAATGATGATTATGCTTATTAAGATTCCGTAGCTTTGTAAAAAAGTAGTGATGCTATCCAAAAGACTTTGATTTTTAATTATGTCTATATTTAAATCTCCTCCGCTCCCGCTTTCTACTAGCCTACCTGTAAGTTGTTTAAGTATGAGATTACCAAGTATTAGAGAGCTTAGAAAAGCAGGTATGGATATTATGATTAGCTCGATAATAAATTGTGATATTATCTTTGCCTTGCTTATCCCAATCGAAAGCAAAATGCCTATTTCATATATTCTCTCCCTTAACCAAAGTATCAATATCAGTGAAATTACTACCAGCCCTCCTATAGAAATTGAGTATGCGATAATCTTTATTAAGTGTTTTATGCCACTCAGGGAATTTATTATTTCTTCAAAAGCTCCCGTGTCTTTTTCAAGATTATATTTTGACCAGTCTATATTTATATTTTTAATCTTATTAAATGCTGTTTTTATATTTTCGGGATTATCCGTATAAATATTTATCTTATTTGTAAGACCTGCTTTACCGTCAAACAAAGCCTTTTCAAGAGATTCGTAATCTGTGAATACTGAATTTTCGCTGAAATCAGATGATAGCCCTGTATATTTTTCCTGCTTTTTACCTGAAAAAATTCCTATGATTTCATATTTTTCTTCCTTTTCCTGTGCCATATTATTGTTATCTAACAAGTTAAGCCCAATCTTGTCATTTAATTTTAAATTGTTTTTCTTGGCGAAGTCTTCATGTACCAGGATTTTATTCCTGTCATTTTCACTAATTCCTCTTCCCTTTTTTATTGTGAAAACTCCACTTGTGAACAACACATTCCTCTTTGTATTGTTTGTCGCCTCTAAGGATAAAATATTATTGAACTCATCTGGAAGATTATCTCTTTCAATTTTTTGCTTCCCCGTAACAACCTTGGCATTGAGAGGTTTAGCAAGTCCATTGTACTCATATGTAAGTTCCTTAACCTCTTTTATCCTCTTTACTTCCTTAAATTTCTCCGTTTCAAAATATCCATTATCTTTTTTCGTTATGGAAAGAGAAGAATTTGAATACTTATATAAGGATTTTTCCAAGCCTTCGTTTGATTTCATTATGCTTAAACACGAGTATAAAAAAGATAGAACTATTGTTAAGATAATAAATATGATTAAAGTTCTATTCTTTTTTCTCGAGACATATGCCAGAGCATTTTTAATCAATTTTCACCATTCTCCTTTCTTTAACTTTGTCTATATAAAAATACTACATCATATTTATGAAATGCTTATGAAATGGATTTTACAAATTAAAAAATTCACCTTAAAATAAAAAATACACCTCCAAAAGTTAGCTTGCTTTCTAACTTTTGGGGTGTACTTCATTTATGACTCTATTCGTATAGATCTTTTGTATCTTTTGTATCTAATGGTTCTTATCAGATTATTCGATAATCTCTGTTACTACTCCTGATCCTACCGTTCTTCCTCCCTCTCTTATAGCAAATCTTAGTCCTTCTTCGATTGCTATTGGGGTTATCAGGCTGATGTCCATTACTACATTATCTCCTGGCATGCACATCTCTGTTCCTTCTGGTAACTTTAGATCTCCTGTTACATCTGTTGTTCTGAAG
>QWCE01000787.1_pt1 | contig 55964 bp, 46 predicted proteins | sample 1972531 | NCBI WGS metagenome assembly QWCE01 (sample SAMN09866716, study PRJNA288562) | Human gut metagenome isolate term4_stool, whole genome shotgun sequencing...
ATATTTTGTAAATCCAACAAAAGAAGTAACAATTCCTATTCATAATGCAGTTCCAAATGATGGATACAAGTTTAATAAATGGAGTCCAAGCAAGACTGGACATTTCGACCACGACATGACTATTAAAGCTAAATATCTTGCAAAAGGTAATGCTAATAAGCCACAAACAGGAGATAATGGAATTGAAATTCCACTAGCTGTACTTATTTCAACTATCGGCATGGCATTTGTTGCAGTTAAAACTAAGAAGCATATTTAGCGGGTAGCATATTATCTATGTGATTATCAAAATAAGAAGATTAATATTTATTTGATATTAGTTAAGATACTAAATCTTATAGAAATAAACATAATATATCAAAACAACAGATATTAATACTAAGCGATGATGAGAGGGCTTTAAGAAAATTAGCAAGGCCACCTCATCATTGTTTTATTAATTAGTATTTATAATATAAAAGTGCTCCTATTTTAATAAATGTGAAATTTAATTTTGACATTAAATTTGTTTCATTCGGATTATATTAATTTATAGAAAAAATAAAATAAAGATGATAGAATAATTAAAAATGGTAGTCTTAGATATTTGATATGCCAATAATTTACGAAATGATTTACCAATTGATAGAAAGGAATTTATATTAATATGAAAAAAGAGAAAATTTTGATATTAAATCTCGGATCGACATCAAGTAAAATTGCAGTTTATGAAGATGATAAGGAAGTGTTCAGTGAAACTTTAAGACATTCAAGAGATGAGATGTCTAAGTTTAATGATGTCCTTGAACAATTCGATTTTAGAAAAGAAGTAATATATAAGGCACTTGAAAAAAACAATATTCCGGTAAGCTCTCTCACGGCAGCCTGCTCAAGAGGGGGAAATATAATCGCCTGCCCTCATGGTGCAATTGAGATTGATCAGTATATGATAGATTATTTGACAAGGCCCGACGATATGGCAAAGCACGCATCACTACTTGGAAGCATGATAGCTTTCGATTTGCACAAGGAATATGGAATTCCAATTTGTATCTATGATGCAATAGGAACTGATGAGATGCAGCCAGTTGCGAGAGTAACAGGAATACCTGAAATTCCAAGATTTACAGTTGGACATACTTTAAACACAAGAGCTATGGCGATAAAATGTGCAGACGAAATTTTACACAAGCCATTTGATGAATGCACATTCATAGTTGCTCATCTTGGAGGCGGAATTTCAATTAGATTATATAAGAATGGAATTAATATAGACTGCGTAAATGATGACGAAGGCAACTTCTCACCGGAGAGATGCGGAGGCGTTAGTGTAAAGGAACTTGCAAAATTCTGTTTTACATCAGGTCTAAGCTATGGCGAGGTTATGGATAAGCTCCATGGTAATGCGGGACTTGCTGCACATCTAGGGACAAAAGATGCTGTAACAGTAGAAAAGATGATAGAAGATGGCGATGAATATGCGAAGATAATATATGAGGGAATGTGCTATAGAATTGCAAAAGATATTGGAACGATGTCTATTCCAGTTGCAGGAAAAGTCGATAGAATTATCCTCACAGGAGGAATATCTCATTCAAAGATGTTAACAGATTATATATCAAATCTCGTTTCGTGGATTGCACCTGTTGAAATTATGGCAGGAGAATATGAGATGGAAGCCTTGGCTGCTGGAGCACTTAGAGTTCTTAGAGGAGAAGAAAAATTGCAGAACTTCGGTGAAATAAAAAAGACTGCTAAGGATAGAATTAGATTATGCAAGGGTGTTGAGCCATATAAAACGCCTGAGCTTAAATAAAATTTTATAAATCTATACTTAGGGCGGTGGTTATTACTCATCGCCCTTTGTCTATTTTATATATAATGAGGTCTAGGGGAGAATATGAATAATAAAAAATTATTCTTTGCATCTGATTATATGGAGGGTGCACACAAAAATATAATTGATAAACTTGTCGAAACAAATCTTAATAGCACCATAGGATATGGATATGATGAATATAGCAACTCAGCTAGAAATAGAATAAGAAAGGCTTGCGGTAAAGATGATGCTACTGTTGAGTTATTAGTCGGAGGAACACAGACTAATGCAGTTGTTATTGGATCTATGCTAAGACCATATCAAGGGGTAATTTCAGCTGTAACGGGACATATAGCTACGCACGAAGCGGGGGCAATTGAACATGGTGGGCATAAGGTTCTCGCTCTTGATTCAAAAGAGGGAAAGATAAGTGCAAATCAAATTGACAAATATGTAAGCGATTATTTGAAAGATGGTAACTGTGAGCATTTTGTAGTACCTGGAATGGTATATATATCTCAACCAACAGAATATGGAACAATATATTCATATGAGGAGATGAAGGAAATTTCAGATATATGTCATAAGTATGATATGATTTTATATGTAGATGGAGCAAGGCTTGCATATGCACTTTCAAGTGAAGTAAACGATATAAGCCTTGAGGACTTAGCAGAGCTTAGCGATGTGTTTTACATTGGCGGGACGAAATGCGGAGCCTTATTTGGTGAAGCTGTTGTTATACCGGATTCAAGCCTTGTACCACATTTTTTTAACACAATAAAGCAGAATGGTGCCTGCCTTGCAAAGGGGAGAATACTAGGAATACAATTTGATGAGCTTTTCAAAGATGATATATATTTTAGGATAGGTGATTCAGCCGTAGCTTATGCAAAGATGATACAGAATTCACTTAAAGAAAATGGATATGAAATATATTTTGACTCACCAACTAATCAGGTGTTCTTCGTCATAGAAAATGATAAGCTGGCAGAGTTTGGCAAGGAAGTTGAATATGCCTACGGTGAAATATATGATGACAAACATACCGTTATAAGAGTTGCCACAAGCTGGGCTACAAGAAAAGAAGATGTAGAGGAGTTAATTAAGATAATTGAAAAATTGTAAAGCATTATTTTTTTATATGCGATGATATGTTAATATTAACGCATGAGTTCAGTGGAAAAGAATCAATTATCAGACAATTACATAATAGCATTGATATTGGCTGTTGCAGGAGGCTTCCTTGACGCATACACATTTTTATGCCGCGGGGGAGTCTTTGCTAATGCACAGACAGGAAATATCGTTTTGCTCGGAATTAATCTTTCTAAGGGAGATTTTTATTCTGCAAGACTTGCCTTTGCTCCAATTATCGCCTTTGCTCTGGGTGTAGTTGTTACAGAAATTATTAAGGGTATTTTTAAAAAAGATGAGCTTAGAGCCTTGCACTGGAGGCATGAGATACTTCTCATTGAAATATTGATACTTTTTCTCGTCTTTTTAATACCGAGAGGTAACCTTGATTATATTGTTAATATTCTAATTTCCTTTGTATGCTCACTTCAGACTCAGACATTTAGAAAGATACATGGAAATAATTTTGCCTCGACTATGTGCACAGGTAATTTGAGAAGCGGAACAGATGCCCTTTGTAGATTCATAAAGCATAAGGATAGACGAGATTTAAGGAAGATGGCAGGATACTATGGCATAATATTATTTTTTATAATCGGAGCTATGGCAGGAGGTCTTATATCAAAAATATTTCAAAATATTGCGATATTTTTTCCTATAGCCTGTTACATCATTGCTTTTATATACATGGTCAGATGGGATAAGCTAAGTTATAAGGGAGAATAAATGTTTAAAAAGAATAAAGAAATGGATAAAAAAATAGATAAATTATCATATGATGTAATGCACAATGGAGCTACCGAGCGACCTTTTTCAAGCGAGCTTAATGACGAATTTAGAAAGGGTATTTATGTAGATAAGGAGGATGGAACTCCACTTTTTTCTTCATCTGACAAATTTAATGCAGGCTGTGGCTGGCCCAGCTTTTCAAAGCCAATAGGAAGTAATGAGATAGATGAAAAACTCGATACGAGCTATGGAATGATAAGGACTGAGGTAAAAAGCTCAAGCTCAGGTGTTCACCTAGGGCATAAGTTCGACGATGGACCGCTTGAGATGGGAGGGCTTCGCTACTGCATAAATGGAGCTTCACTTATATTTATCCCATATGAAAAAATGGATGAAGAGGGTTATTCAGAATATAAAAAATATGTGAAATAATATATAAAGTAATATGTAAAGTAATATTTATATTTGTAGTTTTACTTGGTACTTTGAGTTTTACTTGGTACTTTGAGTTTTATTTGATATTTGGAGTTTTAAATGAGTTTTATTAAGAAGAATGGACTTGGAATTTTAATTTGTTTTATCATATCAATACCGGCATGGTTTTTTGGAAAGCATTTTCCAGTTATCGGAGGACCCATATTTGCAATTATAGCCGGAATGTTAATTGCCATACCTTGGAAAAATAGGCAGGCCTTTGATTCAGGAATTAAGTGGACATCAAAGATAATTCTCCAATCCGCTGTTGTCATACTTGGATTTGGCATGAACCTCGGTGTAATAATCAAGATTGGCGGAGAATCTCTTCCAATCATAATTACAACGATAACGACATCTCTACTTATAGCATATTTTTTGCATAAAGCGATGAAAATAGATGAAAATATTGCGACGCTTGTTGGAGTAGGTTCATCTATCTGCGGTGGCTCAGCTATAGCTGCTACAGCACCGGTAATTGATGCCGATGATAGCGAGGTTGCACAAGCTATTTCAGTTATATTCTTCTTTAATGTAATTGCAGCCATAATTTTCCCACTCATTGGCAACTTAATAGGTTTTGATACTACAAGTGGTCACGCTTTTGGAATTTTTGCTGGAACAGCCGTTAATGACACATCATCTGTAACTGCTGCCGCCTCAACTTGGGACAGTATGTGGAATCTTGGAAGCGAGACGCTAGATGAGGCGGTTTTGGTTAAACTCACTAGGACACTTGCTATTATTCCTATCACTCTTGGACTTGCAATAATAAGGCAAAGAAAAAATGATAGGGTAGATAGCGAAGGAAGTATAAATAAGGAAGGAAGAGAAAATAAAAATGAATTCAAATTAAAGAATTCATTTCCGATGTTCATATTATATTTTATTATCGCAGCGATAATAACTACGATTTCTGCAAGTCTTGGAGTAAGCGATTCAATTTTTGCTCCTCTAAAGTCATTATCTAAATTTCTAATAGTAATGGCAATGGCTGCAATCGGTTTAAATAGCAATATGGTAAAACTGATTAAAACCGGAGGAAAGCCGATATTATTAGGAGCTTCTTGCTGGGTAGGAATTACTCTTGTTAGCTTATTAATGCAAAAGCTCCTTCACATATGGTAGAGCAAATAATATTACATATAAAATGTAAATTAAATATAGCTTATAGCAACTTAAATATCTAGCAAAACTCCTGCCTTTGTTTCGGTAGCGTCTGCTATTATATAAGCGGTATCTAAATCTTTTGCCGTAAAGATAGCTCCATGATTTGCCATGATAACTGCATTGCTATTTTCTAAATTTTCATTAACCGACTCGCATTGACGATCTGTGCTTGGTAAAGCAAATTCAGAAATATTTACATTTCCAATTAGGTCGTTCATTTGATTATTTGTTATTTTAAAGCCTGCGTTTGCTGCTGCAAATATACTTAAAGCGATAGAATGGGTATGGATTATAGCATTGCAATCTGCCTTGGCATCATATATTGACTTATGTAATTTTGTTTCAGAGCTAGGGATTCTGCCATTGCTTGAATAATTTAGAGACTTAAGATTAACCTTAACAATATCTTCAGGCTTCATTTCATAATAATCTATAGCCGATGGTGTAATGAGCATTTCATCTTCATTAAGCTTTATCGATACATTTCCCCAAGTACCTTGAACTAGATAATTCTCTGAAAGCTTTATAGCTGTTTCCACTATTTTATTTCTAAGCTTTGTTTCTTCCTCGTCATAAGGAATAAAAGGTGTTGCAGTTCCAATATTTTTCATAGAATAGTCACTGCTATAATACTTGTTAAAAGATTTTGAAACCCCTGCACTAATATATTTTATTCCGCCGAGCTTTTCTCCATATATCTCAGCTTGAATCGACTTGTCTACTACCAAGGCAGTAGAAATTGCAGAAGGTAAATCTTTACCAATTGCAAGTATTCCAGAATTTTTTACAATGCAAGCATTTGTGCTTTTTATAGCACGGAGTATTGAGCCTGCACTTCCTTTCTCAATTACCTTAACCTTAGGTCCAACAATTTCAGCTAAATCCATAAGAGCGGGTTTTAAAAACTTATTTGATTTTGAAAAAGTAATGCTCGTTTCAGTATATAAAAATACAATTGCATTTACATCGCTTCTATTGCGAAAAACCTTGCCAAAGACTCCCGTTTTCGCCTTATATTCCTTAATATTATTTTCTAAAATAGAATCAAGCTGTAGATTTTCGTCGCTCATAAGGTATGATGAGTAATCTAGGCGAAGGATTATTTGTCCAAAAGGTTTATTATATCTATTATTAAATTTAGACTTGCTGTCAAGTATTAGCTTAATACCATCTTCTCGGTTCATATGTATGCCTTTCTAAAAATCATCAAATTAATTATTTAAAATTTTATCATAAAATACAATCATCTATGTAAAAATTATATAAAAAATTTAAATAAAAATATAATATAAGATAATGTTTAAGTTAGAGATGTTAAATACATTGACTGTTAAGGGTCATTAATATATAGTAAAAATATAATTTGATTAAGAATAAGAGGTAGCTTTTGTTATGGACATTTTTTATGAGCCGGATAAGACATTTTATGATCTTTTAAATGAAAAGAAAAATTTTCTATTTGTTGGAGAGGCTGGTAGTGGTAAAAGTGAGATAGTTTTAAATACTGCAATCTGGCTTGCAAATCACAAAGACAAACCGGTTCATGTTTATGATATGGATCAGAGCAAACCTCTTTTCAGATCAAGAAATATGGCTGATAAATTTGAAAAGGCTGGTGTTCATATACATTTTCAAGAGCAATACTTAGATGCACCGGCAGTTGTAGGGGGAGTTCAGGCTTCTCTTATGAGGGACGAATATACAATACTTGATATAGGTGGCGGTGAATCTGCCGCAAGGGTAGCAGGCGTTTTTTCGCATATTCTTAGAGAGGATAGTGCAGCGCCTATTTATATTGTAAATTCTTATAGACCGTGGACTAGAACAGTGGAAAACATAGATGGTACTATGTCACATATTTTGAGGTCAATTAGGCTGAAGAGAATATACATTCTTGGCAATCCAAACCTAGGATATAGGACTACTGCAGATGAATTTATCAAGGGAGTTCATAAAATAGATGAGTTAATTGGTGAATTTACTAATGTGAACAGTGCTTGCGTTAGAGCAGGTATTTATGATGAAGTAAGGGAAAAGACAGATAAAACATTATTTCCTCTCGAGGATCTATATCTGACTTATGAATGGGTGGATAATTAAATTTTTTAATATATAAGGAGGTAAGGTTGATGGCTAAAGGTAGAGTTGAAATTAGTCCGGAGTCATGTAAGTCATGCAGTTATTGTGTGATGTCATGCCCAAAAAAAGTGCTTGCCATTGGCGATGAGGTTAATTCAAAGGGGTATCCTTTCGTTGTGGCTAAGAATCCTGATGATTGCATAGGTTGTGCAATGTGCGGGAATATATGTCCGGAATCAGCAATTGAGGTATGGAGAGGATAAGGAGGTAAAAAATGGCAGAAAGAGTATTTATGAAAGGTACCGAAGCAATAGCTGAGGCAGCTGTAAGAGCAGGATGTCGTTTCTTTGCCGGTTATCCTATTACTCCGCAGAATGAAATTCCTGAATATATGTCGAGAAGACTACCGGAAGTTGGCGGACAATTTGTACAAGGAGAAAGTGAAGTTGCTTCGGTTAATATGCTATTTGGAGCAGCATCTACAGGTATAAGAGCAATGAGTTCATCATCATCTACGGGAATAAGTCTTTATTCTGAGGGAGTATCATTTAGTGCTTCAGCTAGAGTTCCAATCGTATATGTAAATGTAGGAAGAGGAGGTCCAGGAATTGGAGCAATTCAGCCAGCACAGCAGGATTATAATCAGGCTACAAAGGCGAGCGGAAATGGTGGATTTAGAATGATAGTTCTCGCACCTTCTTCTGTTCAGGAGTGCGTAGATATGGTATATGAAGCATTTGATCTCGCAGCTAAATATGAGAATCCTGTGCTTGTACTGACTGACGGCGTGGTAGGTACAATGATGGAGCCTGTTATACTACCTGAGATGAAAACAGATGAAGAGCTCGCCTCGCTAAGAAAGAAATTTGAACACAGAGCTATAATAGGTCACCCTGTTGGCAAACAGGCAGTTTGCAGAGCAGGACTGATGGGCTCAGGTCAAGAAAATGTAAATATTAAAGCTGCTGCTATGTATGATGACTGGGATTGCGAGATTAGAGTTGAGGAATACATGATGGACGATGCTGAACTAGTTATTGCATCATATGGAATATCAGCAAGAATTTGTAAGGCCGTAATAAACAAACTTCGCAAAGAGGGAATAAAGATTGGAATGATAAGACCTGAGAGAATATCTCCATTCCCATATGATACATTTGCTAAGCTTGATCCAAAGAAGATAAGAGGGCTTCTCGATGTTGAGATGTCAATTCCTGCACAGATGATTTGGGATGTAAAGCATGTTCTTAACAAGGATATTCCAGTAAGAGAATGTCTGAGATCAGGTGGACAGCTAATGACAAACAATCAAGTTGAGAATGCAGTTCGTGATTTGATTAAGGAGGTGCTTTAATGGAAAAAAAGGTATATTCTAGGACCAATGGTTTATTGCCAGGTGCAGTGTCTGGATTCTGCCCGGGCTGTATGCATGGTACAGTACATAAGCTTATAGGAGAGGCTGCAGAGGAGCTTGGACAGCTTGATCACCTAGTTCGTGTCGAGGGCGTAGGTTGCTGCGGACTTGGACAATTCTATGTTTCTCACGATGAAACTATTGCAGCTCACGGAAGAGCTTGTGCTGTTGCAACAGGAATAAAGAGATCAAGTCCGGAGTCACTTATATATACATATCAGGGAGATGGAGATCTTGCAGCTATCGGTCTTGCAGAAACAATGTCTGCAGCTAATAGAGGAGAAAATTTCACTGTAATATTTGTAAATAATGGTATTTATGGAATGACAGGTGGACAGATGGCACCTACAACCCTACTTGGAATGAAGTCTACAACAAGTCCGGGAGGAAGGGTTGCGGAAGAACACGGCTACCCAATGCATATGTGTGAAATTTTGGATACTTTAACAGCTCCAGTTTATCTTGAGAGAACATCGTGCGATACACCTCAGCATGTTATTGCTACAAGAAATGCAATCAAGAAGGCTTTTAAATATCAGCTTGAGGGAAAAGGTTTCTCAATGGTAGAAATCGTTACCTCATGCCCAACAAACTGGGGAATGAATACCCTTGATTCACTTGATTTTCTAAGAGATAAGATGTTTGCGGAATATCCTCTAGGTCTTATCAGGGATAATGGTTAAGGAGGGTCTTATAAATGGAAAGAAATTTAATGATTGCAGGATTTGGTGGACAAGGTGTAATGACGATGGGCAAATTGCTCGCACAGGCTACCTGTGATTCAACCGATTTAAATGTAACATTTTTCCCTTCATATGGTGCTGCCATGAGGGGAGGTACTGCAAATTGCTATGTTGTTATTTCTGATGAAAGCATAGGAGCACCTTCAAGCACATCAGTTGATGACCTGATTGTAATGAATGAGCCTTCACTTGATGCCTTCCTAGGCAATCTCAAGGAAAATGGCGTTCTATTCATTAACAGTACAATAGTTAAGAAGAAAATAGATAGGAAAGATGTAAATCTAGTAGAAGTTCCTGTTACAGAGATGGCTCTCGATATGGGAGATCCAAGAGTGCTAAATGTTATTATGCTAGGTGCATATATTGGTTATACAGATGTTGTGCCAACGGAGGTAGTTCTTGAGGGCTTGCACCATAAATTCAAGAATAAGCCTGATGCAATAAAATTAAATGATGAAGCATTTCAAAAAGGTTACGAGATTGGAATAAATGCAAAAAAGGATAGATAAGTTAAATTAAGACAGGGCACAGTATTAATTAATTAGCTTGAGTGGATGCTAACCTATATTTCCTAGGTGGCATCCATTTTGTTTTTGATTGAAAAAAAGAGCAAAAAAATGTATAATTAACCGATATTTATATAACAAATAATGTGAAGGTAGGTATATTTACATAAATGCTTGAAGTTTTAAATGGAATAATTAAAAATTTTAGGTTACTTGATGTTTTAGATATTCTAATAGTTGCATTTATCATATATAAAATCCTTGGTTTTATAAGAGAAACAAGGGCTATGCAACTGGTCAGAGGAATACTCGTTTTTGTTACGATTTTTTTCCTTTCTGATTTGCTCGACTTATACCTTCTCAATTATTTGATGAAAAGTCTTTTTACCTTAGGAATATTTGCTCTAGTTGTACTATTCCAGCCTGAGCTAAGGCGTGGACTTGAGCAGATGGGTAGAAAAAATTTGGTTAGATCGCAGTTCAAGAGTATTGAGAAAGAACAGGCGATAGAGTTTGTTAATAATATCGTAAGAGCTCTTGACGATATGAGTCGTACAAGGACTGGAGCACTTATAGCTATCGAAAGAAATACGATGCTCAATGATATAATAGAAACTGGAACTGTTATTGATTCCAAGGCTACTTTTAGATTGATTGAAAATATTTTTTATGAGGGTTCGCCTCTCCACGACGGTGGACTTATCATAAGGGGAATTAGGCTTAATGCTGCAAGTTGCGTTTTCCCTCTAACAAAAAATGAGATTGGAGTAAACCTTGGTACTAGGCATAAGGCGGGGGTTGGACTTAGTGAGGTAAGCGATGCACTTGTAATCATTGTATCGGAGGAAACAGGTGTAATTACTATTGCAGAAAATGGAGAGCTAAAGAGATTTCTCGACTCAAGCACGCTAGAAAAGATTTTATTGAATATATACTTGCCAGAAGAGCCAAAGAAGGTTCTGAACAAATTCTCCGGAGTATTTAATTTTAAGGGGGACAAGGGCAATGAAGATGAATAATAAGATAAAAAGCATTAATAAGCTGAGCCTAGTAATCTCAATTCTAATCTCGATTATCGCTTGGTTTTATGTTGTATATAATATCAATCCAACTATGAGCAGAACTTATAGAGATATTCCAGTTACCATCTTGGGAGAAGATGTGCTTGAGGAGAATAATCTTGCAGTTGCATCTCTCGACAATGATTATATTGATATTAAATTAAGGGCAAAGAGAAATATATTAGATAAAATAGAGAATAATTCAATCGCAGTAAGTGTTGATGTTTCAGAAGCAGGAAAAGGAGATAATAAGATTGCAATATCGATAATACCTCCGTCTGGAACAGTTTTATCGAAGCAAAGTGCAAAAAGCGTAACAGTTAAGGTGGACAGCCTAAAAAAAAGAAATTTAAAAATAAAAACATCGGTGTCAGGCAAATTACCTAGTGATGAAGAACTTGATTTAACTGATATAGAAGAAAAAACAGTCGAGGTAAAAGGTGCTAAAAGCTTAGTCGATACAGCTTCATATGCAGAGGCTACTGTCGATGTAAGTAAAGTGGATAAGAGTGAAAAGACAATAAGTGCAAAGCTAGTAGTAAAAAATGCAAGCAATAAGGCTTTAAAATATGTTAGATGCAGTCCGTCAAAGCTTAAAATCAAAGTTGTAAAAAGCAATAATAAGAAGGTCAAATTAAATGCAATAGTTAACAATCCTGATAGCGATTTAGTCGAGAGAACATATTCAGCTCCGGACGATATTTATATAAAAGGTGACAAGAAATCGCTTCAGAATATAGCTAGCATAGATACTAAAACAATTGATATAAGCAATATAAATAAGACGACGGATATTGAAATGGAATATAATTTGCCAAATGGAATCGCAATATCAAATAAGAGCAAGAAGATGATGCTTCATGTTGAATGCACCCCTTTAAAGACAAAGACTTTTAATATAGATTCAGAATCTGTTAGACTAAAAAATATTAGAGATGGTCTAAGCACTTCAACCAGTGGAAGTGTTGAAGTTACAATTTATGGAAATAATGAAGAATTAAATAGGATTCAGGATAGCGATATTATCCTTTCTATTGATTTGTCATCATTTAATGCTGGCACATATTCGCTAACACCTGAAATAACGAGTGCAGGCAGTGCTAGAAGGTCAGTGGTTACAGGGGAGATTAGCATTAAATTATATTGAAGATATTAAATTATAATTTGTAAAAGTATATAAATATGAATATTAGCTTTTTAATATATTTGAAATATTGATTTATGAAAGGGGAAAATTAATATATGGGAAAGATGTTTGGTACTGACGGAGTTAGAGGAATAGCAAATACCGAGCTTACTGCACAGGTTGCCTTTGATATAGGGAGGTCTGCAGCATATGTTCTCGGCAAAAGGTCAAAAAGACCTGTTTTTGTAATAGGCATGGATACGAGAATATCTGGAGATATGCTTGAAAATGCTCTAACTGCGGGTATTCTTTCGATTGGTGGAAATGTTTTGAAGCTAGGGGTCATTCCGACACCTGCAGTTGCTTATTTAGTTAAATATTTTAAAGCCGATGCGGGAGTTGTTATATCAGCTTCGCATAATCCATTTGAATACAATGGAATCAAATTTTTTAATAGCGATGGGTTCAAGCTTGACGATAACATCGAGGGTGAAATTGAAGATGTTATTTTTAATGGAATAAGAGAGGAAAAAGTCCTTATAGGAGGAGATATAGGTAGATGCCTAGATGCAGAGGAGGACGCAATTAAAATCTATACAGATTTCTTATTAAGCACAATAGATATAAGGCTTGACGGACTTAATGTTGTCTTAGACTGTGCTAATGGTGCTTCATATAGAACTGCAAAAATAGTATTTGAAAGCCTTGGTGCAAACCTCACTATTTTATCTGATGAGCCAAATGGTGTTAATATAAATGAAAACTGCGGTTCAACTCATACAAAGAATATTCAAAAAAAGGTTGTTGAGGTATCGGCAGACATAGGACTTTCTTTTGATGGAGATGCTGACAGACTCATAGTAATTGATGATAAGGGAAGGATCGTTGATGGAGATTATATCTTATCAATTTGTGCAAAAAAGCTCAAAGATGATGGAGAATTAAATGAAAATAGAATTACAGCATCGGTTATGAGCAATATAGGATTGCATAAGAAAATGGAAGAATATGACATAAAGGTTGACACAACAAAGGTTGGAGATAAATATATCCTAGAATCCATGCTCAAAACAGGCTCTGTACTCGGAGGTGAGCAAAGTGGTCATATGATTTTCCTAAATTATGCAACAGCAGGGGACGGTGTTATGAGTGCTTTGCAATTTCTAAAGGCCAATATAGCAAGTGGAAAAAAAGTAAGCGAACAGAGGGACGAGGTTATAATTTATCCGCAGGTACTTATTAATGCTAAGGTAGATAATAAGAATAAAGATATTGTTACATCTGATAAGGAAATTAGCGAGCAAATTAAAATAATCGAAGAAAAAATCGGAAATACCGGAAGAGTTCTAATTAGACCGAGTGGAACCGAGCCACTTGTAAGAGTTATGCTTGAAGGTGAGGACATCAAAATGCTTGAGGAACTTGCAGTAGGGCTTGCCACATCAATTGAACTTAAATTTAACAAAGCATAAACATACTTCAGCACCTATGATATATACGATATATAGAGGAGTTTATAATGGACATAATGGATATTTATCAAAAATGGCTAAGCAATAGACACCTAAATTCATCGCTCAAGAGAGAACTGATGAAAATAGTCGGAATGCGTGATGAAATAGAAGATAGATTTTATAGAACCCTAGATTTTGGAACAGCAGGAATCAGGGGAGTCATGGGTGCTGGAACAAATAGAATGAATATTTATACCGTAGGTGCTGCTGCAAGGGGATTTGGCGAGTGGATATTAGACAAAAATAAGGAAAAGCAAGGTATTATAATCTCCTATGATTCAAGAAACAACTCTCATGAATTTGCCTTAATAAGTGCAAGAATACTTGGAAGCATGGGTATCAATGTACATCTGTCAGACCAAATTAGACCGGTTCCAATGCTCTCATATGGAATAAGATATTATAAATGTGCAGGCGGGATAATGATTACCGCATCGCATAATCCACCGGAATACAATGGATTTAAGGCATATGGGGAGAGCGGTGGTCAGCTTATGCCAGATGAGGCATCTTGTGTAAAGACCAATATAGATTGCAACGAAGATATTTTTGAAGCGGTTGATAATGCTCTTCCTCTAGACGAATTAATAAGCAAGGGAATTATTAATTATATAGGCGATGAGTTAGACGAAGCATACGATAAAGAAATACTTTCATTTTTTAAAGATGAAGCGAAAGATAGGTCTTATAGAAATAAATTAAAGATTGTTTATACACCGCTTAATGGAGCGGGAAATATTCCGGTAAGAAGAATTTTATCAAAATTAGGATTTGAGCAGGTATTCGTTGTTAATGAGCAAGAAAAGCCCGATGGAAATTTTTCTACTATGAAAGTTCCAAATCCTGAGCTTCCTGACACCTTTGATTTAGCAATTAAAACTGCCACAGCAGTTTTTGCAGATATAATAATAGCAACAGACCCTGATTCTGACAGGCTTGGAATTGCTGTAAGAGATAGCGATGGAAACTATAGAGTTTTAAAGGGCAATGAGATAGGAATTATTCTTATGGAATATATTCTCACTATGAAAAACTCAAGGAATGAAATACCATCAAACGGTTTTTGCGTCACATCAATAGTATCAACAAAGCTAACAAAAAAAATATGTAAAAGATATGGTATAAAACTCTATCAAGTATTTACAGGTACGAAGCATATCGCAGATAGAATTAATGAGTTAGACGAGCATGGAGATGAAAAATTCATATTTGGCTTTGAAGAAAGCCACGGTTATATGGTAGATGCTAATATAAGGGATAAAGATGCGATTTCATCAGCTGCTATAATTTCTGAGATTGCAGCATTTAGCAAGTTCAGCAATATGACATTGCTGGATCAGCTTGATTCTATATATGCTCTATATGGTTATGCAGCTGACGAGAGTTATTCTATGATTTGCACTGGAGAAAATGGGCAAAAGCAAATTAAAAAAGCAATGGAATATTATAGAAATATTGCTGAAAATAATGATGGAAAACTCGGAGAAGAAGGTAGTAGATTAGGTGAAATACCAGTTACTAGGTATAGAGATTTTCTTCCAAAGTCAAATGTTTTGATGTTTGAGATTGGAGAGTATGACTTTATTACCATGAGACCTAGTGGGACTGAGCCTAAGCTTAAGATATACTTCGGCTGTTATGGCAAAAAAAATGAGGCAAGAATTAGACTTGCCAAAATTTCAGGAATGGTTCTTATGGATGTGAATAGGGTTATTGACTCTTTTCCCATAGAATCCTAGGATATATTCTTGCTTGCTTCATCTCTTCAATTGTTGCAACTACAAGAGGCTTATCCTCTTTATATGTTACGCCGAACCATCTGTCGGGAGAATGAAGAATTTCTACGCTCGCCTTGTTTTCAGCGACTTGATTTCCAATTGAAGTAGGTAGATAGAATTCTCCTTTTAGAGGATTATTATCCAAAATATCACGAAGGGCCTCGCTTAGGTCCTCTTTTATTATATCGATATATTCCTTCCCAAATCCCCAAAGGTTCATAGAGACTGAGGTTCCATCAGGGATTATGTCACACTCACCTTTCATATTTTTTCCAGTTATTACATCCTTAAATGTCCCATCTTTCTCCCTATGCACATCGGTATGTTCTTCTATATAAGTCAGGTAGTTATTTTTTTCTTTACATATTCCGCGAGAAACGGAGCCATTCTCTGACAGAGTATTTTCAATATTAAAACCGACCATGCAGTGATGAGTTTTATCAGCTTTGCTGCTTAAAAAATTATATATGAGCTGGAAAGCCTCGTTTCCATAGTAGTCATCTGCATTTATTACTGCAAATGGTGCGTCGATATAATCTCTCGCAGAATATATTGCGTGACCGGTGCCCCAAGGTTTTACCCTGCCATCTGGAACTTCAAATTCATCAGGAATATCAGATAATTTTTGAAAAACAAAATGATAATCCATCATGTCACCGATAGTAGATTTAAGATGATCTTCAAGAATAGGTTTAAGAGTCTCATTGATTACGAAGATTACCTTTTTAAAACCCGCTCTCCTTGCATCAAAGAGAGAGAAGTCCATGATAATATCTCCCTCATTGCTTATTGTATCTATTTGCTTATTACCACCATATCTGCTTCCAAGTCCAGCAGCCATTACAACTAGAATAGGTTCCATAATTACCTCACTATTTAAATCATATTAATTATTTTAAATCTTATATTAGTCAATAATTAAAAATATTAAATTAATAAAAATCTATGTTAATCAAATTGCTTTATAATTAGTAAACTATTTAGAATTTGATATAGCCTTTAATAATCTATTTTTTACCTTGTCTTCTCCCAATATCTGCTGAATTGTCCAAATATCAGGAGAATTTGATCTGCCCATTATAGCTATTCTTATAACCGTACTTACATGACCGACATGACCTTTGAAATCATCAGGATTTTTCTTATAATCCTTAGGCTTCCCTGCATACCCAAGGTCTGTTGCGATATTTCTAATTTTATCAAACCAGGCACTATTATCATCATTATGATCATAAGTATCAAGATAGAGCCTTAAAATATTATTAACATCATCATTTTTAACTATTTCCAGAGGGAACTCGTCTTCAATTTTAAAAGAGTTATCCCAGAAATAGCTTATAAAATCAATTATCTGCCTAGCATAAGCGAGATCTTTTCTTGGTTTTTTATCATTTCTGCCTATATCAAGAATTTTCTCAAGATATTCTATATCGTCAAATAAATAAGAATATTCAGGTGCAAAATCTGTAGACCAAGACCTAAGCCATATAGCAAGCTCGCTTGCAGGTATTCTTAGGAGGGTATCCTTGCTCACATCATTTAGCTTATTTAAATCAAATAGGGCACCTGAGGTATTCATCTTTGAAGTTGTGAATTTAAATTTATCAGAATCTAGATCAGGATTATCTCTACGCCATTCCTCATAATTTGAATTGAGAATTGTGAGCAGGTATTCTCTGACCGCTTCTGGATGATAGCCCATGTCTCTATAAAATGAAAGGCTTAATTCAGGGTCCTTTCTCTTGCTGAGCTTCCTCTTGTTGCCATTCTCGTCTAGTTTCATTAGCTGAGCTGTATGGCAATAAATCGGAGGCTCGAAACCAAGTTTTTCAAAGAGTTCAATATGTATAGGAAGAGATGGTAGCCACTCCTCGCCACGAATAACATGGGTTGTTCTCATAAGGTGATCATCAACCACATGAGCAAAATGGTATGTCGGAATACCTGTTGCCTTTATTATGACTACATCTTGAAAGTTTTCAGGGAGATTAAGTACGCCTCTTATCTCATCGAAAATCTCAGTCCTCTTTATATTTTCACCCTCAGCATTTGGAGTACCAGTTGACTTCAGACGAATTACAAAGCTGTCACCCTTTTTTATCCGTGAAATAATTTCTTTTTCTATTTCAGGCGACTTATCCCAATCTCTATATTTTGAATAACCCATGTAAATACCAGGGCTTATCTTTTTTTCCTCTTGTGAGGTGCGAATATCTGATATTTCATTTTCGCTCAAAAAACATGGATAAGCATTGCCATCTGCAATCAGCTTTTTTGCAAAGGAGCGATATATTTCTCCACGCTCGCTCTGAATATATGGTCCATATTCTCCGTTCTCACCGTAGGCAGTAACTCCTTCATCAAAATTTATGCCAAAGAAATCCAAGCTCGATATAATCGTGTCGACTGCATTATCCACATAACGCTTGTCATCTGTATCTTCGATTCTCAGGTAAAAAACCCCATCGCTTTGGTGTGCAAGTCTTTCGTCAACAAATGCCCCATACAAATTACCAAGATGTATGAAACCTGTTGGGCTTGGACCAAGCCTTGTTACCATAGCATTATCAGGTAGTTTTCTCTTTGGATATATTTTTTCATAATCTGACGGTGATTTTCTAATATCAGAAAAAATAAGTTCGCTTAACTCTTTGTTATTCATCTATTTCTCCATACAAACTAAATCATCAAATTCTTTGCTATTATACAAAAAATAATAAATCTTTTCAATTTTAAGCTTTTCTTTAAGTTTTTCTCCATTATCAGGGTTGTAAACTGGAGCTAATGACGGAAAACTCAAGCATATAAAATTAAACATATTTTAAAAATATCACGCATATTTTAACTATATAAGGAAACATATTAAAGGAGCATATAGAAAAGCATATTAAAGATAAATATATAAATGACGAAATCTATAAAAATTTTTGCGGTTAAAGCGATAAAATTATTGGAGACATAAAACCATGTATTTATGGTATAATACTATGATTATGAAAAGTAATATGGAGATAGATTGATGAGCATAATCAAGATTATTTTTGCAATAATGCTAAGCTTGCCAATACTCATATTTGGCAGATTTTTGATTGGCTTATTTGCTAAGGAAATAGGTGCGGGTTCTTCTAAAAATAAGAGGAGGAGCGACCGATGAACAAGTCTATAACTAGAGGTTATTTTATAACAGTTGAAGGATCTGACGGGGTAGGCAAAAGCACTCAGATTCATAATATAGAAAATTATTTTTTGAAATTAGGATATGAAGTTCAGCTTACAAGAGAGCCGGGAGGCACTAGTATAGGAGATAAGCTTAGAGACATTCTTCTTGATGTGTCAAATGATGAGATGAATGAGATGACGGAGATGCTCATATATGCCGCTTCTAGAGCACAACATATCAAAGAGCTTATAGAGCCGTCACTAAAAAAAGGCAAAATAGTAATATCAGATAGATATATCGATTCTAGTATAGCTTATCAGGGATATGGCAGAAGGCTAGGAGAAGATGTTGTTAAAATCGTAAATGAGTATGCAAGCTTTGGGCTTATTCCTGACCTCACTTTTTGGCTTGACCTAGATCCCGAGCTTGGCAGGAAGAGGATACTTTCTAGGTCAATTATTCAAGATAAGGATGTAACATTTGATAGGATTGAACTTGAAAAAAATGATTTTCATAATAGAGTAAGAGAGGGATACAAGGAGATAGCGAGGAAAAATCCTGAGAGGGTGCATAGGATAGATGCATCATTAAAAGCTGATGATGTATGGGAAGAGATAGAGCTAATATTGAGGAAAATTATATGAACTATTCTCATTCATATATAATTGAATATCCAAATGGAGACAGAAGAGATGAGCTTTTAACAAGGGAAATTAAGAATCTTCTTAAGACAGATAGAAATGTAGGGCCATATCAGCATGAAGATGTTCATTATATGACATCTACAGGAAAGCTTGGATATAAGGTAGTTGATGTTGACCAATTTATAAAATCTCTCAAAATGATGCCTCATGGCAATATTTCTGTCGGAGTGATAGATGATGCGGATTTAATGAGTGAGATTGCTCAAAATAAGCTTCTTAAAACGATAGAAGAACCGCCTGATATGGCTGTAATTTTTCTTGTTGTATCAAATAGACAAAGGCTTTTAAGCACAATAAGGTCTAGGTGCAAGGTCAAGATATATGGATCTTATGAAAATTATCGAGATGAAAATAAAGAACCAGATTTAGTAGATGATGCAGTAGAAAAAGATAAAAAATTAAATTATTTGAGCAAGTCATTTTTTGAATTAAAATATTTTTATCAATTTAGAAACTCGCTTGATAAGGAAGTTGAGGATAAGGACTTTGCCTTAAGATTTATAGATGAGATAGAAAAGAATTTATTTGAATATTATTTGGAAGATGCAAGTGATACAAATTATCCATATTTAATAGGTAAGTGCGAGGATACGAGAATAGATATAATGAATGGGATGGGCTTCAAACAGGCATTAAAGAGATTATTTTTGCTCTTTCATTAAATTCATTAGATTGGATTTAATATATGTTTTTTAAACAGGCGATAAAAATAATTAATCAAAAAATATACACAAACATATAAACAGATAAATATTTAAAAGAGAAATCTGATATATACTAGATACTTATTTAAACTAAGGAGGAAGAATGGTTGAAATAGTTGGGATTGGTTTTATGAACGGTGGGAAATCATATTATTTTGACCCAGAAGGAGAGATATTTGAGCTGGGAGAGCTTGTAATAGTTGAAACTGCAAGAGGACTCGAATTAGGTCATGTTCTAATTAAGAATATGGAAGTAGATGAATCTGAGCTCAAAGCACCGCTTAAACCGATAATAAGAAAATCCACTGAGCAGGATATTAGTAAATATAAAGAAAATCAGGCGAAAAAACCTGAAGCGATTAGAATTTGTCAAGAAAAAATTCTAAAGCATAAGCTTAATATGAAATTAATAGATGCAGAATATACTATTAATGGTTCAAAGCTGATTTTTTACTTTTCGTCTGATGGAAGGGTTGATTTTAGAGAACTTGTTAAGGATTTAGCTTCATATTTTCATACCAGAATTGAGCTTAGGCAGATAGGTGTCAGAGATGAAGCAAGGATAATGGGCGGCATAGGAATTTGTGGAAGACCTTTCTGTTGTCATAAATGGCTACATGACTTTGAGCCGGTATCGATAAAAATGGCAAAACAGCAAAATATTAGCCTTAATCCTGCAAAAATATCTGGCTCATGTGGTAGGCTAATGTGTTGTCTTAATTATGAAAATGATACATATAAGGAGCTTTCCAAAGGTATGCCTAGTGAGGGTGAGAGAATAATGACGCCTGACGGGCTAGCAAAGGTATGCAAGATTGATCTCTTTTCTGGGAAAATAATGGCTAGACTTATTTCTAAAGACGAAGAAAGTGGTGAAGACACGATAAATCCTGAAGTAAATATATATTTTAAAAAAGAGATTAAGAAGATAGAAAAGAAAAAGCATAAAAATAGCCATAGCAAAGATGAATATGCTGGTTTAAGCGAGGAAGAAAAGTCGGAGCTGGAAAAACTTAAGATGGCTGAAGAATAGCTGAGATTGAACGCCTCATTAATACAGTGTATAATATTTACATATAAGTATAAGTTTTTTTATTAAGAATAGACAAGGAGAATTCTATGATCACGATCAGTATTAAAGACGCAGTATTTCTTGTTTTGTTAGTTGCACTGCTAGTGCTAATCATATATTTAATAGTTATGGTTGCAAATTTAATTAAGACATTAAAAAAGGCTAATTTGGTTATTGATGATGTTCAAAGAATGTCAACAATTGCTGCTGATAAGACCGAGAGCGTAAATAATAAGTTGGACAAATATGCGGATAAAGTTTCTAATTTTGTAGGCAAGGTTAAGTCAGAGGGAAGCTCAATTAACAGGCTTTACAATAGAAAGCTAAATAGAAATTCTGCTAAGATGGATAAGATGAACAGAAGAAGAATAAGAAGAAAAAATAGACCTGACAAAGAAAGATTGACAGATTATACAAAATAACTTATAGGACATATTACTTAGGTTCTAATAAATATCAATTTTCTTAAGATAGGAGCAATAACAGTTGGCAAAGTTAATTGTAGAAAATAATGGTCCACTACATGGAATAGTTGAAATAAGCGGTGCAAAAAATGCAGTTCTTCCTCTAATGGCTGCAACTTTACTTACCGATGAAAAATGTAGTATAAATGGGATTCCTGATTTAACTGATGTGTTCGTTATGAAAGATATGCTCACAAGCTTTGGTGCAAAGGTTAAAGCAGAAAAAGATGATAATGGAATATCGAGAATAGATGTTCAAGCTGATGATATAACAAATATAAGAGGAAGCAAGGAGCTCGTGTCAGAAATGCGAGCATCTACAATGGTAATGGGTCCATTGCTTGCTAAGTGCGGTAGATGTGTTATGCCACTCCCTGGTGGATGTGCGATTGGCTCAAGACCAATAGATCTTCATCTCAAAGGATTTAAGGCACTTGGAGCAACAGTAATTGAAAATAGCGATGAGTCGGTTATAAGCTTGGTTACAGATGCTGAGGGACTAAAGGGAGATATAATATATCTTGATTTTCCAAGCGTTGGAGCTACAGAAAATATTCTTATGGCAGCGACTCTTGCAAAGGGAACGACTGTTATAGAAAATGCTGCAAAAGAGCCGGAGATAGTTGATCTTGCGAATCTTTTAAATAAGATGGGAGCAAAGATAAAGGGTGCTGGAACAGATACTATTAGAATTACAGGAGTGGACAAACTTCATGGAGCTGTTCATACCGTAATACCTGATAGAATAGAAACAGCCACCTTCATGCTTGCTGCTGCCATAACAAGGGGTAAGATTTTAATAAAAAATGCCATACCAGGTCATGTCAGACCAATAATTGCCAAGCTTAAAGAATGCAATGTAGATGTAGAAATTGTTGATGAAGGAATCTATGTGAATGGAGCGAATAAGGAGCTAGTCGCAACTGATATAAAAACCCTACCATATCCGGGTTTTCCAACTGATATACAAAGTCCATTTATGGCATTTTTGACCACAGTTGATGGCGAGAGCAAGGTTAAAGAAACCGTTTTTGAAAATAGATTTATGCATGTAAATGAATTAAATAGAATGGGAGCAAAGATTAGCACAAGGGATAGAGAAGCTTTCGTCCACGGTAATACAAAGCTCGTCGGTGCAAAAGTAAGAGCTACTGACCTAAGAGCAGGGGCAGCAATGGTTCTTGCGGGACTTGTTGCAGAAGGAGTTACCGAAATTAGTGAGATTTATCATATTGAGCGTGGATATGAAAATTTTACAAAAAAGATGAAAAATCTTGGAGCTAAGATTGAGCGTGTAGTTGAAGAGGGAGACAAAGTTGAACGCCATGTAGGTATTTAACCTCATGGATTCATTTTGATTTTTGCAGATTTTTTAATAAAAATGATAAATTCGGGGGACTAAGATGGCTAATATGGAATTTCTCAAAATGCTTGCAAAAGAATTTCCAAATCATAGAGCGGTAAATACTGAGATTATTAATTTAAATGCGATAATGGCACTTCCAAAGGGAACAGAGTATTTTTTGAGTGATATTCATGGAGAATATGATGCTTTTCAATACTTTGTTAGAAGTGCTTCAGGAACTATCAGAATGAAGATAGATGAGAATCTTAAAGACCTTTCTGAATGTGAGAAGGAACAGCTTGCAGCACTTATCTATGACCCCGAAAATGAGATAAAGAGAAGGGAAAAATCTGAGAAGGATTTTGACGGTTGGACGAAAAAAATTCTTCAAGAGCTACTTGTAATCTGCAGGAGTGTTTCAACGAAGTACACAAGGGCAAAGGTTAGAAGGCTTCTTCCTGTTGACAGCGGATATGCGATGAGCGAGCTACTTTTCTCAGATGATGCCGATAATAGAATAGCATATTATAATTCTATTGTAGAAACTATTATCGATGTAAATGCTTCAAGGACATTTATCAAGGAGCTTGCGACAGTAATATCAAAGCTTGCAGTTGACCAGCTTCATATAATTGGCGATATATATGATAGAGGACCAAAGCCACATCTCGTAATGGATTTTCTTATGTCAAGAAGAGCTGTTGATGTACAATGGGGAAATCACGATGTGGTATGGATGGGAGCAGCCTGTGGTAACAGACCTTGCATTGCAAATATTATAAGGATGAATGTCAGCTATAATAATTTCGATATGCTCGAGTATGGATACGGTTTTAACCTAAGACCACTTGCTACATTTGCACAGGAGATATATGGAAATGATCCATGCAAGAGCTTTATGCCCCATGTTTTAGAAAAAAATAGGTTTGATCCTATACCTGAAAAACTCGCAGCAAAGATGCACAAAATGATTGCGGTAATTCAGTTCAAGGTAGAGGGGCAGTCTATATTAAGACATCCTGAATATGAACTGGACCACAGACTTTTACTTGACAAGATAGATTATGACAAGGGAACGGTTAATTTATATGGCAAAACATATGAATTGAAAGATGTTCATCTTCCTACTGTCGATCCTGAAAATCCATACGAATTGAATGCAGAGGAAGAAGAGGTTATGTCTGCTCTTGAAGCATCCATACTTAACTCTCAAAAGCTTAAGGAGCATATGCACTTCATGTTTAGCCACGGCTCTTTATACCATATATCAAATAACATTTTATTATTCCATGGCTGTATTCCAATGACGGAAGATGGAGAGTTTAAAAAGGTTAAGGTTGATGGCAAAGAGCTTTCTGGTGCAAAACTATTTAGATACCTTGATAAGGCTATGAGAAATGCTTATTACAATTCAAAGGATGATGAAGAGCGAGCAGAAGCTGGAGAGCTTATGTGGCGTCTATGGCTTGACAAGGATTCACCGTTATTTGGGAAAGACAAGATGACAACATTTGAAAGATGTTTTACAAGTAGCAAAGAAGCTAAAAAAGAAAATACCATGCCATATTATAGCTTGATTGAGAGGCAGGATATATGCGAAAAAATTCTTGAAGATTTTGGAATTGATTCTGATAAAGGCGTTATTTTAAATGGTCATGTTCCTGTGAAAATAAAGGACGGAGAGAGTCCAATCAAGGGTAATGGCAAATTATATGTCATAGATGGTGGAATAAGCAAAGCGTATCAAAAGACAACAGGCATAGCAGGTTACACATTCATATATAACTCTAGATTTATGGCACTAGCAGAGCATATGCCATATGAAAAGCTTAAAAGTGATGGAACGCAGGTATTTCACAGCCCAAAAGTACAAGTAGTTAAAGATATGGGAAGAAGGATAATAATTCGCGAGACAGATATAGGAAAAGAATTGCAAAAACAGGTAGATGAGCTGACCGACCTAAATAGTGCATTTAAAGAGGGTGACATCAAGGAAACTTATCCTCTGACAGAGATGAAATATAAAATTCAATATGTTAAATAATTATAAATTATAAGGAGGCAAGGATATGACACTTAGACAAATACTCGGAGGGATATTACTTTTTGTTAGCCTTTATGCGATGTATAAAATTGCAAGAAGACCGAGAGATTAGATAATTTGATTTTGCTATAATTTCGCAGGTTTTATAAATTTGTGAAGATTAAATTTGAGATTTTTTTATACTGTAGCATCGCTATATTAGCGGTGCTTTTATTATATTATAAGTAATAAGAAAGCAAAATTGACATTAGGTCGGTACACCGATATAATGTAAGAAAATATAAAAGATAATTACTGGAAATGTAGAGGTTGAGAAAATGACTTTTCAAGAATTTTTAGAACAAGAACATATAACAAAATATCATCTTTCAAAAATTAGCGGAGTGCCGAAATCAACAATTAATGATATTTGCACAGGGAAAAGTGAAATTAAGCGTTGCTCAGCAATAACTGTTTACAAACTTTCTTTAGCTCTAGGATGCACTATGGAGTATATTATGTCATTAGAGTCAAATTTTGATTTAATAACAGGGATGCCAAAGGATAAAACCTATTTAGAATATGGTTTGCCTGAATTTTTAAAAAAATCGATTAAAACAATGAAAAATACATGGGAGAAAATTGATTCCGGAGAAAAATATACTCATTGGGATGGAGATTATTGTAATTTGCAAACCGATATTAATAATGCAGAAGTAAATCAAATTATCAGCGAAGAACAAGCATGGTATCTTAGAGAAAAATATTTAAGAATAGAAAGGATGTAATTTATGAAGGAAATAGATTTTACTGATTTAGATAAGCGTAAAAAATTGTATGATGGAGCAAATGGAAATAAAATTTCTATCATATATAATAATGAACAATATATGTTGAAATTTCCACCAACTGCAAAAATAAATAAAAACATGAATTATAGTAATAGTTGCTTTTCTGAATATATCGGTTGCAAAATTTATGAAAGTTTAAAAATTCCTGTTCAAAAAACAATTCTTGGTACTTATAAAGTAAAAGGTAAAAATAAAATAGTCGTAGCGTGCAAAGATTTTACAAAACATGGGGTAGTTTTACAAGATTTTGCTTCGTTAAAAAATCAAATGATTGATTCAGAAAGAAACGGATATGGGACGGAGCTTTTTGATATTCTTAATACAATTGATGAACAAAATGTAGTTAATAGAGAAGAACTTTTAGACAGATTTTGGGATATGTTTGTTGTAGATGCTTTTATTGGTAATTGGGATCGCCATAATGGTAACTGGGGATTTTTATATGATAGTAGAACTGATAGTATGGAAATTGCACCAGTCTATGATTGCGGTAGCAGTTTATTTCCACAAGCTGATGAATTAATAATGAAGGAAATACTTACAAATGATAATGAATTAATGTATAGGGTTTTTGAGATCCCGACTTCCGCAATTATGCTTAATGGGAAAAAGATAAAATACTTTGATTTTATTGTGTCTATACAAGATGAGAATTGTAATAGAGCAATAAGGAGAATAACTCCTAAAATTAATATGGAGGATATTAAATCGATTGTATTTAGCACACCATATATAAATGATTTACAAAAAAAGTTTTACTATACAATATTATCGGAAAGAAAATCTCGCATTTTGGACTTTACATTGAGAAAATTAAAAAGTATATAAGTAAAACAGATTGTAAATTAATAAAAATTTATTTATTACTAAAATAAGGAATGAACCATAATAAATAATGAATAAGAATAAAAAATACAAAGTAACAAAAGAAGTAATAAGAACAACAGGCAAAGAAAAAATTACTGGTTAAATTGGCTGGGGGTTATTTATTGGACTGATAATTTATTTAATTAAAGAAGGGGGGGGTGTAGATATGGCTAGCAAAGAAAGAAAAGCAACATATAGTCCTGAAGCTGATAAAAAATGGAAAGATGCGAATAGGGAACGCAGGAATTATTTAAGTGGCAGAGGGGCAGCAAGGTCATTTATAAGAAATAAGGCAACATTAGAAGATTTAGACGAACTGATAAGATTGATTGAGGAAAGAAAAGAAAGTATAGCAGATAACAATCTCACAAAGGAGTTTTAGATTTTATCTAAAACTCCTTTTTATTAATACAAAAGAATAAAAAATCTAGCGTTAACTTTGCAAAAGGGTCCTGCCAAGGGTCATGCCATTAGGGGTCAAAAAAGGCACATTTGGGAAGTTTTCAAAGGGTATTTTTTTATAAAATCAAGATATTAAAAAAGCCTTGAACTACTGAAATTAGAGTGTTTTCAAGGCTTAAAAAATTTGGTGCACCCGTAGGGGCTCGAACCCTAAACCTTCTGATTCGTAGTCAGACACTCTATCCAATTGAGCTACGGGTGCAGATTTTTACAGCTTTATAATTATACAAAATTGATACTAATGTGTCAAATCTTTAAATGGGTTAAAGAATACCCAATGAATATCTAATGATTATCTATTGATTATCTAATTTAGTAGTTTTTATGACTATAATAAAATTTAGTATGATATAATCAAGTTGAACAAATCGCAGATTAATTTAACTGGAAATTGAGGAAATTTATATGGCATTTGCACATTTACATACACATAGCGAGTATAGCCTTCTCGACGGAATGTCTAGAGTAAAAGAGATACCAAAGCACATTAAGAGCCTAGGAATGGATTCCGTTGCACTCACAGATCACGGTGCGATGTTTGGAATTATTGATTTCTATAAGGCTTGCAAAAATGAGGGCGTTCATCCGGTAATCGGTTGTGAGGTATACACCGCAGCAAGAAGAATGACAGATAAAGACTCGAATTATGATAGACACAGCGGGCACCTGATTCTTCTAGCTGAAACAAATGAAGGTTACCACAATTTGATGAAGATAGACTCTGAAGCATATATCAAAGGGCTTTATTACAAGCCTAGAGTTGATAAGGAACTTTTAAGAAAATACCACAAGGGAATAATATGCCTTTCAGCCTGCCTTGCAGGTAAGGTTCAATATAAACTTTTGATTGGTGATTATGATGGAGCAAAAAAAGAGGCACTTGAGCTTCTTGACATATTTGGAGAAAACAATTTTTTCCTAGAAATTCAAAATCACGGTCTGCCTGAAGATAGAAATGTAATAGAGGGCTTGCTAAAACTATCCAAAGATACCGGAATTCCTCTTGTAGCAACTAATGACTCTCACTATACGAGAAAAGAAGATGCAAAGGCACACGATGTTTTGCTTGCTATAGCGACAAATGCTGATGTCGATGCTGATGACAGGCTTACCTTTGCTACAGAAGAATTTTATTTAAAAAGCGAAGAAGAGATGAGGGAGCTTTTCCCTGAGGCTCAGGACGCAATAGATAGAAGTGAGGAAATTGCCAAAAGATGCAATGTAGATATTAAATTTGGTGAATATCATATACCTAATTATGAACCGCCAGAGGGTTTTACCACAAAAGAATATCTTAGGAAACTCTGCTTAGATGGGCTGAAAAATAGGTATGGCGAGAAAGAAGCTCTTAATCTTGAAAGCGTTCCAAGAAAGAGGCTTGAAAAAGAGCTGTCCGTTATAGAACTTATGGGATATGTTGAATATTTCCTGATTGTATGGGATTTTATTAATTATGCTAAAACTAAAGGCATTCCAGTTGGGCCGGGAAGAGGCTCTGCCGCAGGTAGCGTTGTGTCATATGCTTTAAGAATAACCGAAGTAGACCCGATAAAATATAATTTAATCTTTGAGAGATTTTTAAATCCGGAAAGAATTAGTATGCCTGATATTGATATTGATTTCGATATTGAAATGAGGCAAGAGGTTATAGACTATGTAATAAAAAAATATGGGAAAGAAAATGTAGGGCAGATAATAACCTTTGGAAAATTAAAGGCGAAGATGGCAATTAGAGATGTTGCAAGAGCTCTTGGGGCAAGCTATGCCGAGGGAGATGCAATAGCCAAGAGCATACCTAATGTCTTGAATATAACAATTTCTGATGCCTTAAAGATAAATAATGAGCTTCAAGTTCAATATCAAGAAGACCCTGAGGTAAGAAAAATTCTCGATATGTCGATGGCACTTGAGGATTTACCAAGGCACGCATCAACGCACGCTGCTGGCGTTGTAATATGTCAAAATCCTTTAGATGAGTATCTGCCCTTGTATTATTCCGAAAGCAAGGGAATTTCAACTCAATTTACAAAGGAAACGGTTGAGGAGCTTGGACTTTTGAAAATGGACTTTCTCGGCCTTAGAAATCTAACTGTAATAAGAAATGCGATTGATTTAATTAAGAAAAAAACAGGAAAAGCTATAGATTTTAATGAAATGGAATTTGATGACCCAAAGGTGTTTAAGATGATTTCTGAGGGTAATACGCAGGGGGTTTTTCAGCTTGAAAGCGTAGGAATGACAGCTTTTATGAAAGAACTTAAGCCGACCTGCTTTGAAGATATTGTTGCGGGAATAGCATTATATAGACCTGGTCCAATGGATTCTATTCCAAAATATATACATAATAAAAAATATCCCAAGGACATTAATTATGTTGATGACTCGCTCGCACATATTTTAGATGTTACCTACGGTTGCATAATTTATCAAGAGCAGGTAATGCAGATTGTTCGTGAACTAGGTGGTTTCTCATATGGTCGCTCAGACCTTGTGAGAAGAACGATGTCAAAGAAAAACAAAGAGGCGATGAATGCGGAAAGAGAAAATTTCGTTCATGGCAAGAAAAATGAAGATGGTTCTGTTGAAATAGAGGGTTGCATTTCTAGGGGTATATCTGAAAAGGCGGCAAATACCATTTTTGATGACATGGCAAGCTTTGCTGAATATGCTTTTAACAAATCGCACGCAGTTGCCTATGCTGCAATCTCATATCAAACAGCATATATTAAGTGCTATTATCCTGTAGAATATATGGCGGCACTTATGACGAGCATGATAGGTGATGAAGCTCACATCAGTTCGTATATAAGGAATTGTAAAGAAATGGGAATTGAAATTTTTCCACCTTCAATTAAAGAAAGTTATGGAGAGTTTACTGCAGAATATGATTTTAATAAAGAAGGCAAAAAAACAAATGGAGTAAGATTTGGACTTCTTGGTATAAAGCATGTTGGCTCAGGCATTGTCAATTCAATAATAAAATCTCGTGAAAAATATGGCAGTCCAAATGATATTTATGAATTTGTCGCCAACCTCGATGTAAAAGAGCTAAATAAGAGGGCTATTGAGAGCCTGATAAAATCGGGTGCGATGGATTGCTTGAATGATAATAGAGCCTCCATGATGATGGTTTATGAAAATGCAGTATCTTCAGCACAGCTTTCGGCAAGAAATAGTACAAAGGATCAAATATCAATTTTTCAATTAGATGACAAGGTAAAAGAAGAAGTATCACTTGCAAGAGATCTTCCGAAAGTAAAGAATTTTGATAAAAATGCTCTTTTAGCAATGGAAAAAGAAGAACTTGGAGTATATATTAGCGGGCACCCACTTGATGACTACAAGGAATTATTAAATAGGAATGTTAATTGCTATAGCAGTGATTTAACGATAAAAAAGGGTGATGAAAACATAGAAAACCAAGGACAGGACGGTATAGAATATCAGCAGGAAAAGAAGTTTAGGGATGGAGATAAAGTTATCATTGCAGGTATGCTCACCGGAGTTAAGAAGATGATGACTAAAAAAGGGCAAGAGATGGCTAGGTCTCTAATCGAAGATTATTATGGAACAATTAATCTTATATTTTTTCCAGAAACATTTCAAAGGAATAGAAATCTTATCAAGGAGGATTCAATTGTTGCAATTAAGGGAAAAATCAATTACCAATCAGAGGGTGAAGCTGATATTTTGGTAGAAAAAATTGACTTAGTGGAGAATATTTCAGAGTTAAGACAAGATAAAAAAGTAGGCCCTCTTAAGATAAAGATAAGCACAGATATTCGAGATGATGCTGGTGGAGATAGAGCTATACTTGAGAAGATATTTGAGCTATTATCTAATTATCCGGGCAATAGAGATGTTTTAATTTATCTACCGATGAGAAAAGCTACAAAGCTAGGCACTAAGCACAGGATAAATTTAACGGAGGAACTCAAAGATAAACTGGTTAAATGGTTTGGTGAAAAAAATATAAAGGAGTAATTTAAGTATGAAAAAATCTGTATTGATTTTTTACAATTCAAAAAGAGGAAGTACAAAAACCTACGCTGACTGGATTGAAAAAGGTATAATATCTTCATGCGATGAAAAGGGAATAGAGGTTGTTTGTGAGAAGTCAAATTTTGCAGAAACAAATCTCGAAGAATTAAAAGAATATGATGTAATAATTTTTGGAAGCTGGCTTAGGGGAAGCGGTATTGTTGGTCTTAACTCGGTGAAGCCATATATTGATGGACTTCAGAAAAGGACTATAATATACTGCTGCGGAATATCAGAATATAATCCCGCAAATTACGCACAGATTATGGAGATAAATTTCAATGACAAGATTGATATGAGCGATGTAAAATTGTATTACTGCATCGGAGCTTATGACCCTAATAAGGTAAAAGGCATCGATAGGCTGATGATGTGGATTGCAAAGAAAATTTTAATCAAAGGAACAATTAAAGAAGAATCTGATGCGGGAATGAGAATGAAGAAGATTATAGAAGAAGGTGCAGATTTAAAAGATGAAAAATATGCAAGGCAGGTAATCAAGGGTGCAATGGAGATAATAGAAAAATAGAAAAACATACAAAACATAGAGAATATACAAAACATACAAAATATACAAATGGACAAATAAAAGAGGGAGGCATTCATTTTGAAGTGCATCCCTCTTTTTCTTTATATTCTTTTATCAGACTTTCATCAGAATTTTTTTATTAAAATTATCTATTAATGAAATCCTATTCCAAGACCTAGAGTAATCAATCTAATAACAAATAGAATTGCTGAGACCCACATTACAGGAGCAATTTCATTAGCTTTCTTTGTTAGAATTTTTAAGATTACCCAGCTCAACATTCCGAACATTATTCCGTTAGCAATAGAGTATGTGAATGGCATCATAACTATTGCAAGAAATCCGCTGACTGTATCTGCAATATTATCTTCAAAGTTTACATTTTTGATTGCACTTAACATCAAAAGACCAACATATACAAGAGCTGGAGTTGTTGCAAATGCAGGAATAGCAAGGAATATAGGCGAGAAGAATAGGGCTAGAATAAATAGTACAGCTGTAGTAAGCGAAGTTAGACCTGTTCTACCTCCAGAAGCAACACCTGCACTGGATTCAACGAAACTAGTAACAGTTGATGTACCTAGGCAAGCACCAGCGATTGTTCCAAGAGCATCAGACATCAGAGCCTGCTTAGCTCTAGGTAAGTTTCCATTCTCATCTAAGAGATTTCCCTTGCTTGCAACTCCTATCAATGTTCCAACTGTATCAAATAAATCTACAAATAGGAATGAAAATGTTATAACAATAAATTCGATTAAGTTTTCTCCAATCCACTTAAAATTAAAAGCAAATAGTGTAGGAGCGTGAGGAATTAAATTTTTAGCAGAAAATACAGGATATAACGAGAAAGCCTCAGCTTCAATATTTACTTGATACCAACCCGTAGCTTGTGCAATCATTCCTAGAATCCATGTTGATAAGATACCTATTAGAACTGCTCCTTTTACATTGTAATGTACAAGAAGTGCAATTATTACAAAACCGATTAGTGCTAGAATAAACTGAGGAGATTTAACAGTACCCATGGTGACAAGAGTAGCTGGGTCAGCTGTTACAATTCCTGCACCTTTTAGACCTATGATTACAATGAACAAACCTATGCCGGCAGTTATTCCATATTTTAAATTCTGAGGAACATCATTAACAAGTTTTTCACGGAAATTAGTAAAACTCAAGAGGACAAAGATTATACCTTCTACAAAAACAGCAGTTAATGCGATTTTCCAAGGATCTTGAATACCAGCTTCCGCCATTGGAATACATACTGAGAATGAAAAGTACGCATTAAGACCCATTCCTGAAGCAAGTGCTACAGGGTAGTTAGCGTAGAATGCCATAATCAGTGTTGCAAAGGCTGCAGATACTGCGGTAGCTGTAAAGACAGCAGCACTATCTAAACCTGAAGCGGCGAGCAAGCTAGGGTTTACAGCAAGAATGTAGACCATGGAAAGAAAGGTGGTCACGCCTGCGACAATCTCCGTTCTAACATCTGTTCCATGTTCATTTAGCTTAAAAAATTTTTCCATTTTTCTCTCCTTGATGAAATATTTAATATCAAAAATACGTATCAATTATATGTTTGAAAGCAAAATTAATCAAGGAAAAAAGAGATAATTTGGTTATAAATATTATAAATATAGGATTGATTTGTATTAAGTGATGGTTTAGTATATGAGTTAGTTCAATTTAACTAATCAAATAATTAAATTAAAGCTTATATCTTAAATAAAGGAGAAATATGAATACGCCGTTAATTGAATTTCGTGACGTTTACCGTTCTTACGGACAAGGAGAGACAGAGTTCTATGCAGTAGAAAACATTAATTTTACTATTAATCGCGGCGAATTTGTCGTAATCCTAGGTCAATCTGGTGCCGGAAAGTCAACGGTACTCAATATGCTAGGTGGAATTGATCAGCCAACAAAGGGTTCTCTCATAATAGATGGCGATGATATCTCAGGTTATAACGAGGATCAAATGGAGGACTACAGGGGAAGAAAGATAGGATTTATTTTCCAATTTTACAACCTACTTACGGGTCTAAGTGCATACGAGAATGTAGCTATAGCTAATGAAATAGTACATCTACCTTTTAACGCAGATGAGATGCTTCAAGCAGTAGGGCTTTCTAAGAAAAAAGGGAAGTTCCCAGCACAGCTTTCCGGCGGAGAACAGCAACGCGTATCGATTGCAAGAGCTCTTGCAAAAGACCCTGAGATTATTCTTGGCGATGAACTTACAGGTGCACTTGATGCAAATACGGGAAAGGATGTTCTGAAACTTGTTATTAATATTTGTAAAGAAAATAACAAGACACTCATAATAGTAACACATAATGCAGCAATAGCAGAATGCGCAGATAAGGTAATACATATGCGCAATGCAAAGATAAAAGAAATAAAGATTAACGAGAATCCACTTCCGGTAGAAAGGCTTGATCTGTGATGTTCATAAAAAAGATGTTGCGTGATATGAGAAAGAACTTGATTCCTTTTGTATCGCTCATGATACTTGCGATGGTTGCCATGGCCGGCTTCACCGGACTAAGCAGCTCAAACATCGGAATGGAGAAAGTTCGTGCAAAATATCATAAGGACACAGTCCTTGCTGATTACTGGGTCTACGGTAAGAGCTTTAATAAAGAGCAGTTAGAAAAACTTACAAACAGTAAGGGAGTAGAGAAAGCACAGTTCAGAACTCAGGTTGAAACGCTCTCTACAGATAAAGACTATCCTATTACACTCTTCATCGAAGATGAAAACAAGGTTAGTAAACCTCTGAACATTAAAGGCGCTAAATTTGATCCCAAGTCAGAAGATGGCATATGGATTAATTCAAGATATGCAGAAGCTAATAAAATAAAGATAGGCGATGAAGTAACACTCAGATATAACGGATTTAAAATTCGTGAGAAGGTAAAAGGCCTGATGATGATGCCTGAATTTGAGTACTATAAGGCAAACAAGGACTCAGATCCGGACTTCAAGGACATAGGATATGCATATATAGGTAAAAAAGCATTTCTTAGAACTATATTACCTTATGGGATGGATCAAAACTTTCTGACAGAGGAACAGGTTGAAACTTTTTTGCCAAACTCCCAGATACTGATTAAATCTAACGAAAGCAGGAGAAATATTGAAAAATCAGTAATAGATGCAATTGGCAGTGATTACATGGCAATTCTAGAGCAAAAAGACCAGGGGGGGATTCAAAATTTTACTGATGAGATAGAACAGCATAAAGTATTTGCAGTCCTATTTCCAATGATATTTTTGCTAACGGCAATAATGGTAATGGTTACAACAATGTCTCGTGTCGTAATGGAACAGAGGGTTCAGATAGGTACAATGAAGGCACTTGGGGTAAAGCGGAAGAAAATCATTCGTCACTACATGTTCTTCGGATTCTTCCTTTCTGCAATAGGTACTGTTATTGGAGCCCTTTTGGGACCTAAGATCATAGGCGAGAAATTCCTAGGATTGATATTGAGCATGCAGTATACCTTGCCTTCATGGATTACCGGATACTCAATTAGTTTTGCTTTTGTAGCTATTTTGATTATAGGGACATGTACAGCAACAGCGTATCTATCTACAAAGAAAATTATAAAACTGAACACAAGAGACATTCTTTATCCGAGAGCACCTAAGACGGTAAGAAAATGTGTATTTGAATACCTGCCTTTTTGGAACAAATTCAGCTTTGCAACAAGATATAATCTTAGGAATTTCTCGAGGAACAAGGGAAGAAATTTAATGGTTGCAATAGGAATTGCAGGAAGCATGGTTCTGGTTCTCGCTTCGGTGGGCTGCATGGATACTTTGGCGTATATGAAGGAATGCAATTTTTCCCATATACAGAATTTTAAGTACGAGATTAGATTGTCAAATGGTATTGATGAAGAAGAGGCAGAAAAAATTGCGAAAGATGTTTCAGGTGATCTGCTTATGCTAGATAAAATTCAGGTTAAGAAAAAAGAAGATGGAGTTTCAAAGAACACAAATGTAACTGTATTAAATAATAAAGATAAATACCGCCTTATAGATGTCAACTTAAAGGAGTATTCATTAAAAGAAGGCGATATTGCAGTGAGCAGGCGTTTTGCTGATCAACATGGATTCAAAAATGGAGACACAATATACTGGAAGGGAATCGGAAGCGATAAATGGATAAAGAGCAAGATAAGTCTTATTAACTGGAACATGAGTAACCAGGGGCTTACGATACTAAAGCCAACCTATATAGATGGAGGAGGAGTATATCACGGGAATGTTTGTCTTAGTGATAAGAACCTAAAAAATTATAAGAATGATAACGTATCAGCTGTCATAAGTCGAAATAGCAGACTTGACGCTTGGGATAACGGGGTGGAAATTTATGAACTCATAATACTCAGTTTCATAGTAATGGCACTGATAATAATGCTCATCGTTATCTATAATTCGGCAGTACTTGCATTTAACGAGCGAAACAAAGAATTTGCGACCCTTAAGGTTCTTGGAATAAAAAAGAGGGGCCTTAGGAAGATAATGATTTCACAAAATATATGGATGACAGTCGTTGGTGGACTGCTGGGAATACCCCTTGGCAAACCGGTTCTAAATCAGATGTTCGTTTCAAATGGCGGAGGGCAGGACTTCTTGACTAAGATATATTTAAAATCTTATTTTATAAGCTTTATTGCCGTATTAATCGTTTCTCTCATTGTAAATTATATATTTACTAAAAAGATGAAGAAGATAGATATGGTTGAATCCATGAAGGCGAACGAATAAATGGAAAGGAGATATATGGATATTAAAACAAAAAGATACTCATTAATGACATATCCAAGGAGAAAATTGATTCCCAGATTGTTTCGAAAAGTTGAGCTTTCATTTATTCCGCAATCTTTTTCCCTCCTTTATAAAACAGTAGGGGGACTAGGAAGCAATAACGCTAAGATACTAGCAAACCTGACATTTCAACTTCCATTGGAAGGAGACCTTGATACAGCACGTCTTGAAAGAAGTATTGCTAGGGTTAGGAATGAGGAAGGCATACTGAGGTCATATTTAATAGGTAAATTTGGGAAGTTCTATGTACAGGAAAAAGAACCTCAGGAATTTAATCTTATAGAGGTTGATCTCCCTGGAGAAGATAGGGATGAAAGAATAGATAGCTGTGAGAGATATCTAGATGAACAAGCAAGGACCCCACTTGACCTATTTGATCCTGATGGAGAACAGGTGAGGTTCAGGCTAATAAAAATCGATGATTCACTTCATTTTCTGATGTTTATGATTTCGCACATAGTTATTGACTACGGTGGGGTAACTTCGATAATAAACAGAATTTTCAGGTACTATAACGATGAAAGTGCTGAGAAATTATTCTGTAAGGGTTTTGATGAGTTTATCAAAAGAGAATACGAATTCTTAGAAAGCCCAAAGAGCAGGGAAGAAAAACAGTATTGGAAGGATTTACTTAAGGGATATAAGAGAAACACACTCAGTAAGGAGCGGTCAAAAAGAAATACTGAGCGGAATAAGGATGTCAGCCTTTACCTTGATAAAAAGGCCATCGAAGAGGTTTCTCGTAGAGAAAAGACAAGCACCTTCAATATGTTAATGCTGGGGTTTCATCTCTCGCTTGCAAAGCTTTTAGATGTTAATGATGTGGTTTCTTCGTACATAATATCAAACCGAGCAGATAAGGAGTTTCGTGATACTCCAGGACTTCTGGCACGACTAATGTATTGCCGTACGGTATTCAACCGTGATGACACTTTTAAAGATGCTCAAGCTATGATCAGAAAGAGTATTGGAGAAGGATATTCACATAGAAGGGCAGCACCTGAATGCGGGCTAAAAAGTTCAATGTTCATACTAGATGAAAACATAGGAGAAATAACAGGTGCACCAAAGTTCAACGACGAACCGATTAACGTACATGCAAGGATAAATATAGAAACATGGGAGGGAATGTTCCCGTCAGGAACCTTTATGGTAATGGTTTTACCGGAAGTGGATGGACTTAGTGTAAAGCTCATAGGAGATAACAGGAAATACGGAGATCAGCTTATAGCGATAAGGGATAACCTTGAACTTGCCATACACTTTATGTCGCATTACAGCAATCGTCCGTTGAGGGAATTTTTTAGATCGGATCTTGAAATGGACAATGTGGATATTGAACAGGATGATTTGGGAATAATGGTGCTGTCGTATTAAAACAGCTATTTGTTATAAAAGAGGGAAAAATGAAGTATAAAAAAATAGCAGTAATAGGGCTTAGCGGACGTTTCTCCGGAGCGGAGAATAAAAGAGAATTTCGAAAGATTTTGAACGATAAAAAGGTACAAATATCTGATCCGCCGAAACATAGGCTGGAATTGGTAAAATTAAACGCTGAAGCAGAATATATGAAATGTGCCTATATAGAGGACATAGAAAGATTCGATAACGACTTCTTTGGAGTACCTGCAAGAGAGGCAAGGCTCATGAGCCCAGAACATAGAATGAGTTTGGAACTTGTTGCAGAAGCTATTCTTGATGCAGGATATTCGCTTTCTGAATTCCGAGGGTCACTTTGTGGAGTATATATTGCCTGCATAAACAGCGAATACAATCAAATGATTAAGAAACAAAGCTCAACATCAATTATAGGTAGCGAAGCCTATATGCTGAGTGGAAGAATCGGATACCAATTTGATTTGAGGGGTTCGAACTACACAATTAACAGTGCTTGTTCATCTTCAATGACAGCACTTAATATGGCGTGTGAGAAATTGACCCTTGGAGAGATTGAAAGCGCAGTAGTAGGAGGAATTACATTATTCATAAATGTTCCAAGAGCTAAAGAAAATATTTACGATGCTATGGGGATAATATCTGATGACTATACGCTCAATTCCTTCGATCAAAGATCAGACGGAACAGTGATGGGAGAAGGTGGAGCATATGTTTTACTAAAGCCTCTAGATGAAGCAATAAAGGCAAATGATCATATCTATGGGGTAATTGTAAGTGGAGCAGTTAACGGTGACGGAGGACGGTGTTCCAATGTTTCTATGCCTAGTATGGAAGCTCAAAGAGATGTTGTTATAGATGCTTGGAAAGATGCAGAAATCGAAAATCTAACAGAAGTAGAGACACACGGAATAGGCGCTATGGTTGGCGATGCCGTAGAAGCAGAGAGCCTTAACAGGGCTGTGAAAAAATATGGACTATCAGATAAGAGACTTCTGATGAGCACTTTAAAACCGAATATAGGCCATCTCTTTGTTGCATCAGGTATTTCTTCTTTTATAAAGATACTAATAGGATATGAAAACGATGAAACCTATCCGATCGCAAACTTTGAATGCCTCAACGATATGGTCAACTTTGACGAAAGTGGATTAGAACTTGTACACAAAACATATAAATGGCCAAAAGATTCCAAGAGGATGACGGGCGTGAGCTGCTTTGGGCTTTCCGGATGCAATACACATCTTGTCGTTGAGAATTATTTAGAAGAAAGAGATGAAGAGGTAAAGAGTAAAGCAAAGGTTCCTGTAAAGATATCTGCCAGGACAAAGGAAGCCTTTAAAGCTCAAGCTAAATCAATTACCGATTATATCAGAGAAGAAAACCCTAGATTTGATGATATTACACTTACAATGAACGTGGGAAGAGATGATTATGAATATAGAGCTTTGATAGAAGCAGGTTCATGCGAAGAGCTTTCGGATAAATTAGCAAGTGTAGAGCCGTATGAGTTGATTGACGGTGGAGAAAAAATCCTTACAGTGTGTGCAATCAAGACAACAACGGATGATGTTAATTCGATTTTGAATGCTTGTAGAAAATATGAGGAATTAAAAAAATCAGGCATAAGAATAGATTTACTTCTTATAGATAAGGGAATTAAGTCAGCTCTCGAATATATGAAGGGTAAAAAGAGCAAGGATGTCTTCTTAAATGAAATGTCATCAATGACACCTGATCTTAATTCTGAAGGGTTTGAAAAGCAGATTGCAAGCCGGCAAAAGAGCGGTGTTAAGACGTTAGTGTTTGATCTTTCGCCAGACAGGCTATCTTGGAAAAACTCTAGCGATGAATCTATAAAGATAGTATTTTCATCTAAAGATGAGAGCAATATAGAGGTTTTGAATGAATGCTATAAGGCAGGTATGGACATTAAATGGAATAACCTCGTAATTGAGGGTGGGAGGAGAATTTCAATCCCATCATATCCATTTTCAAAAAAGAAGATATGGCTTAAGGATACGGACCTCGCAATTGAGGATAAAGAAGATTATTCCCTCTCGCTTGTTGAATCAAGGCTTCTTAACACAGTAAAACTACGCGTTGTTTTTGCCTCGTTTGGTGAGAATGTAGAGAGTGTCAACTTACACAAGGCACCTTACAACAACAGATTGTTCAGGGAAGGGTTTTACCCAGTAACAGGAGCGATAGATGCTGACTACAAATTGGCAATGCTCAGGTATATAGAAAAACACAATATTAGACCGGATGTATTTATATCGGACAGGCTAGGACTTGCTATTTATAAGTACTGGAGAGGGTGGATAAATGACGAATCACTCAGAGACGCTATATTAAATATGGATTCAGATAGAGAGAGTGAAGTTCATAATGCTAAGGAAAAAATCTTAGACATGTCAAAAGAAGGCCCTATATTAGTGCTCGATTTTTCCAAAAGCGGATTATTCAAAGAACTCGATACAGGTGAAAACATAATAGTTCTAAATCTTTTTGAAGAAAGGGAAAGACGCGCTGCAATAGAGGATAGAGGCACCCATGCATTGGGCATTTCAGGGATTGATGAAAACATAGATGTGGATTCATTGAATGAAAAGAGGGATGCTGTAATTGAAAAAAACGAAGAACAGTTAAAGGCTGAAGAGTTTCTGATGAACCTTTGGTCATCGGCATTAAACATAAATGAGGAGATAAAAAAAGAAGATGATTTCTTCGCACTTGGAGGTAATTCACTTGTGATGCAGTCAATGTCAGACAAGATAAACGAGCATTTCTCAAAAAAATTCGACATATTTGAAATCTATGATAATGAAACGATTGAAAAGCTTGCAGCGACAATACTTGCAGCATAAGGAGGATTTATGAAGACCAGTTCTATTTTACGAGATTCTTTATGCGAGAGCATAATCGATATGGTAAAAATTCAGGCAGAAGAAAATGGGGACGAAATTGCAGTATATACGAAAAAAGACTCTATTAATTACAGAGAACTGATTGAAAGAGCTTCGATTATTGCCGGATATATGAAAACCATTGGAATAAAGAAAGGTGACTTCGTGATACTTGAAGCAGTATCTGATATTTCATATGTGCTCACATACCTTGCAATTCAGATAGTAGGGGCTATAAGCTCACCTGTTGAACGCGGAGTCCAGCTTGAAAAGCTCGAATATGAGATAAGTCTTGTCGGTGCCGTATATTATTTTTCAAGAAATGACAACAGAATAAAATCTGCACCTACTATGCACTATGATGAGCTTTTAGCTGAGGCAAATGACTGGAATTTGCCACTTGAGTATGAGAGACCACTTCTTAGCGATATAAGAGAAGTGATTTTTACAACGGGAACAACGGGAAAATCAAAAGCTACACTTCATTCAACTCTAAATATTGAGACAAATACTGTAAACACGGTAAAGGGAATAGGAATAAACAGTTCTGATATAGTTCTAATTCCTCTTCCACTAAACCACTCATTTGGTATGAGAGTCCTTAGAGCTGTGTTCTCAGTGGGAGGGGCGGTAGTCCTTCAGAGTGGAGCTGTTTTCTCTAGTGCAATTATAGAAAATATCAGAAAATTTAACTGTACTGCTATGGCTTCAGTTTCTGCGACAATGGAGTCTGTAATAAGGGAGATTGGAGAGGAAATGGTAAGTAAAGAATTCTCCTCACTAAGATACATAGAGTTCAGTGCAGGTGCTGTTTCCGTTCCTCTTAGAAAAAAATTGCTAAAGCTTCTTCCAAATACAAGACTCTTTAATACTTGGGGTTCATCGGAGAGCGGAGGTTGCGTCTTTATGGAGTTCAGCAAGAGATCTGATAAGATAAATGCCTTAGGTGTGCCGATAAATGGTATTAGACTAGGCATTTGGTCGGACGAAAAAAACGATTTTCTGAAGGGATGCGGGAAAGAGAAAATTGGTAGACTTGCCATAAAGGGTAATATGATCTTCAGCGGCTATCTGCACGAGGACAATAAGTATAAGGAATCCGTTGACAAGGGTTGGATGAAAACTGCAGATCTCGTGTGGCGAGATGATGAGAACTTTTACTACATCCTAGGTCGTGCTGATGACATTATAAATGTAGGTGGAGAAAAGGTTGCTCAGAGGGAGCTGGAAGATATTGCATCGCTCATCCCTGGAATTGAAGACTGTGCATGCATAGGAATTGAAGATAAAAGCGGGCTTCTAGGACATATTCCTGTTCTCTACTATACAGGTAGCGTGGAAATCGATGAAGAGGCGGCAAAGGGAGTTTTTGTCAAGAAAATTGGAAACATGCTTATGCCCAGAGAATACATTCGAATAGAGGAAATACCTAGAAATTATATGAAGAAAAAAGATTATAAGGCATTGAAAAAGATATACGATGGAAACAATTGATAATGAATATGATTGACAGCAAATGGATATATGGAGCTGATAACAAACCGTTATCAAAGGTTAGATTGTTCTGCCTTCCTTATGCAGGGTGCGGCTCATCCATGTATATATCGTGGAAAAAATACTTTCCTGAGGAGGTTGAGCTTTGCCCAATTCAATTACCAGGAAGGGAGAACAGGAGAAAAGAAGACTTATGTTGCAATCTAAGACTTTTGGTCGACGAAATGGCTGAAGGAATTGCAAGCTTTCTAGACAAACCTTTTGGAATATTCGGATACAGCATGGGAGGAGTAATAGCGTATGAGTTAGCTCTAAAGATAAAGGAGAAATATAAGAGGTCTCCGTTCGTGATCTTTATGGGAGCATCGACGGTTTTTATGGACTTAGATAATGTAAGCGGGATGAAGGAAAATGAACTAAAGAAATACTTGAACTTTATAGGCGGAGCTGAACTATCGGAACTGAACAATCCCAGCTTTCAGGAAGAATTTTTTCCTGTGATAAGGAATGACTACAGGATGATTGAGAGCTATCACTTTAATTTCACACCTGCACCATGTAGAATATGCAGTTTTGCATCAAAAGAAGACTGCGCTGTACCTTTTCAAAATATAAGTCTATTAAAGTTTTTAACAGATGAATTCAGCCTAATAACAATGCGCGGTTCGCATTTCTTCATTCGTGATGACGAAAGGGAGATCACCAAAACAGTTTTGATGCATTTAAGGAAAGGAGCATTCTTGGATGGAATTTCAATATAATACAATATGTGAATCATTTATGGCGAAAGAATCGGATGAGAAAGAAAAAAATCAATTGAAGTTTCTTGGACATAATGGTGAAGTTATTGGGATGAGTTATGAGGAGTTAAGACATAAGGCTGTTTCTATAGCTAAGGAGATTTCAAGCTTTATAGATCCACATGACAGGGTTATCCTATCAGTAACAGAGCCATCATTATATATACCTTTCTTCTGGGCAATACTTATTTCGGGTGGAACTGTAGTTCCGTTTTTTTGTTCAGTTGAAAGCCTATCGATGAAAAACGATGCAGATGCAAATAAACTAAAGATAATAACGAGGATAAGCAAGGCGAATAGCATAATTGTAACGGAAGATAAGATAGACACAATTGAAGAGATAATTCCAAATATAGAAATAAAAAGCACTGATGAGATTTTATCATCTGTAAACAGGGACGATGCTGATTATGAAAAAGAGCCGAGATATATTCCAAAGGTCAGCGATCTTGCCATGATACTATTTACGTCAGGCAGCACAGGTGATCCCAAGGGAGTTCCTTTTACACATGGCAAACTGCTTAAGGGAATACTGATAGACCAGAGTGCTTTAGAATATACAGATAAAACGAGATTTTTCAACTGGTTTCCAATGGAACATGTTGCACCTCTCAATTTATTTCATATCTTGCCACTTCTTCTTCGTGCTGAACAGGTTCATATAAAATCGGAGGAGGTCCTACAAGATCCGAAAGCTTGGCTTAAATTCCTTGATAAATTTAAACCCTCTGTTACATGGGCACCCGATTCGATATTCTCTGTACTTATAAGGCAGAGAGAAGAGATAGATAATATGGACATTGATCTTTCATCGCTAAGGGAAATAATAAATGCCGGTGAAATGATAAATTACAGAAATTGCAAGGAGTTCCTAGAAATTATTAAAAACAAGGGCTGTAAAGAGGTTCTTATGCTGCCTTTTTGGGGAATGACTGAAGCGGTAGCGGGTATTACAATAACCAGGGCAATGGGAAAGATAAGCAAGGGGAATATAATATCTGTCGGTAAAGCAATAGATGGATTCCAGCTTCGTATAGTGGATGATCAAGGGGAGGTCATAAACGAAGAGGGTGTGGAAGGAGAAGTTCAGGTAAAGGGAGAACCTATATTCGATGACTATATCAACGATGATATCAACGGGGAATTTCAGGACGGATGGTTTATAACAGGAGATATAGGGTCATGGATTTCAGGAGAGCTTGTGTTAACGGGTCGTAGCTTTGACCGCCTTATTGTAAACGGTGTAAACTATTCAGTTCCAGCAATTAATCAGAAGATTGAAGAATACTGCAATGAACGAGGTTACAGCAATACTATATGTGCAATAGCTTCAATTAACGAGGACTCAAGGCGAGACGAACTTATAATTTTCATAGAAGTAGAAAATGAAAATAAAGAGATAAAAAAAGATCTTTATGGATTAATAAGAGAGGGATTTAAATCCTTTTCAAATATTATGTGTAAAGAAATAGTATTTGTTCCAAATGGAGAAATTCCAAGAACATCAATAGGGAAGATAAAGAAGAAGGATTTACATAGAAGGTTTAGGGAAGGATTCTACGAAGAAAATTCAAAAGATATAGAATCAAAAGCAGATAAACATAGAGAGCCTGGAGAGATTTCAGAGGAGGAAAGACTGCTTGGACTGATCTTTTCAGAAGTGTTAAATATAAAAGAGGAAGGGCTTAACCATAGTGCAAATTTTTTTGAAATTGGGGGGACCTCCGTTCTGGTTCCGATGCTCTTGAAACACGTTTTAAATATGTTCAAGGTCAAGATAAGTCCTATGGAATTTGTAGAAAACGCCGATGTAAAAAGCCTCATGAGCTTTATAAATTATAAGAAGGCTGATATGGAAGATATGGCAGACATATCAGACATAGAGGAAGACCTGTGCGAAGTAGTAGTTATCTAGATACATTGGATGTATACGTGTTTAAAGATTTCGATGGCATATCGATAGAAGTTCTAATGGATAGGTTCTCAAAACTTCCAAGCTCCTGGAGTGGAAACGTCAAAAGGCTCAGGTATGAAAAGGATCAGAAGACAGCTATAATCGCAAGACTTCTACTGGCTTATGCATTAATAAACAGTGATTACAAAATAAGCATAGATTCATTACCTGATTATTCATTTGGAGAGTTTCGAAAGCCTAAGTTTGATAAGGAATCATTATCATTCAATTATTCTCATTGCAAGGCGGCAAGCATCTGTGCCATAAGTAAAAAAAATGTTGGAGCTGATATTGAAGGACTTGATATAGATATCGAAACACTTAGCTTGGCTGTAAAATCTGTAGCAACATCGGAAGAATGGGAAGCATTAAATGATGAAAACGGTTCTAAGGTGGACCTTCTCAGATTATGGACAGCAAAAGAGGCATATGGAAAGTGGCTAGGAGTCGGTCTCAGATACGATTACAAAAACAAGCCTTTTATAGATGTATTAAAAAAAGATTGCAATAAAAATCTAAGAATAATTAAGTTAGAGGACGAAAAAAATCTATACTCAGTACATAATCAAGGGATTGTCTTCAGCATATACGGAGAGGGAAGCCTTAACATAGAGGAAATAAGCTGGGATGAGCTCATTAAAAAAATATAAAAAGCTTGATATTAACAACTTAATTATATATAATACTTAAGCTTGTATTTAAGTAGATAAATACAGGGAAATTAGCACATCAAAGCTTATGCTACGGTGCCCGAGCGAAAATGAGGGTTTAAAGCATTTACGTTTTGGTGGAAGAGAGAAACCGGAGGTTAAATTATGTCAGTAGTTTCGATGAAACAATTATTAGAAGCAGGTGTTCATTTTGGTCATCAGACAAGGAGATGGAACCCTAAGATGGCACCATACATTTTTACAGAGAGAAATGGAATCTACATCATAGATCTTCAGAAGACAATAAGAATGGTCAATGATGCGTATAATTTCGTTAAAGAAGTTGCAGCAGAAGGGCGTCCAATTCTTTTTGTAGGAACGAAGAAGCAGGCTCAGAATGCAATCGTAGACGAAGCAAAGCGTTGCGGAGAATTTTATGTAAATGAGAGATGGCTTGGAGGAATGCTAACAAATTACAAGACCATCAGTGCAAGAATTGATCGCCTTAATCAGATTAATGAAATGGAAGAAGATGGAACTTTCCAGAAATTAGTTAAAAAGGAAGTAATAAAGCTTAAGGCAGAGAGAGATAAGCTTGAAAAATCTCTTGGTGGTATCAAGGATATGAAGGGTATGCCTGGAGCAGTATTTGTAGTAGACCCTAAGAAGGAAAAGATTGCGGTAAAGGAAGCTAGAATTTTAGGAATACCAGTAGTCGGAATGATAGATACAAACTGTGATCCTGACGATGTAGATTATGCGATCCCAGCTAATGACGATGCGATTAGAGCGGTTAAGCTTATAACCTCGCTAATGTCAGATGCTATTATTGAAGCTAAGGAAGGCGAATCTCAGGATGTTAGCGAAGAAACAGAGACAGTAGATTTAGAAGAAGAAAAGGTAGAAGAATAGACCTATCATATTAATGATAATGAGGAGGATAGAGATATGGCTGTAACAGCAGCATTGGTTAAAGAACTGCGTGAGCGTACAGGTGCTGGAATGATGGACTGCAAGAAAGCACTTGTAGAGACTGATGGAAATATTGATAAGGCTATCGAAGTTCTTAGAGAAAAAGGACTTTCTAAGGCAGCTAAGAAGTCAGGAAGAATTGCAGCAGAAGGACTTGTTAGAATTGCATATAACGATGATAATTCAGAATCTGCAATTGTAGAAATTAACTCTGAGACAGATTTTGTAGCAAAGAATGATGAATTTATTACATTCGTTGAAGACATCGCAAACATGGCTCTTTTACATGGAGAAAAGGATATGGACGAATTTATGTCCGTTGACTTTAATGGTAAGCCTATATCTGGTGTTCTCACAGATAAGATTGCAAAGATTGGTGAGAATATGAATATCAGAAGATATAAGAAGCTTGCAACTGATGGCGTTGTTTATACAGGATATACTCACGGCGGCGGAAGAATTGGTGTTATTGTAGGAATAAAGACAGATGCATCCGCTGATGAGATTTCAAGAGTCGGAAAAGATGTAGCCATGCAGATTGCTTCCATGGATCCTAAGTTCATAAGCGATAAAGATGTAGATCCTGAATATCTTGAGAATGAAAAGAGAATTTTGACACAGGAAGTTCTCAATGAAGGTAAGAAGCCTGAGATAGTTGACAAAATTGTTGCAGGTAAGATTAAGAAAGAGTTAAAGGAAGTATGTCTACTAGATCAGCCATTTGTTAAAGATGGAGATATGAGCGTTGGACAGTATATAGCAGGTGCAGCAAAGGAAATAGGAAAGAGCATGGAAGTTGTTGAAATGCTCAGATATGAGGTAGGAGAAGGAATCGAAAAGAAGAATGAGGATTTTGCTGCCGAAGTAGCTGCTCAAATTAACGAATAATTTTAAGATACAAATTTAGTAACATGGGGCTGACGCTTATCCTTATATAATGGATCGTCAGCTCTTGCTTTTTTAAAAAATAGGCAAAAGTATGAATAGACAAGCATGGATTGAAATTAATTTAAATAATTTGAAATATAATTATCAAGAGATAAAAAAACTTGTTACAAAGGGAAGTAAAGAAAATAAATATAATTCAAATAAGCTTTATAATATCCCTAAAATCGCTAGTATCATAAAAGCAAATGCCTATGGCTGTGGAGCTATCAAATGTGCAAAAACACTTGAGAAGCTAGGCTGTGAAATGTTCGCTGTTGCAACAGTTAAAGAGGCGATTGAACTTAGACAAGGTGGAATTAAGGGAGATATTATTTTGCTTGGAATAATCCCCGAAAATACGCTAGAGGATATATTAGAATACAATCTTTGCCCTATTATCAGCTCAAAAAAAGAAGCCCTTGCACTTAATTTTGTCGCGGAGAAAAAAGGAAAGATAATAAAATGTGTAATTGCGATAGATACTGGAATGGGCAGAATAGGTTGGAGAGCTTTTGATGGCTCGGATTTTAAAAGAGCAGACAGATTAAAAGCGATAAATGAAATTAAGGAAATAGATGATTTGAAATCTATAGAAATAACAGGATTCTTGTCACATTTTTCATCTGTAGACGGCGCATCGATGGAATATACAAATTGGCAGCTCAAGAATTTTCTTAAAATATGTGAAGAAATCGAAGAAGCAGGAGTAAAAAACAAGTGGAAGAGTATTGCGAACTCAGGTGCCATTTTAGAATATCCTGAGAGTTTTCTTGATGTAGTAAGACCGGGAATAATAATGTATGGATGTTATCCATCTAGCGAGGTAGATAGGGAGAAGCTCAATTTAAAGCCTGTGATGTCAGTTAAGGCAGAAATCGTACACATAAAGACAATTGAAATTGGTGATTTTGTGGGTTATGGCAGGTTATTTAAGGCAAAAAGAAATACAAAGATTGCTACAATTCCTATTGGATATGCGGATGGCTATTCTAGACTATTGACAGGAAAAGCTGAGGTTCTTGTAAAAGGGAAGCGTGCGAAGGTCGTCGGTGCTATTTGCATGGATCAATGTATGATTGATGTAACCGACATTTATGGCGTTGAAATAGGTGATGAAGTTATAATAATGGGTGAAGATGTGTCAGGAAATAGGATAACATCTTGTGAAATTGCAAATCTTGAAGGAACGATAAATTATGAGGTCTTATGTAGTTTTGGAATTAGATTACCACATAAGTACATAGGTGAATAAAAAACTAAGAATAAGCATTTTGATTTCGCTTGTATCAATCTTTATGCTAGTTATGCCAATGGGCATATTTGCTGACAATCCTAATTTCCTAACTGATGAAGTAACTGTAAAAAAGATTGTAAAGCAGAATGGACAAGAGGCACCTGGAAAAGAAGAATTTAAATTCGGGCTTTTCCCTCAAGATGGTCAAAAATCACCATCTGAAGCGGGAGTGTTTTTAGATACGAACACAATCGAGACAAATGGAGCTAATGAATTTGAAACAAATCTTAAAGTATCTGTAGATCCTGATAAGATTAAGGAAGAAAATGGATGGAAGCCAAATCAGCGACGCACGACTTTTATTATCGCTTATAGGATAAAAGAAGTTAAAGAAACAAAGCTCGGGTGGCAATATGGAAATGATGAGTATGACCTAGTTATTTCTTACGATCCGCAGAATAAAACGATTTGGCCAAGATTATACGAGGTAGGAAATGATACATTTGGAAACACATTCACTAATACCTTCAATGGTACAATGATTTCTGATTCATTTAAAATTAAGAAAATTGTTAAGCAGGGCGGAGATATTGCACCTGGTAAGGAAACTTTTGAATTTGATATTATTCCTTTAAATAAATTAGCTATGCAAAATGACACAGGAATAAAAGTAACGAGTAATAAGGTTCAGACTAATGGAGCTGGAGAGTTTGAGAGTGAATTTACTTTTACATTAGATGGAAATAAGGCGGGAGAGGCAAATGGCTGGACTGCTTTCGGTAAAAATAAACAAAATTACTTGATAGCATATAGGCTTCAAGAAAAGAATAATATGAAAAAGGGCTGGGAGTATAGCAACGAACAATATGATTTAGTTATCTCTTACTATCCTGAAGAAAATTCAACATTTACAAGGATATATGAAGTTGGTACAGATGCATCGGCTAATGCGACATTTGAAAACACATATAAGATGATGAAAGAGCCTGTAAAACCTGTAGTAAAAGAAAATCCTAAGACAGGAGATACTAATTCCTTTATAGATTTAATTTCGCTATCAATCATAGGAATTGCAGGGCTATTTATGGCAAGAAATCTTAGAAAAGATTCATAATTAGAATATAAAATTAATTAATTATAAAAGGCAGATTTTATATCTGCCTTTTATCTTTATTTGAACGATTTATTGTGTTATACTCGATTTAATTTAAATTAAATCGAGACTTTTATATATATAGAAAGAGGTGTGTGATGGCAAGAATACTTACAGAACCTTCAAGAACATTTGCAGAATATTTGTTAATACCAGGATATACGAGCGTAGATACAATACCTGAAAATGTATCACTTAGAACGCCAGTAACAAAATTCAAAAAAGGTGAAAAACCTGAAATCAGCATGAATATTCCCCTTGCTTCTGCAGTAATGCAGGCTGTATCTGATGATAATATGGCTGTTGCCCTAGCAAAAGAAGGAGGAATTTCTTTTATATTTGGTTCACAGTCAATTGAAAGTCAAGCGGCAATGGTAAAGCGTGTAAAGGATTATAAGGCAGGTTTTGTAAAAAGCGATTCAAACTTAAGACCGGATCAGACACTTAAAGATATACTTGATAAGAAGAGAGAAACAGGCCACTCAACTGTAGCAGTAACAGAGGACGGAACTTCAGAGGGAAAACTTGTCGGCATAGTAACGAGCAAAGATTACCGCGTTAGCCGTATGGATCTAGATACGCCAATATCAGAATTTATGACACCTTTTGATAAGTTAGTATATGGAAAAAGTGGAATAACGCTTTCAGAAGCAAATGATTTGATATGGGATAATAAGGTAAATCAACTTCCGGTAATAGATGAAAATCGCAGGCTTACAGCCTTTGTATTTAGAAAAGATTATAATAGTCATAAAGAATTTCCTAACGAGCTTCTTGATGATAATAAAAGCTATATCGTTGGTGCAGGAATCAACTCAAGAGACTTTAAAGAAAGAGTTCCAGCACTTATAGATGCGGGAGTAGATGTCCTAACAATTGATTCATCAGAAGGTTATTCAGAATGGCAAGCGATTACTTTGAAGTGGATAAGGGACAACTATGGTGATAGAGTTAAGGTTGGAGCAGGTAATGTAGTAGACAAGGAGGGTTTTGATTTCCTCGTTAAGTCAGGAGCCGATTTTGTAAAAGTTGGAATTGGAGGAGGCTCTATCTGCATTACAAGAGAGCAAAAAGGAATAGGCAGAGGTCAGGCATCTTCAATAATTGATGTTGCAAAGGCTAGAAATGAATATTTTGAAAAAACAGGAATCTATGTACCTATTTGTTCTGATGGTGGAATAGTATATGACTATCATATGACACTTGCATTAGCAATGGGAGCAGACTTTATAATGCTGGGAAGATATTTTGCTAGATTTGATGAGTCACCATCTGCAAGAGTTATGGTAAATGGAAGTTATATGAAAGAATATTGGGGAGAAGGCTCAACCAGAGCAAGGAATTGGCAGAGATACGACCTTGGCGGTGAAGGCGGGAAGATGAAATTTGAGGAAGGCGTTGACTCATATGTGCCTTACGCAGGTCCACTCCACGACAATGTTTTACTTTCCCTAAATAAGATTAAATCAACAATGTGTAATTGCGGTGTTTTGACGATAAAACAGCTACAAGATGAGGGAAAATTAACTCTTGTATCATCTACAAGCATTGTAGAGGGCGGTGCCCACGATGTCGTATTAAAGGATAATAGCCAGCCACAGGTCAGAAGGTAAGTGATAATAAAATATATAAAAACATATATAAAAGCATATAATTATATAAAAGAATATAAAGAATATAATGAGGAAATTATTTACAAATATTGAATTAATAAATATGCATTTAAAAACATTGATAACTTGATAACTGATAAAGATTATATTTTGCTAAATAAAAAATATTAAAAGAGCAATAGAGGTAATTTATGAATAATTCTAATATCAAAGAAAAAATTCTCATAATAGATTTTGGAGGGCAATATAACCAGCTTATTGCTAGAAGAGTCCGTGAACTCAATGTGTATAGTGAGGTAAAAGGTTTTGAAAATATAAGCCTAAAGGAAGTCCTTGAATTTGAGCCAACAGGAATCATATTTACGGGAGGACCGCAAAGTGCATATGGAAAAGATGCTCCAAGTATAGATGAGAAGATTTTTGAGATTGGAGTTCCAATACTCGGAATATGCTATGGAGCACAATTAATGGCTCATATACTTGGTGGTAAAATTGATACAGCACCAACTAGCGAATATGGACATACAAAGACATTTATAAAGGACAAAAATTCTATTCTAAATGGACTTGATGATAATACAGTAGTATGGATGAGTCATACCGATTGTATAAGCAAAGTTCCACAGGGCTTTGAAATTACAGCATGTACAGAAAACTGCCCTGTTGCAGCCATGGAAAATCGAAATAAGAAGCTTTATGCTGTTCAATTTCATCCCGAGGTAAATCATACCATTCAAGGAAGAAAGATATTAGAGAATTTTGTCATTGATATTTGTGGCTGCAGTGGTAGCTGGCAAATGGGGATTTATGCAGATGACCAAATCAAAATCCTTAGGGAGAAAATTGGAAGTGGCAAGGTGCTATGTGCATTATCAGGCGGTGTAGACTCAAGTGTTGCAGCAACGCTACTCTCAAAAGCAGTGGGTAAACAGCTTACCTGCGTATTTGTTGATCATGGACTTCTTCGCAAAAATGAAGCAGAAGAGGTATCTCAGGTCTTTGGACCTAATGGTAAATATGAGCTTAACTTTATAATGGTTGATGCCAAGGATAGATATTATGAAAAACTCAAAGGGGTTACTGAGCCGGAAGAAAAGAGAAAAATAATAGGCGAGGAATTTATAAGAATATTTGAAGAAGAGGCTAAGAAGATAGGAGCGGTGGATTATCTTGTTCAAGGAACAATTTATCCAGATGTTATAGAGAGCGGACTTGGAAAATCTGCAGTTATAAAGTCACATCACAATGTGGGCGGTCTACCAGATTATGTAGATTTTAAAGAGATTGTTGAACCGCTTAGAATGCTTTTTAAAGATGAGGTTAGAAATCTAGGTAGAGAGCTAGATTTACCGGAATACATCGTAAGCAGGCAGCCGTTCCCAGGCCCTGGACTTGCAATAAGAATTATAGGAGAGGTGAATGCTGACAAGGTAAAGATTGTTCAGGACGCAGATGCAATTTATAGAGAAGAAATAGGAAAAGCAGGACTTGATAAAGAAATCAGCCAATACTTTGCAGCACTTACTAACATGAGATCTGTCGGAGTAATGGGAGATTTTAGAACATACGACTATGCCATTGCCTTGAGAGCTGTAAAGACCTCAGACTTTATGACGGCAGAAGCATATGACATCCCATGGGAAGTGCTCCAGAGGATAATGAATAGAATAGTGAATGAAGTTGACCATGTGAATAGGGTAGTCTATGATATAACTTCAAAGCCACCAGGGACGATAGAGTTTGAATAACAGAATCAAATATGTTACTGTTACAAAACGCTTGGGAATACAGTATTTCAGCGTTTTGCAGGAGCAAAAATCTCCTCAGTGATACTGTTTTGATACTAAAAATAGGAAAAAATAGGTCTGAAAGGGAGTTGTTGAATTTAGGTGAATTATTTATAAAGCCTTCTATCATTTTGTGTGGTGGGAGGCTTTTGTCTATATAGTGATTTATGTAGAAAAATTACTTTATTAATTTTTGTAGGAGGTAAAATTGGAAAATAATAGAATGGAATTTCCTATTGATGTTTTTGTAGATACACAAATTTATGAAAATCAAAGTTTTGATTTTAGTGAAAGAGGCAGATTAGAGCTTTTAAAAAAACAAGTAAAAAGAGGAGTGATAAACTTACTAACAAGTGCAATTGTTGTGCAAGAAGTTAGAAAACACATAAAGGATAATGTTGAAAAGAAAGTAGATGAAATAAATAAAAAATATAATAGTCGGGAATTAGCTATTTTTAGAAATAGTAGATATGAAAACTACTTTAAGGAACTTGATAGCCAAGAATTAGTTAAAGAAGCGTTGGATAGATTTGAAGGTTATCTATCGGACACTAAAGCTGTTTCTCTTGACATTAATACCGTTGCAATAAGCGAGGTATTGGATGACTATTTTAGTGGTAGTAAGCCATTCGGGAGCAAAAATAAAAAAAGTGAGTTTCCAGATGCTTTTAATATTTCAATGGTAAAAGAATATAAACAAGGTGATACTCCAATATATGTTTTAAGCGGTGATAGTGATTTTCAAGATATAGAAGGAATTTATGTCTTTAAGACTATTGATGAGTTATTGAATATTATTAACATAGAAAAAGTTATTGCTCAGCAAGCATTAAAGTATATTGCTGAGAAATATGAACATGGATTCGAAGAAGATATTAAAGAAGCATTTTTTAATAATGAAGATAGTATAGAGATAGACGGTTATGAGTACGATCGTAAGGGAATTGAGGGGGGATATGAATATGAAGAATTTTATCTTAAAAGTGTTACTCCAATAAGCTATACAAAACCTGAAGTAATAGATTATGATTCTAAAGATCAAAATGTTATTATTACTATGCAATATATAGTGGAATTTATTTTTGATTGTAAATTTTTTGATGAAAATAATTCTACATGGGATTCTGAGAATAAAGAATATTGCTATAAAGAATATGGAAATATAAGGGAAAATCACACTAAGGAAATTGAGGTAAAAGTGAGTTTGTTCTATGAATATGATACTGATGATTCAGATAGCTATCCAGAGTTTACAGTTGATAGTGTTGAAATAGATACTTATCAAAAATTTACACAAAGAACATTAAATGAAAAAGGTAAAGAAATTTTAAATTTGCCACAATTAGTTTGGGAGAATTACTGCCCAGATTGTGGATGTGGATTAACTATTTCTAATGATGCTGGAAATGGATTTTGTATTAATTGTTCGCATAATCATTAAAACTAATACTCATAAATTATTAAAAAGCACATAATTTTAAGACCTAAAAATCTTTCAGCTATGTTTTTTTTGTGCCTATTTTATATTTGGTGGAATTTTGGCTCCAATGCCACCTTTATAGAACTTTGCATTGCTTTCCTCAAAAGGAACATAATCTTTTTTCAGGCTGTCTGGATAGTTTGCCTCCAATCCTGCAAGGCTTCTTTGGTAATTTCGTTATTTTCATATTTATCTTTCATTTTCTGCCACTGTTCAAGCATATTACGGATTCTAAGAATAGCTTCACTGCCGAAATATATACCTGTGGTAGTGTATTAAGGATCTTCATCATTTAGGATAACAGGTCGTATATTTACTTCAATACTATCATCCAGCTTAAATAAAAATCGCATTAAATCATGTCCTGTATATGGATAATCAGGTTCTTTCAAATACTCTTTGTTTACATGCAGTACAGCAGAAATTTACCAGAGCAAAGACCATTGGAGCGAATTATACTGAAGAAAAAACCCAAAATAGAATCCGAAATAAAGACAAAGAAATTGGAAATATCATTGATATTAAGAAAAGCGAAAAAGCAAGATCAAGCAAAGGCTACGAGCAGTGGGCAACAAGACACAATCTTAAAACAGCAGCATCTACCCTTGTTTAAATCAGAAACAAAGGATTTAATTCAATGAAAGAATTGGAGCGTGGTATTAATCGAATATCAATCGGAAAGAATGAGTTGAAGCGATAGTTTGATAGGCTGTCATGGGAGCAAAAAAGGATAAAGGAAGTGGTAAAGCAAATTCAAATCTGTATGAGCAAAAGAGAACATTATGAAGGATATCGTAAAAATCCGAACGATAAAATTTATATGATGATGAATCGAGAAGATGTAGAAGCTTATAAGAAGTCTTATGTAGAAATAGATATTTTTCTTAAGAAATTTCCACATTTGAGACATGTGGAGTGCATAGCGTTGATACAAAGAGTGAAATTGTGAAAATCCTGCATTTTAAGCAGTTTTACAAGCATTATGTATTTGTAGAAGACGGAGAGG
>QWCE01001257.1_pt1 | contig 55885 bp, 37 predicted proteins | sample 1972531 | NCBI WGS metagenome assembly QWCE01 (sample SAMN09866716, study PRJNA288562) | Human gut metagenome isolate term4_stool, whole genome shotgun sequencing...
CGTCGTCGTCTGCTAGACTATCTCGCCAAGAAGGATATCGAGCGTTATCGTAAGCTCATCGCTGACCTTGGCATCCGTCACACGACGAAGTTCTAAGCAACGCACGTCCAGCCGAAAGTCCTGGCAGGGAAAATAGCCGAAAGAGGTCATTCGAAAATAATTCCTCCAAAGCTATTGCAGATTCAAAAAGTTTTCGTACCTTTGTACTCACAAATCGGCAGGGCACCCTTTAGCACCTCTCGGTGGTTAGGAAGAGCGACGGCTCTTATAAGTTTTGAGTTTGTGTACTCATAATATATACGAGAGGATTATTAGAGAGTGGGTGTCCGAAATGCGGAAGTAGCTCAGTTGGTAGAGCACAACCTTGCCAAGGTTGGGGTCGCGGGTTCGAGTCCCGTCTTCCGCTCTCCGATATATACAGATATTGGTTTAGAGTAAGAACAGATAAGCGTAGTGAGCCGCACAGCTCCTACGCTTATCTTGTTTTATTAGTGTATGTCAAGAGCTGACTAGCCCAAGCACTCTACACCGCCTTAGACTGAGAAGATGTATATTTGCAAGTAGAGAGAGGCGGGTCGGATGACTCTCTAACTTCTAATCTCTAACTTCTAATCTCTAACCTCTACTTCCCCCTATGCACGAATTAATTTGTCCGAACTGCCATAAGCCGTTTAGTATCGATGAGCAAGGCTACGCACAGCTACTAGAGCAGGTGCGTGGTCAGGCTTTTGACAAGGCACTCGCAGAGCGCGTGGCACTTGTAGAGGAGCAGAGCCGACAGGCGCAGCAGCTAGCTGTAGCGCAGGCCGAGGCGACGCTCAAGGAGCAGCTCTCCCAGCGAGACACTCAGCTGGTTCAGCTGCAGAGCAAGCTCGACGCCATGGGCGAGAAGAGCCAAGCCGATCTGCAGCTGGCTCTTGCCAACAAAGAGCAGACGATCACCGAGCTGCAGGCACAGCTAGCGCAGCAGGAGAGCTTGCGAGACAATGAGCGCCTGAAGGTACAGGCCGAGAGTCAGAAGGCACTCCAAGCTAAGGAGCAAGCAATCACCGAGCTACGCTCTCAGGTAGAGCTACAGAGCAAAGAGGCTCAGCTAGAGGTCAAGCAACTGCAAGAGCAGCACGAGCTAGAGAAGAAGATGCTGGAGCGAGAGGTAGACTTCTACAAAGACCTCAAGACCCGCATGTCCACCAAGATGCTCGGCGAGACACTCGAGCAGCACTGCGCCTTGGAGTTTGAGCAGAAGCTGAGAAGCTTCTACCCCCACGCCTACTTTGAGAAAGACAACGATGTGGTCGGTGGCACCAAGGGAGACTTCATCTTCCGTGACTATGCCGAGGGTAGTGAGCTAGAGTACATCTCCATCATGTTTGAGATGAAAAACGAAGCCGACACGACCTCCACGAAGCATCGCAACGAAGACTTTCTCAAGAAGCTCGACGAGGATCGCCGCAAGAAAGGGTGCGAGTACGCCGTCCTCGTGACACTCCTAGAGCCAGACAACGAACTCTACAACGGCGGCATCGTCGACAAGTCACACCGCTACGAGAAGATGTATGTGATCCGCCCTCAGTTCTTCGTGCCACTGATCACGCTCCTCGTCTCCACCTCACGCAAGAGCCTCGACATACGCAAGCAGCTCTTCGAGGCGCAGCAGCAGTCCATCGATATCATACACTTTGAGGAGGATATAGAGGAGTTCAAGGAGAAGTTCGGACGCAACTACCGCCTAGCGAGCGAGAAGTTTCAGAAGGCGATCGAAGAGATCGACAACTCGATCAAGCATCTGCAAAAGATCAAAGAGCATCTCATCGGTAGTGAAAACAATCTGCGCCTAGCCAACGACAAAGCGGAGGGACTCACCATCCGCAAGCTCACCTACAAGAACCCAACGATGCTGGCGAAGTTCAAGGAGCTCAAAGCACAGAGTGCACTCGAACAGCCTTCAGAGGATTAGACCTTCGAGCACAACATATATATAGAGAGGGGACTCGACCGCTAGACAAGTGGCGGGAGGTCGGGACGTGTGAGGTAGTCAGCGACGACCATTGGGTAGTAGGTGTGCTCCAGACGATGGATGCGCTCAGCGAGCGTATCGACCGTGTCGTCAGGATAGACCGCTAGGCGCACCTCGCAGAGCGTCGAGCCACGATCGAACCGCTCGTCGATGAGGTGGATCGTGATGCCACTCACAGAGCAATGCTCCTCTAGTACACGCTCATGGACACGATCGCCATACATTCCCTTGCCCCCATAGTCTGGTAGCAGCCCTGGGTGAATGTTGAGGATCCGCTGCGGGAAAGCGTGTAGCAAGCTCTCTGGCACCAAGCCGAGGAAGCCCGCTAGGACGATAGCCGTCACCTGATACTGCTCCCGAAGTCGCTTAGCAAAAGCGGTCTCACGCATCTCCTTGCGCTGGAAGACAAGGGAGCGTACACCTAGTCTCTCAGCACGCTTGAGGACTCCAGCGTGCGGGTTGTCGGTTGCTATGAGCGCGACAGAAATGTCGTCTATATGCTCCAGGTAGTGGACGAGCGCCTCCGCATTTGTTCCATTGCCCGAGGCGAAGATAGCTATGGTTTCCATTTTTATTCGTACATTTGTTGCACATAAGGGGTGTATGTGTGCAAAATGCGACAGCATCTACACACGCTCACCTCTCTTGTGTACAAAGGTACAGCTAAATCTGCGGACACGATACGGCTCAGCGCCAAGCGGTCTGCACCGAGGCTTACCGATCCCGTATGACTAATCAATTATTCATCAAATAACCTATTAAGCAATGAACGCAGAAGTAGAAAGCAAGGTCAAAGACCTAATCGCAGACAAGCTCAATGTCGAGCTCTCAGAGGTAACTCGTGAGGCCAACTTCACGACCGATCTTGGTGCAGACTCACTCGACACTGTCGAGCTGATGATGGCCTTCGAGAAGGAGTTTGATATGACCATCCCCGACGAGGAGGCTGAGGGTATCAAGACCGTTGGTGACGCTATCGACTACATCGAGAAGCAGCTAGCATAAGCACCTCGAGGAGCAGACAGAGCGCTCTCCTCACCATACGATACAGAGGTCTCGTCGCATAGCTGTGCGACCACCTATATCCTCTGTAGCACATACAGAGCCCGAGGGCAAGTCTCAGATCTCCCAGCATGGGTGCTGGGCTTGCCCTTGTGTACTTCCCCACATTCAGTTTACACCGCTAGAACCTGCTGCTCACAGCAGCAGACTCCTCATATCCCTGACGCTTGACTTTGATATAGCCTATGCAATTTAATAGAGTAGTCGTGACTGGCCTTGGTGCCATCACCCCCATTGGCAATGATGCTCCTACCACTTGGCAAAACATGCTAGCCGGTAAGAGTGGAGCAGCTCCCATCACACAGTTTGATGCCTCCAAGTTCAAGACCCAGTTCGCCTGTGAGGTCAAGGGCTTTGATCCTAACGAGTACTTCGACCGCAAGGAGGTACGTCGCTATGACCGATACACTCAGCTCGCCCTCGTTGCGACAAAAGAGGCGATCGCAGACTCAGCTGTAGACCTAGAGCATGTCGACAAGAACGAGGTCGGCGTCATCATCAGCGCAGGTATCGGAGGACTAGAGACCTTCCAGGAGGAGATCATGCAGTATGACCCCGAGCGAGGGCCCCGCTTCAACCCCTTCTTCATCCCGAAGATGATCTCCGACATCGCTGCCGGACTCGTATCGATCGAGTACGGCTTCCACGGGCCCAACTACAGTGTCGCCTCAGCTTGTGCCTCCTCGACGAATGCGATCATCGATGCTGCTATCATGATACGCCTCGGCAAGGCAAAGATGATGGTCGCTGGTGGTAGCGAGGCTGCGGTGACGGTCGCTGGTATCGGTGGCTTCAACGCCATGCACGCTCTCTCCACACGCAACGACTCACCCGAGACCGCTTCTCGTCCCTTCAGTGCGAGCCGTGACGGCTTCGTGCTAGGTGAGGGTGCTGCGATCCTTATATTAGAGGAGTATGAGCATGCGGTAGCTCGTGGTGCTAAGATCTATGCTGAGTTTGCCGGCTTCGGACTCTCTGCCGATGCGCATCACCTGACCGCTAGCCACCCCGAGGGACTGGGAGCCAAGCTCGTGATGACCCGTGCCCTAGAGGACGCTGGTATGAAGCCCGAAGATATAGACTATATCAACGTACACGGTACCTCTACACCCGTCGGTGACGCCTCAGAGGTCAAAGCGATCCAAAGCGTCTGGGGTGACAAAGCTTACGACCTCAACATCAGCTCCTCAAAGTCTATGACAGGGCATCTCCTCGGTGCTACGGGAGCTCTAGAGGCTATGGCTATCGTCAAGTCTATCCAGGAAGATGTCGTCACACCGACCATCAATCATGAGCCAGGCGACGAAGATGATCAGATAGACTACAAGCTCAACTTTACCTTTGACAAGGCGCAAAAGCGCACCGTCAACGTAGCCATGAGCAACACCTTCGGCTTCGGAGGTCACAACGCTTGCGTCGTCTTCAAGAAGGTTCAGTAAGCGTACACTATACGTCTATCGCGCTGCATAGAGCCTTATGACAAACCATCAGCGACACCCACTCACGCCAGTCTGCACCCACTCGTCAGAGCAGACCAGTGTGAGTGGGTGTCGCTCTTTTTTGGTCCCTTAGAGAGATAGAGCTATGAGATTGATGCGGAGGTCTAGGACCAAGATGTGGCTTCAGGAGCTAGGCGAGCGTTGGCAGCACTGGTGGAGTACCCTGCGAGGTGATAACTCGCAGCGCACACCCAATCTGACCACACTCTTCGCTCGAATAGGTATCGTGCCTGTTCGCACAGACCTCTACCAGCTAGCTATGCGTCACCGCTCCTGCTCCATCGTCGGAGAGGGGGGAGAGAAGCTCAACAATGAGCGACTCGAGTTCCTCGGCGATGCAGTCCTCGAAGCCTCTATCTGTACCTATCTCTATCATCTCCACCCCACATGGGACGAAGGCGAGCTGAGCAAGTGCAAGAGCTCGCTCGTGAGCCGTCCAGTCAACAACGAAGTGGGTCGACGTCTGCATCTAGAGCGCTATATCATTATGGTGCCGAGCGCCTTAGACAACTCGGTAGACATCTACGGCAACACCCTAGAGGCACTCATCGGAGCCATCTACCTCGATCAGGGCTACGCCCGTACGCAAGATTTCGTCCGAGACTTTATCCTCCCCACTTATCGCGATATGCAGGCGCACACGGTGGCGAGCATTCAGAACTACAAGAGCGAACTCATCGAGTGGGTACAGAAGCATCACCTCTCGCACGAGTTTCGTCTCGAGGGTCACGATACGATGCCACACGACCACTTCACCTACAGCGTCTGGATCGATGGCAAGCCCGTAGGACGTGGTTCAGGCAGTAGCAAGAAGCGCGCCCAGCAGGAGGCAGCGCGTGACACCCTCAAGCTACTTCAGCAGGCCTACTCAGCCATACAGAGCCACAGGAGCTAGCTCCTCACACACGCTCTCTTCGCACATCTCTAGAGGCTGTAGCTCTATCCGATAGCCTCTCTTATGGTATAGTCACGACAGGAAAACCTATTTCCTACGTGGCTATTTGAAAATTGCTACGTAGGGAACTCGCAATTGCCCTGAGATGTGCGGGCGACTGCGTGTGCTATCTCAAGATTATTTCGTACATTTACAGAGCCTAAAATGCGGAGATGCGACCTTGTCGCAAGCTTCGCTCTAGGTGCTTGCAAGATAATGTGCTAGTAATGAGCTGTAAATCGTTTTTCATCCAGGTTGCCCAGACCGCACGTATGGCGAGTCTGGTGCCTTGGTCTGCTCCTAGCCTATCCGCTCTCCCTATGACAAAAAAAATAAAACAATATAATGACGAACGAATGGCAATACACTCCCTTCTCCCGAGAGGAGGAGGTGGGTGGCTCTCAACTGGCGCACGCCTTGAGAATACCCGCTGTGGCGGGACGCCTACTCTATCGTCGTGGTATCCGTACGGAAGCAGAGGCACAGCGATTCTTTCACCCATCGCTAGAGGATCTGCACGACCCCTTTCTGATGCAAGATATGGATCTGGCGGTCAAGCGTCTCAACAAGGCGCTAGGACGCAAGGAGCATATCATGATATACGGCGACTACGATGTAGATGGCACTACAGCAGTATCACTAATCTATAAGTACCTCCGCTCGGCGGGGTGCAGCGAGCACCTGCTGAGCTACTATATCCCAGGACGGGACGATGAGGGCTACGGCGTATCCTATCGGGGCGTGGATCATGCCCACGAGATAGGCGCGACGCTGATCATCGTGGTGGATTGTGGCATCAAGGCTATCAACGAGATAGCCTACGCTAAGACGCTGGGGATAGACTTTATCATCTGCGATCACCACCACCCAGACGACCAGCTACCCGATGCGGTCGCCGTCTTAGACCCTAAGCGGTCGGACTGTCACTACCCCTTTGAGGAGCTCTGTGGGTGTGGTGTAGCGTTTAAGTTTATGCAGGCCTTTGGGATGAACAATGGCTTCCCCTCGGCATCGCTCTTTAAGCTCCTAGACCTGGTCGCTGTCAGTATCGCTGCCGATCTGGTCTCTGTGATGGATGAAAATAGGATCCTGGCGCACTATGGACTACGCCAGCTCAATCGCAATCCCTCGATGGGACTCAAAGGAATCATCAAGACTTGTGGTCTCGAGGGACGTAAGATCACGATGGCTGACATCATCTACAAGATCGGTCCGAGGATCAACGCCTCAGGACGTATGATGAATGGTCGCGAGGCTGTCGATCTACTCCTGAGCAATGATGCGAAGACGACAGCCCGTATGAGCGAGCTGATCGACGAGTACAACGTGCGTCGTCGTGAACTAGACCGCTCGACGACCGATGAGGCGATGCAGCTCCTGCAGGTCAACCCCGAGCTGGCGCATCAACCCATCGTAGTCCTCTATCAGCCTGACTGGCACAAGGGGGTCATAGGGATCGTCGCCTCTCGTGTGGCGGAGTATACCAATAGACCGACGATCGTGCTGACTGGCACGAGCGAGCGGATCGTGGGCTCTGCGCGCAGTGTCGGCGGGATAGACATTTACAGCATCATCGAGGAGGCTAGAGATTTGCTCCTAAACTTTGGCGGACACACCTACGCCGCTGGGCTGACCCTCTTGCCAGACAAGCTACCCGACTTCCGCACTTACATACAAAGTGTCAATGCCGTGGCGGATAGTGACCGAGCACACTCTACGCCGATAGAGATCGATGCCGAGATAGAGCTTCGTGAGGTGACCCAGAGACTCTACTCGACGATACAGCGCTTTGCCCCGTATGGCCCGGACAACTACCAGCCGCTCTTTGTCACGCAGCAACTCTATGACGGAGGTGCGAGCAGAGCTGTGGGGCGCAATAGCGAGCACTTTAAGGTAGATGCTATACCTACACTGGGATCCAAAAAGCACTGCCCAGGGATAGCCTTCAACCAAGCACCCGCCTTTCGCTTTATGAAGAAGTCTTCGGCAGGAAGAGCCAATGCTCCCTTTGCCCTTGTCTACCAAATAGATGAGAACCACTTTAACGGAATTGTCTCCCTACAGTTACTGATCAAGGATGTCAAGCCACAACGACCCGGAGAGGACCTCTTTGCCTCCCAGCGATGAGGCAACAGGCGACTCCTCTGGGCGTAGCGAGGCTGTCGACTGGGACTTGCTCCTCGAGGAGCAGGCAGATCTATGGTGCGATGCTGCGACCGACCCAAGAGCTGAGAGCGAGCGTAAGCAACTAGGCGAAGAGACTCCTCAGGAGACGACCAGCAGACCAGAGAGGCAGCAGACCACCTCGGCGGACGATGAGCAGACCCCGCTAGGAGTGCTTCATCACTATTGGGGCTACCCTGCCTTCCGTCTCAAGCAGGCGGAGATCATCGACAGCGTCTTGGCGGGACGAGACACGCTCGGGCTACTACCTACGGGTGGGGGCAAGAGCATCACCTTTCAGGTGCCGACGATGCTACACGACGGGCTGACGCTAGTCGTCACACCGCTCATTGCTCTTATGAAAGATCAGGTAGATGGTCTCAACAAGCGGGGTATGTCTGCCACAGCTATTCACTCGGGTATGGAGTACAAGGAGATACAGCGCGCCTTGGACAATTGTCTGTATGGCGGGTGCAAGTTCCTCTACCTCTCGCCTGAGCGACTAAGTTCGCCACTCTTCCTCGCCTGTCTGCCCGAGCTGCCGATACGGCTGATCGTGGTGGACGAGTGTCACTGCATCTCGCAGTGGGGCTACGACTTCCGCCCCAGTTATCTGAAGATTGCAGAGATACGTCGTTACTACCCCACTGTTCCCCTGCTGGCGCTCACAGCGACCGCCACGCCAGAGGTGGTGGCAGACGTGATGGCTCGTCTGAGCTTTCGTGAGCCACATGTCATCAGTAGCTCTTTCGCACGGGACAACCTGCAGTATATCGTACGTCCTACGACAGACAAGACGACGGAGCTGCTCCATATCCTCTCCTCGACGACTGGTAGTGCGATCGTCTACTGTCGCAATCGCAAGAAGACGCAAGAGCTGGCTGAGATGCTCCAAGAGGCGGGCGTCTCGGCACATTACTACCATGCGGGGCTGACGCATGCCGAGCGAGAGATCAAGCAAAACGCATGGATGGCGGGAGAGGTGCGTGTGATGGTCTGCACGAATGCTTTCGGCATGGGCATCGACAAGCCTGATGTGCGTCTCGTGGTGCACTGGAGTATGCCCGTAGCCCTGGAGGAATACTTCCAAGAGGCGGGTCGTGCGGGTCGTGACGGGCTGCGCGCTTTTGCCGTGGTGCTATATGAGCGCCGGGATCGTGGTATGCTCCTGCAGCGGGTGCAAAACGAATTTCCTGACAAAGCTTACATCCGCGACATCTACGACACCATCTACAGCTACCTAGGGATAGGTTTTGGCGAAGGTATGGAGCGCAGCTACGAGATAGATCTCGAGTCGTTTGTCCGCACGGAGCATCTGCACCCGATACGGAGCTTGAGTGCCTTACATATCCTCGAGCTGGCAGGGGCTTGGGAGCTGATCCTCGATGAGGCACGCTCACGGCTCATCGTGGAGGTCTCTAGAGAGGAGCTATACTACATACGAGGCTTGTCCACCCAAGATGACAAAGTGCTACGAGCTGTCTTGAGAAACTACTCAGGACTCTTTGCCGACTACGTCTTCATCGACGAGCGGACGCTCTCCATACAGACGCACCTGACGGGAGAGGAGGTCTACGACAGCTTGGTCCGTATGAGCCAGAGAGAGATCATTCACTATATCCCGCGAAAGCGTTTGCCCCGTATCCTCTTCTACACACGGCGTGAGCGCAAGCATCACTTCCTCATACCCCCAGAGGTGTACGAGCTACGCAAAGAGGCGATGACCAAGCGACTCTCCGCCACGATCGCATACCTAGATGGTCAGCAAGGGTGCCGACAGGCGATGCTCCTACACTACTTCGGGGAGGAGCTGGCTGAGCCGTGCGGACGCTGTGACCTTTGTCTAGCTCGTAAGGCACGCTCCCAGCGTAGTGAAGAGGCTCTAGAGATGCGACTCAAGACTCTTTTAGAGCAATTGGAAGAACCTTCGCCTACCTTGCAAGCTTTGGCAGAGAGGCTAGGTGTGCAGCCGAAAGCTTTGCTCCCGATCCTGCAGAAGCTCCTCGAGACAGACGACCGCTACCGTACCGATGGGGTACACCTATATAAGAATAAGTAATCCTAGAGTGACTACGATATGATCCTACACCCACACGCTAAGATCAACCTTGGGCTACGTATCTTACGCCGCCGACCAGACGGCTACCACGACATCGAGAGCTGTATGCTCCCCATTAGCTGGGCCGATCAGCTCACAGTAGAGATAGCTACAGGAGCAGTGGCGGACTCGTACGAGGTCTCAGGTCTAGCAGGCGAACTACCCATCGAGCGCAATCTAGTCTACAAAGCGGTGCAGTTACTCAGAGCGCAACACCCAGAGATACCTCCGCTACAGCTCAAGCTCGAGAAGCTCATCCCGACAGAAGCAGGTCTCGGTGGTGGCTCGGCCGATGCAGCCTACACGCTCCTAGCGATCAACGAACTGTGTCGCTTAGACCTCTCCACCGCACAGCTCGAAGCGATGGCGGGAGAGCTGGGGAGTGACTGCCCCTTCTTCATACAGTCCCGCCCCGTGCTGGTCACAGGCCGTGGCGAAAGGCTTACACCGCTCACGATGCCGTCCGCACTCCTCAGCAAATGGCTCCTCGTCGTCAAGCCGCCCATCGGTATGAGTACCGCTGAGGCGTACCGACAGGTGACACGCCACCCCGAGGCTGAGGGCAAGCTCACGACACTACTAGAGCGACCGATAGCGCAGTGGCGAGAGCTCATCGTCAATGACTTCGAATCCGTCGTCTTCGCACACTATCCTGAGCTAGCCGCTCTGCGAGACACGCTCTACCGCCACGGAGCCCTCTATGCCGCCATGTCCGGATCGGGGACAGCCCTCTACGGCATCTTCGACGACAACCCGCTACTAGACGACACCGCCCCGCTCACGCCCCACCTCACAGGCCTCCCCGTCTGGCTCGAGCGTCTCGCTCTCCTCTAGCCTTCGCAAATCTCACAAGTAATGATGCTGTAGGGTCGCAATTCGTTAGATTTGCAAATCGAGGAGAGATCCACGCTGTGGCGGAAAATGAGTACCTTAGCAGTCCGTTATGTATACTTGGTCGAAATCATTGTATGCCTTCCTCTGAACATTCCTCCCCTACGATCAACGTTATGAAGCGTCTGGTCGCTCAGCAAAAGTCTTCTCTCCATCAGCATCACGAGCCGATGGCTGACGAACTGTCTAGCTGCCCGATGACACCTATATATAATAAGGTAGCTCATAATAAAACTACCGATCAGCACTTGCCGAATAAGGCTACTATCGACCAACAGGCTACCAGCAAGAAGGCACCCCTCGTCTCTAAGACGATCTCTACCACCAAATCGACCACCACAAGTAATACACCTCAGGCGACGACCGCTAGTAGCGCCCCCAAGGCAACAACGACCGATCGCCAACAGCCAACAGCTAACAAAGCTACTCAAGCGAAGAAGGAGATCGCAACAACTAAAAGCTCCTCAGCTAAGGTCGAGGAGCTAGAGGAAAACATCTGGTGGATGAATGCATGGAGGTGGCTGCGTCGACTCCTAGACTTTCGCGATGACAAGGCGGGCGACGTGGCGACCATCGAGTCCCTCAAGGCGGATGTAGAGTTTCGTGGCACCAAGCTATGGATCCTCATCTGCGCTATCCTCGTTGCCTCGATCGGTCTGAATGTCAATTCGACGGCGGTCATCATCGGTGCGATGCTTATCTCCCCGCTGATGGGACCAATCATCGGCTTCGGTCTGGGCTTCGGTATTGCCGACCTAGATCTCGTACGAAAGTCGCTGCGCAACCTGGGTCTGACGACGCTCTTCAGTATCCTGACCGCTACGATCTACTTCCTCTTGACCCCACTCGATCAGCCTGGTAGTGAGATACTGGGTCGTACGGAGCCGTCACTGTATGACGTGCTGATCGCATTCTTTGGCGGTGCGGCGGGTCTGATCGCAGGTAGTAGCAAGAGCAAGGGGCAGGTACTCCCAGGCGTCGCTATCGCTACGGCACTCATGCCACCACTCTGTACAGCCGGCTTTGGCATCGCTACGGGCAACTGGCCTTTCTTCTTCGGTGCCATCTACCTATACATCATCAACTCGGTCTTTATCGCCTTTGCGACCTTCGTGATGGTGCGCATCATGCGCTTCCCGATGAAATCGGTCGCTTCGGGCGATATGCGCAAGCGTAGCTATCGCTGGATCACCGTGATCGCTGTCTGCACGCTGATACCGAGCATCTACTTAAGTATCCGTCTGGTGCGTGACTCCTATCAGGAGCAGCGTGCCAAGCAGTTTGTCGCAGACCACTTTGCGCCACCTGAGCACCAGGTGATCCGTCAGTCGTTCGTGCGAGCTGATGGGGACAAGCGACCCTACATAGACTTAGTCCTGATCGGCAAGCCACTCTCCGCTCAGACGATAGACAGCATCGCTACGTTGCTACCTAACTATGGACTGTCCAACTTCGACCTACAGGTGCACCAAGGGATCGACAATGAAGCTCCTACAGACTACGAGCAGCTAGGCGGTGTCTTGCTGCGTGACCTCTACGAGCGGTCCGAGCGTACCGCCTCTGAGCAGCGTGCCGAGATCGACTCGCTCCGTCGTACGCTCCTGCGCTACGACTACTACAAGTCTCTGACACACGATGTGAGCGACGAGGCGAAAGCGGTCTTTACCGACATTAGCAAGGTACGACTGATGCCCTCTATGGAGTTTATCCAAGGGCAAGACTCCGTCCTCCATATCCTCGTGACGACACCATCGCACCGCCTAGCTCCTGCCGAGCGTAAGAAGCTGGAGCAGTGGCTACAGAAGCGTACCAAAGCGGATGATCTCGAGCTGATCCTAACGAACTAACTAAGCAGATATAGAATACTAACTTTAATAGATAAGCGTCTTATGAATAAACTACAGACCTTGCTCCTGACCCTCTGTGCACTCCTCGTGTGCAGTGCTACAGCACGTGCCGACAAGGGCATGTGGGTACTCAGTGAGCTGAACGAGCAAAACGAAGCTCGCATGCGTGAGCTAGGCTTTAACCTATCCCTAGACGAGCTATATAGTCTAGACAAACCATCGATAGCACGAGGCGTCGTCATCTTCGGCGGTGGCTGCACTGGTATCACCGTCTCCGAGCAGGGACTACTCTTCACGAACCACCACTGCGGTTACGATGCGATCCAGAGCCAGAGTACCGTAGAGCATGACTACCTACGTGATGGCTTCGCCTCACAGTCTTTCCGTGAGGAGCTGCCGATCCCAGGACTCTCTGTCAAGTACCTCCGTGCGCAGATCGATGTGACGGCTCGCATCGAGCAGGCTGTCGCTGGTATCGCCGACGAGGCTAAGCGTCAGGAGACCATCGAGAAGGTCTCTGAGCAGATCGTCGAGGAGTACACGAAGTCGCCCTTTGACGCTGTCGAAGTAACCCCCTTCTACGCTGGTAATAAGTACTATGTCGTCATCTACGACGAGTACAAGGATGTACGTCTCGTTATGACCCCTCCGAGTAGCGTAGGTAAGTTTGGCGGTGACACGGACAACTGGATGTGGCCTCGCCACACGGGCGACTTTAGCGTCTTCCGTGTTTACGCTGATGCCAATAACAAGCCCGCTGAGTACGCAGCAAGCAACAAGCCTTACCGACCTGTACACTATACGAAGGTCTCTCTACAGGGTTACCAGGAGCAGGACTACGCTATGACCATTGGCTTCCCAGGCTCTACAGATCGCTACCTCACCTCCTATGGTGTCATCGACCGCATCGAGAATGAGAACGCTCCCCGCATCGAGGCGCGTGGTGTCAAGCAGGAGATCTGGAAGCGTGCTATGGAGGCTGACCAAGCAACCCGCATCAAGTACGCCAGCAAGTACGCTCAGAGCTCTAACTACTGGAAGAACTCTATCGGTATGAACCGCGGTCTGGAGAAGCTCCATGTCGTAGACCGCAAGCGTGCCGAGGAGGAGGCATTCACCCAGTGGGTAGCTCAGACGGGCAAGCCTTACGGCAATATCCTCCCCGACCTGAAGCGTGCCTACGAGGAGGCTGCTCCCTACAATCGTCAGCTCAACTATGTGATCGAGACGATGCTGAGCGGTAGCGAGATCGTATGGCTCGGCTATCAGGCTCTAGTTGCTGCAGGCTCTGGCGACAAGAAGGAGCTGACAGACCTTTACAAGGATTACCTACCTAACCTAGATCGTGAGGTACTCCCAGCTATGCTCGCTCTGCTTCGCACCAAGCTGCCAGCAGACAACCTTCCCTTTATCTATCAAATCATCGATGAGCGCTTTGGCGGTGACTATGAGGCTTATGCTAATGAGCTTTTTGCCAATAGCATCGTACCTTACGAGGATAAGATGATGTCTGTACTAGCTATGGACGCAAACAAGATCAAGGAGACCCTAGCTAACGATCCTGCACAGGAGCTAGTCCAGAGCGTCCTTATGTACTACTCGACTCTGATCGATAAGTATATGGAGTACAACTACGCTATCGAAAAGGGCAAGCGTGAGCTCTTTGCCGCTATGAGCGAGTTCCAGCCTAACGCACTGCGTCCATCAGACGCCAACTTCACGATGCGTATGAGCTACGGCCGTATCCTCGGCTACGAGCCTGGTGACGGTGCGTGGTACTACCACTTCACGACGGAGCGTGGTGTATTCCAGAAGCAGAACCCCAACAGCAGCGAGTTCGCCGTACAGCCTGAGATCCTCGAGCTGCTGAGCAATCCTGCTAACTTCGCACCCTACGGTGTGGGCGATCACCTCTTCACCTGCTTCCTCTCGGACAACGACATCACGGGTGGTAACTCAGGTAGCCCTGTCTTCGACAAGAATGGTAACCTCATCGGTCTAGCCTTCGACGGCAACTGGGAGGCTATGAGTGGCGACATCGAGTTTGAGCCTGACCTACAGCGCACCATCTCGGTAGATATCCGCTACGTCCTCTTCATGATCGACAAGTGGGCTAAGTGCCCCCGTCTGATCCAGGAGCTAACCTTCGCATAAGCGAAGAAAATAACGAGATCAGGACGCACAGACGTGTAACCCGTTGTAGGGACGCACGATCTGTGCGTCCGTCTCCGACCAGCGAGACGTGTAACCCGTTGTAGGGACGCACGATCTGTGCGTCCGTCTCCGACCAGCGAGACGTGTAACCCGTTGTAGGGACGCACGATCTGTGCGTCCGTCCTCGTCAAAACCACGATGCTGTAACCTTTGACACAACGGACGCACAGATCGTGCGTCCCTACAGCGGGTTATACGTTCCAGCGTCAATACACGTATCGCTTTGACGGGGACGGACGCCATCCCACTAGAGATGTACCGTGCGTCCCTACACATCATTACACGTCTATCTTTGACCACTTTACTCTGACTATTTTGGACCACACACCTATATGCGCATAGACATCATCACCGTACTGCCTGAGATGATCGAGCCGTTTGTCTCGACCTCTATCGTAGGGCGGGCACAGCGAGAGGGCTTTGCCGAGGTACATATACATCAGCTACGCGACTATGCGACCAATCGCTGGGGGCGTATCGACGACTACCCCTATGGGGGCGCAGCTGGTATGCTTATGTCCATCGAACCGATCGACCGCATCATCACCGAGCTACGTAGCCAGCGCCCTTATGACGAGGTGATCTTCACGGCACCCGATGCGCCCGTGCTGACGCAGGCGGTCGCCAACGAGCTGAGTCTTATGGAGAATATCATCATCCTCTGCGGTCACTATAAGGGCATCGACCATCGTATCCGGGAGCATCTCATCACACGTGAGATCTCCATCGGTGACTACGTCCTGACGGGTGGCGAGCTGGCGGCAGCGATCATTGCCGATGCGACCATACGGCTTATACCAGGCGTGCTAGGGGATGCGGATAGTGCGCTGAGCGACTCCTTTCAAGATGGCCTGCTCACACCTCCTATGTACACCCGCCCCGCTGAGTACAAAGGGTGGCGCGTACCAGAAGTCCTCCTCAGTGGCCACGAAGCACGCATAGCGCAGTGGGAGCATGAGCAGGCGGTCGCCCGTACGCAAGCACTCCGCCCCGACTTGCTAGGAGAAGAAGGATAGCTTGTTGGGAGAGCGTTTGTCTAGTCCAAAAATAAGTTGTACCTTTGCACAACGAAATACGGGATGTAGCTCAGTCCGGTTAGAGTGCGCGTCTGGGGGGCGTGAGGTCGCTGGTTCGAATCCAGTCATCCCGACCAAGGTAGGCGGTGGGGTTCCTAAGATTCGTGCGTGCGTCCTTACAGGGGCGACGTCTCGCTTTGACACGACTAGCACCTCTAGTCTCTAACTTCTAAAGTCTAATCTCTTTTTCGTACCTTTGGGTGAAATTTATTTGGTCTATATACGATATCTCTCAAATTTATCTTTAGCTCTATGACAACAAATAGCAAAGTTCCTAATGACTCCCCCAAGTCGTCTACGACTCAGTGTTGTGACCATATCTCTCCAGAAGACTTGACACATAGTCGTACAAAGCACGGAGAGCCTGTATATAAAGTTTCCTTCTGGACGCCACGCACCTCCCTGATCACGCTGATCCTCATCCTGATACTGATCATCGGCAAGCACGCTCTTCCCTATATGAGTGGCGTGCTGGGAGCCTTGACTATCTATGTCCTCCTGAGAGGTCAGATGAAGTGGCTTATCGAGCGTAAGCGATGGGGGCGTAACTGGGCGGCATCGCTCCTGACGGTAGAGGCTATCTTTTTCTTCCTCATACCACTCTTGGTGATTGTCTTGATGCTGATCGACCTCTTCTCCTCGTTTGACCCCGAGTCGCTCAATGTGCTGACGGTACAAGCGCAAGATATGGTCCAACAAGTGGAGGACAAGTTTGGTATAGAGCTATGGAGTAATGAAAACATACAGAAGCTGACGAGCTTCTCGACCACGCTCGTAAAGGGTCTGCTACAGGGGATGTCTTCGTTCTTTCTCAACGCCTTTGTCATCCTCTTCCTCCTCTACTTCATGCTACGAGGTTATGACCAGTTTGAAGCTGCTGTAGAGGAGCTACTACCCTTTACAGAGTGCAATAAGAAGACGGTCTCCAATGAGACCATCAGTATCGTCAAGAGCAACGCTATCGGCATCCCGCTCTTGGCTATTGTACAGGGAGTCTTTGCTTACATCGGCTACCTGATCTTTGGGGTGAACAATGCGCTACTCTTTGCGGTGCTGACGACCTTTACGACAATCATCCCAGTGCTTGGCACGATGATCGTATGGATCCCGATAGCGGTCGTCATGGGGATCAATGGGGACTGGCTCAATGCGATCCTCCTAGCGCTATACGGCTTTATCGTCATCGGTGGTGTGGACAATGTAGCTCGCCTACTCCTACAGAAGCAGATGGCAAACATTCACCCGCTGATTACAATCTTCGGAGTTTTCATCGGTCTCTCGCTCTTCGGGTTCTGGGGAGTCATCTTCGGGCCACTGATCCTCTCCCTGATCGTACTCTTTATCAATCTCTATCGTCACGACTTCGTACCGGGCTCGAAGGCTAAGCCGACAGCCTCTACGGAGCTTCAGGAGAAAAAGTCTCTCGAGCGTCTCACCAAAATTGTGCAGAACAACGGCCTCTCTGCCCTGACCAAGTCAGAGCAGGAGCGCTACGAGGAGGCGCACACGGACGATGACAATCCTAAGGCAGATGAGTGACAACTTCATAGTATCAGCACGTAAGTACCGCCCGCAGACTTTCGATGAGATGCTCGGGCAGGAGGCTATATGCCTCACGCTCAAGAGTGCTATCAAGCAGGGTAAGATAGCTCACGCGTACCTTTTCTGTGGCCCTCGTGGTGTCGGTAAGACCTCGGCTGCGCGTATCCTAGCTCGTACGATCAACTGCGAGCAGCTCACCCCCGAGGGGGAGGCGTGTGGCGTATGCCCCAACTGTCAGGCAGCGCTGCATCAGCGAGCGTTCAACATATACGAGCTAGATGCTGCCTCCAATAACTCGGTCGACGATATACGTCGTCTCAACGAGGATGTCTACATACGTCCGCAGCAAGGCAAGTACAAGGTTTACATCATCGATGAGGTGCATATGCTCTCGTCGGGTGCGTTCAATGCTTTTCTCAAAACTCTTGAGGAGCCACCAGGCTATGTGGTCTTTATCCTAGCTACAACTGAAAAGGACAAAGTCCTACCGACGATCCTCTCGCGCTGTCAGGTGTATGACTTCAAGCCGATACCGCCGGAGCAGATTGCTGAGCAGCTACGACGTGTGGCTGATGCCGAGGGGCTAAAGTACGACCCACGCTCTTTCGACACGATAGCGAGGATCGCTGACGGTGGTATGCGCGATGCGCTCTCGCTCTTTGACCGCTTGGCTAGTACAGCGCAGGATGGAGTCATCTCCTACGAGCAGACGCTGCAGACGCTCAACATACTGGACGACGAGTACTACTTTTACTTCACTACTTACCTATATAGTGGTGACTACAAGCGTACGCTCTTACTCCTCGATGAGCTCCTCGGCAAAGGGGTCGCCATGCGACAACTGATCATTGGGCTGGCGGACTTTATGCGCAATCTGCTGGTGGCGCGGACTCCAGAGACGATGCAGCTCTTCCCCTATACGGACGTTCATGCAGAGCGGTTTACGACGCTAGCGCAGCAGATCCATCCGCTCTTTCTCTACAAGTCTATCTCCAAGCTGGTCGCCTGCGAGCGCAACTACCGCTCGTCGCAAGCTAAGCGTCTCCTTGTCGAGCTGACTCTGATGGGGATCTCGGAGATGTGTGGAGCGTTTAAGAATGCTACGGTCGCTCCTGCGACGGCAACTCCAGCTCCATCGTCAGCTCCATCGTCTAGTCAGTCAACCTCGACAGCTCCAGCTGCTGCTACTGCTCCAGCGACTACAGCGCCACAAGAGAGTAGCGTGCAGACACCGCAAGCGACCTATCAGGCTACGCCTACACCCAGCGAAAAAAAAAAGAGTCCGCAGCTAGCGACTAGTCAACCGAAGCAATACACGCCTAGAGGCTCCTCTCTACGTATATCGGCACTCAAACGTCAGGCAGAAGAGTCGCTCACGGCACAGCAAGCCTCTGCCACTCAAGCGGACGATGACTCAGATGCCTCGGAGTCTGCACAGCGTGACGAGCCTATCACGCTCGATGAACTGCTCAAGTGGTGGCTCACCTTTGCCGATGAGGAGCTAACGGACGATGCCTACCTCTCACAGCTGCTCCACACGGTGACGCCTGAGATACAACCACCTCATGGGCTTAAAGTCTCTCTGGTAAGCAACATACAGCTAGAGTCGTTCGAGCGAGTCGAGCGCGCATTGCTGCGCTATCTCAAGGCTAAGCTACACAACGATCACCTCACGCTAGCAAAAGAGGTCGCAGCTGTAGAGCAGACGCAGCACGCCTCCACAGCGCAGGAGCGTGCAGCTTACTATGTGGAGAACTTCAAAGAGGTGGCTTACCTGACGAAGACGCTCGACCTGCGCGTCAAGTGACGCCCCCACCCTACGAATAGAATATTTTTAGCCAAACGAGCTGAAGACACGATCGCCACGTAGAGAATCTCAAATCTCCACGTGGTTATTTTTTATTCTCCACGTAGGCGCGAAACGATTCCTCCGAAGTTTCATTTGATTCCTCCGAAGTTTCATTTCTCGCCTACGTGGATATTTTTTCTTTTTCACGTAGCGATTTGAGATTTTCCACGTGGGGATCTGGTTTTTGTAGCAAAAGCGTATCGAGTCACTCCATTTTATAATGTATCCACAATAAATCTCTCCAGCACCTCGAAATTGAAATTAGCCAGCCCTTTCGAGGGAAAAAGCTACAGATCTGTGAGGGTAGATGATCGATGTCCAGTTTTTTCACTACCTTAGTAGACCGTATACGATCACTCACTTTAAATAAACAGAAGATTACCTCATGAATCGCGAGCAAATCATAGCACAAATACGAGCCAAGCGTAGCTATCTCTGCGTGGGTCTCGATCCAGACATACAGAAGTTGCCTCCGCATCTGCTGAAGGGGGATAATCCTATTCTGGATTTTAACAAGGCTATCATCGATGCCACAGCACAATACGCTATCGCCTTTAAGCTCAACCTAGCTTTTTATGAAACGCTGGGAGCCTTCGGCATGCAGGTCTTTGGCGATACAGTGGACTATATACGTAAGCAGTATCCCGAGCAGCTAATTATAGCCGATGCTAAGCGTGGCGACATAGGCAATACGAGCAAGATGTATGCGCGTGCCTTCTATGAGAATTTTAAGGTCGATGCGCTCACCGTGGCCCCCTACATGGGTAGCGACAGTGTGATGCCTTTCCTCGAGTATAGCGACAAGTGGGTGATCCTACTTGCCTTGACGAGCAATCAGGGGGCACAGGACTTTCAGATGCTCCATACGGGCGAGGAGACTTGTCTCTTCGAGCAGGTACTCAAGACGGCTCTGAGCTGGGAGGGTTCGGATCATATCATGTTTGTCGTGGGTGCTACGCAGAGCAATCTGATGGAGCGTGTGCGGGCGGTGGCTCCTAATGCGTTCCTTCTCGTACCAGGCGTAGGCGCTCAGGGCGGTAGCCTAGAGGCAGTCGCAGAGCATGCGATGACGAGCGACTGCGGACTGATCGTCAATAGTTCACGAGGCATCATCTATGCTGGCAACGATGAGCGCTTTGCCTCAGCCTCAGCGCAGGCTGCCTCTGACTTGGCTAGACAGATGGAGCAGACGCTCATAGACAAGGGTATCATAGACTAATATATTATATAAGGTAGATGTACACAGTTGCAGACATTGCCAAGCTAATCGGTGGTACGATAGAAGGCGACGGTACGGCTCAGCTACAAGGCTTCGCAGGCATTGAGCAGGCGAAGGCGGGGGACTTGAGTTTCCTTGCTAATATGAAGTACGAGCCCTACCTCTACACGACGCACGCCTCGGCGGTACTCATCAACGAGCGATTTGCTCCTACACAGCCCTGCTCTACGACTTTGATCCGTGTGGCAAACCCTTATGAGACGCTCTCACAGCTGATGCGACTCTACGTCTCTCAGCAGGAGCCTCACTGGATAGGCGTCCATCCGACAGCTATCATAGACCCTTCGGTAGAGATACCCAAGGAGTGCATCATAGGGCCATACGCTTGTATCGAAGCAGATGTTAAGCTCGGCGAGCAGGTCGTCATATCAGCACACTGCGTAATTGGCGCCAATTGCACGATCGGTGACCACACGACACTACATCCACGGGTCACGCTCTACTCGGATAGCATCATCGGGCATCACTGCCGTATCCATGCGGGTACGGTGATCGGTGCCGACGGCTTTGGCTTTGCTCCTACGGATCATGGCTATGACAAGATCCCGCAGATAGGACATGTGGAGATAGGCGACCATGTGGAGATAGGGGCTAATAGTTGCATCGATCGCGCTACGATGGGTGTGACACGCATCGCTTCGGGGGTCAAGATCGACAACCTCGTACAGATAGGACACAACTGTACAGTCGATGAGCATACCGTCATTGCAGCCCAAGCGGGACTAGCTGGATCGGCACACATCAAGGAGTGGTGTCAGCTAGGCGGTCAGGTGGGCATAGCAGGTCACCTCACTGTAGGCGACCACTCGCAGCTCGGTGGCCAGACGGGCGTACTAGGCGACCTCCAGCCACACAGCGTCGTACTGGGTGCTCCCGCTATGCCTGTGGGCAAAGCACTACGTGCCTTCGCCACGCTGCCTAAGCTCCCTGAGCTGATGCGCCGGGTAGACAAGCTCGAAGAGCAATCCTCCTCGACAACTAAATAGACTCACATTTGTAAAAGCAGATACTCTCACGTTATGAATCAGCACACACTCGCTAAGACACTCACCTTCCAGGGGGTAGGACTTCACACGGGAGCCAACCGCACCTTGACACTTTCACCTGCGGAGCCCCATAGTGGTTACCAAATTTGTCGCTCTGACCTCGAGGGTCACCCCGTGATCCCCGCCTATGCGGACTATGTCACGACGACGCAGCGTGCTACTCGTATAGAGCGTGGTGCTGTGCAGGTCTCTACGCTCGAGCATTGCCTCAGTGCACTATACGCACTCGGTGTGGACAACTGTCTCATCACGGTAGATGGGGACGAAGCGCCTATACTAGACGGATCGGCACAGCCTTATGTGCAGGCGATCCTAGAGGCAGGGCTTAAGGAGCAGTCTGCTGCTCGTGAGGTCTTTGTGGTGCGTAAGCCTATTGAGGTAAGAGATGAGGAGACGGGAGCTTCTATGCTACTTCTTCCATCGGATCAGCTTGGCGTAGAGTCGCATCTGAGCTTTGCCTCCCCACTGCTGAGCAACCAATACGCTTCGCTGCGTGACCTGAGCCACTATGGCGAGGAGATAGCTGAGGCACGCTCCTTCGTCTTCGTACGAGAGATACTACCTCTCCTTAGCCAGGGCTTGATCAAGGGTGGAGACCTAGCCAATGCGATGGTAATCAACGATGAGTCGCTCGCTGAGAGCGATGCTAAGGCACTGGCAGAGGCTCTGCATCGTCCTGTCGCAGAGGTGAATCAGCTGGGTGTGATCAACCCGAAGGAGGGCATAACCAACGAGCCTGCACGCCACAAGATCCTAGACATCCTAGGCGATCTAGCCCTCGCAGGCATCTTCGTACAGGGACATATCATAGCGACCAAGCCTGGTCATAAGATCAATAACAAGTTGGCAAGGGCGATCCGCAAGGAGATCAAGGGTATGGAGACACAGCCTCCCGTTTACGATCCTAATGCGACGCCCGTACTAGACCTTAACCAGATCAAGGGTCTCCTCCCGCACCGCTATCCCTTCCTCCTCGTGGACAAGGTGATCCACCTAGACAAGGATCATATCGTGGGGGTTAAGAATGTGAGCTTCAACGAGACTTTCTTCCTCGGTCACTTTCCCACAGAGCCTGTCATGCCAGGCGTGCTCATCGTCGAGGCGATGGCGCAGACGGCTGGGCTACTCGTACTCAGTGGTATCGAGGATCCTGAGCGCTACTCGACCTACTTCTTGACGATCAACAATGTGAAGTTTAGAAACAAGGTGGTGCCAGGCGATACGCTCCTCTTTAAGGTGATGCTCACCAGTGAGGTGCGTCGTGGCTTGGCTAGTGTCAGAGGACTGACCTTCGTGGGTAGTCAGTTGGTTTGTGAGGCTGACTTTATGGCTCAGATAGTAAAGAATAAGGAGTAAACAATCATATCCACTATATGGCTCAAACGCTTATATCTCCTCTGGCTCAGATAGATCCTGAAGCACAGATAGGCGCTGAGGTGACGATCGGACCCTTTGTCACCATCGAGGCCAACACGGTCGTCGGCGACCGCACGGTCCTAGACCAAGGCTGCATGATACGCAGCGGAGCGCGCATCGGTAGCGACTGTCACATACATCCCTACGCTGTCATAGCTGGGATACCGCAAGACCTTAAGTTCAAAGGGGAGGAGACGACCGCCGTCATCGGCGACCATACGACCATACGCGAGTTCGCCACGGTCAATCGTGGTACCGCCTCGCGTGGCACGACTGTCATCGGTAGTAACTGCCTCATCATGGCTTACTCACACGTAGCGCATGACTGTATCCTCAAGGATCACATCATCCTAGGCAATGCGACACAGCTCGCTGGCGAGGTCGAGATAGACGACTACGCTATCCTCAGCGGTGCCGTGCTGGTGCATCAGTTCGTACGCATCTCGCAGCATGTCATGATACAGGGAGGATCTAAGGTAACCAAAGACATACCGCCCTACTGTCTCGTGGGGCGCGATCCGATCGTTTACTGTGGCATCAACATCGTAGGACTACGTCGCAGAGGCTTCACCAACGACCAGATCTTCCTGATCAACGACGTCTACCGTACACTGTATCAGGGTGGACTCAACAACAGCGAGGCACTCGTAGAGATACAGAGTCGCTATCCAGAGTGCTACGAGCGAGACCTCATCTACAACTTCATCAGCGACAGCAAGCGTGGCATCGTAAGGGGGTCTATGGATTAGCTTGAGACAAAAGCTCTCAGAGACCATAGCTATGTAGCAATCAACCAACTAAACAGACCAGCTGAAACAATGAAAAAGATACTCGTCGGACGCCAATGGGGCAGCACGGATAGTTATATCCTCGAGCGTGATCATCTCTCCATCCACGACCTTGTGGAGCGTGTCGCTCAGCGTTTTGTAGTAGAGCTCAGGAGTATCTCAGACCTGCCACAAGGCATCGTCTACGTCTTTGCAGGACCTGGCAATAACGGAGCCGATGGGCTAGCCATCGCACGACGCTTACTACAGGAGGGACACCGAGTGCATTGCTATCTCTTTTGCAAGCAAGAGGAGGAGCTCTCGGAGGCGTGTGCTTGGCAGCAGACGAAGCTTCAAGAGTTTCACCCTGATGCTCTAACCATTGTGGCAGATGAGTTTCAGCCTCCGCTACTGACCGCTCAGACGCTCGTCATCGATGCGCTCTTTGGCACAGGACTCTCGCGTCCTCTAGAGGGAGGCTTTGCGGTGCTGGTAGATCAGCTCATCAATGCTTCGCCAGCCACTGTCATCGCTGTAGACATCCCCTCGGGACTCTATGACAAGGACAATAGCGAGAACAACCTCCAGGCGATCATCAAGGCGGACTACACCCTCACCTGCGAAAGCCCCAAGATAGCCCTCCTCCTATCGGACAATGAGTGCTACACAGGCTCGCTACGCCTCCTCTCGCTCAGTCTCAATATGGACGACGACCCCGCCATACAGACGGACTACTACCTCTACACACCGCAGGATGCCCGCAGAGCCTTGAAGCCACTCTCGCACTTTGCACACAAAGGGACACAGGGCCATGCGCTCCTCATCGCAGGCTCCGAGGCGATGGCGGGCGCCGCGATGCTGGCTGGTATGGGCGCCATGCGCTCAGGACTAGGCAAGCTCACGATGCATCTACCTAGCTCATTGGTTCAGTTAGCGAACACACTCATTCCCGAAGCTCTTATAGAGAAGGACAAAGAGGAGACTATCGTTGGTAGCCTGCCTAAAGAGTTACACAGCTATCAAGCTATCGCTCTGGGGCCTGGCATTGGTACAGCACCGATCACACTGCATCTCTTGGAGCATCTGCTACAAAACATACAGCCTGCCACACCGCTACTACTTGATGCCGATGCGCTCAACCTCCTAGCACTCCACCCCGAGCTGCTGAGCGTCCTGCCTAAGGATACCATACTCACGCCACATCCTGGCGAGCTGGACCGCATCACTGGAAGTTCTCTCGATGATCATCACCGCCTGACGAAAGCGCAGGAGCTAGCTATGGAGCAAGAGATTATCATCGTACTCAAGGGAGCTAACACAGCGACCTGCCTCCCCACGGGCGAGGTTATCTTCAACAGCTCAGGCACACCAGCCCTCGCCACCGCAGGCAGCGGCGATGTCCTCACGGGCATCATCCTCTCGCTCCTGGCTCAAGGCTATGCACCAGCCGAGGCAGCACCGCTGGGCGTCTACATTCATGGGCTCACAGCCAATCATTATGGCGAGCGACACTCGCCACGTGGTATGATAGCCCGCGATATAGCAGATATGCTACCCGCTGTCCTCAAGATGGTCGAGCAGTAACGACATACCTATACTACTATTATATATAGTACCGCAAAGTTATGCAGCATCTTCGGTACCCACGCCTACTACTGCTCTCAGCATGTCTCTGTTTGCTCGTGAGCCTACCTAGTTGCTCCAAGCGCAAGAAGCCCGAAGAGCTACTACAAGAGGCGATCGTACAGCAGTATCAGAGCGTTGGCAAGCTACTTCTTACGGAGACGACCCTCCAGAAGGCGGTCACCTTACAGGATCCCAAGATCTCCTTTTACGATATCGATAGCTTCAAGGATCTTGCTACATGGCTGGGTAACCAAACGAAAGTAGGCAACCGTGTAGGCATCTACTCCTTTGATGCGACACTGGTGAGCTATACCGACTTGACAGGCTTCTCGGCAGACGATGTAAGCTACGACAGCGACAAGCAGCAGCTCACCGTCTACATATCTCCCATACAGGTGGAGCTGCGAGGGCGAGACTTCACGCTAAGGACCGAGTACGAGTACGTCGCCCCCCTGCGAGATGCTATCACCCCGCAGGATCGTGCCCGTGTCAAGGATCGCGCCTACCAAGTGCTCCAGCAGGAGATCGCCACCAATGATCAGCTCATCGCTCAGATACGACAGCGCTCTATCGAGAAGCTACGCCGATGGCTCACGCAGATCCTCCTCTCCTACGAGCTGCCCCCCACGGTCGTCATTGTAGAGCGTGGCTCAGCACTCACACAGCCTAGCACTCATATCACCTCACCACAATAGCTCCTCAATCTTATGAGCAAATGGCTTAAGCGCATCCCTTACATACTCCTTGCGATACTGCTTCTAGTCGGTATCGTCCTCTTGTGGCGTAGCTGCTCCAAGAGCCAGAGCGATGACTACAGCGATGTCGTCACGCACGCTATGACCGTTCGCTCGATCGAGGAGATACTCAAGCTCTCTACAGGCGAGTGTTATCAGGAGATTCCCATGGTCGACACGATCGATGGTATGGTGCTGGCGTACGTCATACAGGCTCGCACCTACATAGACTTCGACATAGACCAGCTCCCCACACATCTGCAGGGCGACACGCTCTATGTACAGCTTCCTCCTGAAGAGGTCACCCCTCACGAGCTAGGCTACACCGTGATCGATGTGCATCCGCTACGTCAAGGCTTTACCACGAAGACACTCACCGCAGAGCAAGAGAATAGGGCCAAGCGGCGCATCCCGCAGCGACTCATCGATGAGGTGTACCGCGCAGGCTACATACGCAATGCACGACAACAAGCACGCGAAGAGTTGGCACGCTTTCTCTCCATCGCTTACCCTACGGTCATCGTCGTAGACCGCTATCCCGATGGGGTGCGAGGAGCCTTCTTTGCGGACACGGTTTACCTAGACCATCGCACGCTGTAAGAGGGGCTAATTCTTGTAAGATGTGTAACTTGTGCAAAACGAATTGCTGTAATCTGCATTAGTTTTTGTAACTTTGGACGATTTTATCGAGGTATAAGACAATAGAACTAAGTAATCAGACGATTTTTATGATCAATCCGGTCAACAAGACAATCACCCTACCCGATGGTCGTACGATCACCATCGAGACGGGTAAGCTTGCCAAGCAAGCCGACGGTGCTGTCACCGTCACCATGGGCTCTACCGTACTACTCGCAGCTGTAACTGCTGCCAAAGATGCTAAGCCCGATGTAGACTTTATGCCACTACAGGTAGAGTACAAAGAGAAGTTTTCAGCCATAGGTCGCTTCCCTGGAGGCTTCACACGCCGTGAGGGACGCGCCTCAGACTATGAGATATTAACTTGCCGACTAGTGGACCGCGCACTGCGTCCCCTCTTCCCCGATGACTACCACGCAGAGGTTTATGTAAACATTATCCTCTTCTCCTCTGATGGTGTCGATATGCCTGATGCACTCGCTGGGCTAGCAGCTTCGGCAGCTCTAGCGGTCTCTGACATTCCTTTCGGAGGTCCTATCAGTGAGGTACGTGTAGCACGCATTGATGGAGAGTTTGTCATCAATCCTACCTTCGAGCAGCTAGAGCGTGCAGACATTGACCTGATGGTCGCAGCAACGCTCGACAACATTATGATGGTCGAGGGCGAGATGGAAGAGGTCCAAGAGGAGGAGATGCTCGAGGCTATCAAGGTAGCTCACGAGGCTATCAAGGTACAGTGCCAAGCTCAGCTAGAGCTCTCGGAGGCTGTCGGTAAGATGACCAAGCGTGAGTACCCCGCTGAGGAGCAAGACGAGGAGCTACGTGAGCGTATGCAGCGTGAGCTCTACGACAAGATCTATAAGGTGGCTACCGCTGGTACCGACAAGCATGCTCGTAGCGATGCCTTTGCCGCGATCGTTGAGGAGTTCAAGACGCAGTTTACCGAAGAGGAGCTTGAGGAGAAGGGTATGATCATCGACCGCTACTACCACGATATGGAGAAGGCGGCTATGCGTCGTATGATCCTCGACGAGGGCAAGCGTCTCGATGGTCGTCGCACCGACGAGATACGTCCTATCTGGATCGAGACGGACTGCCTACCAGGGCCTCACGGATCGGCTATCTTCACACGTGGTGAGACGCAGTCTCTATCTACCGTGACGCTCGGTACCAAGAGCGATGAGAAGCTGGTCGACGATGTGCTCAACTACGGCAAGGAGCGCTTCCTCCTGCACTACAACTTCCCACCCTTCTCCACAGGCGAGGCAAAAGCTTCGCGCGGCGTCAGCCGTCGTGAGATCGGTCACGGCAATCTAGCACACCGTGCGCTCAAGCGTATGCTCCCCGAGGACTACCCCTACGTGATCCGTGTGATGAGTGATATCCTTGAGTCCAACGGATCCTCCTCTATGGCAACCGTCTGCGCTGGCACGCTCGCACTGCGTGACGCCGGTGTTCAGATGAAGAAGCCTGTCTCCGGTATTGCCATGGGTCTCATCAGTGAGAACAAGGGTACCAACTACGCCATCCTCTCCGACATCCTTGGTGACGAGGATCACCTCGGCGATATGGACTTTAAGGTGACAGGTACGCGTGATGGCATCACCGCTACGCAGATGGATATCAAGGTCGATGGTCTGAGCTATGAGATCCTAGCAAAAGCTTTGGCACAGGCTAAGGCTGGTCGTATGCACATCCTAGACAAGATCGAGGAGGCACAGCCCGAGACTCGTCCCGATATGAAGCCTCATGCACCACGCATTGAGACGCTACGCATCGGCAAGGAGTTCATCGGAGCAGTCATTGGCCCGGGCGGTAAGATCATCCAGGGCATTCAGGAGCAGAGTGGTGCCACGGTCAACATCGAAGAGGTGGACAACTATGGTATCGTCGAGATCAGTAGCTCTAACAAGGAGTCTCTCGATGCTGCTCTAGCTATGGTACGTGGCATCGTCGCTACCCCAGAGGTGGGCGAGGTCTACAAGGGAACCGTCTCCTCCGTGATGCCTTACGGCTGCTTCGTGCAGTTTATGCCAGGCAAGGATGGACTGCTTCACATCAGCGAGATCGACTGGAAGCGCTTTGCCACCATCGAGGATACAGGTCTCAAGGAGGGTGACACGATTGATGTCAAGCTCATCGAGATCGACCCCAAGACGGGCAAGTTCAGCCTATCACACAAGGCACTCCTACCTAAGCCCGAGGGCTATGTAGAGCCTGAGCGTCGTCCACGCCGTGAGCGCCGTGACGATGGCGAGCGCCGTGAGCGCCGTCCACGTCGTGAGCGTCATGACGACTAGACGATAAGAGCTAGAGCGACTATGTCTCCATACACAGCGCTCTACTAAGATTAAAATATAGGCAGTCACCAACCTCAAGATTCTTTCGCTACCTCTGCTGTGAGCATGTTATGAGCGGGACTTGTGGTTGGTGACTTCTTTTTGTATAACTTTGCAGTGGATTAGACCAGCAAGTTCGTATGCCAACCCCTTCGACAGGAACCAAACCAAACTATCTTGGGCCTTTTATAACTATGGTGATCATGATGACCGTCATCGGCTTCATCACGAGCATCAATCAGCAATTTCAAGCGCCCATCCAGAGCGCCTATCTACACTCCGCAGGTGAGTGGACCAATAGCTTTACGACGCTACTCATCTTCGCCTTCTTCCTCTCGTACCTCGTGCTAGGACCGACCTCGTCACGCTTTGTCGAGCGGCATGGCTACAAGATGACTATCGTCAGAGGGCTACTATTGTTGGCTGGAGGCATCTTACTCTTTGTCCTCTCGGCACTGCTCTTCATGCACACTTCGCTATGGATCACGCTCTCCGAGACGGTACAGCTACCTGTGAGCTATCTGATCTTCCTCCTCGGCTCCTTCGTCTGTGGTGCGGGGATCACTTTTATGCAGTCATCGGTCAATCCTTATCTCATCGCTTGTGCTGTCCCTGGCACCTCCGCTGTACAGAGACAAAACATCGGTGGCGTAGGCAACTCGACGATGACTATGCTCGCGCCACTCTTTGTGTCGATGGTTATCTTCGGCGGAGTGGACGATCTGACTGATGTACAGATCCAAGAGGTGATCGTGCCGATGATCATCTTGATGGGCGTCGTACTCATCCTCTCTTACGTAGTCAAGCGACTCCACGTCCCGCATATCGAGGGGACGACCAGCAGTGAGGATGCCCAGGTAAGCTTCAAGACCGTGTGGAGCATACGACGTGTGCGGCTCGGCTGCATAGCGCTCTTTTGCTATGTCGGTGTCGAGGTCTGCATCGGTGCCAACATCATCCTATATGGTCAAAACGACCTTGCGCTGAGCTATAACACCGTTGCTCTCTACGCTACACTCTACTGGGCGACCATGCTCTTGGGGCGCTTCGTCGGTAGCTTCTTGAGCGGTGTCTCTGACCGCACCCTACTATGGACCACCACGCTCCTCTCCGCGATCCTCATCCTGATCGCTGTCGTGACCAATGAGCCTTACTGGCTCATCGCTGTAGGACTATGTCACTCGGTCATGTGGGGCGCTATCTATTCGCTCGCGCTCAAGGAGCTAGGTAGCCTAGCCACAAGAGCCTCAGGCGTGCTCCTGATGGGACTCATCGGAGGTGCACTCCTACCATTCTTACAGAGCTTACTAGCAGACCTCCTCGGGGGGTACCACTACACTTGGCTACTCGTCGTAGCTGGAGAACTCTATATGCTTTACTACGCTTTGGTCGGCTCTCGCTTCGAGGAGAGCAAAGCGTAACCAATCAGATCTATTCACTTTAATCAATCATACGAATATGAAAAAGTTTATGCTAATCGTAGTTGCTGGTCTAGCACTAGTAGCTTGCAACAAGGAGAAGAAAAATGAGACGGTTATTACCGAGGACCCTACTCCTATGGTCGTAGAGGCTCCCGTAGTTGCTGAGCCCGAAACCTTCAACTACGCTACCGCTGACGGCAAGCAGCACTTCGAACTAACTGTCACAGGCGAGGATCGTGAGAATGCAACGCTCAAGGATGTCGAGGGCAATGTCGTCTACGAGATGAAGCACGCTGTCAGCGCTGACGGTGCTAAGTGGGAAAACGAGGAGGGCTACTACTTCTGGACGAAGGGAGACTCTTTCTACTTCGGCAAGGGCGACAAGCAGCTTTGTGAGGGCGCTCTAGTTGCTGAAGCCGTTGTAGCTGAGTAATTGCAGCTAAGACTAAACATCATGCGAAGGCAAGCTAGTGACCTCATTAGCTCGTCTTCGCATGACTTTATATATTAGTATCACCGCTTGACCTATGCTATGGCGACTCCTCTCCAGCGCTGGTGGACTTCGTTAGGACATAGCGTCCACTCGCCGACAGCCTTCCGACTTATCACCTTAGTGCTAGACCAGCGTGGTATAGCGTACTACCCCGAGCATCTAGAGGAGCTACCCGAGGGGGCAGACCTCCTAGACCACCAGCAGAAGCAACTAGCTCTGCAGCTACTCCACCAGTGGCCCCTCACGCAGCTCGTCACGCAGTACGACAAGACACTAGCCTACGATCGTGCACTCATCCTATGGCAAGGCGCACCACTAGCGGAGATGCCGTGGAATTGTGGTTCGATCCTTTGGCATATAGGAAGTAAAGTGCCAAAAACATTTAGCCAGAGAGAGGCTGGCATGATGATCGACTATGCGGGCGGACAACTACTCTTCCTAGATCGCAAGTTGCCCCGCCAAGACTTCTGGACACGTATCAGACATTAACCCTATTACCTACTCAAACAAGCTACAACTATGAAGAAAAGCCCCGTATATACCCGCCGTGGCGATGACGGCACCACTGGACTCGTAGGTGGTACACGCATCTCCAAGGGACACATACGCCTCGAGTGCTACGGCACGATCGATGAGCTCAACAGCCATATCGGCGTCCTCCTCGCTGAGGAGCTCACAGATGAGACGCACGACTTCCTCCTGCGTCTGCAGCATATACTCTTTAACGTGGCTGGCAGTCTAGCCACACCGCCCGATCAGGAGGAGTACCTCGCGGCGATGCAGATAGACCCGACAGACATTGAGAAACTGGAGCACAAGATCGACGAGCTAGACGCTACGCTCCCACGTCTCAAGGAGTTCGTCCTCCCCTCTGGTGGACGCACAGCAGCACTCTGTCACGTCTGTCGCACCGTATGCCGTCGTGCTGAGCGCAACATCTACCGCCTCCGTGAGGAGAGCCGAGTGGATGACCTGATCGTTCGCTTTGTCAATCGCTTGAGCGACTACTTCTTCGTCCTCGCCCGCACAGAGGCGGTACGAACGCACGGATCGGAGGTCACTTGGAATCGAGGGTACAGCACCCTGTAACTCTTCGGAGCCTGTTGCAGTAGCCAACAGGCTTTTTTTTGCTCCGCTCGCTACAACAGCATCACACCGTTAGTGGGGGGCACTTGACGAATAATCCGATTTGTGCAGTCTCCACGTGGATATTTCTTAATCTCCACGTGAAGAAAAAATATTCTCCACGTAGGGACGAAATAAAACTTCGGAGGAATCAAATGAAACTTCGGAGGAAATGATTCATCCCCACGTGGAGAATGAAAAATAGCCACGTGGGAAATCGAAAATCCCTACGTGGCTATTCTGTTTTATAGCCTTAGCTGATTCGAATGCACCAGCTTATCCCAGCAGCTCAAAGTAGGGAGTTGCTCCCTGCAGCGAGTTTTGAGTTGTTTCGTTTGTTGAAAATAATTATTACCCTTGCGAACGGGCATATTACTCAGCTTTATTGTAGACACTTGTTCGTCACAAATATATCTGAGCAACCGAACGCCTTATAGGAGCAGCTCTCGAGCCACACTTTCGCAGAGTGGGCAGAGAAGCAAGGTTCTCCAACTCTTAAGTCTATAACTAATAATCAATGCAAGATTACTTATGAAACGAATATTACCACTTATGCTGACGCTGCTCACGATGCTACTGACGGCATTGATCGGTACCGCTCAGGAGTCTGCAGCGACGAACTACATGGGGCTAACAGCTACTGGTGCTAGAGTCACTGGCGCACCGATCGGTGCAGAGGGTGCCTTGAGGCAAGAGACTCAGATGTATAAAGTCAACTTTTCCGTAGCTGACGGATTGGTTAACATGCAGGCCACCTATCCTAAAGACAATTGGGATACCCAGTTTAATAGTGGCGATGAGCTACCAGCAGGTACCGAGGTGACATTCTTTGTTTTCCTTGAGGGTGGCTACGAGATGGACCACTGGGTCGTCAATGGAAATGAAGTGGCTCCTGGAGAAGACTTCCCCCAGAGACTACAGTGGACACTTACAGAGGATCTGACTGTGCAAGCTGTCGTAAAGATGGGTGCCGCTAAGTATAAGATCACCCTCGAGAAGGGTCAAGGGGGTAGTATCGAGGGTAAGTACGTAGACGAAGAAGGCTATAATATCACCTTTGATGGCGAAAAAGATATCCAAGAGGGTATAGAGCTCTCTGTCCGTGCCACTCCCGATCCCAATCGTATGGTAGACAAGTGGTACTACAATGGCAATGAGGTGACACCCACAGGTGATGACCCCAACCTCTACGTCTTCAAAGTGACCGAAGAGGCTACAGTATATGTCACCTTCAAGGAGGGGCAGTCTGGCTATGTCGTTACCTACTCCGCAGGAGAGCATGGATCGATCGAAAAGGCTGAGGTATATCTACCTTCAGGTATCGAGCCCTTTGAGTCTGGTGAGGCTATCTCTGCAGGACTGAACGTCAAGTTCACCGCACAGCCTGACAAGGGCTATGAGGTAGACCAGTGGTACGTCAATGATCAGCCAGCTGAGTCCTACTATGCAGGTAAGCCTGAGTTTGAGACCATGGTAGAAGGCAAGATGGATATACGAGTTACCTTCAAGAAGGGGGCTCCCATCAAGTACCCCGTCTCTTGGACGCTAGAGGGCGGTCGCTTCTTTGTCGCTAAGTACAAGGCTGAGGGATCAGATGAGTTTACGATCGTCGGAAACGGAGAGTCTGTCGACGAGGGTACTGAGCTCATACTAACGGTCAAGCCTGGAGACAACAATGTAGTCAAGGAGTGGTATATCAACGGCGCTCTACGTGAAGACCTCGCAGGTGTCACAGAGACCACGATCATCGTCGAGGGTGAGACTACTATCAAGGTGATCTGTGCCCCAGACACTCCTACACCAGTGACTCATAAGGTGACCTACTCCGTATCTCACAAGGATCAGGCTACACTGACTGTGACTGACGCTAAGACCAACGAACCTATCGCCTCTGGCGCTGACGTCGTAGAGGGTACCGAGATCACCTGTCAAGTGACCATCCCCGAGGGATCTATGTGGCAGCTAGAGAAGTGGACCATCGGTGGTGCAGACTACACCGAGGGTGCTAAGAAGTCAACCATCACACTGACCGTAGACAAGGATCTCGAGATACAAGCTGTCTTACTAGACCATACTTCTATAGAGACTCCTGCTGGGACTCGCTATGTAGTCTCTCTACAGGATGGAGAGCTGATGATCCAAGGACTCACCACGCCTACTCCTATATATCTATATAGTACGGCTGGCGAGCTGATGCTGTCTCGTCTGATGGAGACCTCAGTACTTTCTCTCCGTGATCTACCTCAGGGTGTCTACTTCCTCGTCGTAGAGGGACACGCCTACAAGGTAATACGCTAAGTCCTATCTACGAATCGTAGGACATATCTCTAGTCAGGTTCTTCACGGTCTGATCATCGTGAAGAACCTGCACACAGCAATAAGCTCGCTTAAATCACACTAAATACGTAACCAGATAAAACTAAATGAACAAAAGCAACTTCACCAGCTTCAGTAGAGTATGGACTACATTATGTCTACTGCTCTGCTGTGGATTTATCTCAGCACTTCCCTTGTCTGCGCAGGAGATGGCAGAATGGAAGTTTCAACTGGGAGCCCCCGCTCTAGAGTCTCCATCGAATGTAACTAAGAGTAACTTCACCGCTACCTGGAGCAACATCCAAGCTCAGCGACTCAACGACGATGGTACTCCATGGAATACGGTCTTCTTTAGACTTATTACAACCAGAGAGATCCTCGCAAAGAGTGATGGCTCCTATAACATAGCTAATGCGACAGTCCTACCCAACCCCTCTGGACAGAGGGAGGCTATACCCGAGACACCGACCTATCTAGACAAGCAGCTCTCTCAGCCAGGCTGGATCTCAGGACTATGCTACTGGACTCCTAACGGATTCTCAATCAATGCGAAGGATCTAGAGGATCTCGGATATCCTAAGGATGCGATAGGTATCACAGCTCGTATCACATCACCTGTGATGGATCTATCTAACGCCAATCGTAAGTACACGCTCGAGTTTACGGCAAAAGTGCTACAGGCTGATGGACCTGTCAAGATCAAGGTCTTCGGCTATGGTGAGGAGATCGCCTATACTCATGGAGTACCTGGAGTAAAGGAGCTCACGCTACAGAACAATGGCAAGGAGCAGAAGTTTAATGTCGACCTAGACGGAGGTACGTGGTGCCACCGTGTCATCATCGAGATTAACGACTTTGCAGAGGTTGAGTTCTCTAAGGATATCGTTGTCAAGCAAAATCTCAAGAAGGGAGAGCAATCTTATCGCAGCACCTCTTACTATGTGATACCTTTTGAAGCCGCAACGGCTGATAGCGACAATCCAGCAGGTCTATCAGGTCCTGAGGAGTATCGCGTCAAGTATTCATACACTATCAAGGGGCTAGATAAGAGCGTTCTAGACGTCGATGCAGCAAAAGCTGAGGGTGAGCGCGTTGCTTACCGTATGCTCTATGCTGACAATCGTCCTGCCTACGGGGGTAAGCAAAACCTGACTAAGTCGACTTACTCCGAGCCAGCTTACTTTGACAACTTTGAGGATCCAAACGACTATCTCTACGTAGGTTACTGCGACTATGAGGCTCCAAACTACGAGGCAGTAGAGCCTTCAGGGGTCACATGGGCTGGCTACCACGGAGGTGCCATCAAGCTGACTAAAGATAAGCTCAAGGATCTAGTCGGTGGTCAGGTCGTCGGTATACGATTTGCCTCTGCTGCCTCTATGCAGAAGGATCAGGTCAACAATGATCCAGGCTTCTACACTCCGAAGCTCCCTTGCATCTTCCTCGCAGAGTCTGTACCTACATGGGATCGCTCTGATATCAACAACCCAAAGCTTATCACGCCTTGGAAGCCCATTCAGGTTACTACGGTCGAGAAGTTTAAAAACGGGTGGAATACCCTCTTCTTTGACAAGCCATATGAAATCAAAGCTGAGAGCGAGTTCTTCGCTGGAGCTTATGCTTACGACGCAGCTGGCGTGGGTGGTATCCTCGTCAGAAGCTACCAGTCGCCTGGCGTAGACCCTAACTCTGCTTGGATAGCCTCCAACTGGAGTACCTATACCATCGAAGAGGCTCAGTTTAACAGTAGAGTAGGTAAGGGCGAGGGCCCTCTCCTGATGCAGCTCATCGTAAAGCCTAAGAATGTAGATCCTACGACACAAAATCGTGGAGAGATCCGCGACCTTCAGGCTCCTGCCTTCATCTATACTGATGAGGAGCTCAAGCCTACGGTAGAGCTCTTTAACACGGGTATCAAGGCTATCACTAAGATCACGGTAGAGACAGACCTTGCTGGCAAGAAGCAGACGCAGACTGTCGCTCTAGATAAGCCTCTGGCCTCTTCGATTAGCAAGGTGATCGACCTACAGCCTATCGATCATAAGGGCATCTCTGGCAAAGTACAGCTCATCGTCAAGCTCACAGAAATCAACGGGGTGGCTCTCAAGTCGCCAGTATCTCTAACAGCTGGGCTAGAGATCCTCAAGCGTGACGAGGCCTTCGAGCGTACGACGCTTGTAGAGATCTTTACCTCCGAAAAGTGCCAGTACTGTCCATCTGGTGTCTCTACAATGGAGAGTCTGATCGATAACCCTGGCAATGCTAAGATTAAGGAGCGCCTTGCCATCGTATCGCATCACTCTTTCTTCCAGCCAGACTTTATGGTGCTCCCCTACAGCCAGGGACTAGCTCCATTCTATGGTATCAAGAACTCGGCAGGAGACATCTCGCTAACTAATACGACCTCTCCGACGAATATGTTCGACCGCAAGCCTCTACCAGCACTAGGCGAAGCTAAGGGTCAGAACGGTTCTGTCTACCCCATAATAAGCAACCAAAACGAGCTTAACAAGGTCGCTGAGGCTGCTGAGGCAAATCCTGCTGCAGTCTTTGTAGAGGTCAAGCCTTGGTTCCAGAAGGAGAGCAACACGCTGAACGTCCTCGTACAGGGTCGCGCCTCTGCACGCTTGGATCGCTCGCGTCCTGTCTACCTAACTATCCTGATGACTCAGGATCGTATCAAGCCTCGCCAGCAGGCCGGCAGTATGCCTGCGGGCTTTGTACACACCAACGTCCTGAGATATGTCGATGAGGGTGGCTTTATGGGCTCTGAGGTTAGCTTCGACGAGATGGGTAACTTTAAGATCGTTAAGGACATCCCTGTCAAGGCTACTGATGCTAAGAGTGGTACGCTCCCTGCGAACCAGTTCCTCCTCGAGGGTGACAACACGAGCATCGAGGATGTGATGAAGGAGGTCAATGTCATCGCCTTCCTACACTACTACGAGCAGCTCCCCACCAATGACGATGTCGAGGAGGATGATCAGCGACTCCTTAAGAATGAGGTGCTCAACGCTGCACAGCGTCGTGTCTCCTTTACCAACTTTGAGGGCATTGATGAGATCACCTCTCAAGATGTCCAGGTGACTATCGAGGAGGGTGCTGTACGTGTCAACGTGCCTGTCGCAGGGCTACAGGTGTACGACATGACAGGTCGTCTCGTACCCGCTACGGGACTTACGGCTGGAGCTTATGTCGTTCGTCTAGAGCTACAGGACGGCTCCGAGATATTTACTAAGGTCGTTGCCAAGTAAATCACAATCCTGAGTGCTCTTCCTAAGTCTCGGCTCAGTATAGCTGACTTATGGGGAGCATTCAGGCTTTTCTAATCAATCATCAAAGCTTACATTAGATACAATAGATACAGACAATGCACTATTTGAATAAACTATCAATAGTCTCACTGCTACTACTGAGTGCCACGGTCTCGCTCTTCGGTCAGGACCTATTCTCCGGAGGAGATGGCTCTCAAGAGGATCCGTATCAGATCGCTACGGAGGCTGACCTACGCACATTAGCTACGGAGGTCAACAGCAACTTCAACACCTTCGCTGGTCAGTACCTCAAGCAGACGGCAGACATCACCTTCACATCTGACGAACCTATCCAGCCTATCGGCGGCCCGATCCTTGATGACTTTACGCGGCCTAATGAGATGTGCTTCCAGGGGACGTATGACGGTGATATGCACAAGATCTACAACCTCAATCTCTATGATGACCGTCAGCTTGTCGAGGGTCACGATCCCCAGATGGGTGTCGGCCTCTTTGGTGTACTAGGCGAGGGGGCTACGATCAAGAATGTAGTCATCGCCTCGGGACACATCTATGGCTTCTCAGGCGTTGGTGCTATCGTCGGTCAGATTAAGGACAATTGTACAGTCACTCGCTGTAAGATAGGTCCCGATGTACGTATCATCTCTTGGGCTAATGCTGGAGGTATCGCTGGTACCTCGATCGGCTATGGGATGAAGATTATCGAGTGTGTCAACTATGCCAACATTGAGGTGTATGGTGTGGGGATACACAAGACGGCCGGCGGTATAATCGCTATGTCTGCTAATACGACCATCGAGGGGTGTGCTAACTTTGGAGACATCTGGGCAAAGGGTGGCTTTGCTGGAGGTATGATCGGCTATATGCCACAATCCACGCAGGACTTCATCTTTACATACCCAGAGATCAGGAGCTGTATCAATGCGGGCGATATCTCCTCTATAGATCCAGTATCTGGAGGTCTAATAGGCGCTGTCGCATACAACCTCACTGGTGACGATGGCCCCATCCCTCATCAGCTCATATCAAACTCTTATAATTATGGTCAGGCGCTAGTGACCCACGGCTACACCTATGGCCCTATCTGTGCTTTTTACTCCAAGCAGTTTCCCCTATCTGTCTCCAAGACCTTCTATAATAAGGATCGCTACATTATGAAGCAAAAGGAGGGCCCAGATGCGGAGCTTGCCTTCTCTCTCGGAGAGGCTAAGTCTCACGAGGAGTTCACATCACCAGCCTTCATCACGACGCTCAACGAGGGTGGTGTGTCAACTTTTGAGGCTGACAAGCATAAGATCAATGGCACGATGCCTATCCTCAAGTGGATCAATGATACCTACGATGCCGAGATCGACAAGCCCAATCAGTATCGTACGGACATCCCCTACACTAAGTTCAAGCAACGTGCAGGTTCATTCTTTAACCCCAATCGCTCAGGAGACTTCATCATCTACGATATGAGTCGTCAGATGCCCAATATCCAGGCTAAGTCACTAGGGTGTAACCTAGACAAGGGCTGGGTAGGTCGTGTCCTGCCGATACAGGGAGGCAAGTCATACCGCTTCTTTATGTCCACCTCAGCATTCCGTCGCTATCTTAAGGAGGATGGTATGTATGTAGATGGTCGTCCCGACAAGCCTGCTGATCACTGGCTCATCACACCTTCCTTTACGGTCACAGGAGACACTCCGTGGTTCCACTGGGTAGGAGCTTCGGAAGATGGAGCTGTACCTTCTACCTACGAGCTTTATGTCGTAGAGGGTGCCGAGGAGCCTATGCCTAGCACGATCCTTAAGACCCAGCCTATCTATACAGTAGAGAACGAGAAGGAGACCCAAGTACTTCAAGAGACTGTCATAGAGAAGGACGAAGATGGAGAGCGTGAGGTGGAGCGTCTCTACAACACCTTTACTGCTCACAAGGTAGACCTCTCTAAGTACATTGGCAAGGAGATCAGGCTCGCCTTTAGAGATCGCTCTGTAGATCAGTTTAACCTCTTCATCGGTCAGATGAAGATGGCTCAGGCTAACGCCATCACTACGGTGGATAACGCGGCCAACTGTCTCATCGAGGTCTCTGAGCAAACGATCGCAGCTACGCGTCCTGAGAGTCTCTTGACGCTGTACAGCATCTCAGGTCAGCAGCTAGCACAGGCACAGGATCAGCTCGTCTACCGTGGCCAGTCTGGTGTCTATATCTTAGTCGTATCTGACGCTACGGGCTATACCGAGAGACGCAAGGTAGTACTCTACTAGTCTATACTCTAAGGATCGACCTCAATGAGCTTACGTAACAGCTTCTTTGAGGTCGATCTTTCTTTTTACTCACATATCACTAAACCCTTATTCGTCTATGAAACGAACGATTACTCTCTTACTAGCCTTTATGGCTTTGTCGGCAGCGATGAGTCTGTCGGCTCAAGAGCTACAGACCCGCAAGGCTCTGGTCAATCCACGGAATGCGGGTACCGAGATCACCGTAGTCTCAGGGCGCTCAGGTATGCGCTCCGCCTTTAACTCTCCAGCTGAGGCAAAGGGCGATCTGACGCTCTTCCTCAGGGAGGACTTCTCCCTCATGACCGCCGGGAGTGAACTAGCACCCGACACCGTCGGGACTATCTGCGCTCCAGATGGAACCTACAAGTATCGTATCTGGCAAAACATCGATCCTCAGTACACCCACTGGCGTGGCTGGGGAGGCACCTTTGATGGTCTAACCTTCGAGGAGTGCCAGGGCAAAGGCTCCACACACGCTGCTGGTGGTGCTATACATCTAGGAAGCAGAGAGGGAGCCAAACTCAATACACCTCCCCTAGATCTGATGGATGTCACGCTACATGAGGATGATCTCACGAGTGACAATATCATCGTCCTACGCTTTAAGGCCAAGGTGACACAGCCTATCGACCCTAAGCTCTGTATGGTAAGGCTCTTCGTCGAGTCTGCTGAGACCTCTTGGTATCGAGATGGGGATAATCCCGTCTACAAGGGCGAGTGGAGCGTGCTGCGTCCTCTGACTCCTGAGATTACGACCCTATCGACAGAGTGGGATACCTATGAGATGGTCTTCGCTGGAGCTGGTCATAGTACCATCGTCAATATGGGCTTTCAGGTGATGCCTCTGAGTCAAGAGATCGCTGAGACTGGTGATTACCACTTTGACCTCCTCCTAGACGATGTCGAGGTGTACAAGATGAAGCCCTTCCTACCCATTCCGAAGGTGACGAGCTTTACAGACTTTACGGCTGATAGCTTTGTCGCTAATTGGGCAGCTGTCGAGGGGGCTGACAGTTATCTCGTAGATGTCTACTATATGGATGTCGATGAGACCGTCCCTCCCAATCCGATGGGACAGCGTCCTATGATCCGCAAGGACTATCTAATGGGACAAAAGGTGACGACCAATAGCTACAAGGTCACAGGCATCGACCCGCAGTACGTTTACTACTACAATGTACGAGCTGTGCAGGGGGACAAAGAGTCTTACCGCTCTGTAGACCAAGCGGTCAATGGGCTCTCTGTACCAGAGCTACAGGCCGTATCAGATATGACTGCTGATCACTATGTCGCCTCGTGGTCTGAAGTGCCATCGGCTGGTCGATACTTCTATATGGCTTACCATAACCGACGAATATACAGCGACTCTGAGGTTACGCTGATCGATGAAGACTTTACGGGCGTCAAAGACCTAGAGGGCAACGCTACTGGTTGGGGCGTGGACAATCCTCCTGCAGGTTGCTATGCTAAGGCTTATCCCACAGATCTCAACATGCCTGGATGGGAGATGTACTCTTACGCTCCATGTACAGACTATGTAGGCTTCGATGGGTGGCAGTTTATCAACCATGGTGCTAGTGCCTCTATGCAGGCTCCCGAGCTAGACCTCTCGCACGGCGGTGGTGTAGCCCGTGTATCGGTCAGCCTGTATGGTGCCTATGATGTGACTAGCAATCAGTTCCCACAGGCTGCACTCGCACTCTTTAACTACAATGAGGAGACTGAAAAGTATGAGCAGGCAGACCTCGTCTACATCGCAGAGGAGGCACAGAGACCTATCATCAATCAGTGGCAAGACTACTCCGTACAGCTCAGGAATGGTAGCAAGCGCTCCATCATTGCGCTCTTTGCTGTCAAGGGGCCCGAGTATCTCTTTGTGGACAACTTCAAAGTCACGCAGCGCTTTAAGAAGGGCGAGTCCTATCTGGCTCCCTACTTTGGCGAGCCACTCCATAATGGTACTTCGATAGATGTCTCTGTGCCTAGTCATCTGCAGCAGGATGCACTCTACCACCGCGTCAGAGCCGTCAAGGCCAATGAGCAGGGGCTGCTCATGAGTAAATTCTCTAAGCTTGGCGAGATCCGCAAGGCTACGGCTGTCAGTCAGCTTGTCCTGACGGAGCCTAGCGCTAAGATGATAGAGGGTGTGCTGACCATCGTCAATCCTAACGGCGACTCTGTACAAGTATATGACGTGACAGGGCGACTGCTTTATAGCTCAGAGCAGGCTGACAGAGAGCTCGAGCTCACACTCCCGACGGAGGCGTCCTACATCGTACGCATCGGCAGCCAGAGCTACAAGGTGCGCTAGCAGGAGACGATCTAGGGTCGGCTTATTCTAATCAACTGAGACTATAAAACAAGATAGCCACGTGGGGATTTGACGTTTCCCACGTGGCTTATCACTTTTTTGAGTAGATTTGCGAAGAGATCTGGTAAGCTATCAGTCTCAGCGAGAGCAATTCACTTAATCTATCCATAATATGATCCAGATAAAGCCGTCTATCATCTTAGTAATCCTACTGGCACTTGGGGCTTGCGTAGCGTGTGACGATGAGCCACAGCCAGCTAAGCCTATCGTTGTCCAGTCAGTCACACCTCTCGACTACATCGCGGAGGAGAATTTACTCCTCGAGGGTGATCCTGCTAAGAGTTTCTTTACTTACTCGGAGGCACTCACAGCAGTGCCACAAGGTACCCACGTGGGCTCACGATACGAGTGGGCTGGGATCATCCCGCATGTAACTAATCTGGAGGAGCCTACGCTCATCTTTCAAGACGCTAGCGAGCATCTAGCTGTCGAGGAGGCTATTCAGATAGGAGACATAAAAGCGACCTACAGCTCTGACTACAAGAATATGGGCAATGGCATCTCCTATGCGCTCCGCCTAGCTCCCGCCAAGGCTGCTGCCGAGGAGGGCTTTCCCCCAGCTCAGGACAAAAAGCTCCTAGCCGCCTACCGCTACCAAGTATCAGAAGGGAAGGAGGGCGGTCTCCTGACAGTCACCGTACGTCCTCTCGGAGAGAGCTTTGATGGTACTATCGAAGAGGTCGCCAAAGAGAGCTTTTGGGCTCAAAATAAGCAAGATGATGTGGAGCGTCACTTCCCCTTTGCGGGAGCTGTCGATGACGACGAACTAGTGTATGTCGGCACCGATGGCTTCTACTGGACCAGCACGCCTGATGGCGATACGTCAGCATACTATGTGTGGATCGGCGAGGGTGCTGCGGGCATCTTTGACGACGGTAAGTTAGTCGATAACTATCGCCAGATGGGACACTCCGTGCGTCCCTTTGCGGACCATCTCTAGAGACTGTGACTTTTGCAATAGTCTCCTCTAGTCAGTTAGCTGACTCCTGAGTAAATACAAACATCGGCTCACCTCGGAGGACGAGATGAGCCGATGTTTTGTTTACTGAGAATGTTGACTCTTGCAACAGTCTCTTACTGCTCGTCGTAGAGCGATAAGGTGAGCGCCTCGCCGTCCCAGCGAGCGTAAGAGTTGTAGTGGATCCAGTCGCCGAGGATGATGCAGCGACGATCGTCGGGAAGCGAGAGATTGAGCAGCAGGTGGCGATGACCATATATATAGTAGTCTATCTCGGGGTGCTGCGGGATCAGCTCTTTGGTGTACTGCACGAGCCACTCATCTCGCTCTACATTCATCTGCGGATTGTGACCAGGTCGTGACGGATCGTCGGCAGCTCGCATCTGTCGCAGACGATTGCGATAAGCCCACCACTGTGCGAAGGCGACCGTCCAGCGAGGGTGGATCGCAGCATAGAGACAGCGTGCCAGTCGGCTCTCGAAAGTGCCAAAGAGCCAGCGTTCCTTCTTGTAGCGTAGGGCATACTCTCGATGTCCGTGCGACAGACGGAAGGTACGCCCTTTGAGCTGGCAGACGACAGTGTCACGATGCACGATGACACCTAGCTCTTGGGTAAAGTAGTCGGTGAGCCAGAGGTCGTGATTGCCCATGATGTAGTGCACCTCGACACCTTGCTCCACGAGGTCTGCTAGAGCAGCGAGGAAGCGTACTGCGCCCCTCGGCACGACATACTTGTAGTCAAACCAGTAGTCGAGCATATCGCCCAGCAGGTAGACCGCCTCGGCGTCGTCCGCTATGGAGCGTAGCCAGGCGACCAGTCGTAGTTCGGCACGCCTAGGATCGTCGTGGTAGGGCGACCCTAGGTGTGCATCTGAGAGAAAGTATATAGCTCCCATAGGTAGGGTGTCAGCGACGCTTTGCCCTAGAGGAAGCCCAGCTCCAGCTGTGCCTCTTCGGACATCATCGAGCTATCCCACGGTGGGTCGAAGGTGAGCTCGATGTCACACCGCTTGACGCCCTTGATGCTCTCGACCTTGATCTGTACATCTTGTAGGATAAAGTCTGCGGCCGGGCAATTGGGCGCCGTGAGTGTCATCGTGATCACCACCTTAGCTCCCTCCTCCTGTACATCCACATTGTAGATGAGACCTAGGTCGTAGATATTGACAGGGATCTCAGGGTCGTAGACGGTGCGGAGCATCTTGACGATCTGCTCCTCTAGTTGTAGTGTCTCCATAGGGGGCTTACTTAACAAGGTTCATCTCGTCGAGCAGACGCTGACAGTGGCCATACTTGTCGACCAGCATAAGGAGGTAGCGAATGTCTAGGATAATGCTCCTCTGGTAGTCTGGTAGGTACTCGATGTCGCCACCGACACCCTCCCAGTTGCGGTCGAAGTTCAGTCCGATCAGGCGCCCCTTGCTATCGAAGACCGGGCTACCCGAGTTACCGCCCGTCGTGTGGGTCGTAGCGCAGAAGTTGACTGGCATCTCGCCACTGGGTAGCGCATAGACGCCGTAATCCTTCTGCTTATAGATCTCCTTGATCTGGTCAGGCAGGGCAAACTCCCAGCTCGTGGGGTCTTCCTTTTCCATCACACCCGTGAGGGTCGTCTGATGACCGTAGTAGACATTGTCACGAGGAGCGTAGCCACGCACATTACCATAGGTAAAGCGGAGCGTCAGGTTAGCATCGGGCCACACCTTGCGCGCACCCTGCATATCCATCACGCCACGCACGTAGTCTCTGTGAGCCAGCTTGATCGGATCATCGTAGGCAGCCTGCTGCTCACGCATTTGGACAAAGAGATTGATGGTCGATACGGCAAACTGCGTCATCGGATCGTTCAGCAGTTGCTCACGTGAGGGAGTCTTGAGAAAAGCGTCAAAGCGTGCTGGATCAGCAAAGATCGAGCTGTCGAAGAGATGAGCCACATATGCCTGTACCGAGTGATACTGAGCCACTCCCTCACGAAGAGCATCGGGCCAGTGCGCCTCATCGATGCGCTCCGTGTAGCGCTGCAGGAGCACTGTTGCGACCTCCTTGTCGACCGTTGGGTCGTAGTCCTTATTATAGAAAGCAGCATAGCCACTACGCAACTCGCTAAGGATCTCCTCGCGCACCTTCGGATCGCTCCACTGCTGGAGCTTCTTGCCGTCAGCTAGCGGGATCTGTAGAAACTCGATCGGTGTCAGGATACCCTCCATAAGGTACCACTGCACACGACGTGCCTCTTGACGCGCAGCGACACAGTCAGCGATCGTCTGGATAGCTTTGGTCACCTCGGGGCGGTTGTTTGCCTTAGCCCATTGCGCCAGCTCATCTTGCTGCGCACGCTTGGTCGCCTGCAGGTTGCGAGTGCGGATCGCCCAGTTGGCACCTTGAGCGCGCTTGTAGCCGTTTTGCGAGTAAGCGTACTTAGCAGCGTACTGTATGTTGACCTTCTCGTCAGCGAGCATACGACGCAGCATCACCTCCTGACGCAGACCACGCATCTCGATACGTATGTTATTATCTATCTCAGACCACTCGTCCACTTGTGCCTCTGTGAAGAAGTGATTGGTCGTCCCTGGGAAGCCCATAATCAGCGCAAAGTCATCACGCTGTACGCCTGAAGTAGAGACCGCGGCAAAGCGCTCTGGCTTGTACGGCACATTGTCAGCGCTGTAGTCGGCGGGGTTATTGTTCTTGTCCACATAGACACGGAATATGGAGAAGTCTCCCGTGTGGCGAGGCCACATCCAGTTGTCCGTGTCGGAGCCATACTTACCGATAGCGCTGGGCGGAGCCGCTACAAGCCGTACGTCGGTAAAGACCTTCTTGGTAAAGAGGTAGTAGCGGTTACCCCCATAGAAAGGCTTCAGCTCGTAACGAATGCCAGGCTGCTTCATAGCCTCCTCGCCAACAATCGCAGGAATCATCTTGGTGAGTGTCGCAATGGAAAATGCAGCCATCGGATCCTCCTTGTAGGGAGACTCCTTGAGCAGCTTATTCACCTGATCGGTCACGTTGGTGATCTTATCGATCGAGATCACCTCCAGCCCAGGACAGGGTAGCTCCTCACGCATCGACTGCGTCCAGATGCCGTCACGCAGGTAGTTGTGCTCTACGGCTGAGTGGCTCTGTATCTGATCGTAGCCACAGTGGTGGTTGGTCAAAACGAGCCCTTGCTCCGAGACGAAGACGCCTGAGCAACCCCCGTCAAACATCACGACCGCACGTTGCAAGCAAGGGCCATCGGGATTGTATATCTCCTCCACAGGGATCTGTAGCCCCTTAGCTTGGAGTTCGTCAGCTTGGTCAGCCATCTGCTCCAGTAGCCACATACCTCCGTCGGCCAGTGCTACGGCCGAGAGAGAGAGACTGGTGAGCAGGAGCAGGAGTACTCTTCTTAGGTGAGTTGTCATAGGTAGTTATCTTTATATATAGTGTATTATTGATTCTCTCAAGTGGAGACTGTTGACTTTTGCAACAGTCTCAAGTAGTGGGTGGTGGCGCCAGCTCTTGCGCTAGCATCGCATTGTAGTAGCGCGGGTCGCCCGTCACCTCACGCCCCAGCCAAGAGGGCAGCGCAGGACGGTCTGTGGGACTCGTTAACTCCACCTCCGCCATGACCAAGCCTTCTAGTCGCCCGCCAAAGCGGTCTACCTCCCACACGAAACCTCCAAAAGGCACGTAGTAGCGCACCTTCTCGAGGCTACTGCTAGCACACTGGCGCAGCATCTCCTCAGCGTCAGCGACAGGGAGCGGGTACTCCCACTCGGAGCGGATCAGTCCGTCAGCAGTGGAGCCTCCCTTGATGGTGAGTCGCGCCTCGTCATCGATGATGCGCACCCGCACGGTCACCCGTCCGTCTGCTGTCAGATAGCCCTGACGGATATGGTGGTGGTGAGACGCCTCTCGGAGGTAGTCCTCACGACCGACGAGGTACTTACGCTCGATCTCTAGCACGATGTGTCGTTACTTTGCTGAGATAGTGACTTCGATAGCACCCATCGGGAAGCCGTCGAACGTGACGTCTCGATACTGCACCATCGGGTAGTCCTGCTCGATGCGATTGATGATCAGCTGATGCAGGACACCCTGACCAGCTCCGTGGATGAAGACTACCTTACTGCCACGACGATCGAGTCGCTTGTCTAGCTCACGGCGGAAGTTCTTCAGCTGATAGAGCAGCACCTCGTGTGGAGTCATCCCCGTAGTGTTCGGGAGGATACGCTCCGCCTCTAGCCCTACCTTTTCGATCGTTTGCTCGGTTGCTGCGGGTGCAGCTTGTGGAGCTACTGGGGTGTCGGGGCGCTTGGACTCAGGCTGAGGCTTAGCACTAGCCTTCTTAGTAGGCTTTTGTGAAGCTTTCTGTGCACCCTTTTGTGCTACTGTCGCCTGCGCTGTACGCTCGATAGCACGCTGTGGCAAAGCTCCTGAGCGATTCGGTGCTGGGGTTGGCTCCTCGGCGGGAGCTTGGCGGGTGCCATCGTACGCCTCTAGGACTGGGATCACAAGCGCATCCTCGTCAAAGAAGGGATTCTCACGAAACGCGTGACGCTTCACCAGTTTGACCACATCCATCCGCACCTGACGCTCTACAGGAGGCATGGAGCGATAGGTACGCTCAGGCTTGTAGGCGATAAACTGGAAGTGTGAGATGGCATGATCGTTGATCTCTGACGCGTCAAACTCCTCGACCAGTACCCGCATATCCGGCTCTAGGACGCCCGCTGAGCGAAGCTTGTAGCCTCCCGCTGTGGTTGTCGTGCTATAAGTGAAGAGTAGATGATAGTTGCTCTCGTTGATCAGATAAGTCTCGTAGGGAGACTGTCCGAAGTGTTCGTACGATACGGGCAGATAGGCGACATGCACCTGTAGCTGCTCGCCTCCTGAGCGGTCAAACCAAGGACCCTTGGAGAGAGGTGCCACAAAGCTCAAGTCTTGCTCTGCGCTCTCGACTGGCTCTGGGGTGGCGGGAGTCGCCACGGGCGCTCCGCTTTTAGGCTGTTGCGCTGTCGGCTCTTGTCGCTTCACTACGGGGGGCTTGTATGCTGGTACGAAGGTGTCGCGGCTGTCTACCACGACGCATTCATGTATCGGTGTGGGTAGCTCGAAGCCGTCGGAGCCCTCGACCCACGCCACGCCACGCTCGATACGCTTGACGACACCACCGCCCGACGCATTGAGGTAGCGGATGGTGTCTCCTACTTTTATATTCTGTGCCATTGCTTATTTCTGTTTTCTATGCGAAGATACCAAAAATAGCCCAATTCGCTTACCTCTTAATCTCACAAAAAATCCATTTCCTTCGTAGGAAATTCAAATTCTCCACGTGGCTATCGACTTTTTCTAGCAAGGACGTGTAGCGATTTGCGGGATTAAGGGACGCTCGGTCACCTTGTTCCTCTCGGTGAGAATGGGTACATTTGTGGTGCTAGCGTGCGATGAGACTCAAATATCAGAGCGATCGCCTCTTCTAGCGCTCCCATGACACTAATCAAATCACATAGTATATGAAGCATTTCTACTCCTTATTAACCTGCACGCTCTCACTGCTCTTATGGTGGGGCGTAGCGTCACTATCGGCTCAGACCACCATCGAGGTCACAGAGCCTGGCACGCTCCAGTCGAAGCTGAGCGAAACGACCGAGCTGTCTAATCTAGTGATCACGGGGTCGCTCAATGCGGACGACTTCGGAGCCTTGAGAAAGAAGGCTGGCATCACCACGCTCGATCTCTCTAGCGTGGAGATCGTCACTGGCGGTAGCTACGAGGGCAATCCTTATATGTCGGAGACTATCGAGACGGAGCCTGGTACTATGCCGGGTTACTTCCTCTTTGCGGGCGAGCTAGCTGAGAGTCTGACCTCCATCACGCTACCTAATAGTGTGACTCGACTAGGTACTCGCTGCTTGCAAAATGGTGGCAAGCTGACTGAGATCAACCTTCCTAGCGAACTCACCTATGTAGGCGAATTGTCATTCGGCTGGTGCGAAAGCCTAGAGGCTATCGAGCTCCCTGAGTCGATCGACTCACTAGGGTCTTCAGCCTTCGAGGGGTGCAAGCTCCTCGCTCAGGTAGAGATCCCTGAGGAGGTCAGCTATATAGGTAAGTCTCTCTTTCAGGATTGCGAGTCGCTCTCTGAGGTCACGTTACCGCCTACGATGCGTGAGATCTCGTTCTCTACCTTTAAGGGCTGTACCTCTCTTGAGGAGCTAGACCTACCAGAGATGCTTAGCACGATCGGCGTCTCAGCCTTCGAGGGCTGCACGAGTCTCTCCGAGATACAGCTGCCACCACAGATGCGCACCATCGAGCATGACGCATTCAATGGCTGCGAAGCTCTTACGAGTGTCACCATACAGAGTATGGCTATGGAGACTATCGGTGACCAAGCATTTATGAACTGCAAGGCACTGGAGGAGATCATGATCCCCGCTGGCGTGACCAGGATCGGTGGCAATGCCTTCAGCGGTTGTGAGTCACTGGCTAGTATCGTCCTGCCCTCCAAGCTCAAGACTCTGATGGGTGGAGCTTTCGCTCGCACAGCGATCACTGAGGTGACGATACCAGACGGGTGTGAGGAGATACTCTATGGAGCTTTTGCCAATTGTAAGAGTCTGGAGACGGTAACACTGCCTCGCTCTATGAAGAAGATGAGCGACAAGGCTTTCGGTGGTTGTGAAGCGCTCAAGAGTGTGATCGTAACCAATCCGACACCCGTCGTCTCTAGCAAGGAGGAGGACCTAGCTGGCCTAGCCGACCTCTCCGCTATGAGCGAGCTAACGCTGGTCGTACCTGAGGGTACCAAGGCTGCTTATGCAGCTGCCAAGCTGTGGAAGGAGTTTGCCAACGTGTCGGAGATGCTGACGCTTACTGCTGAGGTCTCTGCCGAGAAGCCACTAGAGGAGACTCTCAACGCCCTGACAACGCCCGAACTATACCGTGCGGTCAAGCTCACGGGTACAATAACGAGTGCCGACCTAGAGGCGCTCGCAGAGCTGCCTCGTATGCAGGAGCTAGACCTCGGCGAGGTCACCTACGATGCTGAGGCAAATCCGCTAGCGGAGATCAAGTTCAGAGAGTACGCTCAGCTGCGCAAGCTGACCTTCCCCAAGCAACTCACGACGATCCCCTACTCTAGCTGTAGTCAAGCGATGCTCCTCGAGGAGGTCGTGCTACCAGAGGGTGTGACCGATATCGAGGAGGAGGCCTTTAGCTACTGCACCGCACTGCGTAGTATAGCGCTACCTCAGACGGCTCTGAACCTTGGCGAGAGCGTCTTCCATGGCTGCACTTCGCTAGAGGCGATCGTCTTCCCCGATAGCATCGAGCTAATACCTGACTACGGTTTCTTCGACTGCGTCTCGCTGCGGGAAGTTCGCTTTCCTAAGAAGGTTGCCGACATAGGCGAGCAAGCTTTTGTCAATTGCTCACACATCAAGCAGATCTGGCTAGGCGAAAACGTCAACGAGATCAAGGATATGGCATTCTTCGCTTGTGATGCCCTAAAGACGATCACGACACTGCGCGAGGAGCCTCCTGTCACGTCAGAGAACGCATTCACCGAGGAGCACTACGAGACGGTCACAGTCGTCGTCGCTTCGGAGGAGATCAAAGAAGCTTATCAAGCAGCCGATACGTGGTGCAACTTCAAGAACTACAAGGTCGACCCGACGATCGCCGTTGCCATACAGCAGCCAGAGACGGTCGTGCCTGCTGTCGTGTATGGCGCTTTGTCTGCGCTTCACCTAGAGCTGGCCGACGCTGAGAGTCTCGTCTCTATCTACACGCCTAGCGGTCTGCAACTCGCCTCTCACTATCTGCCCGCTGGTACTTATGAGCTACCACTCGCAGAGGGTCTTTACATCGTTACGATCAATCAATCAAGCTACAAGGTATATGTACACTAAGCATTCACGACTCTATACGATCATTCTAGCTAGTCTCCTCCTCCTTTTCGGCTGGGGGAGCACTCGCTCCTCGCTACAAGCGCAGAGCAGCATTCCCGCATCGGAGCAGCAGGCTCTCCTCGAGATCTATGACCAGTGCGGTGGCTCTGGTTGGGCTGAGGGATACAATTGGCGCGCTGCTGCAGGACCAGACCAGTACGCTGGCGTAATCATCGAAGGTGGCCACGTGCAGGGCATTGCGCTTGATGGGGTAGGACTGACGGGACAACTGCCGAAGAGCTTCTTTACCGCCTTCCCTGAGCTGCGTCTCGTGGGTCTCTCCAATAATAAGCTCTCAGGGTCTATCCCCGAGGCGTTTGGCGCAATGACTAAGCTACAGGCGCTCACGCTCAGTAGCAACCTATGGACGGGACAGCTGCCTAATCTAGATAAGCTGGTCAATCTGAAGATCCTACACTTGGCAAACTTCTTTAATGTAGATGCCAAAGGCAATGTAATCTCCGAGGTAACTGGTACGCTCCCTGACATCTCTAAGATGCCTCAGCTAGAGTATATCGACGCTTCTTTATCCAATCTATCGGGACAGCTACCCGAGCAGATCGGTCTCTGTCGCAATCTGCAGGTCCTAGAGCTCTCCTTCAATCAGCTGACGGGCTCTATCCCCGCCTCTATCGGTGATTGTACCGAGCTGCAGATCCTCTCTGTCCAAAACAACAAGATGAGTGGCGAGATACCAGACCTGAGTACCCTTGTCAACCTCGGCAAGCCCCTAGAGCTGGGACTAGGCGTTACAGAGCCAGGACGACTCTACCTCAACAGCAACCAGTTCACAGGGCCCTTCCCCGAGAGCGTCACGATGTTACCTCGCTTGCAGCGCTTCTCCTGTGCTAACAATAAGTTTACAGGCTCTCTGCCAGAAGACTTAAGCACGATGGAAGACTGCGAAGCCTTTTTTGCCGATCACAACCAGTTCACAGGCGCATTACCACAACAACTGCCGAAGAAGCTCTGGTACCTAGACCTAGGGTACAACCAGTTCACGGGTTCTATCCCCGCTACGTGGCAAGATGCGACTGAGCTGGGCAAGATTTCCCTCAGAGACAACAACCTCTCAGGCTCCGTGCCAGCGATCTACAAGAAGCTCGATAATCTAGATATGATCGATGTGCGCAACTGTCGCTTCTCTTTTGCGGACTTTAAGGCGTGGGATCGGTTTATCAAGAACAAAGATTGCATCTTCCGCTTTGGTATGCAGCAAGCTTACAGTGAGCCTCATAAGGAGAGCGTCAAGTCAGGTAGTGATGTCACCTTTGACGCCACCTATCCCGGCACACTCATCGGCGACGAGCACTATCGGTGGTACAATCTGACCACGCTACAGCCTGTCCCCGACGCTAATGAGGCTCAGCTAACGCTCCAAGGAGTCTCCAAAGAGGACGCTTGTCGCTACGTCTGCCTTATTACGAGTGTCAAGATGGGCAGCACACAGCCTCGCTCGGCGCTACGGGCCGACGATGACGAAGGGGTGGAGTCAGATGACCTGCAGCCGACACTGCGGTCAGGCTTTTGGGAGCTAACGGTCGACGGCTACTTCAACGGCACCGACACGCCCGACCCGATAGCAGATGACCTGCGCGTTTACTACGACAGCGAGGCACAGCAGCTCCACCTAGAGAGTGCGGTCCCCGTCACCTCGCTGATGATCGTGGACCTCTCGGGTGCCATCGTGGCACGACTTGAGCTCTCTGGAGCCACCACGCTGGCACTCCCTCTAGCGACTGGCAAGTATGTCGCACTGCTCAATAGAGCGGACGGGAGCTACGCTACGGCACCCCTCCTCGTACTCTAACTAGATCCCCCCTCCCTCACGAGGGGGGAATCTGTATCATCAACAGAAGAAGCTATGACAAAGAAAGCTCTCTTACTCCTACTCACTCTGCTCACCACATCTGCTATGTGGGCGCAGAGTGTTCCCCCGATAGGGACAAAATGCATCACGCTAGAGGTACAGCCGGGCAAGACGTTTCAGTTTGGTCTCATAGCGCGATCTGACGCACGACAAGCTTGGATAGAGCTACAAGAGGGAGAGTTTACGCCACTCTCTATTGGTGACAATTCTAACGTGCCGACAGCCTTTAAGTACACCTCCACCTCTGGGCGGGTGAAGATCTATGGCGCCTTCCACATCTTCGGCTGCCCTGCCAATGGAGCGGTCATCACAGGAGTCGACGCGACGAACTTCACACCCCTCGAGCAGCTCTACTGCGACAATAATGCGCTCACCGCCCTATCTGTCAAGGGGTGCAGCAAGCTCCGTCTCCTGAGCTGCGCCACGAATGCGCTCACCTCACTCGACCTGTCGGGCTGTGCTACCCTAGAGGAGCTATCCTGTTTCAATAATCAGCTCACCTCCTTAGCCCTCACGAGTGCTGTAAAGCTGCAGAAGATAAACTGCGCCCAAAACGCGCTCACCACCCTAGACCTCTCAGCCTGTCCCAAACTCCAGGCGGTCTACGCAGGAGAAAACCAGATCGCATCCATCGCACTCCCTGCCACCAATGAGATAAGCGTTCTCTCCGCTTACCAAAATAAGATTCAGAGCCTAGACCTGAGCAGGTTGCCCCTGCTGGAGGATCTAGACATCTACGATAACCAGTTGACCGCTCTAGATCTCCACCTATCTCCTAAGCTCACAAGTGTCGACTGCTCAGAAAACAAACTGACGCAGCTCGACCTCACAGCGTCCCGAGCCACGCTCACCACGCTCTCCTGCTCGGACAATCAGATCACTCAGCTACAGATAGCTGGCTGCACGCTCCTCAGCAGTCTCAACGCAAGCAATAACCAGCTCTCCTCGATCACGCTCACAGGCTTCGCAGCGCTCGAGAGACTCTCCATATATGCCAACCAGCTCACCGCACTAGATGTGACCGACTGCACAGCGCTCGTCCACCTATCTGCCGATGAAAACAATATGGACGCCTGCAGTCTGAACGACCTCTTTCGCTCCCTCCCGACACCTCAGAGTCAGGGCTATCTGTCGATCGTTGGCAATCCAGGAGCCACCACCTCTACCACCACACTAGCTCAGCAGAGAAATTGGCAGGTAGACGTACAGGGTGACAACACGGGCTGCCCCTCGGGAGATGTCGAGGCTCCCCCCGCAGGAACCCCTGTCATCACGCTGACCACCAAGCCTGGTAGCACCATTACGGTGACGATGCGTGTCTACGAGCCGAACTCCTACGTATGGATAGAGGCTACACCAGGCACCTTTCAGAAGATGCTCATCAGCTCCGACTACGACAATCCCTCAGAGTTTCACATCGCATGCCCTGGGAGTACCGTCCGGCTACATAGCAATGTGGCCGACTTTAGCTGCAGTAAAAACGGAGAGGCCATCACCGCCATCGATGCCTCACACAATCCTGAGCTAGGCACCCTCTATTGCCACGAAAACGCCATCACCTCCATCAAGGTCACTGGCTGTCCCTACCTAGCAGACCTCAGCTGTGGTAAGAATCAGATCAAAGAGCTAGACCTCACAGGGCTCAACTACCTGCAGTATCTCTATTGCTACGAAAATCAGATCGACCGCCTAGACATTGCTCACTGCAAGCTCCTCCAAGAGCTCGAGTGTAGTGCCAACAATATCGAGCAGCTCGACCTCTCCAACCTATCCAAGGCGACGCTCATCATGTGTCACACCAACCGCATTCAGGAGCTCGACCTGTCAAATTGCAAGAAGCTCGAAGAGTTTAGCTGTGCCAATAATCAGATCAGAGAGCTACGTCTCGATGCTTGCGAAAGCTTGAAGGGCTTCGCTTGTGGATCCAATCTCTTGACCCAGCTAGATCTCTCTAAGTGTACGAAGCTCAACCGACTCTTCTGCTCTGTCAATCCCCACCTCACGCAGATAACCCTCGCGCCACACTCGGTGCTACAGCAATTCTCCGCAATGGAGTGCGGGCTCACCAGACTAGAGATTCCCGAGTCGCCCAGCCTGACCAAAGTACAGCTGACCAAAAACCCACTCCAGAGCTTGACGCTAGGTAACTGCAACAAGCTAAACTACCTATCGGTGGACCAGTGCGCCATAGCGCCCTGCGATATGAATCAGCTCTTCGAGGCACTGCCTGAGGTCACCACTGGAGAGATCCGCATCGCAGGCAATCCCGAGGTAGCAACCGCCAAGACCGACATAGCCACCCAAAAGGGCTGGCAGGTCGATGTCACAGGCGACGGCTCTGGCTGCCCCAACAGCATCGAGTCTATCGACGAGACGACCTACCGCATCACGACGGCTCCGCACACCATCGAGGTGACGACCCCGCAGCAAGCACAGGTGATCATCTACGACACCACGGGCCATCAGGTCGCCAGCTGCGTCACCGAGCCACACCGAGCTACCACTATCCGCCACCTCGTCGATGCGACCTACATCGTATCGATAGACGGGAAGGCCTACAAGGTCCTCGTCAGATAGTGCCGACGCTCAGGGATCTCCAGCAGAGCTAACAGACGCTCCCGCAGATCCTACTACACGATAGCCACGTGGAGAATCTCAAATCTCCACGTGGCTATTTTTTATTCTCCACGTAGGCGCGAAACGATTGTCCTCTCCTGAAATAGTACACAGTTGGGAAGCCAACCCCAACAACTATGAAAGAAGAAAAAAGTAACCGAGGACGAAAGGGATATCCCCTAGATT
>QWCE01000834.1_pt1 | contig 55811 bp, 49 predicted proteins | sample 1972531 | NCBI WGS metagenome assembly QWCE01 (sample SAMN09866716, study PRJNA288562) | Human gut metagenome isolate term4_stool, whole genome shotgun sequencing...
CACGCCAGCACTTGGTGAGCGATAGAATCGCGAACCTTAGTACTGCTGCGTGCGAGTCGTAGCGCGAGCGTGCCTGCACCATCATGACACCTTCGAAGCCTTGGATCATAACATTCAGGCATGCGCTCATATCAACACTCCGGAGACTTACGCTGTAGAAGCGTTTCAATCAATGTAGAATTGATTATCGTTAGAATCGACCGGTATACTCCGTGCTTCAAAGGAATCAATGCGTATGAAGTGTCCTTCTTCTACTTTGTCAAGAAAGGAATCCACTAACGCCTGCTCTCCCTGCACTTCCAGTTCCACCCGTCCATCATCTAAATTAATGGCATATCCCGTGAGTCCATAGTTCTGTGCCACATAATAAGCACGGTACCGGAATCCAACGCCCTGGACTCTGCCATCCACATAATAGTGTTTGCGAATTACCATAATACATACCACCTTATGCCTGTTCTGTCACTGTTTCCTTATCCTTTGGCAGGATCAGATTTGCGATAATCGCTACTAAGAATACGACTGCAACACAGTTCTCAGCGAAGATCTGCCGGATAATCTCCGGGAAGATAGCAAAGATCTCCGGTACTGTCGTAAATCCCAATCCAATACTTAACGAAAGTGCCACGATCACGGTATTCCGGTGAGAGAATCCGCATTTCTCGATCATCTGGATTCCGGACACCACAATGTTACCAAACATCATGATCGTACAACCACCAAGTACCGCATCCGGTAACGTTGCAAGCGCTGTACCGACCGCCGGAACAAATCCGGCAATGATCATAATGATCGCACCCATTAAGATCGTGAAACGGTTCACTACTTTCGTCATGGCAACCAGACCAACATTCTGGCTGAAGGATGTGATCGGCATACAGCCAAACAGACCGGATAACGCACTGATAAATCCATCACAGGCAATCGAACCACTAATCTCTTTCTCTGTCACCTCCCTGCCTAATCCGGATGCCGCTACGGCTGATGTATCACCGATCGTCTCTGTAGCAGACACTAAGAAGATCATCGTAACTGATACGATCGCACTGATATTAAACTCCGGCTTAAATGGCATGAAATGTGGCACTGACACAATTCCGCAATCCGCAAATCCAGAAAAATCAACCTTTCCCATTGGAATGGCAACCAGATATCCGACAACCAATCCGGCAAGAACGGATAACTGCTTATAATGCTTCTTTGCCACAATATTAAACACAAGACACACCACTAAGGTAATCGTTCCAAGAATCAGATTCTTTGCGGAACCAAAATCCTTTGCTCCACTTCCTCCGCCAAAGGACGTTGCGCCTACATTCAACAAGGAAAATCCAATTGCGGTTACCACGGATGCCGCCACGATCGGAGATACCAGCTTACGCCAATACTTGGCAAGCAGGCCAAGCGTTCCCTCGATCACACCACCTACGATCACAGCACCTACGACTGCACCATATCCATACTGCGCACCAATAAAGCAAAAAATGGATACGAATGTAAAACTGATTCCCATTACGATCGGCAATCCGGAACCAATTCTCCACACCGGATACAACTGAATGATCGTTCCGATTCCCGCAATGATCATGGCACATTGGATCAGCATCGCAATCTGTTTACTCTCCATACCACACACGCCTGCCACGATCATAACCGGAGCAATATTAGCCACAAACATCGCCAAGATATGCTGCAATCCGAATGGAATCGCACTTGCGACCGGCACGCGTCCCTCTAACCGGTAAATGTTATCAATACTTGCAGGTGTCTGATTTGTCTTCTCTTTCATGTCTTATAATCCTATTCTTTCTCTTATCATTCCCTATTCCCACATTCTTCTCAAAAAACTGCTGCACTTATCTGATTCCCATACCCGGCTCATCCCATAATCTGCCGGATCACTAACCGGATTCCCTGCTCGCGGATATTCTTACCGCCCACCTGGAAGCCTTTCTCAATCGCAATACCCACACCGACTACTTCTGCACCGGCATTCTGTATGAGGTCGATCAGACCTGCAACGGCACATCCATTGGCAAGAAAATCATCAATAATTAAGATCTTCTCACCCGGCTTCAAATACTTCTTAGATACGATCACATCATAGACTCTCTTCTTTGTAAATGACTCTACCTTTGTTGCGTATACATCGCCATCAATATTGACACTCTGTGCTTTCTTGGCAAACACGACCGGCACGCCAAAATGCTGTGCTACCACACAGGCAATCCCGATTCCGGAAGCTTCAATGGTAAGAATCTTATCAATCTTCTGATCTGCAAAGAGACGTTTCCATTCCTCTCCCATCTGTGCAAAGAGATTCACGTCCATCTGATGATTCAGGAAGCTGTCTACCTTTAATACATTACCCGGTTTCACAATACCATCTTTTCTGATTCTGTCTTCTAATGCTTTCATACTTCTTCCTCTCTCTATTTGAAATATTTGTTGATCACTTCCACTAATCCATCTTCATCGTTAGAATGTACGGTTACATAATCAGCCGCTTCCTTGACACGTTCCTGTGCATTTGCCATTGCCACCCCAACACCTGCGTATTCTATCATAGACTGGTCGTTAAAACCATCTCCGCACGCAACTGCATCTTCTTTATCCATTCCTATAATCTCGAATAAACGGGCTAACGATGCCGCTTTATCTATTCCCTGTGGCATAACCTCAATAAAGAACGGTTCAGACCGGTATATGCTTAACACATCTCCATATCGTTCTACCAACTCTTTCTCCCATTGTGGTGCCACATCTACAGCCGCCGTGAACAGGCATTTATTCACATCAAAGTCTACATACTCCGGAAAATTATTAACCGTAGTTAAATTCATATGGTTAATATCTGCTTCCTTCTGCATATATTCATCAATACGGGTCCCTGTCACCACCTTATCCTGTTCATACGTCACAAGACCCATATCATGTTCCACTGCATATTCATACAACGGACGGATATATTCTAACGGAAACTTCTGCTGATAGACAACTTCTTTCGTCTTCACATTCATAACTCTTGCACCATTAAAGCTTAGAATGTATCCACCAAAACGTTCTAGCTGTAACGCATCCGATACTCCTTTTATGCCGTATGTTGGCCGGCCGGATGCCAATGTGACGATCACACCCCGTTCCTGTGCATCCAACAATGCTTCTAACGTCTTCGGTGTAATCTCCTTCTTACTATTCGTCAGTGTTCCATCAAGATCCAAAATGATCATTTTCTTCATGATGATATATATCCTTTCATTCTGTTCTATATGATTCCTATAATATAAGTACAGCTAGTACACAGGCTTCCATGCAGCCTGCAATCCATCAGACGGTGCATATACACATACTCTGTATATTACCGCTGACCCAGCTCCATCATCTCATCTAAGATAACCTTTGCCGCTTCTTCTTTGGAGAGGATTGGAAGCTCCTTCGTCCCATCCTTCCTGATCAGCGTGATCACATTCGTATCGGTTCCAAATCCCGCACCTGCAACCTTCAGATTATTCGCAGCGATCATATCCACATTCTTCGAGGTCAGCTTCTTCGTTGCATTCTCAAGGAGATCCTTCGTCTCCATGGCAAATCCGCAAATCACCTGTCCCGGCTTTCTGTGTTCTCCGATATACTTCAGAATATCCACAGTCCGAACTAAGGAAACGGACATATCCGCATCACTCTTCTTCATCTTATCCGTTGCAACATGCTCCGGGGTATAATCTGCAACTGCGGCCGCCTTCACAATATAATCCATATCCGCATAATGCTCTTTCACTGCCTCAAACATATCTGCCGCACTGACAACCGGAATCACTTTCACAAATGGGGGCTTCTCAATTGCAGTCTGGCCTGTGATCAGCGTAACCTCTGCTCCCCGCTCCATTGCACATCTTGCAATGGCATATCCCATCTTGCCGGTTGAATGATTCGATATAAAACGAACCGGGTCCATCGCCTCCATGGTCGGTCCTGCTGTAACCAACACCTTCTTACCCTGCATATCCTTCTCGTAATGCAGTTCTTTGAGAATGTAGGACAACAGTACCTCTTCTGACGGCAGCTTACCTGCTCCGGTATCTCCACATGCGAGATACCCCGTTGCCGGAACGATAATACCATATCCAAACCGCTTCAGCTTCTCCATATTATCCTGCACAATCGCATTCTCGAACATATTCGTATTCATTGCCGGAGCAATATACTTCGGTGCTTTGCATGCCATGATCGTTGTTGTCAGCATATCATCTGCAATGCCATTCGCAATCTTCCCGATCACATTTGCGCTTGCCGGAGCCACCATAAAAATATCTGCCCTCTTTGCCAGCGCTACATGTTCCACATTAAATTGAAAATTCCGATCAAACGTATCGACTAAACACTTATTGGAAGTTAAAGTCTCAAACGTAATCGGATTAATAAAATTCGTTGCATTCTGTGTCATGATGACATGCACATCCGCATGCAGCTTCACTAACATACTTGCAAGATTCGCTATCTTATATGCCGCTATGGAGCCTGTCACTCCTAACACAACCGTCTTTCCTGTTAACATCTTCTTCCTCCGGTCAATTAATCTATCTTCGTAAACTATACAACGGGGCACTTGAAAAATCAAGTGCCCGAAGCATATTTAAAACCATAAAATAAAAACGGACGACGGTACAGATCTACAATCTATACCGTCGTCTGCCTTCTTATCTCGGACTCAATTCTCCATGCTTCTCATATCGGGATACCTGGATGATCCGGTTCTTGTCATCCACAAAAACGACATGTGGTCTGTGTTCCTTTGCTTCCTCCGGTGTCATCTGTGCATACGACATAATGATCACATGGTCACCAACTGCAACCTGACGTGCAGCAGCACCATTTAAGCATATCATACCACTACCCGGTTCTCCGGCGATCGTATATGTCTCAAACCGGTTGCCGTTCTCTACGTCAACGATCTGGACATACTCATATTCTAAGATTCCTGCAGCATCCATTAATTCCGGATCTACCGTGATACTTCCCACATAATTAAGCTCTGCCTGTACGACAGTCGCCCGGTGAATCTTACCTTTTAGCATATTAATCAACATATCAACTGTACCTCGTTCTTTTTTGTATTCCTTACATTAGGATCCGGTTATCAATCAGACGTGTGGTTCCAATATATACTGCAATGGCGATCAATACAGCGCCCTCAACCTTCTCGATTGGCTGGATCGTATCAAAGCTTACCACCTCCACATAATCAATCTTTGCAAGTGGACAGGTATGTAACTTATCGATAATGATCTGCTTTACTTTTGCTGCATCCTTTTCCCCTGCGTTGATCGCATCCATAGCTGCTTCTAGGGACTGGTTCAGGATAACCGCCTGCTTTCTCTCTTCTTCAGAAAGATATGTATTCCGAGAGCTCTTTGCAAGTCCGTCCTCTTCCCGGATGATCGGGCAGCCAATGATCTCGATATCAAAGTTAAGATCCATGACCATGCGACGGATAATTGCTAACTGCTGTGCATCCTTCTGTCCGAAGTAAGCACGATCCGCAGGTACAATATGGAACAACTTCGATACAACAGTCTGTACACCACGGAAGTGCACCGGACGGCTGGCACCACACAACTTCTCCGGCAATGTATGCATATCCACATAAGCATGGAAATCCGGTCCATACATCTCCTCTACCTCCGGATGGAAGATCAGATCTACGCCTGCCGCTTCACAGATCTTAGAATCCCGGTCAAGATCTCTTGGATAAGACTCCAAGTCCTCATTTGGACCAAACTGCATCGGATTCACGAATATACTGACGACCACCTTATCATTTTCTTTTCTGGCACGCTCCATCAGGCTCTTATGTCCCTCATGCAGATATCCCATCGTTGGAACCAGTGCAACGGATAATCCCTGTTTCTTCCATTCCTTAACCTGTGCTCTTACTTCATCAATCTTACCTGAAACCTTCATCATCTAATCCTTCTTTCCTTACAATTCTATGTGTGCGAAAGTTCACATCCTATATCGGATAATCTTGTGTAACAAATTCATAAGATTATCCTTGATACCCAGAATTACTTTCGCATCTCACTAATATAATTTCTCAATTACTTCTTCACTAATCCCATATTCATGCTCTGGCGCAGGGAATGTTCCCGCCTTCACTTCTTTGTCATACGCTGCAAATGCTTCCCGCATGATCGTTCCGATATCTGCAAACTTCTTGACAAACTTTGGAGTGAAATCACTGAACATACCAAGCATATCCTGATATACCAGCACCTGTCCATCGCAGACATTACCGGCTCCAATTCCAATTGTTGGAATGGATAATTCTTTTGTGACCAGCTCTGCCAACTTAGAAGGTACACACTCTAATACCACAGCAAATGCTCCTGCTTCTTCCACTGCCTTCGCATCCTCTAACAGCTTACGTGCTGCCGCTTCTGTCTTACCCTGCACCTTGAATCCGCCAAATGCATTGATGGACTGTGGTGTCAAACCAAGATGTGCACAGACCGGAATTCCTGCATCTACAATTGCTTTGATCTGCGGACATACCTCCCTGCCACCTTCTAATTTGACTGCTCCGGCACGTCCTTCCTTCATCAGTCTGCCGGCATTGACAACGGCATCATATACGGAAGTCTGATAACTCATAAACGGCATGTCACATACAACCAATGCATTCTTTGCCCCTCTGGCAACTGCTGCACTGTGATGGATCATATCTTCCATTGTAACTGAGATTGTATCTTCATATCCCAAAATTACATTGCCAAGAGAATCTCCTACTAAAATGGAATTTACCCCTGCTTCATCCACTAACTTTGCTGTGGAATAATCGTAGGAGGTCAACATGGATAGCTTCTCTCCTTTTTCTTTTGCCTGTCTAAATGTATTTACTGTGTTTTTCATCTTCTATTATCTCCTTTTCATCCCATTCACCGTCATGGTCAATGAATCCTTTTACACTTCTTTCAGGACGCTTTCCAAGGCTGCATAATCTGTTTGTGGATTCTTACATTCTGCAAGTTCTAACAGCTTGCTGCCACAGACCCGATACATCTCTTTTTGCGTATCATTTAATTCCTGCAGATGCTTTTTCACTGTCCCGACATCTCCCCGTTCAATCGGTCCGGTCAGCGCACTCACACAGCCATCCGCTATGACATGCTCCACATTGTCGCGCACCAGGGCTGCACTGAAGGTTCTCGCTTCCTTCTCACTGAACCCACACTCTTCCAACAGCTCATAACCGGTTGCCAGTACTGCGATCACCTGATTGCTCAGAATGCTCGCTGCTGCATGATATTTCGGCTTCTTTGCCTGATCAATCACAACCGAACGATTGCCAAGCGCATCCAATAACTGTTGCCATGCATTGACCGCATAAGGATGTCCTTCTAATGTAAAATTAACACTATCTAATTGTTGATATACGGAATCTTTGTTGCTGAACGCAAACATAGGATGAATTGATATCGCATAACCTCCATACGTATCAATTCCTGAAAATACATCGGATGATAAGGAGCCACTTAGATGACAGATCATCTTGCCTGTCAGATTCTTCTTGTCGATCGTATCCCATACCTTCTTAATCGCTCCGTCCGGAGTCGACAGAATAATGGCATCACTTGCAGCAATTACATCTTCGATCCGTTCAAACACGCTTGAACCGGTGAATTCTGCTGCCCATCTGGCTTCTTCCTCAACTATACTATTATAACCGGTTACCGTAACATCCGCCTGTGCAGCCTTCCTGGTAAAATACTTACCAAGACTACAGCCGGCCCTTCCGGCACCTACAAAACCTATCTTCATGTTATCACCTCTCTTCTAAGCTTACGGCTTATTCAAGTGACAACACTTACCATTCGATGCAGTTTCTTCCGAATACCGCTCGAAAAGTACTTTATCATTTTCATTTCGGGTTTTCAAGTCTTTTTTCTAATACAATTTAGCAGATTTTTCCTCTTTCTGCTTCGGCTGGATTTTCCTGAGAACCCTCCTTGACAGATGATTCTTCCTTCTTCTGTTTCTTTGCAATCTTCTTCTCTGCTTTCATGTCTTTACGTACCTGTAACCGTATGTTGTAATCTTCGATTGCTTCTTTCGAGTCTACCGTCGCATCCACCATGGAATACTTCATGGCATTTAACAGGGCAACCGAACAGATCATTGCCACCGTTAATACAATATATAAAAAGACTAAAGTTGTGGAACGATCAAACACTTCATAGTAACTTGTCGTTGAAAATGCGATAAAGAATCCCGGCAGGAAAGATACCAAAGTATGACAGATCAACTGAATACAGATTCCACGCACCGTCATCTTCTGCTCTATAAAGTATATCACCGCCATTAAGATTGCCACCTCAATGATCATAATAAGAATCCGCTCATATCCGGACAGGAACAATTCTCCTGCGGTAGCAGATATCTCCTGTGAAGTATCCTTCGCATACTCTACAATGGTCATCAGACTCTTATACCCTACCAACATTACTGACTCTGTCGCCCCATAAGCCAGTCCCCAGGCAGTTACCTTATGAAAAGAGATCTGCCGTCTGCAGCATACGATTGCTACCGGTAACACCGGCAGCAGTGCAAAAACAGCACCCGCAAATGCTACTACCAGCAGATAGGGAATATAATGTGCATTCATGAAATTCTGGAATGTTGTATGATTGAACAGATATGCCAGGCCGTGCTCCTTGATTCCCCACTGCATACCTGCATAAGATAGGATTCCGACAAGAGAAAGTAAACCAATTCCCTTTCTCTCCATCGGATATCTTCCCCACAATGTAACCAGAATGATCACTGGTATGATCAGACTAATGACAACATTTACCACCAACGCACTAATTACCAAACCCATACTTCTTCTCCTTTGTATCCTGCGATATTACATAACTATCTTATCCTTCACTGCTACTGCAATGCCTTCTGAAGTGCCGCAAGGTTCTCCTTCATAAGACTGATATAATCGGTTCCTTCCTTTTCCTGCTCCGCTGTTATCCCTTCAATCGGATTCAGCACCATCGTCTCTGCACCGGCTTCTTTTGCGATCGTCTCTGCCACCTTCGGGCTTACCAGTTCTTCAAAAAAGATTACATGGATATCCTCTTTCTTACAAAAGTCAATCAGTTCTTTCATTCTTGCAGAATCCGGTTCTGAATCTGCAGTCAGTCCTTCTACTGCCTCCTGCTTTAATCCATACTCTTCACAGAGATACCCAAATGCCTGATGTGCCACCACGATCGTATCCCTGGATATATTCTTAAGTCCCTCTTTGTATGTCTCATCCAATTCCTTCAATTGCGCTACATACGCATCATATCGTTCGGTATAATAATCTGCATTGTCCTTGTCCTCCTCGATCAATGCATCCCGGATCACAGTACATTCCGTTATCGCATTCTCTATGCTTAGCCAGGTGTGCGGATCATTCTGTCCATCCTCCTCGATCAGCTTCACCCCGGATGCAGCTTCTACTACCGCAAGCTTGGGATTCGCTAATGCCTGGATCGTCTTATCTGCAAATGGTTCCATATCTGCACCATTATAGATAAACATATCCGCCTCCTCTAATAGCTGCATATCTCCGGTTGACAATTCAAAGTCGTGCGGCTCCGTACCCGCCGGAACAAGATTGATGATCTCCGCTTTGTCACCCGCTATCTTACTTGCAAAATCATACATGGGATATATGGATGTTACAATCGCAAGCTTGTCTGCATCCTGAAACCGGCTTTTCGTCGATGCACCATCTCCGCACCCGGTCACACTACCCATTAACAGCATCAGGCAGATACTTATTATCGTTATTTTTGAATATAATTTCATGTCTGACTCCTTTATTTAGTGATGATAATTCGCCATCTTATTCGAATAGTCATCTGCAATTTTCTTATATTTGTTGTAGTCCTTTTCCTTCATCCTGCCTGTCGCAAGATTCTCCTCTAACGTTGCGTGTAATTTCTTAAGTGCATCACGCGCCAGATCCTTATAGTTATTCTCCAGATTCACCTGAAGCTCCTGGATGATCGTTTCCAGCTCCATCCGAACACTTCTCTTTAGCATATTCTTCTCCTTTTTCGACATTCCTGCTAACCTTTTTACTTCAGACAACATATGTTATTACTATAATCGCAAAACCACTATTTGTAAAGAGTGGAGGTGTCCTTCTTTGTCTGCTGCTCCCTGCATTCCTGCTATCTGTTCCCATGCTGCATCTTTTCACAAACAGGGTATTACCGGTAAACATGTTACCATAGCTGTTATGGATTCCGGACTGGCTCCTCACAACGAGATTGCACCATACCGTATCCTGCATTTTCATGACTTCATTGCCGGTCATCCGAATCCTTATGATGATTATTCCCACGGCACACATGTAACCGGAATCATCGGTGCCTCCTCGATTGGTATTGCACCTGAATGTAATCTGGTTCCTCTAAAAGTATTGGATCGTCACGGTAACTGTTCGATTGAGACATTCACGCATGCCATACATTGGATCCTGTCTCATCAATACGAGTACAATATCCGTATCGTCAACATGTCGGTTGGTGGCAGCCCGGCTGCTCTCCGACAACAGCAGACTCTGTTGAATCTCTGGGTTACCCGGCTCTGGAAAGCCGGTCTGGTCGTGTGCTGCTCTGCCGGTAACAACGGTCCTGCTCCCGGTACGATCACAGCTCCCGGCAACTGTGCCGACATCATTACCGTCGGTTCCTGTGACGGAACCGGATTTTCCTCCATCAGCCGTACGGTACCATACAAACCGGAATTATGTGCTCCCGGTGTTCATATTCTAAGTCTCAAACCCGGTGGTGGATATCATATCAAAAATGGCACTTCCATGTCGACTCCATTTATCAGTGGTTATTGTGCCCTTTTACTTCAATTATATCCTTCCCTGACCAACACAGAGGTCAAACAACGACTGATCCATGCTGCCACCCCGGTTCCCGGATATCCCTCCGCTATCCAGGGCTTTGGTTCCGTATCCCTGGAGCATCTGCTCTCCTGACGTCGTTTATGCCGACAGACTTCTCTTTCCGGACGTGACACTACACACCTTTCCTTTGCGGATGATCGGTTACATCTTCTGCCCGGCACAATTCTGCCAGAAAACGGGATGGCTGCAGCTCCTTGTTATAATATGTCTTCACATCATAGATATGCAAATGGCTCTTTGCCCTCGTCATTGCCACATAGAACATCCGGCGTTCCTCCTCAATCTCTTCCGGCTTCACCGCTTTCTTGTATGGTGTCATCTCCTCATTGGCTTCGAGAATGAATACGGATTCAAACTCCAACCCCTTTGCACTATGCATGGTCGTGATCGTAACCGCATCCTCCTGCTTTTTAGCATTCTTCCTGCTATGCTCCTCCAGATCCTTGCGATACGCATCCATACCATCAAACCAGTCACGATACGTCTTATATGGTCTTGCCATCTCCTGCAATTCATCCAGCACCCCATACAGATCATCCACATTGATATGCCGGTAATCTGCATACTCCTGCAAATATTCATCATATCCAATGGCCTTGCGGATGAAATTCACTGCTGCAAATGGTTTCAATCCCGCCAGGATCCGCAGTTCATACTCCATCTGATCGATATGATCAATCGCCCAGCGTTTGCCCTCTGCCTGCCGCCGCATCTCTTCAAAGCTCACAACCGGTTCGGTCAACAGATTTCTCGAAAGATACCGGTTCGGCTTATTGATGATCTGCAGGAACAGACTCCGATCCCGTATTCCCATCGCTGCCCGGACATAATTAAGGATATTCTGCACCGTAAAATGATCGTAAATACATGGCACATTATCCCTCATCTGAAATGGAATATTATAAGACATCAACTGATACACAATCCCTCTTGCCTGCACATTGGTGCGGAAGATCACTGCCATCCCGGAATACGGTATCCCGGCTTTGTGATAATCCTGAATCTGTTCTAACACATGCCGGTTCTCTTCCTGCAGGGTATTCATATGATGTATCTGAATCGGCTCCTCATAGTCCTTCGCACTTACGATGCGCTTATCAAACCGAATCTGATTATGTGCGATCAGCCGGACTGCTCCCTCTGTAATGTTCCGGCTGCACCGGTAATTCACATCAAGCAGGGTCTCTTTACCATCCGGATAATCTTCCTTGAAATGCAGCATAATATCCGGCTTTGCGCCCCGGAACCCATAGATACTCTGGTCATCATCTCCTACAATGAACAGATTGTTCTGTGGTGCCGCTAACATCTTTGTGATCTCATATTGTATTTTATTAATGTCCTGAAATTCATCCACTAAGATATACTGAAAGCGTTCCTGCAGATACTTGCGGATATCCGTGCGCTCCTTCAAAAGCTCATAACAATATACCATCATATCATCAAAATCAAGCTTTCCCATCTTCAGCACCTTCGATTCATATTCCCGGTATATTTCACGAAATACCTCTTCCCCGACCACAGAGGAATAGAAATGTTCTAATGGGATCAGATCTCCCTTCATCAGGCTCATTTCCCGGATAAGCTCTGATACCATCTCCTCTTCATCCTCATATTCTAATTGTTTCTCGCGGATAATATCTCGAATCATGGAATATTTCTGTTCTTCCAACAGAATATCCTGCGACCGATAGCCATATGCCATCTTTAAGATGCTAAAGAACACGGAATGGAAGGTCCCGAATGTACACTTACACTCAGAACCTCCCATTAAATGATAGAACCGTTCTTCCATTTCCCGCGCACTTGCTCTTGTGAACGTGATCACAAGAATCCGTGCCGCAGGAACCTTTGCCTGCTCAATTAAATATCTGATACGATGCACCATTGCTGTTGTCTTACCACTTCCAGGACCTGCCAGCGCAAGCATGGCACCCTGCACATGATGAATGGCACTTAATTGTCCCTGATTAAACTCCGGCATCGTTACTCCTATCTAGGCTACTGCTGCTTCTAACTTTGCAATACCAGCCTCTATTCTCCGCAAAGACTCTTCCTTACCAAGAATATCCATAATCTCAAATGCACCACCCGGAGTCATCTGCTTACCGGAGACTGCTGTACGAACCGGCCATAATCCCGTTCCGTTCTTAATCCCTTTCTTCTGAATGTACTCCATTAACATATCGTGCAGATTATCGATCGACCAATCATCAACACTCTTAAGGATCTCATACTCTTCCTTAAGAATCTCTAATGAATTCTCACTGTTCGTCTTCATCTTCTTATGTGTATACATTGCCACATCATAATCCGGAAGCTCTTCAAAGAAATCAATGTGATCCTTGATATCCGGGAAGATCTCGATTCTGGTCTTCACAAGCTCTAAGATCTCATCAATCTTAACGTCCTTCGTGATCACTTCCTTCACATACGGCATTGCCATCTCTTTGAACCGGTCAAAATCCATCTTCTTGATGTACTCGCCATTCATCCATTTCAGCTTCACCATGTCAAATACAGCCGGTGACTTGGAAATATGATGATAATCAAATGCTTTCACTAACTCCTCCAATGAGAAGATCTCCTGATTGTCTTCCGGACTCCAGCCGAGAAGTGCTACAAAGTTGACAATTGCTTCTGATAAGAATCCCTGCTCTAACAGATCTTCATAAGAAGAATGTCCACATCTCTTCGATAACTTCTGGTGCTCCTCATTGGTAATGGTAGGGCAATGAATATATGCCGGTACCTCCCATCCAAATGCCTGATATAACCGGTTATACTTCGGAGAAGAAGACAGATACTCCTGTCCACGTACCACATGGGTAATTCCCATCAAATGATCGTCTACTACGTTGGCAAAATTATAAGTTGGATATCCATCTGACTTGATCAGGATCATGTCATCCAATTCCTTGTTCGGTACAGTGATTGTTCCGTATAACTCATCCTCGAAGCTTGTTTCGCCCTCTTCCGGAACATTCTGGCGGATAACATAAGGAATTCCCTTTGCAAGGTTCGCCTCTACCTCTTCCTTACTCAGATGCAGACAATGCTTGTCATACTTACGTACACTCTTGCCATCTACCACTTCCTCTGTCAGATTATCCAGACGCTCTTTGTCACAGAAACAATAATATGCTTCACCCTTGTCAATCAGTTCCTTCGCATACTTCATATAAAGTCCCTGTGCCTGACGCTCACTCTGTACATACGGACCAACCCCGCCATCCTTATCCGGACCTTCATCATGGATCAACCCGGTTCCTTCTAAGGTACGGTAAATGATATCCACCGCTCCATCTAACTGACGCTCCTGGTCGGTATCCTCAATTCTTAATATAAAATCCCCATTCGCATGCTTTGCTACCAGATATGCATAAAGAGCAGTTCTTAAATTACCCACATGCATTCTTCCTGTTGGGCTTGGTGCAAATCTTGTTCTTACTCTACTCATACTGTGCCTCGATTCTACTTATTCTTACCACAACACTGCTTAAACTTTCTTCCACTTCCGCAAGGACATGGATCATTTCTTCCAACCTTTGGTGGCTTTACTACCGTTCTTGATGTCTTTTCAATCTTGTAAAGCTCTTTTCTTCTCTCCGGAGTAAGAAGATTATCCCACTCCTCTAATGTATACAGCCACTCTGCATTACAACCTACCATGTTCATGTAAAGCTTCTCATAATCAATATCCAAAGATACTTCTGTATCTTCTGTCATCTCTTCAATATTATTCGGAGTCTTCAGACTCTCGTCAATACCATCTAAGAAACCGGTCATTAACTGAACGGTTGTCTCATATTTATCTGCTAATTCTTTGACAGTTCCCTTCACCATAACAGTAGGATTGGCAAGGATCTTCTTGTAGATTCCCTGTTCTACTCCAAAATAATTCAACCAGAACTGCTTGCCTTCCGGTGTTCTGTCATCCAATCCATACGCATAGTCACGCCATTCTTTCAATAAACCCATTTGTTCTATACCACCTTTACAAAATAATGAATTCCCGTCATACGCATATGCATACAACAAGCTAGATTATATCAAAACGAACCTGGTTTTTCAAGTTTTAAAAAACAGGTATAATATCTTCATAACCGGTTATACTGTAACTATCAACGAATACAAAGTAACTTCTGCAATGAAATCCTTTGTATCCGCTGATAATACTTTATCCTCCCCTATTTACGGAGTCGGTTCGTCCGGCTCCGTTCCTTTTTTGCTCCGTTCTAATGCTTCCATATCTTCTTCCGGAATAACCTTGGAATCTCCATTCACCAGATGGGTAAACCACATAAATACCCATAATACGATCGGAACTGCGATCATCAAAAATAACATACCAAAGAAATACTTACTTCCTGTGACCGCACATACAATCGTTCCAATGATCAAACCTGCAATTACTATAATTGTAAGCCATGCTACAATCTGTCTTATCCGTTTCATTCTTCTTCCTCCCCTAAATGTTCCAGATATTCCCTGACCTTTCCTTCATACCCATTCTCGCTCGGATAATAGAAACGCTGATCCTTCACGTCATCCGGCAGATATTGCTGCTTCACATAATGACCCGGGAAATCATGCGGATACAGATATCCCACATGTCCAAGCTCTGCTGATCCCTTATAATGGGCATCCCGCAGATAAGGCGGCACAGCTCCGGTCTTCTGTTTTTTGATCAATGCCTGTGCTGCAAATATTGCATTCGTTACCGCATTCGACTTCGGTGCACTTGCAACATAGATTGCTGCATCGGCAAGGATCAACTGTGCCTCCGGCAGCCCGATACGTTCTACCGCCTGTGCACAGGCTACAGCAACCTGAATTGCCTGTGGATCGGCAATCCCCACATCCTCACACGCACAGATCATAATCCTTCTTGCGATAAAAGTAACACTTTCTCCTGCATCCAGCATTCTTGCTAAATAGAACACCGCTGCATCCGGATCAGAGCCACGCATACTCTTGATAAATGCAGATATCGTATCATAATGATTATCTCCATCTTTATCGTATCTTACTGCTCTTTTCTGGATACATTCCTCTGCTACCGAAAGGGTAATATGAATCTTACCATCCCCGGAAGGTTCCGTCGTTAAGATTCCCAATTCAATCGCATTCAGAGCACTTCTCGCATCGCCACCACTCATATCTGCCAGGAACTCCAACGCATCCTCATCAATCTCACCATGATAAGAGCCCATTCCCTTCTCCACATCATAGACTGCCCGATGCAACAATTGCTTAATATCATCCTTCTGTAACGGTTCTAACCGAAAGATATGCGAACGCGATAACAAAGCTCCATTCACCTCAAAGTATGGATTCTCCGTTGTTGCACCGATCAAAATGATCGTACCGTCCTCCACAAACGGCAACAGGTAATCCTGTTGTGCCTTATTAAACCGGTGAATCTCATCAATAAACAGAATCGTGCGCTTCTGATACATTCCGTAATCATCCTTCGCCTTCTTCACAACCTCTTCCATATCCTTCTTGCCGGCGGTTGTTGCGTTCATAGACGTAAAAATAGAACTGGTGGTATTGGCAATCACATGTGCCAATGTTGTTTTACCAGTTCCCGGTGGACCATAAAAAATAATCGAGCTAATCTTATCCGCCTGAATTGCCCGATATAACAACTTGTCCTTTCCTATAATATGTTTTTGACCAACAACCTCATCCAAGGTTGTTGGTCGTAATCTCTTTGCAAGCGGGGACTCCTTCTCCATATTGACCTCCCGCATATAATCAAACAAATCCATGTCCGTATCCTCTACTCATCCATCTTGGAAAATCCCATCTTTTCAAGAAGCTTCTCGAACTTGTCCATAACAATCGGCTTACAGATATACGCATCATAATCACTACACACCTGAATACTGTCTAGCACCACTTCATCTAATGCACTAATCATAATTATCTTTGCCCTGTTATCATATACTGCATACCGGCTCTCAGCCTCACGGATTGCTTCTAACGTCTTATATCCATCTAACTTCGTCATCATAATGTCTAGACAGATCAAGTCAAAAAACTCACGACATTCCATACCCCGGACTGCTTCCTCTACTGCCGACATACCATTATCAACTGCGATTACTTCGCCATAATTAGCGAACATCTTTTCCAAAAACTTTCTATTCACGAAATCATCATCTGCAACTAATATTCTCATAAGAATCCTCCGACATCTACTCATTCATTATTACTTATCTGTTCGCAACATATCAGCCAAATGTTCCAGCATGTTATCCGCAAACTGATTGTGACTTGTTTGATCATATTCAATTCTACGATTCAACAAGTCCCTACTCAGACTACCTATAAAAATATTGGAAAGCTCCTCCGGTGAAAAATCATTCCGAATCTCTCCTTCTTCCATGGCTGCCTTCAAATGTTGTCTTACAAATTCGGTTCTCATCTTAATACAATGTGCAATAGCTTCTCTCGTATTCACATTATGTAACAGTTCTTCATAATTAAGAACAATCGCACTCATCTCCTGATAACCGGCATAATACGTACCTAATGTTCTTAATAATTCTAACACCTTATCAAAATGTGAAATATTCTTCGCATCAATTGTGGCGAGCATACTCTTGTCAAACTTCGTATAGGTCTCGATTACTTCTACTAAAACTTCTTCAATCCCACCAAAATACCGATACAGCAAGGACTCAGACATGTTCTCCTTCATGGCCAAGGACTTGGTATTCAGCGAAGAAAGTCCTGCTTCACTGATAATCTCTATCGCAGAAGCAATAATACGGTCTTTCCTGTTCACAAAATTATTATTCATACATAACCCCCAAAATTGTGAATCCTTATTCACTTTCTGTATATTTTATGGCATGTACAAAAATTTGTCAACAGTAGAAGTCAGATTGTTGATCAAACCGGAACTGAATAATTAAGAATCTCTTTTTTCTTCCGGTCATAATAATACACCTGATCGGATAACAGGTCGATCAATCCCACGGAACTTTGATTCGCATCCCGCACTAACTGGGAAAAAAACTCTTCATCCGTATCTTCTTCCTCAGGAACAAGAATAACCTCATGAACACTCGACGGCAAAATCAGTATATTCCGTTCCTGTACCTTCGCAAAATTCTCCAACACTTTATCATACAAAATACAAGTGGCTCCATTGATTCCGACATCATTCGTGAGTACATACATATTCACTCCACACTGTTGATTCATGACCTCTACCATTGCCTGATAAACATCCTCAGACAATAACTTCATCATATCCTTCGACAGACAATCTGCAATCACCGTTGCAAGAGAATCCATCTTCCATGGAAAATGCTGCATCGTATTACAAATAGCAATCTCATATAATTCTTCCATCGTAATTCCCCATGCTTCAAATTCCTGATTACTGATCATAGAACTGGCAACTCCCATTGCATCTTTTGAGGCAAGATAACGGAATGTAATCGCAAAGTCCAGAAATGGAATATAGGGACAATGCATTAATTCCAACCGGTTTCTCTCACGGTTGATCAGCCGCACAATAATTTTGGTACGTACCTCATCAAAATGATACACGTTATCCACCTGTAACATATCTGCCTCTGTCATCTTCTCTTCATAATCGAGTATCATCTGCTGCATGATCCCATCAATCGGACGTCCCATCTGATACTGTTCGTAATATGTATTCACATATATATTCGGGCTGATCTTCTGTCCCTCCCTATATAGGGTAACGGCATCTAACATAATGCCATTATTCTTAGAAATCTTCTGCAATATGACTTCATATTCACCCGGTTCAAAGGTAACATCTTCTTTGCCGGTTGCATGACGATACTGACCTAATACCTGCACAATATGATTCTTAATATACTCTAAAAAATCTTGATATTCCATCTTTTATCTCCTTCATAATCAAAGGAAACAACAAAAGTATGTAAATCATACATAGAAAAACGGATATGATATATATCCCATAGAAAAATAGAAATCCATTACATGTATCTATACTATAATGGATTTCTATGTATACGTCAATATTCTATCTGTAGTTCACAGATTTTTCACGATTGTTGCAGATATTGTTCTAAAAATGTAACAAACGCCTTCATCTCATCGTCCGTTCCAATAGAGATTCGAAGATAATCACTAATTCTTGGCTTATTAAAGTATCTTACAAAAATATTCGCCTTCTTCGCAGCCTCAAATATCTCATTTGCCGGAACACTCTTATGCTTTGCAAAAATAAAGTTTGCATAAGATTTCTCAAAAGTAAACCCTAATCGGATCAACTCTTTTCCAAACCATTCTCTCGTCGCCATTACTTTATGAACCGTATCCTGGAAATATTCCTCATCTTCCATGCATGCAGTTCCCATGACAATTGTAGGATAATTCATTGTATAGGAATTAAAGCTGTATTTGACATCATTTAACGCCTTGATAAGCGATGGATTACCAATTGCATAACCGATTCGCAAGCCTGCTAGACACCGGGACTTTGAAAATGTACGGACTACTAACAGATTCTCATATTTCTCCAATAACGGTAACGCAGTCTGTCCACCAAAATCGATATATGCTTCATCCACAATCACGATCACATCCTGATTATGCTCCAAAATATCTTCTATAAATGATAATTCTACCAATTGTCCCGTTGGTGCATTGGGATTCGGAAATATTACACCACCATTTGCCTTATAATAATCTGCTGCCACAATATGAAAATCATCGTCCAATGCCGGCGTCTCATATGGAATGCGGAACAGATCTGCCCATACATCATAAAAACTATATGTAATATCCGGAAACAGCACCGGCTTATCTGCATTAAAAAACGTAAGGAAAGACATTGCAAGCACATCATCGGAACCTACGCCAACGAATACCTGATCATCTTGTACTCCGTGATAAGATGCGATTGCATGCACCAGATCTTTTGCTTCCGGATCCGGATACAGGCGCAGACGATCCAGATCCATCTGTGCATTCTTAACCTTTAAAGAAGGCGAATACGGATTCTCGTTCGTATTCAGCTTGATTACTTGTTCCACCTTTGGTTGTTCGCCCGGAACATATGGTATTACCTTGCGAATGTTATTCTCCCATACTTTCATTGTGCCACCTCTTATTCCTGTTCATTCATCTTTGCAAGCTTGGCCGCCTGATCTGCTGCTATCAGACTGTCAATGATCTCATCTAAATCTCCATTCATTACCTGATCTAACTTATGCAGCGTTAATTTGATACGGTGATCCGTCACTCTTCCCTGTGGGAAATTATACGTACGGATCTTCTCGGAACGATCTCCCGTTCCCACCTGGCTCTTACGGAGTTCTGCCTCTGCATCATGTGCCTTCTGTAATTCCATATCATACAACTTCGCACGCAATACTTTCAACGCTTTATCCTTGTTCTTAAGCTGTGATTTCTCGTCCTGACAAGAGATTACAATTCCAGTTGGAATATGTGTCAGACGCACTGCGGAATCTGTTGTATTAACGCACTGACCACCATTACCGGATGCACGGAACACATCAAACTTACAGTCATTCATATCCAATTCAAAATCCACTTCCTCAGCTTCCGGCATGATTGCAACCGTAATCGTTGAAGTATGGATTCTTCCACCTGATTCCGTCTCCGGAACACGCTGTACACGATGTACTCCACTTTCATATTTCAATCTTGAGAAAGCGCCTTTACCATTGATCATAAATGAACATTCTTTAAATCCACCAATTCCATTCTCATTCAGACTGATAAGCTCGGTCTTCCAATGCATCTTATCTGCATACTTCTGATACATACGGAATATCTCTGCTGCAAACAATGCAGACTCATCTCCACCTGCACCTGCGCGAAGTTCTACAATAACATTCTTTTCATCATTCGGATCTTTTGGCAGCAACAGAATCTTCAGTTCCTGTTCAATGCGTTCCACAGCACCTTTGGATTCATTCAACTCTTCTTTTGCTAATTCCCGCATCTCTTCATCTTTTTCTTCCTCCAGCATTACAAGACTGTCTTCAATCGCTTGTTTTGCGGCTAAATATTCTTTGTATTTGGCAGCAATCGGAGCAAGATCACTCTGTTCTTTCATCAATGCCGTATACTTCGCCTGGTCATTTAACACATCCGGATCACTTAATTGCTCTAATACTGACTCATAACGTGCTAATATATCTTCTAACTTATCAAACATATCTATATCCTTTCATTCTTACAATCCTATACATATCTGTTTGAGACACAATATTCTCTCTTTCTGCCTGCATTTCCATACTCCGCTACAAATGACCATATACTACACGATCCAATCCTGCATAGTCTTTTACCACCTGTACCTCTGAAAATCCATGCTCTTTCATCAATGCTGCCACAGTATCGCCCTGATTATACCCAATCTCAAAAAACAGCCATCCATGCTCTCTTAAATGAGAAACTGCCTGTTGGATAATGCTCCGGTAAAACATAAGCCCGTCTTCTCCACCATCTAGTGCTAACATCGGCTCATATTCCCGCACCTCCGGCATTAAAGTGCCGATCACATGACTTTCTATATATGGTGGATTGCTTACGATCATATCATACTCGTCTGTTATATTCTCAAGCAAATTGCCTTGCTGTACAGTTGCATCCAATCCATATTGATCCAGATTCCGACGTGTTACGGCAAGGGCGTCCTCAGAGATATCCAAAAGACTCAGTCCAATCTGCTTATGATACAACTTCAAGGAAATGCCAATACAGCCGGAACCGCAACAAAGATCTAAAACCTCGATCTTATCCTGTTGTTTCTCCATATCTGTAAGAACAATGTCCGCATTCTCCACCAAAACCTCTGTGTCATTTCTCGGGATCAGAACATGTTCATCCACTACAAATGTGTAATCCATAAAATGTGCATATCCAAGCAGATATTGCAATGGATAATGCTCACTTCTTCTCTCAATCCAGGAACGATATTGTTGTTCCTTATCCTGTGATACTTCTTCCTCACCATGCGTGAGCATATACATATAGTTACATCCCAGAGCTTCTTCTAACAGCACTTTACAGTCATACTTTGCATACTCATTACCGCTTTGTATTAACTTATCTTTTCCATAATCAAGCAACTGTCCAATAGTAGACATTATTATTCCTCATCTTCTGACGCATCTGCATTGGCAGACTCATCATCCTGCTTCGATCCATCATTATCCACTTCTTCAAGATCTTCTTCGTCATCTATGTCTGTCCGTTCGGCTTCCTCATCATCTGATGCAATATGAATGCCTTGTGCTTCATTAACTGCATTCACATATTCCTGTCCATACAAAACAGCCTCTACAGAAATAATAGCAACCTGAATCATCTCTTCTTCCGGTTCTTTTGTTGTCAGTTTCTGGATCCACATACCCGGTTTACTTAATGCATTGAGGATTGGATTGTCATTCCTACCTGCCAAACGAATAAACTCATAAGAAATTCCCGCAACAACCGGAATCAGTACAAGCCGTAACAGGAAACGCAGCCACATCTGTTTTGCTGTAATAAACATAAACACAAAAATACTGACCACCATAACAATGAACAGAAAACTGGTTCCGCACCTCTTATGATACCTGCTGTGTTTCGCAACATTTTCCGGTGTCAGCTCGTCGCCGGACTCATAACAGTTAATGGTCTTATGTTCTGCTCCATGATACATAAATACCCGCTTGATATCCTCCATCTGCGAAATCAACGCTACATAAATTATAAAGATCAACAAACGAATAATTCCTTCGATCACAGCAACTAACATATGATTGTCAATCCATTTTCCAAGGAATTCAGCAACCACTGCCGGAAATAACATAAACAACGCCACTGCAATGACAACCGAAAGCAGCACTGTAAATCCAATGATAACACTCTCTGCCTTTTCCTTAAAAATATCTTTGAACAACTTATCTGCCTTCGTCTCCACTTCATCTTCCTCATAGAAAGACGAAGAATAGGATAACGTCTTAGTACCCACAATTAAAGATTCTCCGAAATTGATCACACCACGAATAAATGGTATCTTCCCTAACTTATGTCGTTCACCAAACGACTGGTATTTGTGTAACTTAACCTGAATCTTACGATCCGGCTTTCTCACCGCAACAGAATAACTGTCCGGTCCTTTCATCATGACACCTTCAATTACGGCCTGACCGCCTAATGTTCCTTTTGGTAATCTATCTTCCATCTATAATAACCTCAATTATACTCATATAAGAAAACAGGGTTGAGATTATTCAATCCCAACCCATAACCGTTACTAATTAGCCTGTACTCCGTATTTACGATTGAACTTATCAATACGACCGCGAGCCTGTGCAGCTTTCTGCTGTCCTGTATAGAAAGAATGACACTTAGAACAGATCTCTACGTGAATCTCTTCCTTAGTTGAACCAGTTACGAACTCGTTACCACAGTTACAAACTACCTTTGCCTGATAATAATTTGGATGAATTCCTTCCTTCATTAATATACACCTCTCTAAATATATTGGCAGATTCCAACCCGCCTAAACAACTTCTACAGTTTACCATAACATACCTAGCATTGCAAGTATTTTTTAAAAAATCATCTTTGAAAATCATCTTCGCAATTTGGAACGTTTCATCATATGTAAAAATTCTTCATTATTCTTTGTCCTGACAAACAACCGAAGTACTTCTTCAACGGATTCTTCTGCACGATTACTGGAGAATTCTTTGTGTAGTATCTCAACTACTTCCCGTTCTAACGGCGTCAATAACAGATCATCCCGCCTTGTTCCTGACTTGGCAACGTCAATTGCCGGGAAGATACGCTTTTCCTGTAACTTACGATCTAATACAAGCTCCATATTACCGGTTCCTTTGAATTCCTCAAATACAACATCATCCATCTTCGAACCGGTTTCTACCAAAGCGGTTGCTAACACCGTAAGTGATCCACCCTCTCTCATGTTACGGGCTGCACCAAAGAATTTCTTTGGCATATGTAAAGCAGCCGGATCTAAACCACCGGTCAAAGTTCTACCACTCGGCGGTACAGTCAGATTATAAGCTCTCGCTAATCTTGTAATGGAATCCAACAGAATAACAACATCTTCTTTGTGCTCTACCAACCGTTTTGCACGTTCTAATACCATCTCCGATACGCGTTTATGATGTTCCGGCAACTCATCAAACGTTGAATAGATAACTTCTACATTCGGTCCTTCAATGGATTCCCTGATATCTGTTACCTCCTCCGGACGTTCATCAATCAGTAACACGATCAGATGCATATTCCGGTATGTCCGGCTGATACTGACCGCGATCTGCTTAAGCAGTGTTGTCTTACCTGCTTTTGGAGGTGCCACGATCATACCTCTCTGCCCTTTACCGATCGGAGCTAACAGATCCATAATACGCATGGAAATCCCATTTGCATGAGCATTCTCTAACCGGATCCTCTCATTCGGGAATATCGGTGTCAGTTCTTCAAAATTCTTCCGTTTCTGTGCCTCTTCCACTGTATATCCGTTAATCGTCTTGATGTAAAGTAATGCTGCGAATTTTTCTTTCTCTGTCTTTACTTTCTGATTACCGATAATAATATCACCCGTCTTCAGATTGAATTTCTTGATCTGCACCGGTGATACATAAATATCATGATCTCCCGGCAGATAATTCTCACAACGGATAAATCCGAAACCATCCGACATTACTTCTAAGATTCCATTCACTTCTTTTCCACTGTCTAACGAAGATTCCACATATTCCGGACGATGCTGCATTCTGTTTTCCGCCATACGCTCCTCTGACACTTTCTCTTCCGGTTTCTTCACTTCTGCTCTTTGTACCTCTTGTTCCGACTCCTGCTTAGCTGATACCCGGTTCGCTGATCTTCTGTCTGTTTTCGTTCTCTCTGACTTAGAATCTGCTTTGTCCGTTTTCGTTCTCTCCGGCTTAGAATCTGCTTTATCCGTTTTCGTTCTCTCCGGCTTAGAATCTACTTTGTCCGTTTTCGTTGTATCTACCGCATTGGATGCTTTCTGATGCCCCTTCACTGCATCCAGTAATTCTACCAGTTCTCCTTTTTTCATTCCTGTAATGCCCTTAATTCCTAATTCCTTTGCAACAGCCTTTAACTCCTGCAAAGTCATTTTTTCATAACTCATAAAGACTCCTTTCTCTAACTTCTCAAAAGAAAACACTTGTCCTCTTTCACCAGTTCTTCCTATTATACCTCGCTATATATTGTGATTGGATAAAACTCTGAAATAGATATAGATTATAAATGCGTAAATTATATTGCTACATTATAACATACTTTTTCGCTTTGTAAAGCCCAAATCCACCCTTGCACTTCCTTTGTGCTAATGGTAAAATTAAAAATAGTGTGTTTCTCACAAATATATAAAAAGGTGGATTAAAATGGACGTTTACGAAAAATCATTACAATTACATGAACAATGGGCCGGTAAAATGAGCACAGAGCCAAAATGCCCGGTTAAATCACGCGAGGATCTTTCCCTTGCCTATACTCCCGGCGTAGCCGAACCTTGCCGTAAGATTGCTGCCAATCCGGAAGAGGTATACAGATATACCCAAAAAGGCAACACCATTGCCGTTGTATCAGACGGAAGTGCTGTCCTCGGACTTGGTAATATTGGTGCTGCAGCTGCCATGCCCGTTATGGAAGGTAAGGCCGTCTTATTCAAATCATTCGGAGATGTTAATGCGGTTCCAATCTGTCTCGACACCCAGGATGTTGACGAGATCGTAGACACAGTTATCCGGATTGCTCCTGCATTTGGAGGTATTAACTTAGAGGATATTTCCGCTCCCCGCTGTTTTGAGATTGAAAAACGATTAAATGACGCATTAGATATTCCGGTATTCCATGATGACCAACACGGAACTGCCATCGTTGTTCTCTCCGGTATCATTAATGGTCTTCGTGTTACCGGTAAGCACAAAGAAGATTGTAAAGTTGTAGTCAATGGTGCAGGTTCTGCCGGAATTGCCATCACCCGATTATTATTAACCTATGGTTTCAAACATGTTACCATGTGTGATCGGAACGGTATTCTCCACAAAGACTACGAGGGCCTTAACTGGATGCAGCAGGAAATGCTAAAAGTAACCAATTTAGAGAACCAGACCGGAACCTTAGCAGATGCCCTAAAGGGTGCTGATATCTTTGTCGGTGTTTCTGCCCCCGGTATCGTGTCTGCCGAGATGGTCCAGTCCATGAACAAAGACTCCATCTTATTTGCCATGGCCAACCCGACTCCTGAGATCATGCCGGATATAGCCAAGGCTGCCGGTGCCAGAATTGTAGGAACCGGACGTTCCGACTTTCCGAATCAGGTCAATAATGTAGTTGCTTTCCCCGGCATCTTCAAGGGTGCATTAGAAGGTCGCGCTTCGATCATCACAGAAGAGATGAAATTAGCGGCTGCTGAAGCAATCGCAAGCCTTGTATCAGATGAAGAATTAAGCGACGACTTTATTATGCCGGAAGCATTTGATCCTCGGGTAGCTGATGTAGTCAGCGAAGCCGTTAAATCTCACATTAAAAAGTAAGCGTAGGAAGAATAGATTATGACAAGCGAAGGATTAGTTCTTTACAAATTAATGATATTATATATGTTAGACCGGGTTGATTTTCCTCTGACCGGTTCGCAGATCTCCCAGTTCATATTAGATAAAGGATATACCAATTATTTCAATTTACAGATTGCCCTTAATGAGCTGATTGAGAATGATTTCATCAAACCCACAGCAGAACGGAATCATTCTCTATATGAGATTACCGATCAGGGAAAGGAAGCTTTAGAATTATTCGAATTCAAGATATCCGATGCTATCAAGATGGATATTCTGAATTACCTGAAAGAACAAAAGATTGAATTACGTAATGAATCCGCAATCTCATCCGACTACTATCCTTCTAATAATGAGTATATTGCACAATGCAGCATCAAAGAGCGAAACCAGACACTTCTAGAGATCAAGCTTACCGTTCCGACACAGGAACAGGCAATTCATATCTGCGATTCCTGGAAAGACAAAAGCGAAGATATCTATCAATATCTGATTACGCAAATATGGCAGGTATAACCCCGCAAGGGGCTGCCTGCCATATTATTTTACTAATTCGACAATCTTATCGTATAAAATTGCATAAGATCTCCTACCTGATATTCCAATCCTACTCTAAAAACGTCCCAATATATTCTAAGATCTCATCTCTTCCCTGTTTTGACAATGCAGAATACGGAAAGATTAATCCATCCTTATCCATCTCTAACTTCGTACGGATAATCTTGAGATTTTTCTGTAACTGTGATCGTTTGATCTTATCCGACTTCGTTGCAATGATAACCGGAGTAAAGCCATTATGGCAGATCCAATCATACATCATTTTGTCATTTGCAGATGGTTCATGACGGATATCAATTAACAAAAACACCAGAACCAATTGCTCTGAACTATGCAGATATCGTTCAATCATCTTGCCCCATTTTTCTCTCTCGGTTGCAGACACTTTTGCATATCCATATCCCGGCAGATCCACAAAATAAAAGGATTGATTCACCTTATAAAAATTGATCGTCTGCGTCTTGCCGGGCTGTGCGGAAGTTCTTGCCAACGATTTTCGATTCAACAGACCATTGATCAATGAAGATTTACCAACATTTGACTTACCTGCAAACGCAATCTCAATTCCTTCATTATGGGGTAACTTACTTGTAACGCCACATACCGTCTCTAATTCTGCACCTTTAATTACCATATCCTTTACCTCATTTCTGCTTCAACGCAAACCCGCGTTTCACAATTCCTCCTGCAATCACTTCACGCATATCCGATACATATATGATATCCATGCCTTCTGTAATCTCTGCTTCTAATTCGTCTACATTCTTCTGATTCTTCGCCGGAACGAACACCTTGGTCATACCTGCATTCTTTGCTGCCAATAATTTTTCTTTCAGCCCTCCAATCGGAAGAACCTGACCTTTCAGACTGACCTCGCCTGTCATAGCAAGCCTTCCGTCTACCGGACGATTCACTAATGCCGAATATATCGCAAGTGCCATCGTAATTCCTGCTGACGGACCATCCTTTGGCGTTGCCCCCTCCGGCACATGCAGATGAATCTGATGCTTTTCAAAATAATCCTCCGGCATCTTCTTAACATCCGGCAATGTCCGGACATATGAAAGTGCGATCTGCGCAGACTCTTTCATTACATCTCCTAAATTACCGGTAAGTACAAGTCCTCCTTTTCCATTGAGGATATTCACCTCAATTTGTAAAGTATCTCCTCCTACTTTTGTCCATGCAAGACCCGTAACAACACCTACCCGGTCTGTATGATCTCTATCTTCTGCTGAATATGGTTCTGCTCCCAATAACTCCACTAATTTCTTCTCAGTCACCCGCAATGTCTTATATTCTTCTGTAAGAATTCCCCGTGCTGCCTTCTGCATCAGTCGTTCAATACAACGTTCTAAACTACGCACTCCGGCTTCTCTTGTATAATCCCGGATCAGCTTATGAATCGCCCCATCTGTCATCTTGAACTGGCTGCTCTTCAATCCATTCTTTGTCCGTTGTTTTGGCAACAGATATAACTTGGCAATATGGAACTTCTCATTCTCTGTATAGCTGTTCACCTCGATCAGTTCCATTCGATCCCTAAGAGGTGCCGGAATTGTACCGGCATCATTTGCTGTAGCAATAAACAATACACTGCTAAGATCTACCGGAACCTCAAAGTAATGATCGACAAAATGAGAATTCTGCTCTCCATCTAATACTTCTAACAATGCCGATGCGGTATCACCTTTGTAATCCGAACTAGTCTTATCAATCTCATCTAATAAAATCAACGGATTATTCACACCCGTCTTTGTGATTGCTGACACAATCCGTCCCGGCATAGCACCAATATACGTCTTACGGTGTCCCCGGATCTCTGCTTCATCCCGAACGCCACCCAACGCAATCCGTCCGTATTCCTTGTGCAAGGCTGTTGCAATTGATCTGGCAATGGATGTCTTACCCGTTCCCGGCGGCCCCACCAGGCAAAGAATAGGAGCGTCTTTTCTGCCACTTAAGTTTCGGACTGCCAGATAATCAATAATACGTTCTTTGACTTTCTCTAATCCGTAATGATCTTTTTCTAACTGGTCCATTGCCTCCTTCATGTTAGAATTCTCTATCGTAGACTTACTCCATGGATATTCCAATACCGTCTCAATATAATTACGCAACACTGCACTTTCCGAAGAAGAATACGGAAGATTCTGAAATTTCCTAATCTCCTTTGTAATCTTCTCGCTAACTTCTATTGGAGGATTCACCTTTTCCAGATGGCTAAGATACTGTTCTCCTTCATCCTGACTGTCTTCCTCTCCTAATTCCTGCCGTATGACCTTCATCTGTTCCCGGAGAACATAATCTCTTTGATTCTTATTCACACATTCCCGCAGTTTTCCAATAATCTCGGTACGAATCTGCCCGATCTCTATCTCATTCAGCAGAATCTGTAACAACGCTTCTGTCCGTTCTTTCAAATCAATTGTACCAAGAATCTTCTGCTTCTGCGGTGTTGTAATTGGTGCCGCCTCTGCAATCAGATCCACAAGCGTCTCTAACGATCTTACTTTCTTCAATGTATTAACAACCGTTTCATTTGTGATAATTCCATTACTCTCGCATTGCACTAATATCTCTTTCACCGTCTTAAGATAGGCACGTTGCTGCGTATCAGACACCTCATCCTTCCGTGTCTCCATCACTGTAACTGCAGCCATATGCCCGGCTATCGGATCTTCTACAACTGACTTAATCTTTGCTCTGGTCTGTCCAAGCAGCATAACACGTATAACATCCTTTGGCAGCTTTAACATTTGCTTTACCTGAACGATCGTTCCAATCTCATAGAGATCTTTCTTGGAAAATATATCGCCCAATGTCGCATCTTTTGCTGTCACAACAAACACATCTAAATTTTCTTTCATCGCATATTCGATCGTCTTTAAAGAATCTTCTCTTTTCACATCAATGTGTACACTCGTCTCCGGCATCATGACCAGATCCCGGAATATGATCATAGGAAGTGTTTGGTTTACTTTTTTTCTCATGTTCATTCCTCTATATAGAAACGGAACCTGGTGCAGTCTGCAACAGATTCCGCTATATTACTTTCTTTACGTTTATGCAATCTCACCATTGTTTGGCTTTGGATGACGTTTCACAAAAGACTTCCGTGGACGTGGCGAATCTGAACATACAATCTCCGGCTCTCCGGTACCTTCTACAGTCTCTTTCGTTATAATACACTTGGCAATCTCTTCATTAGAAGGAACCTCATACATCAGATCCGTAACACTCTTCTCAATGATAGACCTCAAACCACGGGCACCTGTTTTTCTCTCCATCGTAATCTTTGCAATTGCACGTAATGCATCTTCATCAAACTCAAGTTCTACACCATCTAATTCAAACAATTTCTTATACTGCTTACAAATTGCACTCTTTGGTTCTGTTAAAATTCTCATTAACGCCTCTTCATCCAAAAGATCCAATGTAACCGTTACCGGTACACGACCAATGAATTCCGGTATCAATCCATATTTCACAAAATCGGATGGTGTTACCTGTTTCAGCAATTCGCCAACATTCTCATCCGTATTCTCTGCTAATTCAGCACCAAAACCAATTGACTTCTTTCCAATACGATTCTCGATCACTTTTTCAAGACCATCAAATGCACCACCACAAATGAATAAAATATTCGTAGTATCGATCTGAATAAAATCTTGATGCGGATGTTTTCTTCCACCTTGCGGTGGAACAGATGCAACTGTTCCCTCGATAATCTTAAGTAATGCCTGCTGTACACCCTCTCCGGATACATCTCTTGTAATAGATACATTCTCTGACTTCTTCGTAATCTTATCAATCTCATCAATATAGATAATACCATGCTGAGCACGCTCAATATCATAGTCTGCAGCCTGAATGATCTTAAGAAGAATATTCTCTACATCCTCACCAACATAACCGGCTTCTGTTAAGGCTGTTGCATCTGCAATTGCAAACGGAACATTCAAAAGCTTTGCAAGCGTCTGTGCCAGATATGTCTTACCAGAACCAGTTGGACCAACCATCATAATATTACTCTTTTGTAGTTCTACATCGAAATCTTTATCTGAAAGAATTCTCTTATAATGATTATATACTGCAACGGATAGTACTTTCTTCGCTTCTTCCTGACCAATTACATACTGATCTAAGAATTCCTTAATCTCCTTTGGTTTCAGTAAATTAATATCCGAAGATTCTTCATAATCTTCTAACTCATCCTCAATAATCTCAGAGCAAACCTCGATACATTCGTCACAGATAAACACATTCTGACCCGCAATCAACTTACGAACCTGATCCTGTGTCTTGTTACAAAATGAACAACGTAAAGGCTTTCTGTCATCACCACGAATTGCCATTGCTACACCTCATTCTCTCAATCTTTGTCTTACTGACGATTCTCAACTACCGAATCAATCAATCCATATTCTTTCGCAGCAGCGGCACTTAACCAATTGTCACGATCTGTATCTTTCTCAATCACTTCAAATGGTTTTCCTGTCTCTCTTGCTAAGATCTCATTAATCTTTCTCTTAGTGTTCAGGATATGGGCTGTTGTGATCTCCATATCACTTGCCTGGCTTCCGCTTGGCATTCCGCCCATTGGCTGATGAATCATAATCTCCGCATTCGGAAGTGCCATACGCTTACCCGGTGCACCACCTGCTAACAAAAATGCACCCATACTTGCTGCCATACCTACACAGATTGTAGATACGTCACACTTGATATAATTCATTGTATCAAAAATACCAAATCCTGCCGAAACAGAACCACCCGGACTATTAATATATAAGGAAATATCTTTCGTTGGATCCTCGGATTCTAAAAATAGCAACTGTGCAATTACAAGGCTTGCGGTTGTATCATTAACTTCCTCTCCAAGAAAAATAATACGATCTTTTAATAATCTGGAGTAAATATCATAAGAACGCTCTCCCCTGCTTGTCTGTTCAATGACATAAGGTACCAAACTCATACAAAATCCTCCTATCTGGGTTATACGGCTCACAGAATTTCTGTGAGCCGGTTATATCATAATCTTATTTCTCTACTGCTGCTTCTGTAACAAGATCCACTGCTTTCTGTACTGCAATATCCTGCTTGATAGCGTCTTTCTCAGAATCGCCAACTAAACCTGTCAGCTGCTCTAAATCCATCTGATACATATCAGCCATCTTCTTAAGTTCATCATTCAACTCATCTTCAGATACCTGAATATCCTCAGCCTTCGCAATTGCCTCTAATACAAGACGGGACTTAATTCTTCTCTCTGCCTCCGGAGTAGAAGTCTCTAAGAACTTCTCTTTTGTCATTCCTGTAAACTGGAAGTACTGATCTACAGAAAGTCCCTGATAACTTAACTGCTGTGAAAACTCATTCAGCATCTGCTCTTTGGTTGTTTCTAACATTGGATCCGGAATCTCCATTGTAGAATTCTCAATGATCTGATCGATCACAAGACCTTCCTTTGTATTCTTCGCAGCTTTCTCTTTCTTTACCTGAAGTGTTGCCTTCAGATCTGCCTTATATTCATCCATGGTATCAAATTCAGATACTTCCGATGCAAACTCATCATCTAACTCCGGAAGCTCTGTCTCTTTGATTCCATTCAACTTACACTTGAATACTGCCGGTTTGCCTGCAAGATCCTCTGCCTGATAATCTTCCGGGAATGTGACATTTACATCAAATTCTTCGCCGATATTCTTACCAACGATCTGATCCTCAAATGTATCAATGAAAGAATGAGAACCTAATGTCAACTGATAGTTCTCTCCTTTACCACCTTCAAATGCTTCACCGTCTACAAAACCTTCGAAATCAATCGTTACTTCGTCATCCATCTTTGCAGCTCTATCTTCTACCGGAATAGTACGGGAATTCTGCTTCTGTACATTCAACAGTTCAGCCTGTACATCCTCATCTGTTACTTCTACTTCTACCTTGTCAACTTCAACGCCCTTATACTGACCAAGAGTAACCTCCGGCTTAACAGCTACTGTTGCTGTATAGATGAAATCTTTACCTTTCTCCATCTGTGTTACATCGATCTGTGGACGGGATACAACATCTAATCCGCACTCATCTAATGCACCAGGATAAGAAGATTCCATACATGTATTCGCAGCATCCTCATAGAACATCTCCGGACCATACATCTTCTCTAAATATGCCTGTGGAACTTTTCCCTTACGGAATCCAGGAACAGAAATCTTTCCTTTCTGCTTATTATAAGATGCCTTCATTGCCTCTACGAACTCATCAGCAGGCACCGTAATTGTAAGCTTTGCCATATTCTTTTCCAAATTTTCCACTGTTAAACTCATCTTTAACAATTCCTCCTTAAAAATATATCTTTATTCTTTTGCAGCATCTCCTTCGAGATGTATCATTATCTGCCCCAAGGCAGTATTTCTCTGCACTAATCAGTCAATTATAGCACGTGATATATAGAAATGTCAACAGATAGAAACTGCCTATTACCTGGTAGTAAAGCTGTTTTGGAACAAAAAGAAAGGTCATAATCTGTTTTTATCAAAAAACAAATTATGACCTTCCCATATGGCATCCGCTATCTACGAATCACCAATTGATATCCGCATCGTAAGAACCAATTACTTACCAGCGATCTGATTCATCTGAGCCTCTACCAACTTCTTAGTCATCTGTCCACCAACAGAACCATTCTCTCTTGAAGTTAAATCTCCGTTGTAACCGTTCTTTAAAGAAACGCCTACTTCTGAAGCACACTCCATTTTGAATCTGTTCATTGCATCTGACTTCTTGCTAGAATTATTACTTGACATAATAGTTCCCTCCAAATCTATAATATTTAAGACATCTTGATGTCTTGAGTATAGTATTTGCAGGGAACCATGTTTTATTAAGGTAATAATTGTAAAATATTATTTTTGTTTTAATTGTCTACGAAGAATGCCTGCACAACCGAATGCCGCAATCATAAATCCAAACAACAATACAATTGGTGTTGCATCTCCTGTCTTTGCTGTACCGGAACTTCTCAGAGAACCAATTGACGATGTGTTAGAAGCCTGTGGTTTCTTATCATTATCTTTGATGTTCTTCTTTCCATTCTTCTTTGCCTGATCCGCCTTCTGTTCCGTTGTCACCGTTACACTTGTTTTATTATTTGAAACACCCGGCTTATTCGTTGCATTGTTATCAACTTTCTGTGTTGTCTGTTGTGTCGTCACCTCTGTCGTAGGTTCTACCCCCGTACCATACAATATTGCATATGTAGAAAATTGATTGGTAACGATCGTGTATGTATTCACATTATTATCCTGATCAGACAAAGATGCTCCGATGAAATTCTCACCATCATTATGAATCCGAATCACTTCCAGATCCGGTTTACCTGCCAGTTCTCCTAACGGAATCGTAATCGAAATATTAGCACCATTGGCCAGATCTGTAACCTTCTTCTTCTGCGTTGTTCCGTCTGTTTCAGTCACAATCTTATACAAAGTCATATCTAAATATGCACCAACAATCTTATTCTTGTCTGCCACAGCATACATGGCAGATATCTCACCTGCTGACACATTCGATACTGTCATCAGCGTTGCACACAACTGGAATTCTACTGTTCCACCTGCATCAATCAATGCTTTATCATCCTCAGTAAAGTTGATCAGATCATCTGCAAAGATAGAATCCATATTATCTGCTGAGATATTCGGTGTGTCCGGTGTTGTAACATAGATACTGGTATTCTTACCGGATAAGATAAGATCTATGTACTGCGTCGGATATTCAATCATGCCATCCTGAATTGATACGCGAATACTCTTAGAATATACTCCATCCGTAGCAACTACATTATAATTACCGTCTACCACATGTTCAAACACAAATTCAGAACCTGCTTCAATCTCTTTCGCCATGATACAACTATATCCGGAATAAAGACCTACCGTAATGTTTCCTTCTTTCTCGGTTGTATAACGCGCCGTACCTACAACTGATACCCCATCTCTCGGATCAGACGCTAACGTTTGAAAATGTCCCTCATACTCTAGCACCTCTCCTGCTTCAGAAACAGCAGTTATCTTGTAGACATAATTGGTTGCACTTGTCAATTCACTCAATACTGCCGACAAAGACACATTTCCTTTTGCATCCTGATTCATAACGGCATCTGTCTCCGTATATGCATCATCCGCTAATTTTCGGTATGCAATGGTTGCAGAAGAGATATCAAATGTACCCTTATATATAGACGCACCTACTGTCGCTGCCGAATTAGTAATATTGGTGATTGCTTTAATCTTCATGCTCATCGGTGTAAATGCAGCCTCATCTGCTACATTGCCTGCCAGATCCGCTGCCTGGATTGAATAATTACCAGTCTCGGTAATTTCAAAACTTCCTGCATAACCCTCTTCCGTTTCTTCCACTGATGCCGTAATGTTTTGGCTTCCGTGTAAGATCTTAACAGAGTCTTTATCTACACCGCTTCCTTTATCTGTCACTGCAAACTTGACGATTATATTCGATCCGCTGCCTTTTTCTGTTTCGAAGGAAATATCCGGTGCAGTCGTATCTACTTTCACATTCGTAATATGACTATCTGCATCTGCACAGGTAACACCGGAAGCACTCTCACTCCATACCTGAATATGGAAATATCCATCGTCTTCCACTACAACATTCTCATCTTCCTTTGCAATTGGTGTCCGGTTATAAGAAGATTCTCCATCTTTCCAGATAGAATACTCACTTTCAACCGGTGTGCCATCGGTTGTATTCAACACCGTATGTAACACTGCTGTTGGCTTTGTAATATACCAGCCGTTCTCACCATCTGCCTCTTCCGGCTCAAAAGAAACCATCGGGCATTCCGGAACCTCTGTTGAGATCATTGTAATATTCTTCGTCCAGGAAGTAATATTACCGGCCTTGTCTGAAACTTCTATTGAATACTGTCCCTTCTTTGTTGCCTGAAAACTAGCCTTATAGACTCCATCCGTCGGGCTTCCAAGATCACAATCTATCGTATTGCCATCGGCATCTGTTACACGTGCATAATAGATTCCGCTCAGAGCATCCGATGTTGTAAAGGAAATGGTTGTCTCCTTACTCCAAACATGCTCATCATAATCCACTACCAATTCCGGTGCAACATCATCTAACTTAAAGGTTACCGGATTCGTATCAACTTCATTACCTGCATTGTCTCTTACTGTTGCATACACCGTATACGGATCATCCGTATTGGCAGCAATCATATCTTTGGTAAATATCTTGGATGTAACTTTCTTAGAAACATCACCTACCGATTCTTCTTCATTCAACCCGTTAATGTGCCAGGTAATACTGTTAATACCGGATACCGAGTCCGTAACAACCAATCGTCCCTGACAATGATTGTAATAAGCCATATCCTTGTCAGACTTTCCAGACTGATCAATGACCAATACATTCTTATCAGCTCCGGAGTAGATCGTTAACGGTTCCATACTTGGTCCTACAGTCTCAACACTCCATTCGTAAGAATCGTTGGAATCTTTGGTTGGTTTCAATACAATCGTATCACTTATATTACCTGCCCGGTCAACTGCACGACACCGAATAACACCTGCTTTAGAGTCTGCATCTTTAATGGAATCTTTCAGTACTTTAATCGTTGCAATTCCGGTTGTTGTATTGAATTTGGTCGTTCTTGTCCCTACTTCTTCTCCAAATAATCCATATTGTAATTCATTCAGACCTGAAGTATCACTTTCGTATTGAACCTGAATCGTGACTGTAGCATTCACATATGTACCAAAATCAAACGCTCCACCTTTTCCAGGGAAATATAAAGCTTTTCCATCCGGCAAGATAGGCACCTGTCCACTCTCATATTCCAATTCTTCTACCTTATATCCGACATACTGTGGCTTTGTAATATCATATTTGATACTTAGATCGCCGATTGACGTAATGGCACCTGTCTTACTGTTCTTCAACTGAATCTTAAGATCCGGATTATCACTATACGCTTCCTTCAGGGCACCGCCCGGTTCAAAATTAACACCATCTGCAGAAATATAAACGGAATCATACCCGGAACCGGCAATCGTAACCACTTTACCATTCTCACCGGTATACCATCCATCTTCTCCCTGCTGTGCCTGGATTGTATAATTCTTACCTAATATCGGCTTATCCTGAATAACATCAAATGTTGCCTTTGCCCCTTCTCTATAATCAATCTTATAATTGGCATCGTCACTTGTACGGGCAGTAATCACGTAAGAGCCCGTTTCTGTCAGATCATCCGGACGATTCGTAGTAAAGGTGACAGTTCCTAATGTAGCGATCGTATCTCCCGGACACAATCCCATCGTCCCCTGACTATTCACATCCTCATCCAAAGTTACCGTAAAGTTATTCGTCGGAGTCTCTTCTCCTGTCCGAACTGAAAGAACTGATGTTGCTGTCTTCACAAATACTAAACGCTTCTCTATAGAACAACCCGTAATCTCCTTAGAGTTCAATATATAATTATTAGGATCTTCTCCATTTGAAAAACGAATATCGGCATCTGCGATCGTAATCGACTTTGCTGTTGCAACATTGGCGTCATTATATTGCGGGGTAGCCGTAAAATATACCTTTGCAGCAGTCACCTTACCGTTCACATCTACTGTATCTAACGGTGAGGTAACCTGAGAAGCATCTGTTGACTTATCATATGTCTTCTTTTTCTGTTTTTCAGGAATCGTAATATATAACTGCTTTGGTTCCACCGAAACTTTATAAGTAAATGTCTGTGAATTACTATTCGGATCCGTATTATTCGTATCTGTTACCGTAAATTTCAATTCAATTGCACCACTTGTCACTTTTGTTGGTCCATCAGACGGAACAGAAATTGTAAGTTTTCCGTTCGTACCGTCTGTCTTACTTACCGTAACGCCAACTGCCTGCAAAGCATTCAAACTTGTCTCATCAATTGTATAGGTAAAATTACCATCCTGCTGTCTGTCCGCATCATACTTGTATTGTGCCTTTAATTCAACAGCGTCTGCTGCTGTCTTATATTGAAATGCTACTGATTGATCACTGGTATCTCCTCCCACCAGCTCAAATCCTACGTACTTATACACCGGATACAATACTACATGTGGATCTGTCTCGGTTCCTGTACTATATAGCTTCAGCTGATATGGTTTGATAGAAGCCCCATCCGGTATCCTGGCAGTCGTATCACTGCCAATCTGCCAGCAGTCGAATACAAATCCTGCTTTCTGTGCAATGGCAATATTCTTAACGGAATTCAGATTCGCATCACTGCCATAGATCACTGTCTGCATATCATTCTGACCTGTAGTTGCTGATCCATATTCGTACTTTGCAAATTCTATATAATATGTATTACCTGTCCATTCCAGATTAATGGTTCTCGTTGGAACATTCCCTGCTGATAAAGTGATCTGCAGATTATTGGTTCCCTCTACTTTCGTTACTGTTCCGCCACCGGTAACCGTTCCGCCTTTGATCGTGTATCCCGTTCTTGTCACATCCGTAAGGGTAAATGTTGCTGTTCCATCCTCAGCCACATCTACATAGTGCGGAGTATCCTTGCTCTCGCTGTTATAGTCATAGGAGAATGTTTCCCCCCCATCCACTTCAGAAGAAACGGTAAATAAGTATTTCTTAAGTGTTGCCTTCATATACAGACGAACCACACCATCTGATGCCACTTTCATCTTCTTATTAGCTGCATCTTCAACCGGTTGTGTACAGGTGGCATCATAATATAATCCGCTGATCTCATAGCATCCATCCTTTGTCTTATCTGAACTGGATGCCGTTGCATTCCATGTCCCCTGATTCGCTGTAATCACAGAACTCATATCATACGTGTATTGAGATGCTCCCCACTTATCATTCTTTTCTTCGTTTGATTGCACTTTACCGTCAGCAATCAAAATCCGGTCTCCTACCGCATTCGCATATGAAAATGCTACAACATATTGCACTTCATTATATTCTACCACATTCACCGGATCCGCAGTTTCCACATTCGCATCCTTCATACCAACAGTATCAGAAGTTTTATCGTTCACACCTACAGCAATGCTTTCATTCCCGACAGCATCCGTCACACTCTCTCCATCCGATGTGTTTCCAGAATCAGCTATCTCACTTGATCTATCTGCTTCGACTGTATTTTCCTCTTTGTCCTGCTCATCCTCTGTATTCTCTACCGTATTATCGGATGTATTACTGACATTCTCCCCCGGTTGGCTATTCTCTTCCGATGTATTCTCAACCTGCGTCGATCTCTCTTCATTCGATTTGCTTTCTTCTGTAACAACAAGATCTTCGTTCTGCTTCTGCAATTCACTCTGTGTACTTACCGCATTCTCATCATCAACAAGTGCCGTTGCAGATGAAGTCAGAAAATAAGACTGTGATACCAGCATAACCATAACCATAACCACCGCAACGATCCGCTTTCCCGCCCCGGTCGTCCAATTAAAGAAATAGCTAAATGCACTGATGATGGCCACCAATGCCAACACCGGATAAGTTAATACCTTATGCTTTTTTGCAATCCGTAATAATCTGTTGATCAATCTGTTCTTTGTATTCATCCCAATCACCTCTACATATAAAAACTGTCTATATTATTATATCGTTATCTTTTGTCATTTAATTAACAACACCATGTATACATTACTAAAAAATATATAGCAATGCACTATTTAGTGTTAGTATAGCACACTTAAATCAAAATGGAAAGTAAATTTCCATTCAACTTCACAAATCCTACCGACGACTGTCATCTTCCTCCACTATATATTGGGGTGCATCCATATTATCTGTTTTTTCTCCGTTTATTACAAAAACATACATATGATGAAATAAATTCATTTTTTCCTTAATTCCCCCTCATCATTCTCACAGTTATCATCTTGACCAAATTCTCATCAAGTGATAGTATAAATATTGATTACATATATTTAGGAAATACTTCCTAGACAACGAAAAATAATAAAATGAGGTGTACAAAAATGACAAAAACATTCGATGATTTACTTGCAAAAGTATCTGCCTGCAGCACAAAAACAGTGGCTGTCGCAGTTGCACAGGATGATGCCGTACTTGAGGCTGTCGCAGAGGCTAAGAAACGTGGCATTGCAAATGCAATCTTAGTTGGTGATGAGACCAAGATCAAAGAAGTCGCTGCTTCTATCAATCTGGATCTCTCCGATTATGAGATCGTTAATGTAGAAGAACCATACGAAGCTGCTTTAGCTGCAGTTAAGATGGTACATGACGGCAAAGCCGATATGTATATGAAGGGACTGATTGATACCAAATCATTCTTAAAGAGTGTATTAGACAAAGAGGTTGGTCTTCGTACAGATAAGACTCTCTCTCATGTATGTATCTTTGATATTGAAGGACATGACGGATTGTTATTTCTAAGTGATGTTGCGTTTATCCCTTATCCTGATTTGGAGACAAAGGCAAATATCATCCGGAACACAGTTGAAGTTGCTCATGCTTGCGGTATTGAATGCCCTAAGGTAGCTCCTATTGCCGCTGTTGAAGTTGTCAATCCTAAAATGCCTGTTACAGTAGATGCTGCAGAGCTTACAAAAATGAACGAAGAAGGCAAGATTACCGGATGCATCGTAGACGGTCCTCTTTCTTATGACCTCGCTATTGACGCAGAAGCTGCTAAACACAAAGGTGCAACCGACCGTAAGATTGTTGGTGACGCAGATGTATTATTATTCCCAGACATTCATGCCGGAAACATTACATATAAAGCTCTTGTGCATAATGCTAAGGTTGTCAACGGTAACATTTTAACAGGAACAAAAGCTCCGGTTATCCTTACTTCCCGTTCTGATGACTTCGAGACAAAGGTTAATTCTATTGCCGTTGGTGCTGTTGTTGCAGAGGCACTGAACAAATAATAATTATAACATCGCATTTAATACAGGTAGTCCTTTGGGAGTACCTGTATTCTTATAAAATGACTTAATATGAATTAGGAGGATCAAACACATGGCTTATACTATTTTAATTATCAATCCGGGTTCTACTTCTACCAAGATTGGTGTGTATGAGGACGAGAAACAACTTTTTGAAGAAACCTTAAGACACTCTACCGAGGAGATTGCAAAGTATGCTTCTATCATTGACCAGAAAGATTTCCGCAAAGAGGTAATTCTTAACGTATTGAAAGAGAAGAACTTTGATATCAACACTTTAGATGTTGTTGTTGGCCGTGGCGGTTTATTAAAACCAATCCCTGGTGGTACATACGCCGTAACTGATGACTTATTACATGATCTCAAGATCGGTGTTCAGGGACAGCATGCTTCGAACCTTGGCGGTATTCTTGCAAGAGAGATCGGTGACCAGGTTGGTGTGCCATCTTATATTGTTGACCCGGTTGTTGTTGACGAGCTTGCTCCGGTTGCAAGATATTCCGGTATGCCGGAACTTCCTAGAAGAAGTATCTTCCATGCATTGAACCAGAAGGCAGTTGCAAAGCGTTACGCAAAAGAGATTGGCAAATCTTACAACGAGTTAAGCCTGATTGTTATCCATATGGGCGGCGGAGTATCCGTTGGTGCTCATAAGAATGGTAAAGTAATTGATGTCAACAATATCTTAGATGGCGAGGGTGCATTCTCTCCAGAACGTGCCGGTACCGTTCCGGTTGGTGACTTGATCAAGCTTTGCTTCTCAGGCAAATACACAGAGAAAGAGATCTACAAAAAGATCTGTGGTAATGGCGGTTTCAATGGATATATCGGAAGTAATGATATGCGTGATCTTATGAAGATGAAGGCTGAAGGTCGCCAGGATGCTTCTGATCTGATCGATGCATTCCATTATCAGATTGCAAAAGATGCCGGCGCTATGGCAGCCGTATTAGACGGTAACGTAGATCAGATCATCTGCACAGGCGGTATTGCATATAATGCATTCACCATTGAAGAGCTTAAGAAAAAATTAGGCTTTATTGCTCCATTTACAGTATATCCTGGTGAGGATGAATTACTTGCACTTGCACAAGGTGCACTTCGTGTTATGAACGGAGAAGAGGAAGTTCAAACCTATTAAACTATCACCCTTGCACAGTGACGGACGAATGCTGTGCAAGGGTATTAGTTGTGATCTGTGCAACATACAACCAGTTCGATCGGAACTCCCGCATCAGATTCCAATAACCCGCACCTCGAAATCCGTATTCTGCAACCAGATTATATTTCTCCCGAATACTCCGGACATCTTCAAACCAGACAACATGTTCCGTTCCCTCTTTCGTATAGTAATAATATGGTGCCATTGCCGTTTCGTCATACAAGATCTCCGTCTGATACTGATATGCCCTTCTTACCGCTTCTATATTTCCAATCGTTTCCGCTTCCGTCACATTACGTTCAAAAGGAAGTGGCCAATCATATGCATAATTCGGAATCCCCATATATATTTTATCATTCGGTATTACCGATACCGCATAATCTAATACTCTCCGTACGTTTGGAACAGGCGCAACAGCCATTGGTGGTCCATATTTGTATCCCCACTCATATGTCATAAGAAATACCGTATCTGCTGCTCTTCCGATTCCTTCATAATCGATACCCTCATATAGTAATCCCGGCTGGTCGTCAGCAATCTTGGGCGGCACTGCCACACTTACCTCAAAACCGCTATCATGCAACATCTTTGTAGTTTTTTGAATAAATGCAACATACGCCTCACGGTAAGGTGCCGGAATAAACTCAAAATCAATATCCAATGCCTGATACCCCTTCTCTCCCATAATATTAAGAATATTGGCAAGCAGGGTATCCTGAACCGCACTACTTTCTAGCAAACGTACTACTAACTGATTGTTAAACCGTTCATTGCGGTCTAACGGCGTGATTACCATTCTCTTTCGCCTGCCAAACCGATTTGCCTCACTTAACAGGCGGTCATCATTCATTGCAATCAGGCTCCCATCCTCATTATATCCATAAGAAAATGGTAATAGTTCATCAATGTACAACAATGTTTCTTCCAATACCGCTTCTTTAATAAAAGCATATGCATACCCAAACACATCCATGTCCCGGTCTTCCGTGTCTTTATAAGTGATTACAATCTGTCTCCCTGGCAGAAGAAATGTTTCATTTAACAGATATGGATTATTACGGACCAACTGAATTACCGTCTGCCCGAATTGTTCTGCAATCCCCGCCAATGTATCTCCCTCTTTTATAATGTAGATCTGTTCCGGTTCTAAGATAAGCAAAGTCTGCCCCACCACTAATTCCTGCCGTTGTATCTCGTTATCAAATGCCAGCCGTTCCACCGATACACCAAACTGCTCTGCTATGGATTGCAGGGTATCACCCTCATTTACAACATAGACCTTCATATCTTCATTCCTACTACTCCTGCTATCTACTAATCTACGCTCATTTTCTATAAGATGTGCCTCCTTAGATGCGCATTTTTCTTTATGGGTGAACTTGCCTATAAAAAAAGAAGCCCCTCCTGCTAACGCAGACTAAGAAGCTTCTTTGAATAAGAATATGTCTGAATCACTCGATTCTCTATATTCCTTTATGTCGTAATGCTATTCTTGTCAACCTATAAACTTTACATGGTTACAAATACGAACTTCAACATGAATAACAATGCAATGATTGTAATAATGATATCCTTCTTCTGGTATTTACCAGTTACAGCAGAAAGAACCACATATGCAATTGCTCCAATACCAATACCATTTGCAATTGAATAAGTAAGTGGCATCATAATAAGTGCCAAGAAAGCCGGAACTGCAGATGTGATATCATCCATGTTAACCTTAGCAAAGCTCTTCATCATCAATACACCAACATAGATCAATGCCGGGGCAGTAGCTGCGCTCGGAATAATACTTGCAAGTGGGCTTAAGAACAAGCACAATGCAAAACAGATTGCGGTAACTACGCTGGCAAGACCTGTTCTTGCACCCGCAGCTACACCTGAAGATGACTCAACGAATGTAGTAACAGTTGAAGTACCTAATACAGCACCGGCAACCGTTGCAATAGAGTCACACATCATAGACTTATTGACATCAATCGGATCACCATTCTCATCCAACATACCAGCCTGAGATGCAGTACCATACAAGGTTCCGATTGTATCAAACATATCTACCAGGCAGAATGTGATAATTAACATAATCGCATTAAATACACCACCAACCGGAGCATTGACAAACGCATCACCCCATGCCTGACCATCGAAGATGCCAACAATACCAACTTCACCGAAATCCTTGAATGTCTGTCCTATTGCACTCAAGTCAAAGGCAGGAACCTCTGTCATGCATACATAGTATAATACACTACAAATGAGGATCGAAAGAATGACACTACCCTTTACATGATAATGCTCAAAGATCGCGATCAACAACAAACCAACAAATGCAACCAATGCAGGAATCACTGCCAATCTCCAGTCTGTTCCATTGGCATTCGCATCTGTGATTGCACCATGAATATCAACAAACTGAACAAAGGTATACTGGTTTGCCTGAATCAGACCTGCATTCTTTAAACCGATCATAGCAATGAAAAGACCAATACCTGCAGGAATTGCTTTCTTCAAACAATCCGGCAATGCTTTCGCAATGTACTCTCTTGCCCCTGTTACAGAAAGCAGCAGGAACACAAGACCGGAAATGAAGATAATAACCATACCCGCATGATAACCTTCGATCACATTCACACCGCCAAATACGGATGCTGAGATAAAGCTTGAACAAAAGAATGCATTTAATCCCATTCCACAAGCCTGCGCAAATGGCATCTTAGCAACAAATGCCATCAATAAAGTACCAATAATCGCACCTATAATAGATGCAATAAATACAGAGTTCCAGATCTGACCAAGCTGTGCAGATACATCCATACCAGCCTCAGCAGCCGCACCTGCTAACCAACCATTTGCTCCCTCACCAGCTACCTGGTTCGGATTAACAAATACGATGTAAGCCATAGCAAAAAATGTGGTAAGACCACCCATAATCTCTGTTCTGACGTCAGATCCACGTTCAGAAATCTTAAAAAACTTATCCATTGTTATTCTCCTTCTAAATATCAGTGCCCTCGTAGTCTAGATACGAAAATTCACTCATCTAATGCAAATTAAATACGGGGACTCACATCTTATTCTCATATGCGAATCCCCATATCAGTGTACAGAAGCTAGATATTATAATCCAACCTCTTGTCTGCAATATTATTTGTTAGCAATCTGTGCCTTAATAGCTTCTGTGAGCTGTGGAACGATCTTATTCAGATCACCAACAATACCATAATCTGCTACATCAAAGATTGGAGCATCCGGATCTTTGTTGATTGCAATGATAAGATCTGACTCTTCCATACCGGCTACATGCTGAATAGCACCTGAAATACCGATTGCGAAATATACCTGTGGACGAACAGTCTTACCAGTCTGTCCTACCTGAAGGTCTCTTGGTAACCAGCCAGCATCTGTTACTGCACGAGAACAGCTTACTGTTGCACCAAGAACTTCTGCTAAGTCATCTAATAACTTGAAGTTCTCTTTGCTTCCAACTCCACGGCCACCTGATACTAAGATCTTAGCATCCATGATATCCTTTACGTCAGATACAGCCTTAACAACTTCAAGAATCTCAACATACTTATTGTTTGGAGTAAATCCTGGATTATAGTTAATAACCTCAGCCTTCGCACCAGCTACTTTGTCAAGCTTCTGCATAACACCCGGACGTACTGTAGCCATCTGTGGACGGTTATCAGGACATGCGATTGTAGCAATTGTGTTACCACCAAATGCCGGACGAGTCATCAATAACTGGTTATGCTTCTGCTCTTTACCCGGAATTGGATTGATTGGGAAATCACCAATCTCAAGTAATGTACAGTCAGCTGTAAGACCTGTAGCAACTCTGGCTGATACAGTAGGACCTAAGTCACGACCGATTGCTGTTGCGCCAACTAACATGATCTCAGGCTTATACTCATTAATTACAGATGCCAGTGCATGTGCATATGGCTCAGTTCTATAGTTCTTTAACTCCGGATCATCTACAACGATGACACGATCAGCACCATACTCTGCTAACTCATCTACAAGACCAGCAACATCAGAACCAACTAATACTGCTGTTACTTTTTCATTTAACTTCTCAGCAAGTCTCTTTCCTTCACCGATCAACTCGAAAGAAATACCGCTTAATTCGTTATCTACCTGCTGTGCAAAGACAAATACGCCCTTGTACTGCTCTAATTGTTCTGCGCTCATTGCTCCCATTTTATTCACCTCTTTATTAGATAATGTGCTTTGACAATAACTTGTCAACGATTAACTTAGCTGCATCTTCTGGAGAATCTGGTGTAACCTTCTCACCAGCACCCTTACGAACCTTGTCGGAAGCCTTAGCAATCTTTGTAGGAGAACCATTCAAACCTAAGTTAGAATCATCAACATCCTTAAGATCTGCTCTTCCCCATGTAGTAATCTCTGCATCATATGCATCAAAGATTCCACCTGGAGTCATATAACGAGGCTCATTTAACTCAGCTAATGCTGTGATCAAGCAAGGCATCTGAGCCTTAACCATATGATATCCATCATCATACTGACGCTTAACAACAACACTGTTACCTTCTACCTTGATATCCTGTGCATAAGAGATAACCGGAAGTCCTAAATGTTCAGCGATCTGTGGTCCTACCTGTGCAGTATCACCATCGATAGCCTGACGACCTGTAATGATCAAATCATAATCAATATTTCTTAATGCACCAGCAAGTGTAGTAGATGTAGCCCAAGTATCTGCACCACCTAATACTCTATCTGTTACAAGAACGCCCTTGTCAGCGCCCATAGCCATAGCCTCACGAAGAACTTCTTCTGCCTTTGGAAGACCCATTGTTACAACTGTAACTTCAACATCTTCATTCTGATCCTTGATTGCAAGAGCAGCCTCTAATCCTGCCTTGTCATCTGGATTCATGATAGTAAGCATTGCACCTCTATCCAATGTTCCATCTGGATTAAATTTAACTCCACCCTTTGTATCAGGTACCTGTTTTACACAAACAACAACTTTCACGTTAATTACCTCCTAGTTTAAGATATTTGCAGAGATAACCATACGCTGAACTTCTGAAGTTCCTTCGTAGATCTCTGTGATCTTAGCATCACGCATCATACGCTCAACGTCGTACTCCTTAATATAACCATAACCACCATGCAACTGAACTGCCTTAGTTGTAACTTCCATTGCAACTTCTGCTGCGTATAACTTAGCCATAGCAGCCTCTACTGAGTAAGATACCTTCTTACCTGACTGATACTCACCCTTCTTCATAGCAGCCTTGTATACTAACATCTTAGCAGCCTCTACCTTAGTAGCCATATCTGCTAACTGGAACTGTGTATTCTGGAACTGAGCGATGGAACGACCAAACTGCTTTCTTTCCTTTACATAGTTGATTGTTGTCTCTAAAGCGCCCTCTGCAATACCAAGTGCCTGAGCAGCGATTCCGATACGACCACCATCCAATGTATGCATAGCGATACCAAATCCCTTACCCTTAGCGCCTAACAAGTTCTCCTTTGGAATACGGCAATCTGTGAAGATCAACTCATAAGTAGAAGAACCACAGATACCCATCTTATTCTCTTTTGTACCAAATGTGAATCCCGGAGTATCCTTCTCTACGATAAATGCTGAAATCTCTTTCTGCATACGTCCACGCTTCTCAACCTTACCTGTAACAGCAATAATGATATAAACATCTGCTTCTTTACCATTGGTAATAAAGCACTTAGAACCATTTAATACCCACTCATCACCATCTAATACAGCTTTAGTCTGCTGACCCTGTGCATCTGTACCAGCACCTGGCTCTGTCAAACCAAAAGCACCTAACTTCTTACCAGAAGCTAAATCAGGTAAATATTTCTCCTTCTGAGCTGGAGTACCAAATGTCTGAATCGGATCCATACATAAAGATGTATGAGCTGATACGATAACACCTGTAGTACCACAAACCTTAGAAAGTTCCTCCACACACATAACATATGTTAAAGGATCACAACCCTGACCACCAAACTCCTTAGGAACAGGAATTCCTAAAAAGCCTGCCTTTGCCATCTTCTCTACTGTCTCTCTTGGAAATCTATGCTCTTCATCAATTTCCTGAGCAAGTGGCTTAACTTCTTTCTCAGCAAATTCTTTGAAAAGAGTTTGTGCCATTTCATGTTTCTTACTTAATGTGAAATCCATTTGTAATTATCCTCCTATTACATTCTTATGCTCATAATTACTGAGCATCAACAGGTGTCTTAGTGCGGTCAGCATTGTATACATAGAATCCCTTACCACTCTTAACACCAAGGTTGCCGCCACGAACCATCTTACGAAGCAATGGACAAGCACGATACTTGCTGTCACCTGTCTCAGCATAAAGAACATCCATGATTGCAAGACAAATATCAAGACCAATGAAATCACCTAACTCAAGAGGTCCCATTGGATGATTAGCACCAAGCTTCATAGCAGAATCGATACCAGCGATATCAGATACACCTTCCATCTTGATAAATGCTGCTTCATTGATCATTGGAACTAAGATACGGTTAACAACGAAGCCTGCAGCTTCATTAACCTGAACAGGAGTCTTACCAATCTCTTCTGAAATCTTAACGATTGTATCAACTGTCTCCTGAGGAGTATTCACACCAGCAATAACCTCAACTAACTTCATACGATCAGCAGGATTGAAGAAATGCATACCGATCATTGGACGAGTAAGTCCGTTACCAATCTCTGTGATAGAAAGGCTTGATGTGTTAGAAGCAAAGATACACTCAGGCTTAGCTATCTTATCTAACTCAGAAAAAGTAGTCTTCTTAACTTCCATATTCTCAAATGCAGCTTCTACGATCAGATCGCAATCTGCACAAAGATCTTCCTTAAGACCCGGTGTGATGCTTGCAAGAATTCCATCCACCTTTTCCTGTGTCATCTTTCCTTTTTCAACAAGTCTTGCATATCCCTTTGCAATCTTATCCTTACCACCTTCAGCCCACTCCTGCTTGATGTCACAAAGTGCTACTTCATAACCATCTACCTGAGCGAAAGCTTTTGCAATACCCTGACCCATGGTACCTGCACCAATAATACCAACTTTCATTCTTTTGTCCTCCTAAAAAATATATTTGTGGATATGACCGACAAATTCATTTACGTTTCGTTTGTACGGCATCTCCTATTTCACACATTTAGGATGGTCAAATGGCCATCCTAAATATGGTAAAAACAATGTAATTATTTGTTCTGGAAAGGAACTACTTTCAACTTCTTCTCTTTGTCTTTCTCTAAGAAGTTACCCATTCCAGCCTTCTGATCTTCTGTCTCAAAACAATCACCGAATAACTTCTCTTCGATCACGATTGCCTGATCCATATCTACCTGTAATCCATCGTTAATTGCCTTCTTGCAGTTACGAACCGCAATTGGAGCCTGTGCAGCAATACCTGCAGCAAGCTTCTTAGCGGCCGGAATCAGCTCCTCTAATGGATATACCGCATTCACAAGGCCAATACGATATGCCTCATCTGCCTTGATGTTACGTGCTGTGTAGATCATCTGCTTTGCCATTCCAGGACCAACCAGACGAGCCAGTCTCTGCGTTCCACCAAATCCAGGTGTAATTCCAAGACCTACCTCAGGCTGTCCAAAGATTGCATTCTCAGAACAGATACGAATATCACAGCTCATAGAAATCTCGCATCCACCACCTAAAGCAAATCCGTTTACTGCTGCAATAACAGGAATTGGAAATGTCTCTAACTTACGGAATACGTCATTACCTTTCTTACCAAATGCTTCACCCTCAGCCTTAGTAAGAGTAGACATCTCTCCGATATCAGCACCTGCAACAAATGACTTCTCGCCTGCACCGGTTAATACTAATGCTCTCGTAGCATCTAAATCTACCGCATCTAATGTTGCATTCAACTCCTCTAATACCTGGCTGTTCAAAGCATTAAGTGCCTTTGGACGATTGATTGTAATAACACCTACAAATCCGTCCTGCTCATATGTGATAAATTCCATGATTGAATCTCCTTCATTAAAATACTGCAAACTACCGTCTATGAATTAGTCTCTCTCTACGATAGTAGAGCAGCCCATACCACCGCCGATACAAAGTGTAGCAAGACCTTTCTTCGCATCCTTCTTAACCATCTCGTGTAATAATGTAACAAGGATACGGCATCCAGAAGCTCCTACCGGATGTCCAAGTGCAATTGCACCACCATTTGGATTCAACTGCTCATCTGTAAATCCAAGATCTTTCTGTACAGCGATTGACTGTGCAGCAAATGCCTCATTAGCCTCGATGATATCGAAGTCCTCAATCTTGTATCCTGTCTTAGCCATTACCTTCTTAGTAGAAGCAACAGGACCTACACCCATGATAGAAGGATCAACACCACCTAATGCACCAGCAACAAATGTAGCCATAGGTGTAACACCTAACTCTTTTGCTTTCTCTTCACTCATAACAACAACTGCTGCTGCACCATCATTAATTCCTGATGAGTTAGCTGCTGTAACGATACCATCTTTCTTGAATGCCGGGCGAAGCTTAGCAATGCTCTCTGCTGTTGTACCAGGACGTGGACCTTCATCTGTATCAAAGATAACAGTCTCTTTCTTCTTCTTAACTTCTACAGGAACGATCTCGTCTTTGAATGCACCAGACTCAACTGCTGCTGCTGCCTTCTGCTGAGACTTAGCTGCAAATGCATCTAACTCTTCTCTTGTGATACCATACTTCTCACATACGTTCTCAGCAGTGATACCCATATGATAATCATTGAATGCATCCCATAATGCATCATTAACCATGGTATCCACCATAGTGTTGTTACCCATTCTATATCCGAAACGTGCCTGCTTTAATGCGTAAGGAGCCATAGACATATTCTCCATACCACCTGCAACAACGATATCAGCATCGCCAGCCTGAATCATCTGAGCAGCCATATTGACACAGTTAAGACCTGAACCACAAACAACGTTAACGGTTACGGCCGGTGTCTCAATTGGTAAACCTGCGTTAATAGATGCCTGACGTGCAACGTTCTGACCAAGACCTGCCTGGATTACACAACCCATATATACATGGTCTACCTGATCAGCAGGAACGCCTGCTCTTTTAATAGCTTCCTTAATAACAATAGAACCTAAAACTGGAGCTGGAGTTGTGCTTAATCCACCACCCATAGTTCCGATTGCTGTACGACAAGCGCCAGCTAAAACAACTTTTTTTGACATAATGAAATATCCTCCGTTTAAAATTTTGCTGATGAAAAGAAATCATCACACAATCTGTTCCCATGATAACATATATTTTTTTAAGTTGCAACCAAATATAACCACGCAAACCTTGAAAAACATACCCATTTTATGTTCTTTTTTTAAAACAAAATTCGACTTTAACGTTTTTTATTTGCATGTCCTTTTCGCATAGAATTACCATTTGAGGACCTTCGGTCATTTTCCAAACCCTTTCTGTGCCTCATTTTGTTATGATTCCCAAGCGTTTTTTGGTGATTCCGGCTCTGGTCTGTTTTCTCCTGTCTGCCCTTCTTATCATGTTCTGCCTTAAACTTTCTCGGTGGGATCAGACAATTCCTGTCAAATCCGATCAGATCATTCCTTCCTGCCTTAAGCAGCGCTTCTTTCACCAGTTCATAATTCTCCGGCACTCTGTACTGGATCAATGCCCTTTGCATTGCCTTCTCATGTGGATTCTTCGGCACATACACTTCCTGCAGCGTTCTTGGATCAACACCTGTATAATACATACATGTTGACATTGTCGATGGGGTTGGATAAAAATCCTGCACCTGCTCCGGCATATATCCAAGATCCCGGATATGTTCCGCTAATGTCACCGCTTCCTTTAGTCCGGAACCCGGATGCGACGACATCAGATACGGCACCAGATATTGTTCCTTACCAATCCTCTTATTGATCTGATAAAATTTATCAACAAATCTGCGATATACTGCATTTTCCGGTTTACCCATCATCTTAAGCACCGGATCTGCTACATGCTCCGGTGCAACCCTCAGCTGACCACTAATATGATACTGACATAATTCCTTCAAAAAATCATCTTTCGGATCTGCCAATACATAATCAAACCGGATTCCCGATCGAATAAAGACTTTCTTCACACCGGGAAGCGTCCGTAATTTCCGCAGTAGTTCAATATAATCAGTATGATCTGCTTTCAGATTCTTACATGGCTGCGGAAACAGACACTGTTTATTGGTACACACTCCCACCTTTAACTGTTTCTGACAAGCCGGTGCCCGGAAATTCGCCGTCGGCCCACCCACGTCATGAATATATCCTTTGAAATCCGGATCCTTCGTCATGAGAATTGCTTCCCTGACCAGAGATTCGTGACTTCGGCACTGTACAATACGTCCCTGATGAAAGGTAAGTGCACAGAAACTGCATCCTCCAAAACATCCCCGATTACTTGTCAGCGAAAATTTAATCTCTGCAATTGCTGGAACCCCACCCATTTTTTCATAAGACGGATGATAGTTTCTCATATATGGAAGCTCATACACGTCATCCATCTCCTGCATTGTCAGCGGCATAGCTGGTGGATTCTGCACCACATATCGTTTCTCGCCATATTTTTCAATCAAAGGTTTTGCAGAAAACGGATCCGTATTCTGATATTGAATTGCAAAGCTTTTTGCATATTCCATCTTATCTTCAATCATCTGTTGATACTCCGGTAGTACGATTCCATCATATACCTGTTCAATCTCCCTTGCCTTATAGACCGTGCCTGCAATAAATGTAATATCCTCCACTGCAAGTCCACTGTCCAATGCATCTGCCACTTCAACAATTGCATGTTCTCCCATTCCATAGATCAGCAGATCAGCACCCGAATCCATCAGAATAGAGCGTTTTAGCTTATTTGACCAATAATCATAATGTGCCATACGCCGCAGACTCGCTTCAATTCCTCCGATAATAACCGGTACATCCTTATAGGTTCTTTTGATCAAATTACAATATACAGTTGTTGCATAATCCGGTCGTTTTCCCGCAACTCCACCCGGTGTATAAGCATCCGTTCTCCGTCGTTTTTTCGATACCGAATAGTGATTAACCATAGAATCCATATTACCGGCATTTACCAGGAAGCCAAGCCTTGGCCTCCCAAATTCCGTGACACTTGCATCATTCTTCCAGTCAGGCTGAGGAAGAATTGCTACCTTATAACCATGCGCTTCTAACACTCTTGATATAATTGCAGTACCAAAAGAAGGATGGTCTACATACGCATCCCCTGTCACACAGACAAAGTCCGGCTGTACCCATCCTGCTTGTTTCATTTCCTGTCTTGTAATTGGTAAATATCCCATTCTTTTTATCCTAATTATTACTTCTTATTCAGAAAATCAACTGACTTCCCTGCACCAACTACCACTGCTTCCAATGCAGTAGGTGCAACATAAGCATGAATTCCTGTGCTTTCTTCTACTAAACGATCCATACCATAAATCAAGCTTCCACCACCACTTAACACAATGCCATGCTCCGCAATATCTGCAATCAGCTCCGGCGGTGAGATCTCCAATACATTATGAATCGTATCTAATATCTGTGCCGTCACTTCCGCAAATGCTTCAATTGTCTCTTCAGATGATACAATGATTCTTGCAGGAAATCCCGTCACAAGATCTCTTCCTTTTACCTCCATGGTAACCGGCTCTTCTCTTGGATATACCGATCCAATCGTCATCTTGATTCGCTCCGCAGTCGGTTCCCCAATCAACAGATTATATGCTCTACGAATATACTTGATCATTGCCTCATTATAATCATCTCCGGCAAGCTTTAATGAATTACTCTCAACAATTCCTCCAAGAGAGATCACCGCAACATCACTGGTTCCTCCTCCAATATCCACAATCATATTACCACGCGGAAGAGAAATATCAATATCTGCACCAATTGCAGCCGCAATCGGCTCTTCCATAATATCCACATGCTTTGCACCTGTATGATATACCGCATCCTCTACTGCACGTTTTTCAACCTCTGTTACACCACTTGGTACACAAACACAGATTCTCGGCCTGCTTAACATCCTCTTCTTCTGCATCGCCGTCTCAATAAATGCCTTCAGCATACGCTCTGTTACCGTAAAATCTGATATAACCCCCTGTTTCAACGGGCGGATCACCTCAATATTATCCGGTGCCTTTCCCATCATTAACTTTGCTTTCTGTCCGATTGCAATCAGACGTTTAGTTCTCTTTTCAAATGCCACAACGGATGGTTGATTGATTACAATACCTTTTCCTTTTACATATACAAGAACATTAGCTGTCCCCAAATCAATTCCGATATCCATGTCAAACATATACTTTCTTCCTCCGTTACTCTATATCCAAACTACCTAATTATCATAAATCCACATACATAATATCAAAAAATACAGAAAAAACAAATACTTTTTTGCTTTTTCTGTATTTTTCCCGTTATTGTTTATTGATTTGGTAATTATTCAAAATCCGATGATACTAAATGATGCTCCTGCTCACCCGATGTCATCTCACGGTTATGTGCCTTAGAAACTGCATTGTCTACAATTTTCAATACACGATCCAGATTACCACTCTCTACTTCCTGCATTCTTCTGCGAAGATTATTCTCAGCACCCGGCTCACACGGATAGCCCAACTGGGTTGCATGATTCTTCGCAATCTCAAATACATCCATATCTGTAATTCTGTGAACCTGGATCAAATGCTTAAATTGATTAGAAATAGAAACATTCTCTTTGAAGATTCTTGATAATGTCTCAATCTGTCCTGTCATAATTACGATCACATCATTATCCGGATTAGTTACAATCTGATAGATCTCTTCTAATTTCTCATTTGTGATGATACCTGCATTCTCAATCACAAGACATCCACCCTGTAACTTACCAATGGCATCTCCAATATTAGCACGATTCAAAGCATTACCTTTAATCTTTGCAATTGTCTTATTCTTACATATTCCCAACGCATAGAAACTTCTTGCAAAATCCTCTGCGATCGTGGTTGTACCAAATCCATACTGACCTAATATAACCATATTGCGAGGCTCCGACGGATGTGCATTGATATACTGAATAGCATTGACGATCTGATCACTAATTGCATTCACTGTTAAATACTTACCAAGGAATTGTTCCGCTCCAACCGGAAGTACATAACCACCAGAAGCACTTGCTGATGTAGCCTTTTTAGCTTCTTCCTCCGCTTTCCGTCTTGCTTCTTCGGCTGCTTTTCTTGCCTCTTCTTCCGCTTTCCGTCTTGCTTCCTCTTCGGCTGCTTTTCTTGCCTCTTCTTCCGCCTTCCGTCTTGCTTCTTCTTCGGCTGCTTTTCTTGCCTCTTCTTCCGCCTTCCGTCTTGCTTCCTCTTCGGCTGCTTTTCTTGCCTCTTCTTCCGCTGCTTTTCTCGCCTCTTCTTCCGCCTTCCGTCTTGCTTCCTCTTCGGCTGCTTTTCTTGCCTCTTCTTCCGCTTTCCGTCTTGCTTCTTCTTCGGCT
>QWCE01000797.1_pt1 | contig 55555 bp, 49 predicted proteins | sample 1972531 | NCBI WGS metagenome assembly QWCE01 (sample SAMN09866716, study PRJNA288562) | Human gut metagenome isolate term4_stool, whole genome shotgun sequencing...
GATAAGTATTCTAGCACTAATCTAATTTTAAATTCTTTTGTATATTTTGGCATGAAAAAACCCCTCCATCCGTATTCCGGATTTTGGGGTTCGGCTCATATTTTTTTCTTGCTTTTTTAATTTGCTATTTTTTAGAAGTATCGGAAATAGAAAACAATATTTTTTATAGATGTAAATCTTATATTCTAATATTCTTTTACTTTCTAGACTTCGACCTTGGAGGGCGGCTTTAAGGGACTTTCGATTGTCCCTCCAAAGCCCCCTCCAAAGCCCCCTCCAAACCACCCCGCAAAGGACACCCTGTAAACGACCATTGCATGGAGCAATAAATGTAGGAATTGCTTCGCAATGTCCTATTTGAAATTAATTTCAGAAAATTGAGAGAATAAACCAACTGATGTTCTCAAATTTTTAAAAAATAAATTATTTCAAAAAAAAGAATTCGCGGAGCGAACTTCTACTACTCATTGCACCACGCAGTGGCGGTGGGGGTAACAAGGGTAAGGGGGTTTGGGGGAAGGGACGTAGGGGTCTGTCCTCCAGAAGCCGGACGGGCTAGTTACCCCTCGTCCCTACGCCCCAAAAACGGAGGCAATTTATTAATAAAGCGAAAACTTAAAAGATATTAAATCATTTAATAATTTACAATAAAAAAATATTTATATGTTTTTTCTTGATTTTTTTTACTCAATCTTATAGCCGCCCTCCAAAGGCGAAGTCTATATTTTAAAATTTCAATAAAACATAAGATATCTTATTTCATTTTTAAAAAATCTTAATTACAATTACTCTCAACAACAGTAACATCTCCATCAAAATAGTAATCGTCAACCTCATTTGTTAATATAAAAAAGTCGCCTTTTTTGATTGGATAGATTTCTTCATCTACTATTAGCTTGCCTGAGCCTTCTATTACTGCTTCTAAAAGATATGGATTTTCTCTTTTTAATTTTGTTTTGCTTTTGATTTGATATTTTCTTACTTGGAAAAATTCATTTGCTGTTAGGTCTGTTTTTAGGTAAGTATCAAATTTTTCTATTTCTTTTTTATTTTCTAGCTCATTTATTTTTATAGCTTCTTTGGATTTTTCAAGATGAAGCTCTCTTTTTTTTCCGTTTTTATCTATCCTATCATAATCATAAAGTCTGTAGGTAAGATCTGATGCTTGTTGAATTTCTAATATTAAGCAGCCTTTTTTGATGGCGTGGACTGTGCCTGCAGGAACGTAGAAAAAATCATCTTTTTTTACCTTTACTTCTTTTAGAAGCTCATCCCATTTTTCCTCATCTATTAGTTTTATGGCTTGTTCTTTATTTTTGGCCTTTATTCCATAAATTATTGAGGATTCATTTTCATTTAGGATATACCAACATTCGCTTTTGCCTAGAGAATTTTCAATTTTTTCTGCCATTTGATCATCTGGATGAACTTGGATTGACAAGTCGTCTTTGGCATCGATTATTTTTACCAAAAGAGGGAATTCTTTATCATTTGAATTTCCAAATAATTGCCCATGATTTTTGTATATATCTTTAAGATTTTCTCCCTTTAATTTACCATTTGTAACTATTGACGGATAGGATTCCATGGCTGAAATTGCCCAATATTCGCCTATATTTTCCCCTTCTATCGGATAAGCAAATTCACTTTTTAGTCTTTGTCCGCCCCAAATTTTTTCTAAGAATTTACCTTCTAAGATTAAAACTTTTTGCATATTAGCTCCTATAAATCTTCTAAAATACTTAGAGTATCTTTTATTTGTCCATCGCCAGTATTGTTGATATCTGTATATGGTGCACCCATTGTAACTACTATATATTCACAGCCATTTTTATATGCTAGACTTATCCAACAAAGTCCGGCTTTTTCTGTCGTTCCGGATTTGCCACCTATTATTTCAAAGCCATTTTGTTCGTAATTTTCAAGTTTTGTAAAGACTGTGCTTTGCATATAAACTCCCATTGGATGATCAGGGCTTTGACTAGATGTGAAATCTTTTTTGGTGAAAATCGCTCTAAAATCTCCATTTTTCAAAGCTTCTTTTAGAAGCATTGCCATATCTTTGGCTGATGAATAATGACCCGGCTCATCCATTCCATCTGCATTTTGAAAATGAGTGTTGCTTAGTCCTAATTCTTTGGCTTTATCGTTCATAAGGCCTGTAAATTGCAAAATTGAACCTGAGATATTTATGGCAAGACTATCGGCAGCTTCGCCTCCTGATGGCAACATAGCTCCGTAGAGCAAATCTCTGTAAGATACTTCTTCCCCACCATAAAAACCAGCCATTGAGGCATTTTCATCGATAAGTTTTTGATAGCTTTGGGTATCGACTGTCGTTTTTGTGGAAATATCGGGGATTTTTTCAAGGCTTACAAGAACTGTCATCATTTTGGTAAGAGATGCCATAGGCAATTTTTCGTTTTCGTTTACTGCCAAAACTTCCTTATCATCTGTTAGATTGTATACATAAATAGCCTTGGAGTTAAATTTAGCAATTTTTTTCATATTTTGCTGGTTTCTCCATATTACAAATAAAATTATTATTGCTAGTGGCAAAATTAAAATTGCCAGTGATCTTTTTTTCATATTTTATCCTTCTAAGTAAATTTTTATTCCTATTTGCCACCATCTGCCCTTTTTTTCCTTGTGATAAACTTTGCCAAAGAGATATTTGCCACTATCCATAAGTCTTGCAAAAATTTCGTTGTCAACTTGTGGAATGTAGCCGATTTTTTCTCCTGTTGTAAGGCAGATTTTTATAGCATTTTCGTCATATTCATTGTAAATTTCTCTAAAAAATTTTACCTTGGTATCTATTTCGATTTTTTCTTGGAGATTTTCCATATTTTCTATATAACTTGTCCCTGCAACGTAGGTATCAAAAAGAAAAATATCTTCTCCGTAGGGCTTGAATTCTTCGATTCCGCCACCCCTGTGAAAAATATCTATAAAATTTTCCTGGTCAATTTTTTCTATATCAGACATTTTTTGTAATTTCCTCTATTCTTTTTTCTAAGTATTCTATATTTTTTAAAAGAGCCTTGATTATATTTTTTATCGTTTCTTTTTGAATTTCTATTTCTTTTTCATCTTCCAAAAGATCTTTTTTGTCATAGGGAAATGAATCCTTGATTTTTTCTATAGATTCCTTTAATTTTTCAATACTTTCAGATATTCGCTGTATCTCTTGATCTATTAATTTTTCATCTTTTAAGTCCGTTTCTTCTTTGCCAATAATTAGATCGTGGTAAAGCCTTATTAGGTCAATTTGTCCATTTTTGTAGGCGTCAACGACCTTGTAGTATAAGTCTAAATCACTTTCACTAAGATCTTTGTTTAGGTCTGGGTGAAGTTTTTTTACAAGATCTCTATACTTACTTTTAAATTCTAGCATTTCTTCTGGATTCATAAGAGGTTTTTCTGACCAGTCTATGGCCCAGTCAAGGTCTTTTGCTTGTTGATTTAATCTTTCTTTAAATGATGAAAGTTTCTCATCCAAATATTTTTCTATTTCTAGTAGATATTCTTTTGTTATTTTTTCATTTCTGTTTATTTTTATATACAGTAAGTCTAATTTTCTTTTTAGCCTATCTTTTTTCATCGATAATTCGATATATCTATATTCCAAAGCTCCAAATTCTAAAAGATAACGAACTTTTAGATTCTTACATTCTTGATAAAGCAAATGATCGTGTTCTAATATCAAAGCTTGTAATTTTTCTTTTAGTATTTTTAGCCTATCTTCGGAATTTTTTGCTTGTGGAAAAATAATTATATTAGTCATTTTTTAGCCTTTCTTATATTGAATTTACCACAAGAGCAAAGAAAAAGATAGGATAACCTATCTTTTACTTCTATCAAAAATTTTTCACCAATAATTTTTAGCCTCTACCCATTAGATGTAAAATTTGTTCAAATAGAGTGTATGAATAGCCATACTGGTCATTGTCCCAGCCTAAAATATTTTCTGCATCAATTATTCCTTCTGGTAGTTCCAAATTTCCGTCTTTTTGACTTATCATTGGAGAAAATTCGATTTTTTCATCCCTATATCTAAGTTTTATCTTGGAATTTGGAACAGCTTCACTTGGATTTTGACAAATTAGAGTAGTCGATCTTTGTGAAACTCTATCTAGAAGATAATTCTCAACTTCACTCGTTTTGCCATCTTCTGAAGTTTGCAATTCTTTAAGACTTACTGTTGCCATTTTCCATTTTGGTACTATAAGATAGTAGTCAGTTCCAGTTAGATCAATGCTCGCATCGCATGTTGTTTGCAAAATTAATCTAGGATCTGCATACTCATTAAATACTATTTGCCACTGATATAGTTTTTTCAAAACAACTTCAAGCTCATCTTCTGCTTGAGCGTATCCCATGAAAATTATGAAGGCTTTTATCCTTTCATCATCTGGATCTAGGCCCAAAGTTCTTGCCATTTTTACAAATTCATCTGCATATATACTAGGATTTAAATCTTTTCCCTGAAGTTTTACGACATCTGTAAATTTGCCTTCACATGCATCAGTATAGAAATGATATAGGAACATTATATTTCCAAGTTCATCTACAAAAAATCTATTATCTCCTAGTTCTTTATCATCCCACAAATCATTTAAAGCAAGACCTTCCAACTTGGCGATATTATCAAAATACGCTGTTTCTGCTAATCTTGAATCATATTGGTCGATAAGTTTTTGATATCTAGAATCAACACTTTTTTCCATCAAGCTTAGCTTATCGTCTTTTCCAATAGCAAAATTTTCCAAAAGTTCATCGTCATTTATTAATTTTCCATCAGCTAGAGAAAAATTATAAATTTTATGCTCAGTATTTCCTACATCCCAGGTATTAGTTATTTGCATATGTAGGCTTAGAATTTTGTCATCTTCATAAGCTTGAAATTCGCTATAAATTCCTAAGAATTCGTTATCTTCTTCTCTATATTCTAGGGAAGATTTGTATTGTTCTTTTATGTATTGGACAATCTTATCTATATCCTCATTAGCTTTTTTAGCATCTGGAGAATCCAGCAAAATTTTTGGTACATGGATGCCATCTACTGGTTGTTGAGCGGATTTTTTATCTTTTTCTTCAATAAAATCATTCCAAACTTCCCTATCAGCTACTAAGTTTGACATAGTTCCTGCTTTGCCACCACTTACGACTTTTAAGTCTTTTTTTACTCCAGACTCGTCTTCTTTTGGCAAATCATCCTTGCTTTCTTCTTTGCTGTCAGTTTTTTCTTCAGATTCATTATTTTCTTTGGAAGCTTCTTTTTTTAAATTTTCCTTTGCATTATTTTCTACTATTTTCTTATCTTCTTGATTTGTCTTATCTTCGCCCTTACAAGATATTAAAAATATCGGAAGCAGAAAAACCAATATTTTAAAAAATCTTTTGCCCATAATTTCCTCCTTTGTTATTTTTTCCCGCTTAATTTTTTTGCTTAGAAAAATTTTTCTTCTTTATTATATTAAACCACCAACAATGATAAAAATAAACAACTTCCGAATTTTTATTTACATTTTTTCATAAAAACAGGCCTTGACGTGAACTTTTTAATCTATACCCAGATTAAATAGTTACATCAAGACCTATTTTTTTCTTTATTTTTATTTTTTGCTTATCCAAACAAAACTTCTAAGACTTCTCTTATATTTGCAAGTTCGATTACTTTTAAGCTTTTAAATTCGCTAATATCAAGGGAGTTTTTGGCTATAAAACATTTTTCATAACCTAATCTTTCTAATTCTTTTAATCTTTGGCGAATTTGCGGAACTTTTTTTAGCTCGCCTGTTAGACCCACTTCTGCTATGAAGACTGTTTTGTCGGATACGGATTTTTTTAAAAATGATGAGGCAATTGAAACCATGATAGCAAGATTTACTGACGGCTCTGAAAGTTTGAGACCACCAGTGGTTTTTATTATAACATTGTAGTCAAATAAATTTAGACCTGCTCGCTCTTGGAGAATTGAAATTAGAGTGTTAAGCTCATCTTTTCTAAGGCTATCTCCAATTCTTTGGGGATATGGCAAGAAAGATTTGCTAACTAATGATTCAATTTCAACTTCTAATAATCTGGAAGCTTCTTTGGTTACTGCAATTGCAGAGCCTTCAACTTCATTATCTCTTTGGCTTATGAAATATTGGCTGGGATTTGAAATTTCTAAAAGTCCATCTTCAGTCATGGAAAATAAACCAATCTCTCCAGTTCTGCCAAATCTATTTTTGCTAGTGGTTAAGACCCTAAGGTCCTCGTCACTTTCTCCATCTAAGATTAAAACTGTATCTACCAAGTGCTCAAGAGTTCTAAGCCCTGCCATTTCATTTGTCTTGGTCATGTGGCCAATCATTATAATCGCTCTTTTCTTTTTGGGATCTTTGGCGATTTCTACTGCTTTGTTGGCAACTTCTATGGTTTGGGTTGGGCTTCCTTGTTTGTTGTCAAATTCTCTAAGGCTAAAAGTTTGAATGGAATCCAAAAAAACTATGTCAGCATCGATTTTTTTGATTTCACTTATAGCTTGATCCATAGAATTTGTAGAAAGAATCCAAACATTTTCTGGCAATTTTGCCATAATCCTATCAGCTCTTGATTTTATTTGGCTTTCGCTTTCTTCTCCAGAAACATAAAGAACCTTTAGTCCTATATCCGCATAGGATTTAGATAATTGAAGCAAAAGCGTGGATTTGCCAGCTCCAGGTCTTGCAGTAAGAATTGAAACACTATCTCTAATAAGTCCATCGCCCATAACTCTGTCAAATTCTTTGTAGGAAGATTTAATTCTAAGATCTTTATTAACCTCGATTGACTTTAATTTCTTGGCCTTATTTTCTTCAAAAATTATATTTTGCTTTTTTTCTTCTTTTACGACAACTTCTACAAGGCTTCCCCATTTTTTACAAGAAGGGCATTGACCTGCCCAAACTCCTTGGCTGTGGCCACAATTGGTGCATTGATAAGCCTTTTTAATTTTCGCCATTATTATCCTTTACAAATTTATTTACAGAAAATTCATAGACAGCTCTTTGTGGACTTTCCTTATAAAGTTCTTCGTAGATATCTCTTGGAGTTTTTTGCTCTTCTAGTAAATCTTTAAGTGGATCTATATATTTTCTATCTTCTTTGATTTTGCCTATAATTTCAAGCATCCACTCATAAATTTTCTTATCTTCATACATGGCTTGGATGCCCCTAAGAACTGTGATTTTTTTCAAATCTTGGGCCTTTTGGTAAGTAAAGCCAGCCAAAAGATTGTAAGCGTAATCCAAAACTTCCTTATCATAGAAAATATTTTTTATTAGGCTTACCGCTGCAAAGTTGTATGGGAAAGGCACATTATCAGGCATTCTAATTTCAATATATTTTTTAACTCTTACATCAGGAAATACAATTGATAGGGCATGAAACACCATTTCATCACTCAAATCCTGATCAAAAATTTCCTCAAAAGTTTTTTCATCAGTTGCAATGTCCTTGCCATCTTTTTTTATAAAAATGGATGGTGTCGCAAGGATTTTTTTGGCGTATTTTTCATAAGATAAGTCATTATCAAAAGAAAATGGATAAATTCCCGTCCTATCCTTATCGCAATTTTCCCAAATAGTCTGGCGAATATTGTGATTTTCGTAAACTTCACCCTCAAAAATATAAGCATTGTCAAAAATACTATAGAAAAATGGAGCAAGGGCGTTGGCTAGGAAATATTTTTTCCTAAAATCATCTTCATCAGAATAATCTATGGCAACTTGCAAACTTGCAGAACCTTTCATCATATTGTGGGCCATAGGGCCTGCGTATTTTTCAAAATACTCATACATAAATTTGTATCTTTCTTTTGGAATTTTTGGAATATCAGCGATTTTATCCTTAACTTGATAGCCAACTTCAACTAGCAATTGTCCCTTTTTATCAAAAATCGGGATAATCTCTGCCATGGTTTTTTTGTAAGTTTCAAATAATTTATCAACAGAATTTTGAGAATCTAAGGAAATTTCAAATTGAGCTGCAGGTTCAATGGAAATAGAAGCTCCATCTTTATGAAGCCCCATGATATATTCACCCTCATAAATTCCCTCATAGCCTAGGTCTTTTAGCTCTTCTAAAGATTGGCGTATGCCATTTTCTCCCTCATATCTAATAGTTTCAAGAGAATTTTTATCAACAACAAAGTGTTCAACTTCAAAACCTACTTTGAAATCTTTTTCATCTTTTTCACCAGATTTTATAAAATCGACAATTTTTTCTACCTTATCTTCGTAGGTCATAATTACCTCCGTAATTTTATATTTATATATATTATACGATAATTTTAAAAAAAACTTAGAAAATATTAAAATATATAAGCTCTTTGACTTTATAAAAAAATAAACTTATAATTAGCCTATCATGAATAAAAAATTTGCATTTTATACTAGTAAAATTGGAATAATTAAAATTACTTATGGTAAGTTTTTGGAAAAAATTGAATTAACCGATAGAATCAATGAAATTGATGAAAAATCATCTTTGTCAGATGAGGTCTTCCATAACTTGGAAAAATATTTGAAAGGAGAGTTAAAAAGTTTTAAAGATTTTGATATAGATAAGTTAGAAGGGACTGATTTTCAAAAAAATGTATGGAAAGAACTTTGTAACATTCCTTATGGAGAGACCAGATCCTATAAGGATATTGCTTATGCCATTAATAGGCCAAGGGCCATTCGTCCTGTAGCTACTGCCATTGGCAAAAATCCCCTTATGATTCTTATCCCTTGCCATAGGGTAATTGGCAGTGATGGCAAGCTTTGCGGCTATGCTTATGGGCTTTCTGTCAAAAAATTTCTCATAGGTCTTGAGAAAAATAATATATAAGAAAAAACCACTTAAAAGTGGCTTTTCTTATATTAATTTTAGCTTTTTAGTTTATTCTTTCTGTGCTTTCACCGTCAAAGAAATGAAGAGCTTCTGGATCTAGGGTGAAATCGTGAGTTTCCCCTATTTTATAATCGTAATATCCAGGTTGGCTTATTACAATATCTACTCCATCTTTTAATTTAGCATAGAGCAATTGTTCTTTACCTAGCATTTCTATTACATCTATTGTTGCTGTTACAGCGTTGTAATCGCGTTTTTCCGCTATAAATCTTTCACTTCTTATTCCAAGGTAGACTTTTTTGCCTTCATAATTTTTGATTATTTGGCTATCTTTATCGCTTGGTCTAACTTTCATTTCGCCTGAATTGCTTACAAATAGTCCATTTTCAATCTTTCCTTCTATGATGTTCATAGTTGGTGATCCAATAAATCCTGCTACAAAGAGGTTGTTTGGTCTTTGATAAAATTCTGTTGGTGGTCCTACTTGTTGGACAATACCCTTATCTAAAAGAACTATTTTAGTTGCCATGGTCATAGCTTCTGTCTGATCGTGGGTTACATAAATACTTGTTGTATCTAGTTGATTGTGTATTCTTACAATCTCCACTCTCATTGATTCTCTTAGTTTGGCATCAAGGTTACTTAATGGCTCATCCATCAAGAATACTGACGGATTACGAACAATAGCACGACCTAAAGCAACTCTTTGTCTTTGACCACCTGATATATCTGAAGGTCTGTTGTAAAGATAATCTTCAAGTTGCAAAACTTTAGCAGCACTTTTTACTCTTTGATCGATTATTTCCTTGCTTTCATTTTTCATATTTAACGAAAAAGCCATATTTTCATAGCAAGTCATGTGTGGATATAGGGCATAGGATTGAAATACCATAGCTATATCCCTGTCCTTTGGCTCTACTTTGTTCATTATCTTATCGCCAAAGTACAAGGTTCCCTCTGTTATAGAGTTTAAACCTGCTATCATTCTTATTAGTGTTGATTTTCCACATCCTGATGGTCCTAGTATTACACAAAAATCTTTACTAGCTATATCAAGATTAATATTTCTTATGGTGAAATTTTCGCGGCCTTCATATTTTTTGCCGACATTATCTAATCTTACTCTCATATTATTCTCCTATCCCTTAACTGCTCCACTTGATAACCCTGATACTAGCTCATCTTGTAGTGCTAAAAACAATAGCATAACTGGTATCGCAGATAAGAATCCTCCTGCTGCAAAGGCTGGTTGATTCATTGTTCTCATATCATTTATCAAGGTAAATAATCCTGTTGCCAAAGTATAATCATTTGGATTTGTCAAAAGTATTTTTGGCATCATGTAGTCCAAAAACGGCCCTATAAAACATTGAAGAGCAATTATTGCAAGCATAGGACGAGCAAGTGGCATAATTATTAACCTATAAACTTGGAAGTTACTACAACCATCAATTCTTGCTGCCTCATCAAGTTCTGGTGATATTGAATCTAGGTAACCTTTTAGAATAAAGGTGTTAGTTGCAATCGCTCCACCAGCATATATCAAAATTAGCATGGCAGATCTAGAAAATACTGGAATTATTCCAGAAATTATGGAATGAATTGCATAGTAAGCAGTAATTCCTGCAAATGCAGGGATAATTTGAACAAGCATTATTGTCATAAGGCTTGCTTTTTTGCCCTTAAATCTAAATCTTGAGTATGCATAACCTGTAAAAGATACAAATATTAAGGTTAGCAAGGTTGTAATTGTTGCAATTTTTAGGGTATTTAGTACCCATCTTACAAAGTGTGTTTTTTCAAATAAATATTTGAAATTGTCCAAACCAAATATAAAGTCACTATTTAGTGAAATATATTGGCCTTGGTTTGAGTTAAATGAGCTTATAGTCATTATCAATAGTGGAACCAGTATTACTGCTGCCCAGATTATCAATAGTGCATAGATAAGTCCTAGGGCAATTTTGCCAGCTGTTGATAAAGGAGTTAGGTCTGATAAATATAAACTATTATCTTTATTTTTCTTTTTCTTTGTCATATTAATACTCCTTAAAAGCAGATGATTTTCTATAGCCTAAGTAAGAAATTATTATTAGGATAATAGAAATAAATATGGTTATAGCTGCTCCTATTGCTTGATATTGACTTTCCATTGTTAGCTTGTAAATATAAGATATCAAAATATCTGATGAACCAGCTAAGTTTCCGTAAACTTTTGGATTGAATGGCCCACCTTGGTTATACAAGTAAATTATTGAGAAGTTGTTGAAGTTAAAGGTGTATTGGTTAATTAACATCGGAGCTATTTGGAAAAGCACAAGAGGTATTGTTATCTTAAATGTTTGCTTAAAACCATTTGCCCCATCAATACTTGCAGCTTCATACAAATCTTTTGGAATAGCTTGCAAAACTCCAGTTGTCAAAAGGAATATATACGAATGTCCCAGCCAGCCTTGGATTAAAATTAAGGCAAGCCTTGTTTGGAAAGTGTCATTTTTTATGTCAAGACTCGTATTAAAAATACCAGAAAGCGCTTCAGAAAATATTCCGCCACGACTAGTCATGATAGAAAAGAACATTATTGTAATAAATGCAGGAACTGCCCATGGCAATAGATATACAGTTCTAAAGAATTTCTTAGCTTTAATTCTCTCGTTATTTACAAGAAGTGCAAAGATAAAGCCTAGAACAATTGCAAGAGTTGATGCACCTATTGTCCAAATCAATGTCCATCCAAATATTTTCCAGAAAGCTTGACCTGCATTTCCTTGGCCTTTAGCTATTGTTATATAGTTTTCAAGACCAATCCAATGGAATTTGTTTTGATTTTTTGGATTCATATCTGTAAAAGATATCAAAATTGCTGTAAATATTGGCACCAAAACTATAAATATAATAACTAATAATGCTGGTGTAGTTATTAAATATGGGAAGCCATCTGTACGCAAAATATTGACAGATTCAAACCAGTTATTAGGTCTAACGCCTAAACTTTCAGCTTTTTCAACTTTTCTAACATCCAAGAAACTTACTATTAAAATAAATAAGGCAATTAACAAAAATACTATCGCCAAAATTCCTTCGATCATAAAAAGTATTGACCTATCAAGTCTTCCACCATTTGCTGCAAGACTTATAAGTCCACTAATTCCCTCACCTTGATAGTTTCCAAAACCAAGGGCATAAGGAATAGCTATTAGATAGATAAACAAAGATCCTAGGAAAAATACCAAGGCTTTTTGCCATTGACCGTTTAAAAGTTGTCCCAAACCTGGTAAAGGCAATGAAACGATGGATCTCCATGGACTTGTTTTTTCAGTTTCTACTGGATTTCTACGTCTAGCTTCTGCAAGATCTGAGGCAAGGATTTTCTTTTGCTCTTTTTTATCTTGTTTAACTTTGTATTTTAAACTTTTTATTTCTTCTTCTAAAGAATTTTTTGGATTTAAAAATTCAATGGCTTTATTTGAATCTTCAAATCTTTTTTTGTACTTTTCTTTTTCGCTTTTGTAAGCCTTAGCAGAAATTAGGTTTTTCTCAAAAGATTCTTTCAAATTATCAAGAGATTTTTGATATTCTTCCTCTAATATCTTTTTCTCTTTTGCAATTTTTTCATTTGCATCATTAAGCTCTTTTTCGCTTAATAAGCTAATTTTGTTAGATTTATCGGTTAATTTGTTTTTCAAATCCAAATCATGTTCAATTATTTGAGGTATCTGATTTAGGTATATTTCTGCTTGTTTAGCTTTTAGGCTTGCATCATAAGTAAGATAAGAATTTTCTTCATAAAATTCCACCATAGCCTTTGATATATAAAGCTTTTTATTCAAGTCCTTAAATTCACTTGAGTTTTCAGAACTAGTTTCTAAAGAATCTGCTTCTTTTTTTGCTTTATCAAGTAATTCTTTTTCTTTTTTCTGATATTCGTTAAGTTTTATGATGTATGGGTGGCTATTTCTATCAGGATTTTTGCCATCAATTATGTCTTTGATGTATTCATTTTTCCTAGGATAGATTTTGCCACGATCATCAACTAGGTCTTTTTGATATTTCATAAGCTCCTAGGTCCTTTCTTTACTTACTATAAAATAAAATAGGATTAGATGTAAGATAATGACTAAGTAATAAAAAATCGATTTTATCCTAAATTGCAAGATAATATTTGCTAAAGATAAAACCGTTGCAAATCCAAAAAACATCTTGTAAATATTGTTTATTCCATATTTTTTTATAGTAAAAAATGTGTATAGCGAAATGATTATGGGATTTAGGACACCCAAAAACATATTCATTATGATTAAATTTAAATAGTCATCGTAGCTTATATCTGATACGTTTTTTCTAAATTCATTGAAATTATTATAATCCTTGGCTAAAATTATAGCCTCAAGCGAGATAAAAAATATTATCAAAGCCGATACTATAAGGATTTTCATCAAGAATTTATCATCTTTTTTAAGCTTATTCATCTGTAATTTAAAGGGCCAATTGCTTGGCCCTTTTTTACTTATTTTAGTTAAAGTTTGCCATCATAGAATCAAATGATGCTTTTAGTTCATTATATGCTTCTTCTTCATTCTTAGGTTCTGTTGAGTTCCAAGAAAGAATTGCATTTTTATAAGTATCCCAAACATCTCCCCATTCTTGGAATAGAGGTCTAGCAGGTGAATTTTGGTAAGATTCTATTGTTGCTGCTATTACTGCTTTATCAGAATCTGATAGGTCAGAATTTTCATAAGTTTCTGCACTTACATTTTCCAAAACTTTGCCTGTTGCTTTAAATAAATCTACAGCAAATTCAGGATTTACTATTTCTTTTATCATTGCATTTGCTAAAGCAACTTTGTTTTCATCTTCTTCAATTCTTGCATTGATTGCAAGTCCCCAACCACCTTGCCAGTGAGCTAGAGGTTTTCCTGCAAGTGTTAAGTTACCGATTGGTTTAATAGCTAAATTGCCTTCGCCTGCTTGTTTAGAAATTGTTGCAACATCCCATGGACCACCTATACGAGCAACTCCACCTTTGCCAGTGGTAAATGTATCATCGATATAAGCCCAACCAGCATCTGAATCAAATAATGGTGTTTTTGCTTCGTGATGTTTCTTCCAATAATCATATAGGCCTTTGATTGTAGCTTGTTTTTCTGGCTCTAAATCTTTCCATTCTTTGGTCATATCAGAAAATAGTGAGCCATCATCAGCTTTGCCTAATAATTCTATATTTGAAGAGTTTGTAGCTGCTACACCATACCAAGCATCAAATAATGGGAATAATACTGTACTTTCGTCAGCAACATCGTTTATTTCTATTGGTTTTTCAATATCTACATTTTTATCTTTAGCATTTGCTGTATTAACATATGTTATTAGTGATTCGATATTGAATGGGAAAGCAAAATATTCATCATCTATTTTGAAGTTTCCGCCAATTCCCTTATCAAAGTCATCCCAACCACCGATTTCTTTTTGTAGAGTTTGTGAATCGATAGCTCCTAAAACGTCATTTTTGTGCAAACCATAAAGTCTATCAGCTGGAATTGCAAATAAATCAGCAACGTCTTCGTTTGTTGCAGCTGTTTGATCTATAATTTCTAGATGATCAAATGATGATACTGTTTTAAATTCAATTTCTGCATCTGGATATTTTTCTTTAACTCTTTTAGCGGCTTCTTCATAATGTGGTAGCCAAGCTTCTTCTACTTGAACTGAAATTTTGCCACTAACATCTGTTGGTTCTGCAGTTTCGCTAGTTTCCGTTTCTGGTTTTTGATCCTTATCGGCATCTTTGTTTGCGTCTTTGCCACCGCCACAAGCTCCTAATATGAAAGCCAATGACAATGCCATAAGACCTCTAAATGTTTTATTCATTAAATCCTCCTATATATTAACGTAATGAAAACGTTATGATGGTTCTATTATAATTAATTATTGTTTTAAAGTCAACAAAATATTTCAATAAGTTAACTTTATAAATATATTTAAAAATAAAACTAAAACTAGCAAATCAATTGCTAGTTTTTTAAACATCTATAAGAAATATTTATATTTTTATTAAATTAATATCATTTTCTTCTAAAAAAATGCTGTCATGGCTTATGACTATGACGATTTTTTCATCTGATAGGAGATTTTTTATCAAATTAATGACATCAGATTTTACCGAAAAATCTAAAAAATTAGTTGGTTCATCAAAAATATATACTGATTTTTTTGTAAGGATTGCATTTTCTAATTGGCTAAGTTTCTTTTGTCCTGAGGAATTATTGGCTTTTTCTTTTAGAAATCCATACTCACTTATTATTGGATCTGCTGGTATATAAACCATATCCTCGTACATAATATTGGAGTTTTTGTCTACAATTTTTCCATTAATCGTAATTTCTCCATCATATCTACTAGTTAAATTTAGTATAGCTTCAACAAGGGTCGTTTTCCCTATACCATTATCTCCAACTATTAGGTTGATTTTATTTTTCTCAAAGCTAAATGTTTTTGCCTTATGAAGTTTTTGACCATCTTTTCCAAGACTTACATAATTTTTTATTTCTATATCACTAATTTTTTCATGAAGAAATTCCATTTGTGAAAGATTTAAAAATTCATCATAACTTTCCATGGCAGGCTTACCGGAAACATATTCGCGTCTTATATTGAAAAGATCTAGCATAGGATCCCAAAGATTGCTTATATATATTGAAACTGCAGCATAAGAACCGGCTGTCATCTCACCTTTTATTATTAAAATTACAGATATGATCGTACTTAAAGTTATGGCAAAGTTTAAAGTTCCATAGACAAAAATATTATAAACTACACTTTCATACTTTATTTTCTTGATCAAGTTATCCTTAAAAGTCTTATAAAAAGTATTTATTTCTGGAAGTTGTCTTTTTTCTAGAAATCTTTCTTCCTTGGACAAATTTTTTTGGCTTATTATAAAACCCTTGATAGTTTTCATATCGTCAAGATGATCTGAGGAAAATTCTGCAATTTTTTCTTCGCTTTTGTAGGAAACAAAGGCTGAAATTGGGATTATTATCAAAAAAGCCAACAAAAGATAGGGCGAAATAAAATAAACTATTATACAAGTTCCTATAAATTTTATGGTGTTTAAAATAATTCTTAGGATGTTTTTGTAAATAAAGGGCTGAACAATTTCAAAATTTTGTCCCAATTCCTGAGCAATTCTACCATCATCTATATTGTATTTTTTGCTATCGTAAAATTTTACAGCTTGGTTGATCTTTGAAAATTGATTGATATAAGCTTTCATATCGTTTTTGCCAAACAGATAATCTTCTAAAACATAAAAAATATGGATAAAAACATCTAGAAAAACTATGCAAATAATGTATTTTGTAGTAGCTTCGAGATCTTTGCCAATAGCAGAATCAATAGCCGATGCGATAAGCATGGGACTAAGAAGCATAGACAAGATAACGATAACTCTAACGATAAAAAGCTTAATAAATTCTTTTTTGTCAGTATATTTAAAAAATCTAAGCATAAGGCCTCCTTTAATAAAATACAGCGATCAGCTATTTTAACTAATCATTAACAAACAACTTATTTAGTGTAACACATACTTTATAATTTGACAAATAATTATTGTTTTTCCCCAAAAAGAAAAACCACCCCTAAGGATGGTTTGAAATTTTGATTGTGCAATTTTTCCTATTTGCTATTGTGACAATACCATATATGTTCATTTTCCCTTGAAATTTTTGGAAATTCTTTTGCGCAAATTTCGCTTGCAAGCTCACATCTATTATAAAATGGACAGCCTTTCTCATTGTATTCTATTTCCATCAAATCGTCTGAAATTTCATTTTCTTCTTCGATTTGAATTTTTGGGACTGATTCTAATAAAAATTTGCTGTAAGGGTGCTTTGGATTGTTGAATATGTCATCTTTTGATCCAATTTCACAAACTTTGCCTTTTAACATTACGCAAACCCTATCGGCTATATAATTTACCACAGAAAGGTCGTGGGAAATAAATATTAAGGATAAGTTTAGGTCTTTTTTTAGATTTTTTAGTAAATTTAAAATTCCCGCTTGAACAGATACATCCAAAGAAGATACCGGCTCATCGCAAATTAAAACTTTTGGTGTTATTGCCAAAGCTCTTGCTATTCCTACTCTTTGCCTTTGACCACCTGACATTTCCTTTGATTTTCTATCTAGAAAAATAATATCTAAATCGATTAGTTTCATAACTTCTAGGATTCTTTTTTCTTTTTCCTCTTTTGAAAGGCCAGCTTTAAGATATTTTAGGGGTTCATTTATGATATTTTTTACGCTCATTGAAGGATCTAGGGAAAGATAAGGATCTTGAAATACCATTTGGATATTTTCCCTAAGTTTTTTAAATTCACTATCTTTAGAATAATCTAAATTTTCTCCGTCTAGATAAATATCTCCCTTATCAAATTTTTCAAGTCCTATTATTGCTCGTCCAAGAGTTGATTTTCCACAACCTGACTCGCCAACTAGGCCTAGTATTTCGTTTTCTTTAACTTTTAGAGAAAAATCATCCAAAGCCTTTGTGTTGGTATTTTTGTAAGTTAATGATACATTTTCAATTTTTATAATATCTTTATTCATATTTTAAACACCTTATTTTTCCACTTTCTTTAGCATATAAACATGGTTTTTCTTTATCGCATTTTGCAAATTTTTCTTGGCACCTATCTTTATATTTGCATAAGCTTGGATAATCTTCTGGTAGAGGAACTGAGCCTTTGATTGCTTGAAGGTCTTTTTTGCCGATTTCTGGTATAGCCTTTATCAAATCCTTTGTGTATGGGTGGTAGGGATTTTTAAATATTTCTTTTTTGAGATTTTCTTCCACAATTTGCCCACAGTACATGACATTTATTCTATTGGCTAGTTGGGATAAAACTGCCAAGTCATGAGAGATAAATATAACCGATGTACCAGTTGTTTCCTGCAATCTTTTTATTAAGTTTAAAACCCTTGCCTGAACTGTTACATCTAAAGCTGTGGTCGGCTCATCAGCAATTAGTAATTTGGGTTGATTGATAATTGCCATAGCTATTACAACTCTTTGGCAAAGACCTCCTGATAATTGGTGAGGATATTGATTGTATCTTTTTTCTGCATCGTTGATGCCGACAGATACCATGGTTTCAATAACTTTTTCTTTTATCTCTTTGCTATTAAGATTAGAATGAAGTTTCAAACTTTCGCCAATTTGCTTGCCCACTTTTTTTAGTGGATGTAGGGCTGAAACAGGCTCTTGAAAAATCATACTTATCTCTGATCCTCTTATGGCTTTTAGTTTTTTCGTGGAATCTATTTCTTTGCCATCAAATTTTATACTTCCAGATAAAATTTCGATTTTTCCCGGCAATATTCCCAAAATCGCCTTGCAAAGCATACTTTTGCCACAGCCTGATTCTCCAGCAATGCCTACAATTTCATTTTCTCTTACGCTTAGAGATAGGTCATCTATTATTTTTATATCCTTATTTTTTAATTTTTTGCCAACGCTAAGATTTTTGATTTCCAAGATCACTTTATTTTCATTATTTGAAATCATTTTAGCTCCTTTCTATCTAAACCAAAATAATCGCTTAATTCATCGCCTAAGAAATTAAAACTTAGTGATAAAATCAAGATAAATATTCCTGGTGCTATGGATAGCCAAGGTGCGTCAAACAAATAAGTTCTACCTCTTGAAACCATCAAGCCTAAGCTTGTAAAAGGTGCTTGAGCTCCAAAACCTAAAAAGCTAATTCCTGCTTCGCCAAGGATTGATTGAGGGATGCCCATGGTGTACAAAACTAAAATTGTATGCTTGATATTTGGTAAAATATGCCTAAAAATTAAGCCAAATTTATTTATTCCTGAAGCTTTGGCAGCATCAATATAGGTTAGGCTCATAATTTGTTTGGTTTGCGCTCTAATAATTCTTGCATCTGAGGCCCAGCCAAAGATAGTTAGAGCCAAAACCATAGACAAAATCCCAGATCCTAAATTATATACTATAGCCATTGCCAAGATCATAAAAGGATAAGATAAGCCAATATCGACAATTCTCATCAAGATATTATCGACAAATTTATTTGAAACTCCAGAAATCATTCCTACGATTAGTCCTAAAATAATATTGATTGTTGACGGAACAAAGCCAATAAAAAGTGACATCCTCAAACCGTAGATTATCCTAGAAAAAACATCTCTACCCAATTCGTCAGTTCCTAGCAAATGATCTCTTGAAGGAGCTGCCAAAATATCAGCGTAGGTTGTTTCTTCTACTGTATATGGAGCAATAATCGGTGCAAACAAGGCTAATAAAATATAAATTACTATAATTGCTAGTGAAATTATTAATAACGGTCTATTTTTTATGTAATTAATAAAGTTTTTTCTCATATCATTCCACTCTTATCCTTGGATCTATCAACGAATATATAATATCAGAAATAAAATTGCCCAAAATTATTACAGAAGTTGCCAACAAGATCGTTCCTTGGAGCAAAGGCAAATCTCTATTGGAAAGTGCTGAAATAGACAAGGTTCCAAGACCTGGAATACCAAAAATTGTTTCTGTAATCATAGCTCCTCCTAATAGGGAAGAAAATTGTAGGATCATTATTGTTATTACTGGAAGCATGGAAGATTTCATGGCGTGCTTTATAACAACAGCTGATTTTGATAAGCCTTTTACTCTTGCCGTATCTATGTAGGATTCGTTATTTAAGGCGTTGGTAATATTGGTCTTTAAAACTCTAGTAATTTCTCCTGCATAGCTAAAACCAAGGACTAAAGCAGGCAAAATAATTTCCTTGTAAGTTCCAAAGCCTGAAATTGGTAGTAATTTTAATTTGTAGGCAAATACATATTGCAAAAAAATCGCCATCCAAAAAGTCGGCATAGAAATTCCCAAAATTGCATTAAACATCAAAAATCTATCGATAAATTTTCCATTATATATTGATGCCAAAATTCCAAAGCCAATACCCAAAGTCCATGATACAAGCATAGCTGCACTTGCAAGTTTTATGGTGTTTGGAAAAGCATTTTTGATAATTTCAGTAACCGGTCTATTCATAATTAACGAATTGCCCAAATCTCCTCTGATTAAATTATTCATATAATCAAGAAATCTTTCCAAAACTGGTTTATCCAAGCCAAGTTCTCTTGCTACTCTTTGGTAAACTTCGGCGTTGGTTTTCTCTCCCATTAGAGCAGTGGCAGCATTTCCCGGAATTATATTCATAAGTATAAAGGTAATAAAAATTACCCCCAAAAAAATTATTAGAGATTGCAGTAATCTTTTTAAAATGAATTTTTTCATATTTTCTCCATTTGTAATTACAAAATAATACCCCTAATTCAAGAGAATTTTGGGGTATTATTAGTAAATTTCAAAATTATTTGTCAGCCATTTCTATTCCGTAAGTTGCACCAGCAACCCAACCTTGCCAGCTTAATTGTAAGTTGTTTACTCTTTTGCTTGTGATGAAATAATTTACTTTTGATGCGATTGGTAAATAATCACAGTCTTCTTGAACTATTTCTTCGTCTAATTCGTTTAAAGCTTTGATTCTTTCATCAATATCAACTATAGATCTTGCTTTGTTGATTCTATCAGATAGGTCTTTGTTTGTTACGTTGTAACCGTTTATTCCACTATCTTCCATAGTAAATTGTGAATAGAAATCATCTGGATCTGCTACATCTGCTGTTACAGGACCTATGCACATAGCAAAGCCTTCACCTTTTTCTACAGTATCCCAGAAGCTTGTCATATCCATATTTTTAATTTCAGCTTCGATTCCAATTTCTTTTAGCATTGATTGTAGCATTTCATTCATTGGATGTGTATAATCTGATTCTCCATTTTGTAGGATTACAAATTTTGCACTGTGATCAAAATTAGCTTCTTCTAATAATTTTTTAGCTTCTTCAACATCTGTTTTTATTTCTGGTAATTTATCGTTGTAACCAGGCATTCCTGGAGGAACTACACCATTTAATAAAATTCCCTTATTATCATAGAAAGTTTTGTTAAATACTTCTCTGTTGATAGCTTTGGTGATTGCTTGACGAACTTCTTTTTTAGACATGTTAGGATCTTTTTGGTTGTAAACTATATAATCCATACTTGGTGCAAGGAATTTGATGATGTGACCTTCATAATCTTTGTTATTTTCATAAGATTCAAGGCTTGACTTATCTAATTTCATAAAGTCAATTTCGCCATTTTCAAACATCATTCTTTCTGTTGATTTGTCGATATTCATTAGATATCTAACGCCATCAATTTTTGCTGGACCTTTGAAATAGTCGTCATTTCTTACTAAATTAACTTCCTTATCTTGTGTCCAGTCCTTAAATTTCATGTAGCCAGTACCAACAGTGTATTCTGGGTCAAAACCAAATTTGTCTTTACCTTCTTCAACAGCTTTTCTGTTAAAAATTGATGCTGGAGCTCCACTTAGACCTGCTAAGAATGGGCCTGATGGTTCTTCAAGTGTAAATTCTACAGTATAATCATCTATAACTTTTACACCTTCAACTTTGTCAGCTTTGCCAGCTAATTTGTCTTTTGCACCTTTGATTTTTTCAAAAACTGCACTATTAACTGTTGCCTCAGCTGGATCCATCATTTTTTCTACAGTAAATAATACATCATCTGCCTTTAATTCTTCACCATTGTGGAATTTTACACCTTTTTTTAGGTGGAAAGTATAAACTGTTCCATCTTCAGAAATTTCCCATTTTTCAGCTAGACTTGGTACGATTTCTGGTGTTCCATCTTCACCAACGACAGTTTCTACTAGTCTATCGTAAATTTGGATAGGAATAAAATAATCTGCGTTTGTTTTTTGGATGTCTAAAGTTTTTGGATTTTGAAATAATGTAAGGGTAAATATTTTTTCATTATCTTCTTTAGAATCATCTTTTGTTTCTTCTTTAGCCTTCTCATCTTCACTTGTTTGTTGATCTTCTTTTGCTTGATCAGATGAGTCTTTAGCTTCTGTTGTTTCTTCGCTTTGTTTAGCAGGCTCGTTTTCTTTTGTAGCTTCTTTGTTATTGCCACAAGCTGTTAAAAGTAAACTTGCTACTAACATAAATGATAAAATCTTATGTTTCACCATTCTCCTCCTTGTATTACGTTATTATTATTTGACTACTAATTGTCAAATTACTTTGTGTATTATACCACAATTTTATATAAATTGACAAAAGATTATTTATCTCTAAAATTTATACAAATTTATGTATCTTTATGTGATTTTCCAAAAAAAGAAAAACCACCCTTTCGGGGTGATTTTTACTTATCTTGCTAGATTTTTCTATATTTGCTTAACTAATTCTTTTTCTTCGTTTTTTGTATTTTCAAATACCAATTTGTTTCTTTTGACTGAAAGTTTTATTTTGCTATTTCTATCTAGTTTTCTATCTAGTATATCTTCTGCAAGTCTATCTTCTACCATTTTTGTGATGTGGCGTTCTAATGGTCTTGCTCCGTATTCTTCGTTAAAGCCATCTTTTGCCAATAGTTCTATGCTCTTTTTGTCATAGTCTATGTCTATATCTATGGCTTCTAATCTTTTTTTGGTTTTTTCAAGCATTAATCTTGTTATTTCCACTATGTCTTTTTTGCTTAGTGGGTTAAACATTATTACTTCATCTAATCTATTTAGAAATTCTGGTGCAAAGACTTCTTTGACAGCTTTTTCTATGATTTCTTTGCTTCTTTCTTTTGATTTTTCTTCGGTATTTCCTGTTTCAAATCCTATGGTCGCTTTTTCATTTAGGCTTGATACTCCAACATTGCTTGTCATTATTATTATGGTGTTTTTAAAGTCCACCGTTCTACCTTGACCATCGGTTAATCTTCCATCATCTAGGATTTGCAAAAGTATATTAAAGATATCTGGATGAGCTTTTTCTATTTCGTCAAATAATATTACTGAATATGGGTGATTTCTAACTTTTTCTGTTAGTTGTCCTCCCTCTTCGTAACCAACATATCCTGGAGGTGATCCTACAAGACGACTTACGGCAAATTTTTCCATGTATTCACTCATGTCCATGCGTATCAAGTGATCACTAGAGCCAAATAAGTTTTCTGCTAGAGTTTTTGCCAAGTAGGTTTTGCCTACTCCTGTTGGCCCTACAAATATAAAGGATCCTATTGGTTTTGATGGATCTTTTAAGCCCACTCTTGCTCTTTTTATGGCGTGAGCTACGGATTTTATCGCCTGATCTTGACCAATTACAGTTCCTACTAGGTCTTTGTCAAGATTTGCGTATTTTTCTTTTTCATCTTCAGTAAGTTTACTTACTGGAACTTTTGACCAACTTGCAACTATGCTTGCTATATCATCGTAGCCAATAAATTGATTTTCTTTTTCTTTGCTTTTCTTTTCCTTACTAGCTTCCATGTCAAATTTGGCTTGATTTATCACATCTCTAAGCTCTGCGGCCTTTTCAAAGTCCTGATCTTTTACTGCTTGTTCTTTTTCTTTGATTAATTCCTCTAATTTTTCTTGAGGCTTTTTATCATTTCCTTCTTCTTGGTAGGATTTTATCCTAACCTTGCTCATGGCCTCATCTATTACATCTATGGCCTTATCTGGCAAATATCTATCGTTGATGTATCTATCGGTTAGCTCAACTGCAGCATTTATGGCTTCATCTGTAATTTCTACTTGATGGTGGCTTTCGTATTTGTCTTTTATGCCGTAGATTATTTTTCTTGAGTCCAAAAGTGTCGGTTCTTCTATTAGGATTGGCTGCATACGACGAGTTAGGGCGGAATCTTTTTCTATATATTTTCTATATTCTGCTGTTGTAGTTGCCCCAATTATTTGTATGTCACCCTTGGCAAGGATTGGTTTTAGGATATTTGCTGCATCCATTGAACCTTCTCCAGCTCCCGCACCTAAGACCATGTGAAATTCATCTATAAACAAAATCACATCGTCGCGATCTTTTATTTCATTAAAGAATTTTTTGAGTCTTTCTTCAAAATCTCCACGATATTTGGTTCCAGCAATTATGCTTGGCAAGTCCAATGAGAGGATTTGTTTATCGCTTATGATTTTTGGTACATTTCCTTGGACAATGTTTTGGGCAAGGCCTTCAGAAATAGCAGTTTTACCAACGCCAGGCTCGCCAATTAGGATAGGATTATTTTTTCTCCTACGCATTAGAATCTGTATGAGCCTTTCTATTTCCTTATCTCTGCCAATTACTGGGTCGATTTTCCCAGCTTTGGCCTCTTCATTTAGATTTCTTGCGTATTGCAAGACATTTTCTGATAAATTTTCACTTTTGCTAGTTTTGTTATTTTCTGTCTTTAATAATTCCAAAAGATTTCTTCTTACCACGTCTTTTTCAAGACCAGATAAGAGAAACATCACATTTGTGATGGAATCTTCATCATCAAGGATTGCAAATAACACATCTTCTTCGCCAGCTGCTAACTTTGCTCTTTGACCTGCAATTATTCTTGCTTGTTCAAAGATTTTTCTAACTTTGCCACTTAGTTCTGTGGCAGGTCTACTAGCTTCTCCTTTTCCTACATTATTTATTATAACTTGCCTAAAAAGTTCGTAGTTGGCTCCGGATTTCTCCAAAGCCCTACTGGCAAGAGAATTTGTTTTCATCAAGGCTAAGAGCAAATGTTCACTACCGATATAATCGTGATTTAAACTGTAGCTTTCACGTCTAGCCTCTTGGGTTAATTTGTTTAATCTGTTAGCTTCCATTATCTCTCCTTCATATATGAGTTTAGAAAACAAGCTCTTTTGGGGTCATTTTTGCCCTCATATTTCTTATTTACAAGCTTATCAATTAAATAATCAATTTCGTCATTGGATAAATCTGTATCATAGTCTAAATTATTGTATTTTTTTAGTTTGTAAAGCTCATTGCCAATAATTTTGTTATTAGATAATTTTCCACTTCTTAAATTATTTAATGACAAGGCTATTTCTTCTTTTACTTCTTCATCGTCAATATTATTTAAAATTTTAAAATCTCTTCTAAATCTTCTCTCATTTCTTACAAGCGTATCGACATTTTCTGACATTGATCTTATGAAAGAATCCATATCATCTCTGTAATTTCCAAAGTTTTTGATCAAATAAAGACAATCTACAAATTCATCATAGTCCAAAGGCAAAAATCTTGTCCCAATCATACCATGACTTGCCAAAGCCTGTTTGAAACCAACATATGTTTCATCCCTATCTACAAGACCAAACAAAAACATCTTTAGTCTTATCTCAACTCCCGAACCAGCATTTCTGGCATCGCTTGTTAGATAACCATATTCTGGAGAAAATGAAAAGTTTATTTTATCATCCAAAAAACTTTCGATTTCCTTGGCTTTTTTGTATGATTTTTTAAAATCCATGCCAAAATTTCTAATGTTTATTGCTATATGGTCCCTATCATTTACTGTTATTACATAATCATCCTTGATAATTGCAGCCATTTGCAAATTTTTCTCATGCCAATCTTCTGATAAAATCAAATCGGTCACTAATTTGTCAAGGACTTCTTCATCAAGATCTGATATAAGAACAAGTTCATCTTTATAAATTTCTCTTAAAATGTCAATTATTTTTTGGCTATCTTCAAAACTCATGGTCGTTGGATAGTCAAAGTCTTGGATATTTCTTCTTATGGATAAGTTTGAATTTAGAATTATATCTTTAGCATAATCTATCAATTTTGCACCTTCATATTCAAATCATCTATACGCTCTTTAAGAATTTGTGCTTGCTCGTAATCCTCAGTTTCAACAGATTGGTTGAGTTTTTCTTGCAAGGATTTTATTTCAAGAGCAACTTCCTTAAATTCTCTTTCAGCCTTTGGGAAATCTCCCCTGTAAGTATCAAAATTGTTAAAAGATTTTAGAATTTTTTCTGTTAGCTTATGGTTAAGTTTGTAGCATTGATTGCAACCAAATTTGCCAACTTTTATATTTGACTCAGGATTCCCGCACGATGGGCAAGTTTTCTGATTAATATTTTTTAGATAGTCAAAAGTTTTGTTATTCAAATTAAATTTAAAGTCATAGTAACTATCGATCATATTATCCAAAGACGGTATAAAATTCTCAATCAAATCTCCCAAATCTAATTTGTCAAAATCTATTTTATTAATTACTTGATTAGACTTGCCAGCATTGGTCATATCCATATTTGTATATTTTTTTAAGCAATCTTCGCATAGATAAAAATCGTGGACATAACCATTAACAATAGCTCTAACGCTTATACTTGCATCTTTTCCACATTTTTCACACTTCATAATTAACTCCTTGCTAAAATACTTAAAATCATATTTTTTATGATATCTGATCTAACAAAATTTCTCATATCACTTGTTATTTTTGCCAAGGCCTTATCGCTAGTTGCATATTTTGCCAGCAAAAATTCATCCTCGTTTAAGTATTCTCTATTATATAAGTCCTTAAACAAACTATCAGCGTTTGCTTCAGTCATTTGTTCGTTTAAATTTTTTACCAAATAGGATAAATAATTATCCTCCTCAACTATAGTAATGATTTTAATAAAGCCGTTGCCGCCCCTCTTACTTTCAATTAGATAACCATTGTGAGGGGTAAATCTTGTTGAAAGCACATAATTTATTTGACTTGGAGCACAATCAAACTTTATAGCCAAATCATTTCGTCCAATTTCAAGCATTCCATCAGTTGATTGGCTAAGCATTGCCTTTAAAAATTCTTCTATATCTGATGTTAGACCCGCCATAAAATCACCATCTTTCTAAATTGTCTTTTTATTTTACATTTATAATAGGAAAGGTCAAGAAAAAACTTTGACCTTCTGACCATCTCTGACCATTTATTATTAAAAAATAGAATCCACGATTCTTAAGGTTATTTTACTATTTGCCAATTATTTTTCAACAATTGCCATAAATATAGCAAATTTTGGGCAAAAAAACTGACCCTTCATAAAATTGAATTTCAATTTATGGGGTCAGATTTTTATCAACTATTTATTTTCTTATTTTCTTTTTTTGAAAACTACTAAAGCTGAGCTTGCTCCTACTAATGTTAGGGCAACATTTGCTAGATCGTAAACGCCTGTTTTAGGATTCTTGTTTTCTGCTACTTTGTTAGCAGCTTTTGGTTGATCTACATTAGCTTTTTTGGTTTTTTCAATTTCTTTTTCGATTTCTTTGTTGATTTGTTCTTCATCAAATTTGTATTCTGGTAGCATTGCTGCTAATTTGTCAGAAACTTTGAATGCTTTTGTATGATCGCCTTTTTCTATATAAGCTTTTACTTCGTCTCTGAATATTGACATGATTTTATAAACTTGATCAGCTAATTTCATTGAGATTCCTGTTGCCTTATCGCGTGCAAGTTCTGGATTTTCTTCAAAATATTTTAGCATATCTTTATCTACTGATTTTTGTTGGTCAATAATTGATTGTTGAACTTTTTCAATGTAAGCTTGCATACCAGAATCTAGGTCTAGTTTGTAATTACTCATTCCTAAAGTATTTAGTTCGTTAAATAAGCCGTTAAAGCTGTCATCGCCAACTTCAGATGTTTCTGGCTTATATTTTTCGTGAACATCTTTTATCATAGCTGCATAGTAAGGAACAAATACTGTGTAAGATGCATCTGCAATTCCTAACCATTGTAGAGTTGCTAATTCTTTTGGCATATCTTTGCGGAGTTCTAGAACGTGAACTTCCATTTGGTTTTTGTTGCCAATTGGATAGATATCTTTATCTTTAGTTGAATCGTATTGTGTACCAATTCCTCTTTGTTTTAAGATATTTAAAACTTCAAGAGTTGTAAGTTTTCTATTAGCTTCTCTAAACATTGAAACATTACCAGAATCGTTAGTAATATCTTCAACTTTTAAATCTTTTGTATATTCTGGGTTGATATAATTTAGACCTTGCCAATATCTACTAGCTGAACCTTTTCTAACTTCTCTCGCGTAAGTTCTTGTTATATCAATATTGCCATTTTCATCTCTTTTTATAAATCCATATTCTTCTGGAAGAGAAACTAAGCCTTTTGATGCGATGACATTTTCCTTATCGTTAATATCAACGCCTCTCATTTGGAACATATTTGGTTGAACAACTACTTTATCTTTTGGCATTCTAACAGCTACATATTGATGACCAGATAAGATATCCATATGCCAAACTTCATTTTGATCGCCTATCATAAGTGAGTTATTCTCGCCTGCACCATATTTATCAAGGATTTTTGCAACAAATTCGATACCTTCTCTAGCAGTTTTTGCTTTTCCAAGAGTTAAACTTTCAAGAGAAACTTCTGTCAAACCACCATCTTTAAGTGGATCAACAAGTTTTGCATAATCGTTATAATAAGTAGAAACAGTTGCAGTCATACCAACGCCGTGTTCATTAACTCCAACTTCGCCATAAGCTTGACCGACAACGTTTCCATCTTGGTCAACTGGTTGATCTGTAAATTCCTTAGAATCTCTTACATAAGTATATCTGTAAGTCTTATCTGGCATTGTTGTAGAAAAACCATCAGCATCTGTGTAAGTTGTACCTTCTTTATATTCTTTTTCTTCAGAAATACCTAAAATTTTTGTAGAATCATCAGATAAATCCTCACTTCTTCCATAATAAGTACTTCCATTTTCAGATTGTTCTTCACCAACATAAAGGCCTGTACAAGCAAGAGATGTTGATGTAGCTGAGAAAACTAGCATAGTAGCAAGAGCTGCGCTAAGAATTTTTTTACCTTTTTTCATCTTTCCTCCATAATAAAAATAAAATTGATATAAACGAAATGATTTCGTTTTCATACTCGTCAATACAAGTATAACATTGGGTAAATTTTTGTCAATATGATAAAACAAATTTATTTTTTAACCATATTTTCCCAAAATAAAGAAAATTTGGGAAAACCTTGTTTTCTGAAGAATGTGTTGAAATCTTGTGCAAAAAGTAATATAATAAAAATAACAATAAGCTATAATTATGCTTATTTATATTAAGGAGGCAAAAATGAAAACTAAAAAATTACTAGCTGTAGCACTAGCAGCTGGAATGCTAATTGGGGGGGGTACTAAAGCCCTAGATTTAGCTATTCCTACAGCTTATGCAACAGAAGAAAAATCTCTTGAACAACTTAAAACCGAATTAAAAGAAGCTCAAGACAAAAAAGCTGACCTTGAACATAAGAAAGCTTTTAACGAACAAAAATTAGCTGAAACCGAAAAATTATTAGAAGACCAGACTATAGATTGGCAAAGACGTGCGCGCCTTAAAGCATATAAGAAAACTGCAGAAGAGAATTTAGCAGAAATAAACAAACAATTACCAGAAGTTAATAAGCAAATTGCTGATTTAGAAGCTAAAATCAAAAATGCAACACCAGCAGAAGTATTTACAATCGAAGTAACTACTACAAAACCAGATGGAAAAACAACACAATCAACTGTAACTGGTAAAGACGCAGAAGAAGCTAAAAAAAATGTTGAAAAAAATGCTGAAAAAATCGACGGTTATAAGATAAATATTAAATTTAGTGCTGATAATAAAACAGCCACAGTAACTTATGAAGAAGACGAACAAGTAAATACTTGGGATGTTAATGTAAGTTTACAAATTAATTCATTAACAGGTAAACCATGGCAAGATGTTCCAGGAGCTACAATAACTTTAACCAATAATGACACTGGTGCACTTGTACACACCTATACAACAACCACTGATAATGATGGTTATGCCCACGCTAATGTTCTTGAAGGAAATTACACCCTAACAGTAACAAGCCTACCAACAGGTGGAGTATTAGCTGGCAAAACCTACAGATGGCAGGGCCCAAGTAGTGTATCAAAAAAGGTAAAAGGTCCTACCTCACAACCATTCTGGTTAGAAGAGCTATATACTCTAGTATCTAAATATGTAGATACTGAAGGAAATGTAATCGCTCCAGAAGAATCAGCTCAATTCAATAGAACTCAACTAAATCAAGGTGAAGCTGACCCAAACCCAAAAGATATTGAAGGTTACAAGTATAAAGAATTTACAAGTGAGGGTGGTCCATCACAAGGAAGAGGCACTTTCACCTATGTTTATGAAGCCTTAATATATACTCGTTTTGTAGATCCATCAGGCAATGATATTGCTCCAAAAGAATATGGCATAAAAGAATTTAAAATCATAAAAGGATACAAATGGATAAAAACAGAAAAAGATGAAAAGGGCAATGTTACCCACATCTATTTACCTGAATATCCAGATGATGACTCAACTACTACAACAACAGAAGAAACTAACAAAGATAATGAAACAAAACCAGAAGACACAAAACCTGAAGATAAACCAGAAGATGGCAAAGATAATTCTGACGAAAATAAGGCTAAAGATTTAATAGATAAATTAAATAAAAATACAGCTGAAATTGAAAAAATTCTAAAGGAAAACGAAGCTAACCAAGACAAAGAACCTGACAAAAAACCAGATGAAAAACCTGACAAAAAACCTGAAAAGAAACCAGAAAAAGATAACAAGGGCAAAAAATCAAACCCAAAAACTGGTGTAGCAGGAATTTCACTAGTAGCAGGATCTCTAGCAGCAGCAAGTGCAGCTTTAGTAGCTACAAAAAAGAAAAATAAATAATAGACACTAAAACAAAAGCATAAGGAAAAACCTTATGCTTTTTTATTAGAGAAAAATGAAAGAGAAGCCGAGATGTTTCGACTCCATGTATCTGTCGATACATTCCGCTCAACATGCCAGGCCTTGTGTAACATACTAACAAAAAATTTGTAAAGTAGAAGGGATTAGGCAAAACTCAAGGCTAAAATAATGACAGTGCATTGACAGCGCACGAATTTCCTCATATAATAAACTCAAAGGAGATGATGAAATGGCTACAACAAATTTGAATATAAGGACAGATAAAGAAATAAAAGAAGCAGCAGAAAAAATCTACTCCAGTTTAGGTTTAAATATGACTACTGCAATTAATATGTTTTTAAGGGCAAGTATTAGAGAAAGCGGCATTCCATTTGATTTGAAACTTGATGTTCCAAGTGATGAAACTATAAAAGCGATTGAAGAAGGAAGAATGATAGCTAAAGATACGAATGTGAAATCCTATGACAATATGGATGACTTGAGGAAGGCCCTTGAAGTATAAAATAAAGTTTACAAGTAGATTTAAAAAAGACCTAAAGGAGGCTAAAAAACAAGGAAAAGATATTGAAAAGCTCTTTGATGTTATTGAAAAAATAGCAAAAGATGAAACTCTTGATGAAAAATATAGAGATCATTCATTAGCTGGAAATTACAAGGGGACTCGAGAATGTCATATAGCGCCGGATTTTTTATTAATATACGAAAAAATAGAAGAAGTTTTAGTATTATCTCTAGTAAGAACTGGCTCACACTCTGATTTATTTAAATAACAGCAGGATTTATTTGCTCAAAAAGAACTTATTTCTTATATTGGCAATAATCGCATTTATTACACTTATATTATCAATATATATGTGATATAAGACAGGAAAAACAGAATGTGCATGGATAATTGGATCTATGCTTTTTGCCATAGGGTGTGGTAGTAAATATAATAACGAGAAAAAGAAATAAAAAAAATTGCAATAGAAAAAGTCATTGCATTTGAATTAAAAGCGATTGGAAATAAAAAATCTAGTCGTTTTTTTATAAGAAAGAATACAAGCAAATTTTTAGGCGTTAGAATAACAAAAACAATCCCAAGATGTTTCGACTCCATGTATCTGTCGATACATTCCGCTCAACATGCCAGGTCTTGGTGTAACATACTAACAAAAAAATTTGTAGGAAAACTTTACAACTAATTGCCCCAGATATTGGCATCCTAAGCGAACGAATATATTCTAAAGCCATGCATACTGCAAAAGCAGTCCCAACTTTTGCTAGCCTTGAACGAGAAGCCTTGCACCATGACACCCTTAACGAAAAAAAACATTCCCCAGCATCATGAGCAAACAACCCCACCCCTTGGCATCCTGAGCGAACGAAGTGAGTCGAAGGATCTCTTTACAAAAATTAAATACAAGCAAATTTTTAGGCGTTAGAATAACAAAAACAATCCCAAGATGTTTCGACTCCATGTATCTGTCGATACATTCCGCTCAACATGCCAGGCCTGGTGAAACATACTAACAAAAAAATTTGTAGAGCAAACTTTACAAGCCATTGCCCCACATATTGGCATCCTCAGCGAACGACCCCACCTCCCTGGCATCCTGAGCGAACGAAGTGAGTCGAAGGATCTCTTATTTTATTTCACATAAAAAGGAGCAGTTTTTCTGCTCCCATTTTTTTTATTTTACAATGTAACCCAAATTATTTAGCATATCATTTCTTAATTCTAGGTTTGATAGGTAATAATCTATTGTTGGATATTTCTTTTTTGCTTGGTCAACTGTTGATTTTGCTTCAATTTTCTTTAGTGGATCTAGGGTTACTGTTACTACTTTTTCTAAATCCTTGTAAGCTTGTTTTGAAAAGTCATCTAAAAGCATCTTGAAATGTGGACTTACATAAGCTTCTTTTTTGCTTTCTTCTACTTCTTTTTGAGCCTTATCAAGCTTTTCTATTTCCTTTAGTAGGCTTTTTACAACTTCAAGTTCTTTTTCATCAGCAAGAGCTTTTGCAACTTCTTCTCTTAGTTTTACTTGTCTTACAACTTCAGAAATTTCTTCGTTTTTATCATTTATTTGAGAAATTAGGCTTTGAGCTTTCTTTTCGTCAGAATTTTCTTCTTTAACTTCTTCTTTAGAAGTTTTCTTAGTTTCTTTTAAGCGTTTTTCTACATCTTTTAGAAGTTTTTGATATTCTTCTTTGCCTAGGATTGGCTCAAGTATTGAGTCGATTTGCTTGTTGTAGCCTATGATTTTGTCTGCAAGATCATTAGCTTTTTTGTCATCTTCGCTAACCATGATGGTTTTTGGTTCTTCTTCTTTTTTCTCAGGAGCTTTTATCAATTGTTCAAATCCTGATTCATTGTCTTTTAGAAGCTTTATTATTTCATCATTTGTTAGTTCTATTTGATCGATTAATTCTTTTGCTTTTTCTTCATCAGAAGAATCGTCTTTTAAAGATTTTTCTATTTCAGCAGAATTTTCTTCTAATTTGTCTGTTAATTCTTTGGTTTTTTCTTCTGCTGGCTTTTCGTCTTTTTTGTCTTCTTTCTTATCTTCTTTTGGCTCTTCTTTTTTATCTTCTTTAGGATTTTCTTTTTCGCCTTCATTTGCTAGTAAAATGTCGGTGATTTCTTTACTGTTTTCCTCTAAGATTTTTATAGCATCAATAGCTTTTTCTTCGTCACTGGTGTTTTCTTTCTTGTCTTCTTTTTTATCTTCTTCTTTTTTTACAAGAACACTAGCATCGTTTATCTTAAATTCTCCAAAATCTTCTAGTGTCTTTGTATTAAATGAGATTTTTACAAGGCTATTAGGCGCAATTTCCAAATCTTTGATGTTGCCAAAATCCAGCTCCTTGCTATCAGTTAGTTTGTATCCTTCACTTGTCAGTGTAAAATATTCTAAGTTTAATTTTTGATTTTCAAATGATTGGTTGTCTGAAATGTTAAAGGTATAGTCGCTTATGGTTTTTTCTTCTGTTTGATTTAATAAATAATCAGTCCAGGATATTGTCTTATCTTCGTTTATCTTACCAGCTAAAACGTGTGCTAATTCTTCAGCTGTTTTTTCAACTAGCTTATCAGCTTCGATTTGTCCACCTATACGTTTTGTTAGTATTTCATTGTTTTTTGAAATCAATCCTAGGTCAAAGAATAATTTATCAGCCTTTTCTTTTTTGATGTCAGCTGATAATTTTAGGCTTGTTTTTTCACCAGCTTCTAATTTGATTTCCAAGGCTTTGCCAAGATCGCTTGCTAGTTCATTTGCTTTTATGTCGGAATTTTCTAGCTTCAAATTTTCAATATTAGAATTTTCTGGCAAATAAAGAAAAGCGCTTAATTCTTGGCTTTCTTTATTTTTATTTGTGATATCGATATCATAAACAATTTGGCTTTTATCTTCTGATAAAGACATCTTGCTTTGAATTTCTAATGGATTTTCGTGTTTTTCTACTGTTATAATTTCTGATTCTTTAGGGTTTACTTCTGTACTAGCTGCTTCTACTATCATAGGGCTTGCTAATGATAGAGCTAATATTAGAGCTGTGTATTTTTTCTTAGATCTAGCTTTCATGTTTATAAAATCCTCCATATTATCTATATTTTATCAGAAAAATTAGGAAAATTCAACGTTTTATATATATTTGTTAACTTATATAAAGTTCTTTTGATAAAGTTAGTTTTTGACAATTAATTTAGCTAAAATTTTGCAAAATAAAAAAGCGATGGCAAAAAATTACCATCAGCTTTTAGATTATTATTTGTTAGAATTTCTCCAAATTCCTAATTTGTCAGCTTCTTTGATTAGTTCGTCACGATTGTCTGGATGAGCAAGTTCTACTAGAGCTTCTGCTGCTTGCCAGGTTGATAGGCCTTTGAAATTTCTAATTCCTTGTTCTGTTGCTATATAATGAGTGTTGCTTCTTACTGCTGTTGCTTGTGTGCCTGGTAAAAATGTTGGAACGATGTTTGAAATTCTAACACCGTCTTTGTTTACTCTAGAAGATTTTAGGGCAACTATTGAACGTCCTCCCTTTGATCTATAAGCACCAAGTATGAAATCTAGCGCTCCGCCTGCTCCAGAAATGTGTCTTGTGCCAACTGTTTCTGATGAAATTTGTCCCCAAAGGTCAACTTGCATAGCAGTATTTATGGAAACAAAATTGTCCAAAGATGCAATTACATCGATATCGTTGGCATAATTTACAGGAACTGCCATTAGTTCTTCGTTGCCGTCAATATAATCGTAAAGTTCTTGGCTACCTGCTGCAAAGGCATAAGTTTGACGGCCTGTGTCGTGGTTTTTCTTCATACCGGTGATTTTTCCTGCTTTTGCCATATCTACAAAGGAATCAACATACATCTCAGTATGAACTCCTAAATCTTTTAGGTCGGATTTGGCAATTTCAGAACCAATTGCATTTGGAAGACCACCAATTCCTATTTGCAAGCAGTCGCCATCTCTTAATAGTCCAACAACATGGCTTGCAACTTGTAATTCATCTTCACCAAATTTTGCCTTGCCAAGGGTTAGCATTTCATAATTTGCCTCGTAAATATAGTCTACATCTTTGATATTTACATAGTTTAGATAGCCACCTAAAGCTACTGGTACATTTTCATTTACTTCAAGAATTATTTTATCGGCATTGTTAAAGGTTGCCCATGTATGGCTTGCTGATAAACCAAAGTTGAAATTACCATGTTTATCCATTGGTGCAACTTGAATTACTGCTATATTTATCTTATCTTCAAGATCGTAAATATATCTAGGAAGTTCGCTATATTTAATTGGAATGAAATATGCTCCATATTTGTTGTTATTTATTAAATTTCTTTCAGTTCCAGATGAGTGCCAAGAATGATAGATAATATGTTCCCCTGTTGTATCAGCTTTGCCTATTTCTAGCTCGTAAGGAACTACTCCACCTTTTACTTTTACATCGGAAAGTTCATTTACTCTTTTTGCCAAAGCTTGGTCAAAAGCTTTTGGAGTAAGTGCGCACCAGCCTATATCTACCCAATCTCCATCTTTTACCATGGCTGCGGCTTTGTCTGCTGTTATTAGTTTTTCTTGGTAAAGTTTTTTGTAATCCATTAAATAACCTCTCTATCAAATCGTTTTCTTTGTTTTTTGACCTAGCAAAAAATTGCTAACTGATATGAATTATCATACTATATCTATAATACCCAATATTTAGGATTCATTTACAATTTATTTTAGTAAAATAAAAAATTAGTGACTAAATATAAAAGTCCGCATAAAAGCATTATTTTTATCGGATCGATTTTACTTTTAAACATGGTAATTAAGGAAATGATGAAAATTGCTAGCATGATCCAATCCATATTTGCTAAAGATATGGCCTTTACATCAAAAAATGCAGTTTGTAAAATCGAAATTCCGGCTATTAAAATCATTGAAACTATGGCAGGTCTTAGAAAGTTAAGAATATTTGTCATAGCATCAAGGTCTTTGTATTTGTTGTAAAAATAGGAAATTCCACCAACTATTATTGAAGATGGCAAAACGCAACCAAAAGTTGCTGCAAGTGCTCCAGGAAAGCCTGCAATTCTCGTTCCTACAAAAGTCGCAGAATTTATTGCAATTGGTCCAGGTGTCATTTGGCTTATGGTTATTAGATCGTTAAATTCACCAAGACTTAGCCAATGGTGTAAGTTTACAACTTCTTCTTGGATTAGTGGAAGAGCTGCATATCCTCCACCAAAAGAAAATAATCCGATTTTTAAAAAGCTTATAAATAAATTAATTAGCATGACTTCCTCCAAAAATCGTGTAAATTCCACCAATTACAATTAGTCCAAGGATTATGTACGTCACATTAACTTTTAGGAAAAATCCCAAGATAAAACTTGTAAGCATTATAATTACAACCACTGGTTTTCTATCTTTGAGCAAATCTTTTGCCATATCGATTACAACTTTGATTATCAAAGCTCCAACACCAGCTTGCATGCCCTTTAGAAAAAGTCCAATATATTTATTTGTAATGAAAGCTTGGTAGGCTATGGAGATTAAACTTATAATTACTAAAGGTGGAATAATCGTTCCCAAAATTGCAACAAGCATTCCCATTAGTCCAAAAGTTTTATAGCCAATAACGACAGCAGCATTTACAGCCACAGGTCCTGGCGCAGATTGAGCAATTGCAGTCATATCTAGCATTTCATCTTTGCTAATCCAATTTAATCTATCTACAAATGTATCTTTCATCAAGGATAAAATTACATAACCACCACCAAAGGTAAAGGCTGACAAATAGAGGGTGGATTTGAATAATTGCCATAAATTTTTATTTTTTTCCATAAAACCTCTTTTCTTTTTTCACCTATAAATAAATATACCCTTAAAGCACTTGACTTTAAGGGTAGGGTTTTTTTTATTTTTATTTTAGAAAATCTTTGATACGGCTTGCGATTTTTTCTTTGGTAAAACCAAATGCTTCCATAACTTCTTCGCCTTTTCCTGATGCTCCAAAGCTATCTATGCCAATATTTAGTCCATCTAAGCCTGTCCATTCTGCCCAACCAAAGGTGGATGCCATTTCAAGTGAAACTTTTTTGATATTTCTTGGTAAAACTTGATCTTTGTAAGCTTTATCTTGATTTCTAAATAATTCCATTGATGGCATTGAAACTACTCTTATCTTTTTGCCTTCTTTTGCTAAAATTTCTTTGGCATCAAGAGCAAGTTCAACTTCGCTACCTGTTGCAATTATTATTAATTCTGGATTTTCGCAATCGCTAATTACATAAGCGCCTTTTTCGATTCCAGTTAGATTTTCTGTTTCTTTTAGATTTCTAACGTTTTGACGAGTTAGAGCCATTACTACAGGTTTATCCTTGCTTTCTAGAGCTATTTTCCAAGCAAGTCTTGTTTCGTTGGCATCTGCTGGTCTTAGCATTAGAGTATTTGGAATTGCTCTAATCATTGCAAGTTGGTCGATTGGCTCGTGAGTTGGTCCATCTTCTCCAACAGCTATTGAATCGTGAGTCATAACATAAGTTAGTGGTAAATTTGACAAAGCTGAAAGTCTAATTGCAGCTTTCAAATAATCTGTAAAGACAAAGAATGTTGAAACATGGTGGAAACTGCCACCGTGGGCGATTATTCCATTGCCAATTGCTGCCATGGCAAATTCACGAACTCCGTAGTAGATATTTCTGCCTTTTGGTGTCTTATCTGTAAAGGCTTCGGTATCTTTTATATTTGTTTTATTTGATGAGAACAAATCTGCAGAACCGCCCCAGAAATTTGGAGTAATTTTTGCCAAATCTTGGATAATTTCGCCATTTGATGCACGAGTTGCAAGAGCCTTATCTTCATGAGAATATTTTTTCACTTGGTCCATAAAGTTTTCTGGCAATTCTCTATTGATGCCAGCCATTAGATTTTTGTAATCTTCGGCATATTTTTCCTTATAAGATTTTAAAAGTTCATCCCATTTTTCGTTAGCTTCTTTGCCCTTTGCTAAAATTCCATCTGCAAAACTTTGGTAAACATCTTCTGGGATTTGAAAATCATCCTCGCTCCAACCATAAACATCTTTAGCTTTGATGAAATCTTCTTGGCCGATAGGAGCTCCGTGAACCTTGTTAGTTCCTTGATTTGCTGAACCAAAACCAATGATAGTTTTGATTTCTATTATTGTAGGGCCATTGGTATTTTCTTTTGCTTTGCTGATAGCTTGGAAAATTTCACTAAGGTTGCTACCATCTTCTACTAGTAGGTAGTTCCAATTAAGAGCTTCGGCACGTTTTTTCATATCTTCAGAAAAAGTTGTTGAAGTTTTGCCATCAAGACAGATATCATTTGAATCATATAGGACAATTAGCTTTGATAAATTCAAATGTCCAGCAAGACTCATTGCTTCATAGGAAATTCCTTCCATAAGATCGCCGTCGCCACAAAGTGCGTAGGTGTAGTGGTCGATTATTGTTAAATCTTCTTTGTTATACAAGGCTGCCATGTGTTTTTCTGCAATTGCAAGTCCAACTGCTTGGGCAATTCCTTGACCTAAAGGTCCTGTTGTAACTTCAACTCCGTCTATATGGCCTCTTTCTGGATGGCCTGCTGTTTTGGCATTTAGTTGTCTAAAATCTTTTAGATCATCAAGGCTTACATCATAGCCAGATAGGTGGAGCAAAGCATAAAGCATAGCAGAACCATGGCCTGCTGATAATACAAATCTATCACGATCGAAGAAAGAAGATTTTTTTGGATTTGCCTTTAAGATTTTGTTCCACAAAACATAAGCCATCGGTGCTGCTCCCATTGGAAGTCCTGGGTGGCCGCTGTTGGCTTTTTCAATTTGAGCTATAGAAAGTGCACGAATAGCAGAAACTGCTCTATCATCATTTTTATTAAACATTTTTCCCTCATTTCTTTTTATCAATTTTTACAAAATAACTTACTTATATTATACTACGAAATGTTACAAAAATAGAGCAAGTGATGAGCACTTGCCCTAAATTTTCTTAATTATTTATTTTTTGCCTGGAAAGCATCCCAATCTCTTATGAAGGCTTCAATTCCTGCTGTTGTTAGTGGATGTGTCCATAGTTTTTCAAATAGTGTTCCTGGTATTGTTGCTATATGAGCACCAGCAAGAGCTGCTTCTTCTACATGGCCTATATTTCTGATGCTTGCTGCAATTATTTCTGATTGGAAACCGTAGATGTCGATTACATCTCTTAGTTCTCCTATTAGTCTTGCACCATTTTCTCCCATATCATCGATTCTACCTAAAAATGGTGAGATATAGGTTGCGCCAGCTTTCATTGCCATTAGGCCTTGAGATACTGAAAATATCAATGTGCAGTTAGTTTTTATTCCTTCAGCACTTAGGGTATGGATAGCTTTTAGTCCATCTTCAGTCATTGGAATTTTTACAACGATATTATCTGCCCATTTTGCTAATTCTCTTGCTTGTTTTACCATGCCTTCGTAGTCATAGCTTGTTACTTCTGCTGATATTGGACCATCTACAAAACTTGCTATTTCTTTTACTACTTCTTCAAAATTACGACCTTCTTTGTTGATTAATGAAGGGTTGGTTGTAACTCCATCGCAAAGACCTAGATCGTTTATTCTTTTTATTTCATCTACATTGGCTGTGTCTAAGAAAAATTTCATTTTATCTCCTAAAATCTTTAAATACTAAAATATTTCGTTAATTTTGTTTTTGAAGTCTTCTGCAGCTTTTTTTGGATTTTCTGCTTCTGCAATTCCTCTGCCTGCTATGAAACAAGCAACATCAATGCCTTTGAAAAGTTGTAGGGTGTCTACATTTAATCCACCAGTTACTGAAACTTCAAATCCCATATCTACAAGTTTTTTGATTTTTGTTAGGTCTTTTTCTCCCCAAGTTTCGCCACTTAAAAGAGCATCTCTTGATTGGTGGTAAACAACTTGGTTTATGCCAATTTCCTTCCAAGCTTTGGCTTGGTCAAATGTCCAATCTCCGTAAAGTTCAACTTGAAGCTCGTCGATTTCTTTGTTGGCAGCTTGCATGGTAGGAATTGTCGCACAGCAAATTACTGTCATCCAGTTTGCTCCAGCGTCTTTGCAATTTTTCGCAACAGTTTTTCCTGCATCGGCACACTTGGTGTCTGCAAGTATGGTTTTTTCTGGATATAAAGCTCTTATTGCTCTAACTGGTTCCATACCATCTTGTAGACATAAAACAGTTCCTACTTCTATTATGTCAACTACATCGCCAACTTCTCTTACAGTTTCTAAGGCTTTGCTTAGAGATTGGCTATCTAAAGCTATTTGTAGCTTTGGTTTACTCATTACTCTTCTCCTTATTTTAATTTGTTAACTAAAAATTCATAAGAATCTTTGATTATTTCCTTGTAATTTTCTTCTCCATGATCCCAAAATTCGCCTGTGTATATGGCAACTTTTTGATTTTTTAACTCTTCTATTGATCTTTCATATTCTGTATGACCACCTGAGCCAAATTTCATATCTCGATAGATTCCTGGATTTGTTTCCTTTAGGTGGGCTGCAAATATGTGACCAGCACCTTTTTTTAAATCTTCGATAACATCTGTGCCGTATTTTACAGCTGCATTTTTAAGATTTCCTATATCTGGATAAATTCCCAAATATGGACTGTTTATGATATCTACATAATGCATAGCCTTTTCTACAGTATCCATAAATTCTGTTTCCATGGTTTCAAAAGCGAGTATCACACCATATTTGCTGGCAATGTCTACTGCCTTGGATAGATTTTCCAAGAAATATTTTTTGCTATCGGCAGTGCTTTCTTCGTAATAAACATCATAACCTGCAAGTTGAATGATTCTAATACCATTGTTATCAGAAAATTCTATGGCTTTTTTCATAATATCCATGGATTTTTCTCTGATTTCTTTTTTGCTTGATCCAAAAGGATATTTTCTATGGCCTGATAAGCACATGGTTCTGATTCTCATATTATTTTGCACTTGAGCTTTTTTTAGACTATCGCTTGTGCCATCATAAAGCCTATTTAGTTTTTCATCGCTTTCATCTATGCTTATTTCAAGCTGATCAAAGCCAATTTCTTTTGCAAATTTTAGTTTTTGATCTAAAGACAAAGAATTTGGCAAAGCTTTTTCATAGATTCCAAGATTAATTTTGTCCATAATAAGCGTTAGCTCCGTGTTTTCTTAGGTAATGTTTGTCTAATAATTCATCGCTCATGGCTTCATTTTTGCCAATTGAAATTAAGTGCCAATTCATAAAGGCAACTTCTTCTAAAACTACAGAGTGGAAAACTGAATCTGCTGCATCTTCGCCAAAGACAAAAGGACCATGATTTGCTACCAAAACTGCTGGTACATCTTTTGGAGAAATTTTTCTATCTTCAAAACATTTTATTATTACAAGTCCCGTGTTTTTTTCATAATCATTGGCAATTTCTTCTTTGGTCATATCAGCTGTTACTGGAATTGACCCATAAAAATAATCTCCATGAGTTGTGCCCATAGCTTTTATGTCCATTTTAGCCTGAGCCATTATTGTTGCCCATCTAGAGTGTGTGTGGGTTATGCCGCCAATTTCCGGGTATTTTTTATATATTTCTAAATGTGTTGCAGTATCGCTTGATGGTTTTAGATCTCCCTCAACAACATTTCCGTCAAGGTCGACTACTACCATGTCGCTTGCTTTCATCGTTTCATAATCCACGCCTGATGGTTTTATGACTACATATTTTCTATCTGGGGAAATTTCAGAAACATTTCCCCAGGTAAATTTTACTAGATCATATTTTGGCAATAATAAGTTTGCTTCATAAACTTTTTGTTTGATATCTTCTAACATAAAGCCTACTTATCTTTCTAAAAGATTATTTTCTTTGATTTTTTCCATGGCTTCATCTTTAGAAAGAATGTTTTTCATGCCTATGATGGTAACGCCTTTTTCTTTTAGATTATCAAAATCTTTCATGAAATTTACTGCACAGAATATTACATCAGCACTTCTTCCTGTAGATTTGCCTTCTGATAGTGAGCAGTGAGAGATGTCAAGTTTGCCCTTATAACCCAATTCATTAAAAGCTTGTTTAATCTTGTTCATCATCATCAAACTTGTTCCAGCTCCATTTGCACATGCTACTATTACCTTCATTTCGCCCTCCTATTTATTTGCGATTGTTTCTTTGTACTTTTCATAATCTTCAGTGATCATGAAGTAACCTTCTTTGTTCTTTTTATATTGTAGTTGAGGAATTACGATTAATAAGATTGCTACTAATGCAACACCAACATATTGAATATTCTTAATTATTACTGTAAATGCTGGCCATACTGTTGCCCAGTCAAACATTCCTAGGTATCCACCGTATTGAGCAAGTCCAGAATATGTTGCTATAAATGCTGAACCAAATACTTGGATTAGACCTGATAAGAATGGCATCAACATTGCAGCCTTATATCCACCTCTATTATTAGCATATACCCCAATTACAGCGTTATCAAAGAATAATGGAACGAATCCTGCAATTATTAGTGTTGGGGATTTTAGTAAGAATAGGGTACCTATTGCTAAAAATTGTCCTAAAGCACCAAATAAAAATCCGATTGTTACTGCATTTGCTGCACCAAAACCAAATACTGCTGCACAGTCGATTCCTGGAAGCGCACCTGGTAAAAGTTTTCTTTGGATACCATCAAATGATGATGTTAATTCGCCAACGAATGTTCTAACTCCTAGTTGTAAGATAGCTAAGTTTACTGCAAAGCTAAATGAAGATTGTAGGATGTAGAAGAAGAAGTTATCGTCCATTTTTAAAGCTTCGTGAGCTACTAGATATTCTTTGCCTAAAACTGATTGGATAATTCCAAAGAATAAGGTCATAAGAATTGCTGTAGCTACCATATTTTCGTTAAAGATTGATAAAAATCCTGGAAGTTCTATATCATCGATATCTTTACTTTGATCTTTTTTCTTAGCAAATAATTTATCACTTAAGAAGCAAGCAAGTCTGATACCAAACATTTGTTGGTGAGCTATACAGAAACCTGCACCATCTGTAAGTTTTTGTGTATCTTCAACTGTTAAGTTACTACCAACTGCCCAATAAAGACCTAGTAAAATAGCCATTATTACAAGAATAGGTGTTTGACCTAAATCTGGAAAACAGAAAATTAATAGCCAAAAAGCTGTTGCAGCTTGTTGCATTTGAACGTGACCTGTTGTAAATACAGCTCTCATCTTTGTAATATTTTTTGCTCTAACTAAAATAATATTAACTATAAAGGCGATAAGCAATAGAACCATTACTTGTGAAAATGATCTACCAAGATGCTCCATACCTTCAGTTACTGCGTTTTGACCAAAATATGGGTCAATTACTGTTGCAGAAATATTAAATTTATCTTTAAGGCCTGTAAGTATTGGTCTAAATGTAGAAACAAGTCCACCAGAACCAACCGCCAAAATCATATAGCCTACAGTTGCTTTTATAAAGCCTGCCAAGGCTTCGTACCATTTCTTACCATCTAGCAAATAGCCAATTAGTACCAAAAAACCTATAAAAAATGCTGGTTTTGTAAGTATATTTTTTACAAATCCGTTTAAAATTGCTAATAATATATTCATAAATATCCCCTAAATATTATATTTTTTTGAAATTTTTCTTAAATCTTCTTCGTTTTTAGCTTCGCATAAAGCTTCAACAATTTCTTCATCGCACAATATATCAGATAAAGCCGCAATATTTTCCAAATGTTTTTTGTTATCTTCACTAGCTACAGTAAAAAATATTTTCGCATCCTTATCCCTATCATCTTCGTCAAAAACTACTGGTTTTTCAACCCTCATGAAAGCTACAGCAGTTTCATTTACACCTTCTGCACATTCTTGACAATGAGGCATAGCCACTTGTGGTATCAAAACAATGTATGGACCGTATTTTTCGCAAGTTTCGATAATTTGTTTTGGATATGTTTCATCAACAATGTTTTTTTCTATTAATTTCTTGCAAGATTTATTAATAGCTTCTTGCCAAGTGTCTATTTGATCATAAAAATCAAACAAACCTCTTTCTAGTATTTCGTTAATCATATTTCACCTTTTATGTATCTTAAACTGCCAACAAAAATAGCAGTTTATATTTTTTATAATATTGATTTGAATGGTACATTTCTTGGATTTTCAAATGCATCTTCAAATCCTGGTCTGTACCTGTACTCTAATTCATCTTTCATTGTTGGCCATACATATTTGCCACCAACATCCCAAATATATGGGTGGAATTTATATTTTGATCTATCTTTTCTATATTGCCATAGATATTTGATCTCTTTTGGATCAGCCTTAAAGTTTGTCCAAACATCATGGTGAATTGGAATTACAACCTCACAACCTACAGATTCAGCCATTCTTAGTATATCAATAGAAGTCATCTTATCTTGATTACCTACTGGGTTATCTCCATAAGAACCAAAAGCAATGTCGATATCATATTTCTTGCCAACTTCTGCAAAACCTATTGAGAAGTGAGAATCTCCTGTGTGATATACAGTTCCTGCCGGCATTTTGATTAGATAATTTACAGCCTTTTCGTCCATATTTGTCGGGCAAACTCCCTCGATATCTTCACCAACTTCTGTTGTAACTAAGCAAGTTCTATCAAAAGAATCAAGAGCTATTATTGTAGTATCTTTAATCTTTATCTCATCACCTGGTTTTACAACTATACATCTATCTTCTGGTACACCGTATGATAACCATTTTTTAACAGATTCCTTTGGTCCTATAAAAGGTACATCATCAGAACAATTCTTCAAAACTGCTGCTGCAAAGAAAGGATCGATATGATCATTGTGGTAGTGAGTTGACAAAACAGCATCAACTTTTGTAACAGCAAATGGGTCAAAAACTATTGGATTAGCTCTTAAATTTGGTTGAAGAGCCTTGCCACCAGTCATATTTCTCATTTGATGGTAAGGAGCCATCTCCTTAACTTTTTTGGTTCTTTTTCCATTACCAAACCACAAATCAATTGCAATGTTTGTATCATTTTCTGTCTTAAACCAAATGCCAGTGCAGCCAATCCACCACATAGCAAAGGTGCCTTTTTCTACTACTTCTTCGTCAATTTCCTCATTAAGCCATGTTCCCCACTCAGGAAAGGCGCCTAAGATCCATTTTTCTCTAGTAATTTCATCAATTTGGCTCATAATACCTCCATAAATTAATTTAATTCTTTACCTAGTTATATCATATAACAAAATTAATGAACGGTCAAGCATTTATTTTGTATTTTTATCGATATTATATGATTGATTTGATTGATTTAGGCAGTATAATGTAAATAATAACGATTTATTATTCTTTATGCCGACAAACGTTCATAAAAATAATGAGATTATAAGAGGTTAATATGAAAACAAAAAAATCCATCGTAGATAAAAGAAGAGAAGAATTATTAAATTACATAAGTAGTGAAAATACAGTTACAAGCAAAGAGCTTATTGAAAAATTTAAGGTTTCAGAAATAACCATAAGAAGGGACTTAGATTTTCTCCAATCTCTCGGGAAAATCCAAAGATTTCACGGAGGAGCAAGGATAAATAAATGCCAAGATTCGGCAAATTTATTACTAGAAAACAAAAAAGAAAAAATTGCCCATAAATGTGCAGATTTCATAAATAACGATGATGATATTTTTATAAATTCATCATCAACTGCCCTAAAAGTTCTAAAATTCATAAAAAATAAGAGAGTAAATATTATAACAAATAATGCCAAAGCTTCTTCTATTAAAATCGATCCTTTAGTCAATGTTATCTTGACAGGAGGCAGAGTATCCTACCCAAAAAATGCAATGACCGGAACTTTTGCCCTAAACAATCTTAAAAGTGTCGCATCGAACCTTTCTATAATCGGTATTTCAGGAATCACAGAAGAAGGTGAACTTACAACAAGCGTACTAGATGAAGTGGAAATAAACCAATATATGCTAAATGAATCCACAGAAAAAAATATCCTAGTATGCGACAGCTCAAAATTCAGTCAATCCGCAAACTTTAAAATAGGCACAATCCAAAGCATAGACATAATAATAACCGATAACGAAATATCAAGATCAAAAGTCGAATCTCTTGAGAAATTGGGGATTAAGGTGATTTTGGTGTGAGAACATTATTTTTTGCACTCACTTTCTAAGGCTAGTTAACATTCAAAAAAATAGCTATACTTGCATTTACGCAATATAGCTATTTTCTATACTCAGAAAATTTATTTATGAATACACATTGATTTTTCCTATTTTAATATTTTTAATTATTTTGTCAAATAATCAGCTATGTTTACAAATAATTTGTTATAGGATTTCCAGTTTACAAATTCTGGTGGCGCCCAGTGTGGTGCTGAGTCTGATGTAAATACTGCTGATTTTCCTTTGCCGTAGCTTCCTACTGCTATAAATGGATCTTCATTAACTGTTGCCAAAAGTTTTCCATCTTCTTTTAGGATAGTTTTGTTGTAGCCTAAAACATGTGGCCATTCTTTTTCAACGCCTTCAAAAATTTCATGGTCTTTTACTACTTTTGGATAAATTCCTTCTGGTGTTTCGATTCTGTCATCTGTGCTTAGGATTTTTACTGGCAATACATCTTGTACTGCTGTATCTTGCCATTTTCCTGCTGCATTTATTCCTGAAAATGTCATATATCCACCGATCATTAATAAAGCTCCGCCGTCTAGGACGTATTCTTTTATAAGATTACATCTGTTGGCAGTTTTTTCGCTTTTTGAGAAAACTCTGTTTGGTAGTAATAAGGAATTAGCTCCTATGTCTGATAAGATTATCAAATCGTATTTTTTAAGTCCTTCTAAGTCGTATGGGAATTCTTCCATAGCTATATGTGCTGGCATATGTTCATATTCATAGTCCTCGCTTTGTTCAAAAGCTCCTCTTATAAATTCTTCGCCAGTTTCATATTCGCTTGTTACAAATGAATCAAATCCTTTTACGTGAATTGTTGTTTTTGTCCAAGATTCTCCTACTAGTAATACTTTTTTTGTCATTTTTTCTCCTTTATTTACAATAATCTAAGATTAGATTTGCATATATAAGTATGGCATTTAGATATTCTTCTACTGGTACACATTCATTGATGGCATGGGCCATTTTTAGACTGCCTGGGCCAAATTGAATGGTTGGCATTTTTGCGATGCTTCTCCACAATCTTGAGTCGCATCCTGCTGGTGAGCCAACGGCTTTTACTGCTTTGTCCATTGCTAGTTTGAATGAATTTTTAAAGCTATTTACTAAGCCGTGATCAAGATCCATTTCAAAGCCATTTCCTGCTTGGTAAATGGTAACTTTTGGAGGATTCTTTTCTAGAAATGGATCTGATTTGGCTACTCTATTTATGGTGTCCATAAATTCTTCTTCTATTTGCTTTTTAGACATAAGATTTGGCAAATAGTGAACGCAAGTTTCAAAATAACATTCATCTGGCACTGTTGAGCCTGCTGTTCCACCTTTTATTACTCCAATGTTTAGGTTTGGTGGTGGTAGTAGAGGATGTTTATATTTTAATAACCATTTGTGTTCTAATTCATTTAAGGCATTTATTGTTTTTATGGCCTTTTCTATTGCATTTACTCCTTTAGTTTTCATTCCTGAATGGCAAGCTATTCCAGAAAATTCAACTCTAAAGAAGACAAAACCCATGTGTGCAAGGATTAATTCTTGATCTGTTCCTTCGCAAACTACAACTCCATCAGCTCTTTGCCCGCTGGCTATGGCTTGCATTGAGCCATTGCCGCCGCCTTCTTCATCGCAAACTGATGTTATTATAACTTCTCCTGGCAAATCAATTTCAGCATCTTTTAATAATTTTACAGCCATTATTGCTGCCATTAGACCACCTTTCATATCTGCTGTGCCACGACCGTAAAGTATACCATCTTTTATTACTGGTTCAAAAGGTGGATTATCCCACAAAGTCTCATCTCCAGGTGGCATTACGTCTATATGACCATTAAACATTAGGCTTTTTTTGCTTGGAGCAGCCTTAAAGCTTGCATATACGTTAAATCTATCGTCGTAGTTATGGCCTAGGTTACCTTCTCCATAATCTTTGTAAAATTGTTGGATAACTTCTTCTTTCATAGGATCGACTTTAACGTCTGCTCCTAATTTTTCAAAAAGTTTGATTAGGTATTCTTGTCCTTCTTTTTCTAAGCCACCATCAATGCCATGGCCTAAATCTCTAGTGTCAATGGCTATAAGATCTTTTAGATAGCCTATATATTCTTGCTTATTCTTTTCTAAAGTTTCTTTAAGTTTTGTATTTACTTGATTAGTCATTATAACTTCTTATTCCTTTTTCTATAATGTCCCAATATTTTTTGACATCGACATCGATTGCTACATTGGAATTTTTTTCTAAGCCTAGGTAATCAAAATAGTCGCAGTTAGTTCTTCCGTAGGAATCGGTACTTCTAATATCGATTCTTGTGTTCATTTTTTTAAGGGTTACTACAGAAGGATCAATTAAATATGCAACTGTTAGTGGGTCATGAAGTGGACCACCATCCCAGCCAAAAACTTCTTTTTGAGATTTGTTGAAGAATTTCATCAAGTTTACAAACATTTCAGCTGCTTTGTTTGAAATTTTATCCATTCTTTCTACAACTTCTGGTAAAACCTGAACTTTTCTAGTTACATCAAGACCCATCATTGTAATTGGCAAGCCTGCTGTAAAGCAAACATACGCTGCTTCAGCATCTGCAATTATATTAAATTCTGCTGCAGGGCTTACATTTCCAAAAGTGTAAGCTCCACCCATTAATACTATTTCTTCTATATTTTCTTTTATTTTTGGCTGAAGTCTTAATGCCATAGCTAGATTTGTCATAGGACCACAAGTTACTACAGTTATTTTTTCTTTTGAATTTAATATGGTATCGATTATGAAATTAACTGCGTGGTCTTCTTGTAATTTTATTTTGATTTCTCCAAAATCGTGACCATCAAGTCCAGTTTTGCCGTGGATGTCATCTGCTATCATTTGCTTTCTAACCATAGGACCTGGGCAACCTTTAAAAACTGGTATATCTAAGCCAAGCCATTGGACAACTTTTAGGGCATTATTGGCAGTTTTTTCTAACGTTTGATTTCCTGCAACAACTGTTACTCCCAACAAATTTATCTCTGGGTTAGATCCTGCTAACAATATTGCAATGGCATCGTCATGGCCTGGATCGCAATCTAGAATAATATTTCTCAAAATTTTCTCCTTTTAAACTTCTCTTTTGACTAAAGATGATTCTTTTCTCTTGTCAGTTTTAATTTTTGCATAAACTGAAATTGTCAATACTAAAATTGTAACTATATATGGAAGCATTAATACAAATTGTGCTGGCAATCCATAAGATTGTAATCTTGCTCCAATTGAATCAGCAAATCCAAATAGCAAACATCCCAAAGATGTATAAATTGGATTAGCTCCGCCAAAGAACATGGCTGCAATTCCCATGAATCCCCTGTTATTGGTCATGTTGTTTACAAATTGTGCACTATATCCTAAGGATAAGTGAGCTCCCGCCAAACCGCCAACTAAGCCAGCTATTAGAAGTGACTCATATTTTTTTCTGGTTGTATTTATTCCGGCAGTCTTTGCCGCTTCTGGGAAAGCACCAACAGCACGAAGATGTAAACCATATGGGGTTTTATAAATTACAAAGTACAAAAGTATTATAGTTGGCAACAAGAGCCATTCTGTAATTGTTAGGTTGTTAAATATTGAACCAATAATCGGAATCTTTGAAAAAAATCCAATGCTTATTCTTGGTATAGCCTTTATATAAGGGCTTGAAAATGAACCATTTACTCCAAAAAGCACTTGCAAAAGTAATCTTGTTAAGGCTAGGGCAAATAAGTTTACTCCCATTCCTATTGCAGTAATATCAGCATTAAATTTGATATGGCCAATGCCAATTAAGCCAGATATAAGGCAACCAGCAATCATAGCGGCCAAAACTCCAATGACCCAACTTCCTGTTATATAACTAAATGTTACAGCAGTAAAGGATCCTATAAGCATAATCCCCTCTGTTCCAACGTTTAATATATTCGCTTGCTGAGTTATTGCAGCGCACAATGCCGCATAGATAATTGGGGTTGATGCTCTAAAGGTAGAGTTTATAAGTGACATATTAAATATTGTAGATAAATCAACGTTCATTTGTTACCTCATTTCTCTTTGTTCCTTTAGTGCTTTCTTCTGCTTCTAATTTTTCCATAGTTTCTTCGAATTCTGCTTTACTTTCGGCATCTTCTTTTTTAAGTTTTCTTTTTTCAATAAATTGCAAAATTACATCCATTGTTGCAATAATGATAAACATTGATGTTATTGTATCTACCAAAGCTTTTGGTAATCTTGTAGCATTTTGCATACCAACTGCCCCTGCTTTTAGCAAAGCTAGGAAAAATGATGTAAGTGGAGTTAAAGCGATATTTGATCTTACTATAAGAGATGCAAGCATACCGTCATTACCAAGTCCTGTCGCAAAACCATCTAAATAATAACCATGGACACCTAAAACTTGGATACAACCCGCAACACCTGCAATCATTCCAGATAAAACCATTACTCTTACGAAAGTTTTCTTTGAACTTTTTCCAACATAATCCATATTTCTTGGATTTAATCCCGCAGCTCTAACATTTTCTCCAAGACGAGTTTTATACATAACTATTGATGTCACAACAACTATCAATAGCGCTATAAAAAATCCAACATTTGCTGAAGATGGTCTAAGGAATTTTGCAAGTGTTACCCAAACTGGATCAGTCTGTGGATTTGCATTTCCTGAGCTTAAAGGTCCACTTACTAGATAGGAACCTATATATACTGCCACTGAATTCATAAGTATTGTTACACAAATTTCTGAGATGTTGTATTTTACTTTCAAAATTCCAGGAATATAAGCCCATAAACCAGCAACTATAATAGCTCCCAAAAAACAAGCTATGTATAAAAGTGGTACTGGCAAAAATCCCCAATTTGCACCGATATATGCCGCTGCCATTCCGCCTAGGATAACTTCACCTTCTATACCTACGTTAAAAGCTCCAGCTTGTGCTGCAATTGCAAAAGCAAGTGATGTTAATAAAAGCGGAGTCCACAAAGCTATTGTGTTTCCAAAGCCATATGTAGAACCAACTGCTCCTTTGATTAGAGCGCTAAAGGCTTGTAAAGGATTTTCACCAATAAGTAAGATTAATATTGTTCCTAAGGCAATAGAAATTAAAAAACTTATCAAAAAGTTTATTAAATCTTTTTTCAAATTATTCATTGCTAATCTCCTTTACTTCATCTTTTTTTCCCTCTGATGCTCCCATCATCAACAAACCAATGTTGTTTTCATTAGCTTCTGAGGCAGGCATTTGACCTGTAATCTTTCCTTCGTGTATTACAATTATGGTATCAGATAAGGATAAAATCTCTTCTAATTCTGCAGAAACTAGCAAGACGCCAACTCCCTCTTGTTTGGCATTTTCGATTGTTTTTCTAATCAATTCAATAGCGCCTATGTCAACTCCTCTTGTAGGTTGAGATGCTATTAGCAAATTGTTGTTTAAGGATATTTCTCGTGCTACTACTACTTTTTGCGCGTTTCCTCCTGAAAGTGAAGATGTCAAAGCTTCTGGATTATTTGGTCTGATATCAAATTTTTCTATTAAATCATTTGAATATTTTTCTATTTTTTCCTCATCCAAAAAACCTTTTTCTTTTACAGGAACGCCTTCTTTTAGTACAGACGTTAGGTTATAAGAGATTGATAAAGCTCTATTTAAACCTGTGGTGTTTCTATCTTCTGGTATGTGAGAAAGTCCTGCAGTTCTAATTTCTTTTGGAGTTTTGTTTGTAACATCAACTCCATTTATCAAAACTTGGCCTTTTTCTACTTTTCTAAGGCCTGTTATTGCCTCTATTAATTCAGATTGTCCGTTGCCATCAATGCCCGCTATGCCCACTATTTCGCCTTCACGAACTGATAAGGACATACCTCTGATTTTGGATGTTTCTTTTTGGCTTGGAACCCATATGTCATTTACTTCAAGGATTGTTTTTCCAATTTTAGTATCTTTTTTTGCTATATTAAGAAAAACTTCCCTACCAATCATCATTTTAGCAAGTTCCAATTCATTGGTATCGGCTTTGTTTACAGTTCCTTCATACATTCCTTGACGCATTACTGTTATTCTATCGGATATACTCATTACCTCATTAAGTTTGTGGCTTATGAATACTAGAGACTTTCCACTTGCCCTTAATTCTTCTAATATTTCAAAAAGTTTCTCAGTTTCTTGAGGAGTTAAAACTGCAGTAGGCTCATCTAGTATAATTATGTCTGCTCCTCTAATTAGAGTTTTAATAATCTCTACTCTTTGAGCTTCTCCAACTGATATTTGCCCAACTTTTTTGTTAAGTTGTACATCCATATTATATTTATTGATGTATTCTTCAATTTCTTCTCTGGCTTTTTTGTAGTCGATCTTAAATCCAGCTCTTGGTTCAAATCCTAAGATTATATTTTCCATTACTGTTAGGTTGTCTACAAGCATAAATTCTTGGTGAACCATACCGATGCCATGAGCTATGGCATCGGATGGACTTAGTTTATCAATTTGTTCACCATTTATTTTTATCTGACCAGAAGTGATAGGATACATTCCATAAAGTAATTTCATCATAGTTGATTTGCCAGCTCCATTTTCTCCAATTAGAGAATGAATTTCGCCTTTAATCAGGTTAAAATTTCCATCATTGACAGCTTTGACTTTGCCAAAGTGTTTTTTGATGTGATTCATTTCTATTACATAATTACTCATAGCACCTTCCGATTCTTTTCTTAACTTTATTGTTCTTTACCAAAACCTTTATAATTGTCTACTTTAATTTCTCCATCGATTATTTTTTTAGCTAATTCGTCAACTTTATCAACAATTTCTTGTGGGAATTTGTCCCCTAGATGTTCTTTCATAACTGAGAAGTCTGTTAAAGAAACGCCGTTTTCAGCTAAAGATAGATATTTTGTTGAACCACCTTGGAAGTTACCTTCTACTGCTGATTGAATTGTTAAATATACTGCGCTATCAACTCTTTTTACCATAGATGTTAAAACTGAGCCTGGTTGATCGTTATCTTGATCAAGGTCTACACCGATTGCGTATTTGCCAGCTTCTTTAGCTGCTTCCAATATTCCAGGGCCTGTTCCTGATGCAACGTTCATTACAATATCTGCACCTTGGTCAAATTGAGCTAGTGTTAATTCTTTTCCTTTTAGTGGATCTGTCCAGCTACCTGCAAATGATTGAAGGATTTTGATATCTGGATTTATATATTTTGCACCTTGTTCATAGCCAGTATAGAAATCGTGAAGTACTGGAATGTCCATTCCACCTACCCAACCAATTATTGCTTTATCATTTACACCTTCAATTTCTGTATGTTGGGTAAATAAAGCTGCTGCTGCACCTGCTAAGAATGATCCTTCATTTTGAGCAAATGAAATTGATTGAACATTTGGTAAATCAACTGTTGTATCTATTACAGCAAACATTTTATCTGGATAATTTGGACCATGTTCTTGTATGAAGTCAGCTATATTTGATGAAGCACCTATTATTAGATCATAATCATCTTCACAAGCTGAAATTAAGTTTGCTTCCCATTCTTGAGCTGTTAATCCTTCAAGAGAAGTTACTTCTACTCCAAAATCTTCAGTTGCTTTTTTAGCACCGATATTTGCTGAGTCGTTGTAGGATTTATCCCCTAATAATCCTGTATAAACTATAGCAACCTTTAATGGTTTGTCAGATTTTTTGCCTGTTTCCTCTTTGTTTTCTTCTTTGTTCTCGTCCTTGTTTTCAACTTCTTTGTTTTCTTCGTTTTGAGTTTCTTCTTGTTTTACTTCTTCTTTAGTTTCCTTTGCTTGATTTGCTGGAGTTGCACATGCTGATAACGATAATGTTAAAAGTAATGCTCCTGCTAGTTGTAATAATTTTTTCATTTCTCCCCCTTAAAATTTAACTCTTCTATTTCTTTCATAAATGGAATTGAGTTAGATGCTCCATTTTTCGCACAAGCCAATGATGCAGCTAAGCTTGCAATATTTAGACTTTCTTTTATAGTTTTTCCCTCTGATTGACAAGCTATATAGTATCCGCAGAAGGTATCTCCTGCTCCTGTAGTGTCGACTACTTTTGTTTTGCACGCATCGTATTTTATCAAAGTTTCCTTATGACAATAGTAACCGCCTTTTCCACCAAGGGTTAAGACTACTTCCATTTCTGGGTAAATTTTCTTAAAATATTCTAAAATTTCCAATTTACCATCTTTTTCTGATAGGCACTTGCCTTCATGTTCATTCAAAATAATACAATTAATCTTATTTAGGTCGACTTTATAGATATCTTCATTAATAGGTGATGGATTAAAAAATATCTTTAGTCCCATTTGATAGGACTTATCTACAATGTAATCAACGTTGTTAATTTCATTTTGTAAAAGTATATAATCCCCTTTATTAAAACCTTTTAATACCTGATCTATGTACTCTTCCTCAATCTTTTTATTAGCACCCCCTTCTACAATAATTGAATTTTGACCTAAGCTATCAATTTGTATGATAGCATGTCCACTATCTCCTTTAACTTTTGTAATCAAATGATCAAGTTCATTTTCTCCCAAATAATTTATTAATATATTTCCATCATTATCACCAACGCAACCAGCAAGTTTTACATTTGCTCCTGCTCTTTTTAAAGCTATTGCTTGATTTAAGCCCTTACCTCCTATAAAACTTTCAAATTTTCTACAAGAAATCGTTTCTCCTTCGCTTACCATATGGTCGACTGAATATGTTCTATCGATATTTAGCGAACCAAAATCTAATACCTTTATTGTTTCTTTTATAACTCTTCACCTCACTTTCTATTAAAACGTTTTACTTGGCGCTAAATTTTTTTATCTAGTGCTTTCTCTTATTACTAATTTGGGATCGACAAAAACATTTTTGCTTGCTAAAGGCTCATTTTTTATCAATTTATCTATCATATTTACTGCTTCTTTGGCTAATTGACCGAGGTTTTGATCAACTGAGCTAAGTTTTGTGCTTAGTAAATTATTTGTGTATAGGTTATCATAGCCTACTATGGATATATCTTTAGGAATTTTGACTTTCTTTTGATTTAGATATTCCATAAGTCCGTAAGCGCTCATGTCATTAAAACAAAATATAGCATCGACATCCTTATCTAAAAAATATTCCCCAGCTTTTAATCCGCCTTCATAGGTAAAATTTGCGTGGAAAATATTTTCTGATTTTATATGAATACCTTGATCGTTTGCACAATCAATGGCTCCAGATAATCTTCTACTAGATACAGCTGAATCTCTTGGTCCTAAGGCAAGACCAATTTTTTTCAATCCTCTGCTTATTAGGTGTTCAACTGCCAAATATCCGCCTTTTTT